>Ga0209016_1000732_pt1 | contig 34664 bp, 30 predicted proteins | sample EPASupsiteSAE305_FD_187265 | JGI IMG/M metagenome (GOLD analysis project Ga0209016, IMG submission 187265) | Bioremediated contaminated groundwater microbial communities from EPA Superfund site, New Mexico - SAE3-05 (SPAdes) (version 2) | ecosystem: Environmental > Aquatic > Deep subsurface >... | reverse complement strand
TGGCCTCGCTGGGCAAGCTGGCGGCCGGTATCGCCCACGAAATCCGTAACCCCCTGACCGGCATCTCGCTGTTGCTGGATGACCTGCATGACCGGGCGCCACTCTCCAACAACGAGCGGGAACTGCTGCGCAAGGCGCTGGACGAGATTGAACGGATGGAGCGCCTGATCACCTCGCTGCTCTCCTTTGCCGCCCCACCCCGGGCAGAGCTGCGCAGCGGCGACCTGTCGGCGGCCGTGGCCAGTCTGGTGCTGCTGGTGCGACGCCCCTGCGAAAAGCAGGGTATTCTACTGCAACTGGATCTGGCTGACGGACTACCCCCCTGCCGCTTCGACGCGGAAAAGCTGCAGCAGGCCCTACTCAATCTGGTCAAAAACGCCCTGGAGGCGATGCCCGACGGCGGCCAACTCGCGATCCGCGTCAGCTCAGAACAGGGCTTTAACCTGATCAGCGTCAGCGACAGTGGTCCCGGTATCGGGGCCGACGACCAGCAGCTGCTGTTCGAACCATTTTTTACCCGCAAGGGGGCCGGCACCGGCCTAGGACTCTCGATTACCAAGCGGATCATCGAAGAGCATGGCGGCAGCCTCGAGGTCACCAGCAGCCCCGGCCAGGGGGCCTGCTTCACGGTACGACTGCCACTGAACAACACAACGCCGTCCTAACGACTGACTGACAAACCGTTCCAGATGGTGTATAGCCTAGCTATCCTAGCATCAGACAGTATCGGAACCTGCCCATGAGCACACCGCTACAACCATACCGCCTCTTCCTGCAGCACTTTGCACCACTGGCCTTCCTGATCACGCTGTTGGCCGGCGGATTCTGGCTGATTGAACAGCACGGCCACCAGAGCCTCTTGAATGGCACCGGCATCGATATCAACCCGCAGCAGGCCAGACAGCTCTTGGACATTTTTAACACCCACCAGTTCGAGACCATCGGCGCCATCACCATCATCGCCCTGCTGGCGGCAGCCCTGATCGCCTGGTACACCGCCAAGAGCAGGCTGCACCAGCTGCTGGCCGAACGGGAAAACCGGGAACAGCTGCGCAAGATTGAACTGCTGCTGGATTCGACCCTGGAGGGGATCTATGCGGTGGATTGCTCGGGCCACTGCACCATGGCTAACCGATCCTGCGCCCACCTGTTAGGCTATGACGGCCCCCACAATCTGCTGGGCCGACAGATGCACGAACTGATTCACCATACCCGGCCCGACGGCACCTTTTACCCGCTCGACGAATGCAAGGTGCACACGATCGTCGGCACCGGTTCGGCCGTCACTACGCTAAACGAAGTCTTCTGGCGCAAGGATGGCAGCAGCCTGCCGGTGGCCTACACCGCCCATCCGATCAAGGATGGCGACCAGATCATCGGCGTTGTCTGCGCCTTTATGGACCTAAGCGAGCAGAAGCAGGCCGAGGCGCAGATGACACAGCTGGAGGATCAGTTACGTCAGGCCCAAAAAATGGAGGCCATCGGTCAGCTGGCCAGCGGCGTGGCCCACGATTTCAACAATATCCTGCAGGTAATCTCGGGCAACACACAACTGCTACAGCTGGTTGGCGATACTGACCAAGCGGCGCTGCAGCACCGCTTGGGCGAGATCGTCAAGGCCGTTGAGCGCGGAGTAAACCTGACCCGGGCCATGCTGGCCTTTGCCCGTCGCCAGGCCATCGCCCTGCGACCGGTTGAGCTGAACGCTCTGTTGCGGGAAAGTGTGCCGTTGGCACGCAACCTGCTAGTAAAAACACAGCGTCTGGAGCTGCAACTGCACCCAGAACCGCTGACCGTAACTGCCGACGCCACCCTGCTGCAACAGGTGCTGTTCAACCTGCTGACCAACGCACGGGATGCGATGCCCGAGGGAGGCACCGTCACGGTGGGCACCGGCTTACGTGACCGGACGCCAGAGCAGGCCGTGGGCGGCGAACAACTTCTCGCAGGCCCCTATGCCCTGCTGTGGGTACAGGATACCGGCCTGGGGATCAGCCCTGAGATCCGCGACAAGATATTCGAACCGTTCTTCTCCACCAAGGGGGCCGGCAAGGGTACCGGCCTCGGTCTGGCCATGATCTACGGCACCATTAAACAGCATCACGGTTGCATCCAGATTGAATCGGAACCAGGTCAGGGCTGCCGGGTCACCATCTACCTGCCCAGCATCCAGCAGCATCGCACCGCTTCCTGATCCGCTACTCAAGGAGACGCAGCATGGCCCGCATCCTGCTGATAGATGACGATCCACAGGTCAGATCTGTACTGGAAGGGTTCTTGAACCATGACGGCCACCAGGTTGTCTGCGCCGCCAACGGCAGGGAGGCCTTCCAGCTACTGAATCAACAGCGTTTCGACCTGGTGCTGACCGATATCGTCATGCCCGAACAGGATGGTTTTGAGATAATCATGCATGTCACACTACAGCCAGATCGTCCCCGTATCATTGCCATTTCCGGCGGTTCTTCCCGGCTGTCGCAGCAAACGCTATTGTCAATGGCATCCAAGATGCGGATCGAACGGGTGCTTGCCAAACCGATCAGCTATCAGCAGCTCTCCGCAGCGGTAACCGAGGTACTGGCAACCGCACATCCCGCAGCGCCACCCCAGGCTCAGTAACGGTACGCCATGGAAACCATCCTGATTGTCGATGACGAGGCCTTCATCCGGGAAAACGTGCAGCGGGTGCTGACCGAAGATGGCTACCGGGTGCTGGAGGCAGCCAATAGCCAACAGGCCCTGGAACTGATCGCAACCGAAGAGATCGATCTGGCCCTGCTGGATCTCAACCTGGGTCCGGATAACGGCCTGACCCTGCTAACCTCCTTCAAGGAACTCAACCCCGAACTGCTGGTGATTATTATCACCGGCTACGGCTCGGTTGAATCGGCGGTGGACGCCCTCAAGCTGGGGGCCTTCGACTACATGAAGAAGCCGTTCAAGGCCGACGCCCTGCGGGTAATCGTCAAACTGGCCCTGCAGACCCAGGAACTGCGGCGCGAAGTACGCAGTCTGCGTCGCAGCAGCGACCTGGGGGAACAGACCCGCCTGCTGGGCACCAGCCCGCTGTTTGTAAAGGCCCTGGAGCAGATTCGAGACGTGGCCCGCATCCCGTCGGCCACCGTGCTGGTCACCGGCGAATCCGGCACCGGCAAGGAACTGGTGGCCCGGGCGATCCATACCCTGTCCGACCGCCGCGAACACCCCTTTGTGGCGGTCAACTGCGCCTCGATCCCGGCCGAACTGATGGAAAGCGAGCTGTTCGGCCATGAGCGGGGCGCCTTTACCGGCGCCACCATCCGCAAGGCCGGCCTGTTCGAAGAAGCCAATAACGGCACCATCTTCCTGGATGAGATCGGCGATATGCACGCCACCCTGCAGGCCAAGCTGCTGCGGGTGCTGGAAGAACGGACCGTGCGCCGGGTGGGCGGCAGCCGCGACCTGCCGGTGGAACTGCGGGTAATCGCCGCCACCAACCGCAACCTTGAGGAACGGATCAGGTCCGGCAGTTTCCGTGCTGACCTGTACTACCGTCTGAACGTGGTGCCGATCCAACTGCCGCCGCTGCGGGAACGCAGAGAGGATATCGGCCTGTTGGCCAAATATTTCCTGGACAGCTTCAGCCGCAGCTTCGGCAAGACCTTTCAGGGCATTACCCCGGAAGCGCTGCAGCTGCTTGAGGGTTATGGCTGGCCCGGCAATGTGCGCGAGCTGAAAAACATTATCGAACGGATCACCATCATGGCCAACGGCCCATTACTGACGGTGGAGCATCTGCCCGGGGATCTCTCCCGGCAGCCGGCAAACACCGTTCAGCATGGCGCCAACGCCTCGTTGGCTTACGGACAGGGCCTTGAGCAGGCATTGTCTTCGTTTGAGCAGCACCTGATCCGCCAGGCCCTCCACCAGACCGAGGGCAATGTGGTCAAGGCCGCCAACCAGCTCAAGATCCCCCGCGGCACCCTGCGCTACAAGATGGAAAAATACGGGCTCTGATGAGCGCTCTTCCCGAAACCACACCGATCAGCATCGGCTCAGCCCGCTACCGTCGGGCCAACCTGGCCCTGTTCTGCGCCGGCTTCATCACCTTTGTCACCCTGTATGATCTGCAGCCGCTGTTGCCGCTGTTTACCCGTGAATTCGCCATCTCCCCGGCCACCAGCAGTCTGACGCTCTCGATCAGCACCGCCACCTTGGCGATCGGCATGCTGTTTTCCGGCATCACCTCCGATGCCATCGGCCGCAAACCGCTGATGGTGGCGGCCCTACTCTGCACCTCACTGTTGGCCATCGCCACCGCCTTTTCCCACAACCTGTCCAGTCTGCTGCTGATCCGCTTCGTCCAGGGGGCAGCCCTGGCCGGGGTTCCGTCGGTGGCTATGGCCTACCTGGGCGACGAGATGGACAGCAGCGCCATCGCCTCGGCCATGGGACTCTACATCAGCGGCAACGCTGTGGGCGGCATGTGCGGCCGGATCATCACCGCCATCATGGCCGACTATATGCCCTGGCGCACCGCCATCGGCATCATCGGCGCTGTCTGCCTGCTGCTGGCGCTCTATTTCACCACCATGCTGCCACCGGCGGTCGGCTTCAAAAAGCGGCCCTTTGCCCTGCGCACCCTGCTCCCGTCGCTTGTGCATCACCTCAAAGACCCCGGCATGCGCTACCTGTTCGGCGTCTCCTTTCTCTGCATGGGCTGCTTTATCAGCATGTACAACTACATCGGTTTCCGCCTGCTGGACCGACCCTATAGCCTAAGCCAATCCACCACCAGCCTGATCTTTCTGGTCTACTTCCTGGGCTCCTTGAGCTCGGCCGCCATGGGCCGCCTGATGCAGCGTTTTGGCCGACGCTTTGTAGTCCGCCTGACCATCACGGCCATGGTGCTGGGCACCCTCTGCACACTGGCCACCCCGCTGGCCATGATCGTGGCCGGCGTCGGCCTGTTCACCTGCGGTTTCTTCGGCCTGCACAGCATCGCCTCCGGCTGGGTCAGCCGCCGGGCCCAGGTGCACCGCGCCCAGGCCACCTCACTCTATCTGTTCTCCTACTACTTGGGCTCCAGCGTCTCCGGTACCGTGGGCGGACTGTTCTGGCTGGAACTCGGCTGGCGTGGGGTCGCGACCATGATCTTCCTGCTGCTGCTACTGACCATCGCCTGCACCGAACAGCTGCACCGCTCTTTCAGCGAACAGGCCGCCCCAAGTGGCGGAAATTAACCACCACTGCTGGCGGATTTTCGCCACCACACAACACCTGACCAGACCCACGGCCTGTGATGCCAAAACGATAACCAGCCATAACAGCTAATTAGCGTAAACAGTATTTTTGGCACTCGCATTGCTTGATAAAACCCGTTTTTGAGTTACACTCATCAAACTTAAGCAGCATGTCCAATCACAAGGAGGAACGCCCGATGTTCAGAAAGATCACCGTAGCAGTTCTAACCCTGGCCTTAAGCCTGCCGCTGGCAGCACAGGCCGAGCCGATCGTGATCAAGTTCAGTCACGTGGTCGCCACCAACACCCCCAAAGGAGCAGCAGCGGACTATTTCAAGAAGATCGCTGAAGAGCGCACCAAGGGCCGCGTCAAGGTGGAGGTCTACCCCAACAGCCAGCTCTACAAAGACAAGGAAGAGATGGAGATGCTGCAGATCGGCGCCGTGCAGATGCTGGCCCCCTCCCTGGCCAAATTCGCACCGCTGGGTCTGAAGGAGTTTGAGGTATTTGACCTGCCGTTCATCTTCAACGACTACAAGGACCTGCATAAGGTTACCCAGGGTCCGGTGGGCGCCAAACTGCTCAATAAGCTGGAGTCCAAGGGCCTGATGGGTCTGGCCTACTGGGATAACGGCTTCAAGGTGATGTCCGCCAACAAGCCGCTGAAAAATGTCAACGACATGAAAGGCCTCAAGATGCGGATCCAGTCCTCCAAGGTGCTGGATTCCCAGATGCGCTCCGTTGGCGCCATCCCGCAGGTCATGGCCTTCTCCGAGGTCTATCAGGCCCTGCAGACCGGCGTTGTTGACGGCACCGAAAACCCCCCGTCAAACCTCTACACCCAGAAGATGCATGAAGTGCAGAAGTACGTAACCATGTCCAACCATGGCTACCTGGGCTATGCCGTACTGGTCAACAAGAAGTTCTGGATGGGCCTGCCGGCCGATATCCGCACCATCCTGGAAGGCGCCATGAAGGATGCCACCAAGTATGCCAACGATATCGCCAAGAAGGACAACGACAAGGCCATGGCCGAGGTGAAGAAGTCCGGCAAGTCCCAGATCATCACCCTGACCGCCGCTGAGCGCAAGGCCTGGATGAAGGCCATGGACAAGGCCCACAAAGATAACGCTGCCCGGATCGGCAACGACATCGTGCAGGAAGTCTACAAGGCAACCGGCTATAACCCTAACTAAGTTCTGACTATTCAACACCGGCCGCTGCGGCCCTCGCAGCGGCCTTTTTTTGCGAATCTGCTCGGGAGATGTGCTCATGAAATATCTTGATCGCCTGGAAGAGATCATCATCGGCTTCCTGATCGGGGCGGCAACACTGGTAATCTTTGTTTCCGTACTGCACCGCTACACCGCCGGTCTGCCCATACCGGGCCTGCAGGACTGGCTGCTGGGTGTCAACCTCAGCTGGGCCCAGGAACTGTGCATCTACATGTTTGTCTGGATGGCCAAGTTCGGCGCTGCCTACGGCGTGAGGACCGGTATCCACGTAGGGGTGGACGTCATGGTCACCCGTCTGCCTGAGCCCTGGCGGGTTAAGTGCGTACTATTGGGCATTGCCGGCGGCGCCCTGTTCACCGGCATCATCGCCTACCTGGGGCTCGCCTTTGTCTGGGAAAACGGCATGCACTACGCCACCTACAAGATGCTGGGCAGGGATGTCTCTGAGATCATCGAAGGCCCGATTACCCCTGACCTGGAGTGGTCCACCTGGAAGATCTACTCGGCTGTGCCACTGGCCTCGTTCCTGATGAGCTTCCGCTTCCTGCAGGTGGGTTGGGCCTTTTTCCGCACCGGTGAACTGCCCCACCACGACCACGGCCATGTGGATGGCATTGAGGAAGAGACCGTCGACGCCACCGACGCCCTGGAAGAATATGAAGAACATAAATTTGAAGATGAGCTGAAGCAGGGAGGTGTGAAATGAGTTCAGCTGCCGTTGCAGTAGAGCAGTTTAGCAAGAAAAAGGCAGCCATCATGCTGGCCGGCATCGCCATGGTGCTGCTGGCCCTTGCCACCTTCGGCGGTCATGCCGGCATCGTGTTCGCCATCCTGGCCGGCCTGATGCTGACCGGCATGCCGATCTCCATCTCCCTGGGCCTGACCGTACTGGCCTTTCTATTCTTCTTCTCCGATGTGCCCACCGAGGCGGTGGCCCTGAAGCTGTTCACCGGCATCGAGAAGTTCGAGATCATGGCGATCCCGTTCTTCATCCTGGCCGGCAACTTCCTGACCCACGGCGGCGTGGCCCGGCGGATGATCAACTTTGCCACCGCCCTGGTGGGCCACTTCAACGGCGGCCTGGCCTTGGGGGGTGTGGTGGCCTGCGCCCTGTTCGCAGCGGTCTCCGGCTCCAGCCCGGCAACGGTTGTCGCCATCGGCTCAATCCTCTTGCCGGCCATGGTCAAGCAGGGCTACCCGATGAAGTTCGGCGTGGGCGTGGTAGGCACCGCCGGCGGCCTGGGGATCCTGATCCCCCCTTCGATCGTGATGGTGATCTATGCGGTCTCGGTCAATGAATCCATCGGCCGCCTGTTCATCGCCGGCATCATCCCCGGCCTGCTGCTGGCCGGCGTCCTGATGGGCGTCACCTGGGTGGTGGCCAAGAAGCGCGGCTATCCCAAGCAGCCCCGGGCCTCCATCGGCACCATCATCAAAACCTTCCGCGAAAGTTTCTGGGGCCTGTTCCTGATCGTGGTGGTGATCGGCGGCATCTATTCCGGCCTGTTCACCCCCACCGAGGCGGCTGCCATGAGTGCGGTCTACGCCTTCTTTGTCTCGATCTTTGTCTATAAAGACCTGGGCTTTAAAGACCTGCCCAAGGTGCTGCTCTCGTCGGCCAGCATGTCGGCCATGCTGCTCTACATCATCACCAACGCGGTGCTGTTCTCCTTCCTGCTCACCTCCGAGCAGGTGCCCCAGAACCTGACCACCTGGATGGTGGGCCTCGGGCTGTCGTCGGTCACCTTCCTGATCTTCGTCAACATCCTGCTGCTGGCAGCCGGCAACTTCATGGAGCCCTCCTCGATCCTCTTGATCACGGCGCCGCTGCTGTTCCCGATCGCCATGGAGCTGGGCATTGATCCGATCCACCTGGGGGTTCTGATGACCGTCAACATGGAGATCGGCATGATCACCCCGCCGGTAGGCCTGAACCTGTATGTGGCCAGCGGCATCTCCCGGCTGGGATTGACGGAGACCACCAAGGCCTGTCTGCCCTGGATCCTGGTGATGCTGGTCTACCTGACCCTGATCACCTATGTGCCGGCCATCTCGCTCTGGCTGCCCAACCTGCTGTATAAGTAGCCGCACCCCCGGCTGCACCACCAACCCAAAGGGGCCGGTCACACTGACCGGCCCCTTTGTTCGTTTAGCGGGCTATCATATCCAGCTTGTAGTGGCTGCGCATGATCTGCAGCAGCGCATCCACCCCCTTGAAGGCGCTGCGCAACTGGGTGCGCTGCCGCTCCGGCAACCGTTCCGGGTCGATACAGTTATCCGGCTTCTGGCCGGACGTCAGCGCCTCCAGTTGTCGGCCCAGCCGCAGGCCCACCAGAAAACTGAACGAATCCTCGATCAGATCAAGGCTGCGGCTGCTTATCAGGTTCAACTCCCGCAGCCGGTCCAGTTTGTCCCAGCTGCTGCCCCCCATCAGATCTGCCTCCAACGCCAGCAGGCCGATCCCCCGCACCATGGCGAACAGCCCCCCCTTCTTCAGATCAATCCGGCCACGACAGGGGCCGTTTTTTTCAACCAGCAGCCGTCCGAACATGCCGACCGGCGGCTTGAAGCCGACGATATTGCGGGCCATGTACGGAAAAAACAGACTCTTCTGATGGGCAGTCTCGTAGATATGTGTCCGCAGGGCATCCTCAAAGCTGCGGTCACCGTGCAGCACCCGCATATCCTGAAACATGCCGAAGTTGACCATGTTGTCTGGCAGTGGCGTGCCGATCCAGTTGTCCAGGATCTGTTTCCACTCGGAGAGCGAGTGCCGCCACAGGGGGTTGCTGGCCATGGTGTTGCCGGGACAACGCGGCACGCCCAACTGCTCCAGCCCCTCGATCAGACGTTCGGCAAACCGTTCCAGTTGCGGCATCAACTCCGGCGAAAAGTCGTCGGCATACACAATGGCGCTATCCTGGTCGGTACGGAAGGTCTGTTCGCGCCGCCCCTCACTGCCCAGGCTTAAATAAGCCGCCCCCGGCGGCAGCCTGATCCCCTCCTGCTGGTCCAGCAGTTCAATCAGGCGTTGGGTAAAGACATCGTTGAAGTGAGCCAGCAGCTGTACCACGCCGCGGATATCCACGCCGGCCTTGTAGGCCAGGTTGATCATCTCGAACAGCCGGGCATTGAGACGCTGCAACTGCTCGATACTGGCGGCCCGCTCGATCTCATTGATCAAGTACAGCGGGGTGCGGGTCTGGAAGGTCAACAGGTCGGTGTCGGTCAGCACCCCCACTAAATGACCGGCGTGGTCCACCACCCCGACCCGGTGGAAATTACGGCGCGACATCAACGAGATGGCGTCAAACAGGTAGGCATCTTCACGCAGGGTAATCAGGTGGGGGGTCATGCAGCTGGCCAGGGTCAGATCGGCCGGATTTGCGTCACAACTGGCCGTTACCCGGCGCAGGTCACGCACGGTGAAGATACCGTGGGAGCCGTCAACGTTTTGTACCACCACGCAGGTGATATTGCGCTGCTGCATGATCCGGGTGGCCTCGCGCAGAGTGGTCTCGGGGCTGCAGACCACCGGCGGCCGGCGACAAATCCTGCCGATGGTCATAAAGTACAGCCGTTCCTCGCTGTGGGCTGCATCGTATGGCATGGCCTGGCCCTTTCCCTGCGAATGTCTGGTTATAGTAACCCAGAATGGCCGGCACGCAATCACTTTTCGCAATCGGCCACCAGAGCCACCTAACGCCGTTATACCAAAATAAATTACATAATATTAGATAGTTAACGAAAAAATAACCGCTCAACGCAGCGTACAACCGGCTTCATGGCGGGCAGCATCCGCAGCCAGAATAACATTGTTAAATACATATTATATGCTGAACACGGAATAGATCATTTTTATGAAACAGATTTCATTCTTATTTTCAATGAGTTATAATTATATGAAAAAAAATTCAGCGATATGATTTTTTTGCTGTAAAAATTTATAAAGCTGTTATATAAAAATAACCATAAAAATAAAAAAGCATTTTGAAAATATGCAAACACCGGCAAGACGATCGCAGCACAGACAGCAGCACCAGGGCAACACACAAGGCCCGTGCCCGACTATCCAGCCACCACGAGGTGTCATGATGCCGAAACGTCAAGCAACACAGACATCAATGTACTCAGTCAAGAGTGTCAAGAACGCGCTGGATGTGCTTGAGATCCTGACCGAGTACGAGTACGGCATACACCTTGGCGAACTGGCCGCCAAACTGCAGCTCTCGCTCAACTGCACCTACCGCATCATGAAGACCCTCTGTGAAAAAGGGATGGTAGAATTCGACCAGCAGCTGGGCGTCTATCGCCTGGGGGTCTACTCCGCCACCCTGGCCCAGAAACTCTTGAAAAGCGTCAGCGTGGTCAGTTACGCCCACCCGGTGCTTGAGAAGCTGGCCCGCCGCCACGATGAATCCGCCTACATGGTTATCAGCCAGGACAACGAAGTCCTCTTCCTCGACATGGTTGACTGCAGTCAGCCGATCAAAACCACCTCTATGATAGGACGGCGGATGCCGTTCTTCACTAACGCAGCCGGCAAGGTGATGCGCGCCCTTGATTCACGGGATCTGCTGGAAAAACTGCTCAAGAAAAGCGGCCGCCGCAAGGAGCTGCCCGATCTGGACCTGCTGGATGCCGAATTGGAGGCAATCCGTCACAGCGGCGTGGCCATCGACCGCAACGGCCTAGGTGAAGGGATCATCAGCGTGGCCGTGGCGGTGCGGGATTACGCCGGCAAGGTGGTGGGGGCGCTTACCCTGGTGGGCCCCTCATTCCGGCTGCTGACCGAGCGGCTTGAGAGCGAGATCATCCCTTCCTTGCAGGAAGAGGCTGAACTGCTCTCCATGAAATTCGGCTATACACGGGCCTTTGCCTGATCTTTAGTGACACAACCTTTTGTGTGGGATGACGACTTTGGTTTACCCCCGGGACAGCAGGTGGCAGGGGCGATGTGCAGCAACGGCCCCCAGGGAAAGGAGGGTACGGTCCACAGATTCCGGGAACAGCGTTTAGTGTGACATCAACCGCAGTCTACGAAAAACAGGCAGTACTTAAGAGAGGAGGCAGTTATGGATAAGAGCGGTCAAGCTTATTGGCAAGCGGTGCTCAAACTGTTGGCCGGCGTTCTCGGCGCTTGGTTCATCGTGTCCTACGGATTCGGGATCTTGTTTGTTGAGGCCATGAACAACATCCATCTGGGCGGTTACCCCTTGGGCTTCTGGTTTGCCCATCAGGGTTCCATGTATGCGTTTGTTGCCATCATCTTCATCTATGCCAAGCTGATGGGCAACCTTGACAAGAAATTCGACGTTCACGAAGACTAAGAGGAGGCACACTACATGGAACTGCAAACTATGACCTATATTGTTGTCGGCCTCACCTTCGCGCTCTACATCGGCATCGCCGTATGGGCACGGGCCGGCAGTACCAGTGAATTCTACGTGGCCGGTGGCGGTGTGCACCCGGTTATCAACGGCATGGCCACCGGCGCTGACTGGATGTCGGCAGCCTCGTTCATCTCCATGGCCGGCCTGATCTCCAACATGGGCTACGGCGGCGGCCTGTTCCTGATGGGCTGGACCGGCGGTTACGTGCTGATGGCCTGCCTCTTGGCCCCCTACCTGCGCAAGTTCGGCAAGTTTACCGTGGCCTCCTTTGTGCAGGAGCGCTTCTACTCAAAGACCGCCTCAGCGGTCTCGGTGCTCTGCCTGCTGGTGATGTCGATCACCTACATCATCGGCCAGATGACCGGCGTCGGCGTGACCTTCTCCCGCTTCCTGGGCGTATCCAATGACATGGGCATCTACATCGGTATGGCCATCGTGTTCTCCTATGCCGTGTTCGGCGGCATGAAGGGCATTACCTACACCCAGGTGGCCCAGTACTGCGTGCTGATCCTGGCCTATACCATCCCGGCCATCTTCATCGCCTTCCAGCTGACCGGCAACCCGATCCCCCAACTGGGCCTCGGCTCCGATCTGGCTGGCACCAACACCGCGCTGCTGACCAAACTGAACCAGGTGGTTACCGACCTCGGTTTTGCCGAGTACACCACCTCGATGCCGGGCAGTAAGCTGAACATGTTCGTCTACACCATCTCGCTGATGGTCGGCACCGCCGGCCTGCCCCACGTTATCATCCGCTTCTTCACCGTACCGACCGTGGCCTCGGCCCGTTCCTCGGCCGGCTGGGCACTGGTCTTTATCGCCATCCTCTACACCACCGCCCCGGCCGTGGCCGCCATGGCCCGCTACAACCTGCATGCCACCATGACCCCGGCCATCAAGACCGGCGGCGACATCTTTGCCCCCGAAGGCTCCCTGGCCTATGCCGACAAGCCGGCCTGGGTCGGTCGCTGGGAGAAAACCGGCCTGCTCAAGTTCGAAGACAAGAACAACGACGGTCGGATCCAGTACTACAACGACAAGACCAAGAACCAGGCCGTTGCCGACAAGGCCGCTGCTGCCGGCTGGAAGGGTAACGAGCTGACCGTCAACGCTGATATCATCGTGTTGGCCAACCCCGAGATCGCCCTGCTGCCCAACTGGGTTATCGCCCTGGTGGCGGCCGGTGGTATCGCTGCCGCCCTCTCCACCGCCGCCGGCCTGCTGTTGGCCATCTCGGCCGCCTTCTCCCACGACCTGATGAAGAACATCTTCATGCCTGACCTGTCTGAGAAGGGCGAGCTGATGTCCGGCAAGATCGCCATGGTCTTCGCCATCATCGTGGCCGGCTACCTGGGCCTCAACCCCCCTGGCTTTGCCGCCGGCACCGTGGCCCTGGCCTTCGGTATCGCCGCCAGTACCATCTTCCCGGTACTGATGATGGGTATCTTCAACAAGAAGATGAACAAGGAAGGCGCCATCGCCGGCATGCTGGCCGGTCTGTTCGTGGTGCTGTTCTACGTGTTCGCCCACAAGGGGATCTTCTTTGTCAAAGGCACCGAGTACCTGGGCCTGATCGGTGGCGCCAACTCCTTCTTCGGCATCACCCCGGAGGCCTTCGGCACCATCGGCGCACTGACCAACTTCCTGGTGGCTTACGTGGTCAGCAAGATGACCCCGTCCTGCCCGGAGCATATCCAGCACCTGGTTGAGGATGTACGTACCCCCCGTGGCGCTGCCAAGACCGTTGAAGGCGCTCACTAGGATTGAAGACAGTGTCTATCTGAATCAGTGGCAGTAACTACAGGCCCCGCTGGTTTCCAGCGGGGCCTGTATGCATAAAAGTTGTTGCCTGGCCCCGTAAGGTTGTATACAAAACATCATCTTACCTCTGGAGTGATGCAATGATCTTTGATGTGGCAACGGCTTTGATCTGGCTTCTGTACCTGGCCCTGTTTCCGATGGCCTACTACTGGTTTCGTCGCGCCTGGAAGATTTTTATTAACAAGGATTACAGCGAGGTTGCCCTCAAGAAGGGGGTACCGCCTGCCAACCCGGAGAAATGGGCTACCGTCACCGGTGTTGTGAATATCCTGGCAGGTGTCGCCGCCATCTGGATCATCAGCGGGGTTATCCTGTTCATTGCCACCGGCATCCTGATCGGCCCCTTTGATTCTTTTGACGGTTGGAACGCCTACGCCGGCTCCACCATATGGCTCAAGCTGATCATTGACTTCATCATCAAGCGTCAGGCCCACCCGATTGTCTGGGGCAAGAAAAAGGATATGCCTCAGGAACAATCCGGCTCATAACAGCTCAGCAGCCATTGTTTAGTATGGTGTGCACCAATCAAGATCACCTGCTAATCGACGTTAACACGAAACAACCGGAGAGCAGCGACTCTTCAAATCCATAGCCGGGGTACCGCATTCATGCTGACCACACTGATCATTGTCTTTGTTATTGCCTATGCCGCGATTGCTCTGGAGCATCCGCTCAAGGTCAACAAGTCTGCCTCGGCCCTGTTGGGGGCCGGCCTGCTCTGGACCATCTACGCCCTGTACACGGGTGACCACCCCCAGGTGGGGCACCAGTTGAACGAGACCCTGGCAGCCACAGCCCAGATCGTCTTCTTCCTGATGGGGGCCATGACCATTGTTGAGGTGGTGGACGCCCACAACGGCTTTGAGGTGATCACCTCCCGGATCAAGACCACCAAATTGTCCACCCTGATGTGGCTGATCGGGTTTGTCACCTTCTTCCTGAGTTCGGTGCTGGACAACCTGACCACCACCATCGTGATGATCTCCCTGATCAAAAAACTGCTGGACAAACATGACGACCGGCTGTTCTTTGCCGGGATCATCGTGATTTCCGCCAATGCCGGCGGCGCCTGGTCGCCGATCGGCGACGTGACCACCACCATGCTCTGGATCGGCGGCCAGATCACCACCCTGGCCATCATGAAAGGGGTCTTCATCCCCTCCATGATCAACATGCTGGTGCCGCTGGCCATCACCAGCTACCTCCTGAAGGGTCGCCAGGTGGTCAGCCCGGTCAAGGCCGTTGAATGCGGGCACCGGATCACGACCACCCCCTTTGAACAGAACCTGATGTTTACCATGGGTATCGGTATCCTGGTTTCGGTGCCGATCTTCAAGACCGTTACCCATCTGCCGCCCTTCATGGGTATCCTGTTCGGCCTGGGGATCCTCTGGCTGGTGGGTGAACTGCTGCACAGCAAGAAGGAGGACGAGGACAAGGAGCATTTGACCCTGGTGCGGGCCCTGAAGCAGATCGACATGAGTTCCATCGTGTTCTTTATCGGCATCCTGCTGGCGGTGGCCACCCTGGAGCATACCCACATCCTGTCTAACCTGGCCGGCTGGCTCAACAAAACCGTGGGGCGTGAAGACGTGATCGTGACCATCATCGGCATGGTCAGCGCCATTGTGGACAACGTGCCGCTGGTGGCGGCCTCGATGGGGATGTACAGCCTGGCCCAGTATCCGCCTGACAGCTTCCTGTGGGAGTTCATGGCCTACTGTGCCGGCACCGGCGGTTCGATCCTGATCATCGGCTCGGCAGCCGGCGTCGCGGCCATGGGCCTGGAGAAGATCCATTTCTTCTGGTATGTCAAGCGGATCAGCGGTCTGGCCCTGGTGGGCTATTTTGGCGGCGTAATCGCCTATATCATCCAATACCGGCTGTTTCACTGACCGGATTTAGTCATGACCCTCTTCAGCAGACACGCACGACACCCGGCAAACGCGACCGAGCAGCGCTGCAAGCGCTGGTCGGAGCGCGTACCCTTGTCGTTGCACCGCCTGTTGAGCCGGACGCCGCTCAGACGCCTCTCCCAGGCCCTGATCATTATACTGATGCTGATTTCTCCGTTGTCATTCTCAACGGACAAGCTGTCGAACTTTACTTACGAATGCCCGGTTGCTGAGGCCTGCACCATCAAGGACAGCCGCCGGGCAGCCGTTCTTTACCGCACAGAGGAGCAGCCGCAGCATGATGCCACCCTGTCGGCCGCCATCCATGCCCAGCCTGCACCGTTGTGCCCTCCCCTGCCTGAACTCAGCCTCGACGCCCCCAGCCGCGCACCACCTGCCTGACCTGTAACCCCTGCTGTTGTTTACTCCTTTGCGGAATACGCTAGCAGCGTGACAGCATTCCGACTATGCAACCTTGAGCACCACCTTTGCCACTAGACCGATTACTGGAGAGAGCGCCATGAAATCAGCCTTGTTAGCTTTAGTTGTATTCTGTGCGTCGGCACTGCCCGCCCTCGGGGCCGGCACTGCCGGCGAGATCGTTGACATGACCGCCACCGGTATGGGGATCGTTGCCCTGGTGTTGTTCGTGGTGGCTTATGGCCTGGTGATGATGGAAGAACAGCTGCACCTGCGCAAAAGCAAGCCGGTGATCGTGGCGGCCGGTATTATCTGGGTGCTGGTGGCGGTGGCTTACCAGGCCCTGGGCCGACCCGAACATGCCCACGGCGCCATCATGCATAACCTGACCGAATACGCCGAGCTATTCCTGTTCCTGCTGGCAGCCATGACCTACATCAACGCCCTTGAGGAGCGCAACGCCTTCCGGGCCCTGCGCTCCTGGTTGATCAACAAGGGCTTCACCCTGCGCACCGTGTTCTGGCTGACCGGCCTGCTGGCCTTCTTCATCTCCCCGATCGCCGACAACCTGACCACGGCCCTGTTGATGGGGGCGGTGGCCCTGGCAGTCGGCGGCAGCAACCATGCATTCGTGGTGGTGGCCTGCATCAACATTGTGGTGGCGGCCAATGCCGGCGGGGCCTTCTCTCCCTTTGGCGACATCACCACCCTGATGGTCTGGCAAAAGGGCAAACTGAGTTTCTTTGAATTTTTCGCCATCTTCGTGCCGTCACTGATCAACTGGCTGATCCCGGCCGCCCTGATGAGCATGGCGGTTTCCAAGGAAAAGCCCGAGGTCAGCGACGCGTCAGTCGGTATGAAACTTGGCGCCAAGCGGATCATGGCCCTGTTCCTGCTGACCATTGTGACCGCCGTATCGTTCCACAACTTCCTGCACCTGCCACCGGCGGTGGGGATGATGCTGGGCCTGGGCTACCTCTCCTTCTTTGCCTACTGGCTCAAGAGGAAGGAAGACCGGCTGCTGTCCGGCGACAACCCCCTGGACGTCACCGGCCACAAACATGAGACCTTCGACCTGTTCCGCAAGGTGGCCAAGGCCGAATGGGACACCCTGCTGTTCTTCTACGGCGTGATCCTCTGCGTGGGGGGCCTGGGTCAGTTCGGCTACCTGGCCGGGGTCTCGAAGTTCATGTACGAGGGGCTGGGCCACACCACCGCCAATGTGCTGGTGGGTATCCTCTCGGCCATCATCGACAACATCCCGGTCATGTTTGCGGTGCTGACCATGGACCCGCAGATGTCCCACGGACAGTGGCTGCTGGTAACCCTGACCGCCGGCGTAGGCGGCAGCCTGCTCTCGATCGGCTCGGCAGCCGGTGTAGCCCTGATGGGTTCGGCTCGCGGCATCTACACCTTCGGGGCACACCTGAAATGGACCTGGGCCATCGCCCTGGGCTATGCCGCCAGCATCGTGGTGCACCTGTTTATGAACGCCCACCTGTTCACGCCGTAGGCCCTGATGTAACAGTTGAAATCCCGTCCTGGCTTGCCTTACGGCCTGGCTCGGGTATACTGACTACGGGGAAGCTGCTTCCCCGTAGCTATTTCTGGAGTATCACTCTACCATGCGTATCGCGGCATTGCTTTCCATACCGTGCGGCCTGTTTATCTGGTTTGCCCTGCAGATCGGCGCGGTGGCCGACGGCCAGGTGTTGCAGAGCAGCCTCGCCTGGCTGCCCAGCCTCGGCATTACGCTCTCACTGCGCTTGGATGGCCTGGGCCTGCTGTTTGCCTTGCTGATCAGCGGCATCGGGGCGCTGGTGCTGCTGTACGCCTCGTCCTACCTGCATGACGACCCCCAGCTGGACCGCTTTTATGCTTTTATCCTGGCCTTTATGGCAGCCATGCTGGGCACGGTGCTGGCCGGCGACCTGATCACCCTGTTCGTGTTCTGGGAGCTGACCAGCCTCTGTTCCTTTGTGCTGATCGGCTTCGACTATCAATCGCAGGCCTCCCGCAAGGCGGCCCTGCAGGCCCTGCTGGTGACCGGCGCCGGTGGCCTGGCCCTGTTGGGCGGCATCATCCTGCTGGGACAGGTGGCCGGAAGCCTGGAACTGACAACCATTCTGGCCAGCGGTGAACAGGTACGTAACCATGCCCTCTACCTGCCGGTGCTGCTGCTGGTGTTGGCCGGCGCCTTTACCAAATCGGCCCAGTTCCCGTTCCAGTTCTGGCTGCCCAACGCCATGGCCGCCCCCACCCCGGTCAGCGCCTACCTGCACTCGGCCACCATGGTCAAGCTGGGGGTCTTCCTGCTGGCCCGCTTTTCACCCGTGTTGGGTGGTACCGACAGCTGGTTCGCCTGCCTGACCGTCATCGGCGGCATCACCCTGCTGCTGGGTGCGGTCAAGGCAATTACCTGCGCTGATCTGAAACAGATCCTTGCCTGGACCACGGTCAGCGCCCTGGGGATGCTGACCCTGCTGCTGGGGCTGGGCACGCCGCTGGCCATCTCGGCCGCCATGCTACTGGTAACCGTACACGCCCTCTACAAAAGCGCCCTGTTTCTGGCTGCAGGGGCGATTGACCACGGTGCCGGCAGCCGCGACATCAACCGGTTGGGGGGCCTGCTTACCAGCATGCCGCAGGTGGCCCTGGCCAGTGGCCTGGCCGCCCTCTCCATGGCGGGGGTAGTGCCGCTGGCCGGTTTCATCGCCAAGGAACTGTTCTACGAAGCCACCCTGCAGGCCCCGACTGCTGCCACGCTGCTTACCTTGGTGGCCTTTCTGGGCAACGGTCTGACCGTTACTGCTGCCTTGCTGGCCGGCTGGCTACCCTTTTACGGCATGCTCAAGGATGACACCCTGCATCCCCATCCGGTTGATCTGCGACTATGGCTGCCACCGCTGCTGCCTGCTGCGCTGGGGCTTTTAATCGGCCTGTTCCCCGGCCCGGCCGGACGTCTGCTGGTGGCACCAGCCGCTGCCCAGGTGGCCGGCAGTCCGCTGCCGCTCAGCCTGGGGCTCTGGCACGGCTTCAGCCCGGTGCTGTTCTTGAGCCTGGCCACCCTGGGGTCCGGTATGGCCCTGTTCAGCCTGCGCAGGCCGCTGCTGGCCCGGCTGCAAACCAGCCAGCCGGGTGCCGGCTGGGATACGGAGCGGATCTACGACTGGCTTCTGGCAGGACTGCCCCAGCTGGCCTTAGGCATAACCCTGCGTCTGCAGAGCGGGCGCCTGCGCTACTACCTGATGACCGTGACCGGTGTAGCGGTGGCCCTGATGGCACTCAATCTGATGACCAGCAGCAACGACGATCTACAGCTGCCCCGGCCCGACGGCAGTCTGCACGAGTGGCTGACCGCCCTGGTGATCCTGGCCGGCGCCCTGTTTGCCACCATCACCCGCTCCCGTCTGGCTGCCGTGGCCTCGCTGGGGGTGGTGGGCTACGGCGTTGCGCTGGTCTACATCCTCTTCGGCGCCCCTGACCTGGCCATGACCCAGTTCTGCATCGAGACCCTCTCGATCATCCTGTTTGTACTGGTGCTGCACAGGTTGCCCCATTTTGCCCTGCTCTCCAGCACCGCCTCGCGCCTGCGCGATCTGGTGGTGGCCCTGGGGATCGGCACGGTGATGACTATGCTGGTCTGGCGGGCCATTTCGCAACCGCTGGTGCCCTCGTTAAGCACCTGGTTCCTGGAACAGAGCCTGCCGGCAGGCCACGGCCGCAACGTGGTCAACGTGATCCTGGTGGATTTCCGCGCCCTGGACACGCTGGGTGAGATCACCGTACTAGCGGTGGCGGCCCTGGGGGTCTATGCCATGCTGAAACCACGTTCCGGCGCAGGGGGGAGCGACTAATGCATTCCGTGATCCTGGCCACCGCTATCCGGCTGCTGCTGCCGTTGATGTTGCTGTTCTCGCTGTTTCTGCTGCTGCGGGGGCATAATGAGCCGGGTGGCGGTTTTGTGGGCGGGTTGGTGGTGGCTGCGGCCTTTGCCCTGTACACCCTGGCCCACGGCGAGAAGGAAGGCCGCCGCATGCTGCGGGTTGATCCGTTGCGCCTGGTGGCAAGCGGGCTGCTGGTGGCCCTGGTCAGTGGTCTACTGCCGCTGCTGCTCGGGCTGCCGTTTCTGACCGCCCTCTGGAGCAGTGTACCAGCCCCGGTGATCGGCCACGCCGGGACACCGCTGTTGTTCGACCTGGGTGTCTACCTGCTGGTGGCCGGCATGTCACTGTTGATCATCTTCACCCTGATGGAGGAATAGCTGAGATGGAACCGGTATTGGCAGTGGTGATCGGCGGGCTGTACGCCGCGGGCATGTACCTGATGGTTAGGCGCAGCATCGTCAAGATGATCTTCGGCCTGGCGCTGTTGGGTAATGCCGCCAACCTGCTGATCTTTACCGTGGGCCGGCTGACCAGGGGCCGACCGCCCCACATCCCGCTGGATAGTGCACTACCGTCGCTACCGGTGGCCGATCCGGTGCCCCAGGCCCTGATCCTGACCGCCATCGTGATCGGCTTCGGAGTGCAGGCCTTTGCGCTGGTACTAATCAAACGGGTCTATCAGACCGTAGGCAGCGATGATCAGGATGTGATGCTGACCGAGAATCAGGAGCAAGAACAGCAGGGTCACAGGTTAAGGGACACGGGTCAGGAACGACAGGGGGAAGAAGCATGAACAATCTGCTCTTTCTACCGCTTTTGATCCCTCTGGCCACCGCCATTGCCGGGCTTCTGGCCTGGAACCGACGCAAGCTGCAACGGCTTTTAGGGGTCTGCAGCAGCGCAGCACTGCTGATAGTTGGTCTGATGCTGCTGGCTACGGTCCAGCAACAGGGGGTGATCAGCGCCCAGGCCGGCAACTGGCCGGCCCCCTTCGGCATCACCCTGGTGGCGGACCTGCTGAGCTCCCTGTTGATAGTGGCTACCGGCCTGATGGGCTTGTGCGTGACGGTCTACTCCCTGGCCGACACCGATACCCGCCAGGAAAGCCTGGGCTACCACCCCCTGCTGCAGGTGCTGCTGCTGGGCATCTGCGGTTCGTTTCTGACCGGCGACCTGTTCAACCTGTACGTCTGGTTCGAGGTGATGCTGATCGCCTCCTTTGTGCTGCTGGCCTTAGGAGGGCAACGGGAGCAGATGGAGGGCGCCATCAAGTATGTGGCCTTGAACCTGATCGCCTCGGCCCTGCTGCTGGCAGGCATCGGCCTGTTGTACGGCGTGACCGGCACCCTCAACATGGCCCATCTGGCCATCAGATTGCAAAGCATGCCCCATACCGGCACCATACCGGTGATTGCGGCCCTGCTGTTCTGTGCCTTCAGCATCAAGGCGGCGGTGTTTCCATTCTACTTCTGGTTGCCGGCCTCCTACCACACGCCGCCGATCGCGGTAATCACCATCTTCTCAGCCCTGCTCTCCAAGGTGGGCATCTACGTCCTGATCCGGGTCTTTACCCTGATCTTTCCTCAGGAAACACTGGCAGGACAGCCGCTGATCCTGGCCGCCGCCGGCCTGACCATGCTGCTGGGCGCCCTGGGTGCAGTGGCCCAGCCGGAGCTGCGGCGGATGCTGGCCTTCTGCGTGGTCAGCCAGATCGGCTACCTGCTGATGGGCCTGGGGCTGTTCACTGCGCTGGCGCTGTCCGGCAGCATCTTCTTCATGCTGCATATCATGGCGGCCAAATCGGCCCTGTTCCTGACCACCGGTGTGGTGGCCCGTCTGACCGGCAGCAGCAGCCTGGCTGAACTGGGCGGTCTGTATCGTCGTTACCCGCTGCTGGCAGCCCTGTTCCTGGTGCCGGCCCTGTCGGTGGCCGGCATTCCGCCCTTGTCCGGCTTCTGGGGCAAACTGGCCCTGGTACAGGCCGGCCTGCAGAGCGGACAGTATCTGATGGTGGCCGTCGCCCTGGGGGTCAGTGTCTTAACCCTCTACTACCTGACCAATGCCTGGATACATATCTACTGGAAACCGGCGCCTGAGGCCGCTGCCAAGCTGCAGTATCTACCGCCGCACCGCCGCCACCAGCTGCTGGCCCCTACCCTGCTGCTGGCCCTGTTCAGCCTGGTGCTGGGACTATTGCCGGAGCCGCTGTTCAGGCTATGTCACTCAGCAGCCGAACAGGTGCTGAACCCCTCGTCCTACATCACCGCCGTACTGGGGACGCTGCCATGACCGCTTTTCTGGCCAATATCCTGCTGGCACTGGCCTGGATGGCCCTGAGCGACTCCTTTGATGCCGGCGGTTTCATCACCGGCTTCCTGTTCGGCTTTTTCGTGATCTGGATCGGTCGTCGCGACCGCCAGACGGCTGCCTACCACCGCCGTCTGCTGGCCATCGCCAGTTTTATTCCGTTCTTTATCAAAGAGATGGTGGTGGCCAACCTGCGGGTGGCCTTTGATGTGCTGACGCCCCATGACTATATGGTGCCGGGCATCGTTGCGGTCCCCCTGGATCTGGAGACCGATCTGCAGATCACCCTTTTGGCCACCTGCATCACCCTGACGCCCGGCACCTTGAGCCTGCACGTCAGCGAAGACCGGCGTACGCTGTACGTGCATGCCATGTACATCGACGATCCGGACCAGTTGGTGCGGGAGATCAAGCAAGGCTTCGAACAGCGTATCCAGGAGATCATCCTATGAGTCTGACCGCCTTTGTCACCTGGGTCATCCTGCCCCTCTTGGGACTGGGCCTACTGATCACCTTTATCCGGGTGGTGCGCGGCCCCAGCCTGCCGGATCGGGTGGTGGCCCTGGACCTGATGGCCACCTTCATCATCGCCATTTCGGCGGTCTACTCCATTGCCAGCAATGAGCCATCCTATCTGGACGCCGCTGTGGTGCTGGCCATGATCACCTTTCTGGGTACGGTGGCCTTTGCCTACTACCTGCACCGGAGGAGCAATGCGTGACGCCCTGATCGCCCTGTTGCTGCTGGGCGGCACCTTTTTTGCCCTGGTGGCTGCCATCGGTGTGGTGCGGATGCCGGACATCTACATGCGGCTATCCGCCTCATCCAAGGCGTCCACCCTGGGAGCCAGCTTCATCCTGAGCGCCGTGGCACTCTTCTTTGGCACCACGGCAGTGACCGGCAAAGTGCTGGCCATCATCGCCTTTACCCTGCTGACCGCGCCGGTGGCAGCCCATATGCTGGGCCGTGCGGCCTATTTCTGCGGCGAACCGCTCTGGGCCAAAAGCGTACGGGATGAACTGGGAGGGGCTGGAGAATGGTGCAAGCAGCATGAGCGGCCCGAGGAGCTGTCCAGCACGGTTCCTGACGCCAACGCTGTTGACGCAACGAAAGGAGACCGCAGTGCATAACTCGCTTGACCTAGGCTTGATCGGCAACGGCGCCATCGGCGCCCTGATTGACGAGCAGGCAGAGATCGTCTGGTGTTGTCTGCCCCGTTTCGACGGCGATCCGATGTTCTGTTCACTGCTCAGAGAACACACTGATCAGGACGGTTTCGGCTACTGCAGTGTTGAGCTGGTGGAACAGATCAGCAGCGAACAGTTCTACCTGCCCAACACCGCCATACTGGTAACCCGCCTGACCGACGCCAGCGGCGCGGTGGTGGAAGTGACCGACTTTGCCCCCCGCTTCCGCCAGTTCGGCCGGATGTTTACCCCGGTGATGCTGATCAGACAGATCCGTCGCCTGCAGGGCACGCCCCGCATCCGCCTGGCCGTGCGCCCTGCCAGCGACTACGGCCGTGAACGGTGCCCCTTCACCTACGGCAGTCACCATGTGCGCTATGTCACCCCGGACTGGGTGCTGCGTCTAACCACCGATGCCTCGCTGACCATGCTGCTGGAAGAACGCCCCTTCTTTCTGGACGACAGCGTGACCTTGATCTTCGGGGCCGACGAGACCATCCCCAGCAACATCACCGATCTGGCCCGCCGTTTTCTAGACGAAACCGTTTCCTACTGGCACGAATGGGTACGGGATCTGGGTATCCCCTTTGAGTGGCAGGACGAGGTAATCCGGGCCGCCATCACTCTCAAGCTGAACACCTTCGACGACACCGGCGCCATCATTGCCGCCATGACCACCTCGATCCCCGAGGCTGCCAACACGGTGCGCAACTGGGACTACCGTTTCTGCTGGCTGCGGGATTCCTACTTTGTGGTCAACGCCTTAAACCGACTGGGGGCCACCAAGACCATGGAACGCTACCTGGGATATCTGGCAAATCTCTCCGCCAGCGCCCCTGCCGGTCGCCTGCAGCCGGTCTACGCTATCGACGGCAAGGCCCACCTTGAAGAGCTGATGGTGGATACCCTGCCCGGCTACCGGGGCATGGGGCCGGTACGCAAGGGCAACCAGGCCTTTGAACAGGTGCAGCACGACGTCTACGGCTCGGCCATCCTGGCGGTGACTCATATCTTTTTTGACCGACGTCTGCTGCGCTGCGGCGATCTGGCCCTGTTCCAGCGGCTGGAGCCGCTGGGAGAGAGCGCCCTGCAGGTCTATGACCAACCCGATGCCGGCCTGTGGGAGCTGCGCGGCAGCGCCCGGGTGCATACCTTTTCCAGTGTGATGTGCTGGGCCGCCTGCGACCGCCTGGCCCTGATCGCCGAACGGCTCGCGCTGCGCGAACGGGCCGACTACTGGCGTGAACATGCCGACCGTATGTACATGGAGATCTACCGACGGGGTTGGAACGAGGAAAAACAGTCCTTCGTGGCCTCCTTTGAGGGGGATTCCATGGATGCCAGCCTGCTGCTGTTGCACGACGTCGGCTTCCTCTCAGCCGACGACCCCCGTTTCGGCCTGACCGTGGCGGCCATCGAACGGGATCTGAAACGGGGCGACTACGTCTACCGCTACGTGGAGGCCGACGACTTCGGCGAGCCGGAGAACGCCTTCCTGGTCTGCACCTTCTGGTACATTCACGCCCTGGCCGCCCTGGGACGGATGGATGAGGCCCGCAGCCTGTTCGAGAACCTGCTGACCAAACGCAACCGGCTGGGACTGTTGGCGGAACATATCGATCCCCGCAGCGGGGAACAGTGGGGCAATTTCGTACAGACCTACAGCATGGTGGGGCTGATCAACTCGGCTATCCGACTGAGCAAACGCTGGGATTCGGCCTTCTGACGATAGGGCGCAACGGGAGACAGCTGCAATCAGGCGATCTGCTACATCTGTGCTGGTACCGGACGCCCCGTCGGTGCGAGCTTCAAAGAGGCACGCCGCTGGCCGCCTCCCTGCTCCAGCAGGGCAGTCCGCTCGGCCACCATGGCTTTAAAGGCCGCCAGCTGCGACTTTGACACCGGCCGCGCCGGCGGTGATTTGATCGTAAGCGGGTTGACGGCCACGCCCCCCCGGTACATGCGAAAATCCAGATGGGGCCCGGTTGACAGGCCGGTACTGCCCACATAGCCGATCCGCTGGCCCTGCTGCACTGTGGCCCCTTTCTTGATCCCCGTGCCAAACCGGCTCAGGTGGTTGTACATCGTCGTCCAGCCGTTGGGGTGCCTGATCTTGACATACTTGCCGTTGGAGCGGTTACTGGCCGCCACCAGCACGGTGCCGTTGCCGACGGTATGAATCGGCGTTCCGCTGGGGGCTGCATAATCAATGGCCGGATGGGGCTTGACCCGTTTGGTGACAGGATGGCGACGGCGCATGGTGAAGCCTGACGAGATACGGCTGAACGAGAGCGGCGCCTTGAGAAATGCCTTACGCAGACTGCGTCCCTGCTGGTCGTAATAGCCTGGCGCCCGGGTGCCGTCCTTGAAGTAGAAGGCGGTATTGGTCTGATCCTGCACCGTAAAGTGGGCCGCCAGTATGCGGCCGTCACCGGCCGGTACACCATCGCGATACCGCTTTTCAACCACCGCCTTGAAGCTGTCACCCACCTGGACATCATGAAAAAAATCAATATCCCAGGCAAAGATATCTGCCAGCTGCACGGCCATCCCATCGCTGCCGCCGGCATCCACCACTGCCTGAAACAGGCTTGAATCGATCGTCCCCTGGAGCACCACCGGCTCCACCGTATAGTCAATCGGTACGCGCGTTACAGAAAAACCATCAGCGCTGCGGGCGATGATCAGCTGTTCATCTGAGTTTATGTCATAGGCAAACCGCTCAAATGTTCCGTTATGCGTGGTCAGCTGGTAAGGCTGACCGACCGCCAGCTGTCTGAGGGGAAACTGCTTGCGACACTGCGCCGTCAACTCGTGAAACTGTTGCGGATCCAGCAACGATCCAAACAGGGACGTGGCTGTTTCGCCGGCCTGAACCGTTGCGGTGATGGTCTTGGCAGGATTTTCAACAGGCTTGCCGGTGAATTTGAGGCCATCGGGCCGATGACTGCGCCACAGCGTCAGAAACAGCAGCACCAGGCCGCCCAGTACAACAACAGTCAGCACTCTCCGCACTATTCGGGGGCGGTAGCCTGGTTGCTGCGATGGTTGGTTTTGGTCAGTATACACGGCAGTCCCTCTGTCAGGGCCATGTTCATCATGCGGCCCGAAATCCAGCTTATCCTCGCATGCTACGGCCCATACGAGCGGCAACTCACGAGAAAACCCGTAAAAATCAACCGGCAACAGTTACGCTTCAAAAACTCTCTGGTACACTGTACCGATACAGACAAAGGCTTGACGTCCTGCCAAACATTTGCAATGCTAAATGTTAGCAATGCTAACAATATGTGTCAAGACAGTTCCGGGGCAGCTATGCAGAAAGAACCAGCAACCACCATGGAGATTTTGAACGACCTGAGACGGGTATTTCAGGCGATCAACGAGTATTCAAAGACCGCAGAACGATCAACAGGCCTGACCGGCCATCAGCTTTGGGCCCTCAAGCTGCTGGCTCAAACGACGCCAATGCGGGTATCTGACTTGGCACGCGCAATGTTTTTGCGACCGCCGACGGTGGTGGGCATCCTTGACCGGCTTGAGGCCAAAGGCCTGATAACACGCACCATCGCAAGACACGACCGCCGGGTCGTGGAGATTCAGCTCACCCAGCAGGCCAGAGAGATTGTTGCCCAGGCCCCCGAGGTGGCACAGGATATGGTGCTGAAAGGCTTGGCCGACCTGACGGACGAGCAATTCACCTGCGTACAAGAAGGCATGCGACTGATGACCAGAATGCTCGGCGCCGAGCATCACACACCACAACCATTGCACAGCTGACTTTTCGCCGTCATCTGGCTGGCCTTGTTGAAGAAACAGATCTGCAGGCCGGAGCAGAGCAACACAAAACGGCATCATTGACCGGAGCTATCATGCCATGACCAGTGCACAGATCCGCTACTACACCAAAAAACTGAAGGATTTTCTGGCCCTCAAGACCGAGATGGTCAACCACCAGACCATCATTCGTGAGGTGGCCGGCGGTGTGGAACGTTCATGGGTCTACTACCTGATGCTATTGATGGCCGGCCTGATCGCCCTCTTGGGACTCTTGACCAACAGTGTGGCGGTGGTGATCGGCGCCATGCTGATCTCCCCCCTGATGGGGCCGATCATCTCTTCCGGCCTGGCACTGACCATCGGCGACCTGCCCCTGGCCCGGCGTGCCTTCCGCACCATTGCCATCAGTGTTGCGCTGACGGTGCTGGTCACGGCCCTGGTCACCCTGCTCTCACCGCTCAAGGAGCCCACCAGCGAGATCCTGGCCCGGGTACGGCCCAACATCTATGATCTGTTTGTGGCGGTGCTGTCCGGTATCGTGGGGGCTGTGGCGCTTTGTACCAAACGCAACTACCTGATCACCGCCACCGGCGTGGCGGTGGCCACCGCGGTCATCCCCCCCTTAAGCGTGGCGGGTTATGGCCTGGGCACCGGCCAGATGATGCTGGGTATGGGCGGTTTTCTGCTGTTTTTCACCAACTTCGTGGCCATCGTGCTCACCTCCGACCTGGTGTTCTTCATCTTGGGCTTCCGTACCAGCCATGTGGAGACGATCCAGTACTCCCAACGGACCCGGCTGCTGATTATCGGCGGGCTGATGCTGCTGATCTCGATACCGCTGGTCTACACCCTGGTGGTGGACATCCGTAACGTTAACACGAAAAAGCGGATTGAACGGGTGCTGAAGAAGCAGCTCAATCAACAGCAATCATCACGCATGACCGGCTATACCTACCAGACCCGCAAGGATGGCGTGCAGATCAGGGCCACCGTCAACACGGTGCGGATGATCCCGAAGCCGGTTGAAAAACAGATTGAACAGGAACTGCAGACCGGCTTCAATCCACCGGTCAGCCTGTACCTTGAACAGGTGCTGGTAGCCTCGGAACGTCTTCCCGAAACGAGTGAGGCAAGCCAGACCCGTGAAGAATCATCAACCGAGATACACAACAAGGTGGTGCGGCTGGTGCACAATGCCGAGCGTGAGCTGGCCACCCTGCTGGCCCCATTCCCGATCAGAAACGTTCGGCTCAGCTTTGCTACTCAGGCCCGCCCGCTGGGACTCTCAGCAATAGTGGAACGGGACTGGCCGATCAATGAAGACGAGCTGCTGCTCGTGACCCGTCAGCTGGAAAAGTCCCTGCAGCTACCGCTGATGGTATCGCTGAAAACAGCTCCGTTCATGCCGCCTCTCAGGCTGGACGATGACGGCACGCTCAGTCAGGAAAGCCGGCAGGCCTTGAGCCTGATTGCACAGCTGCCGGGTGGTGTTGCTGACTACCTCCTGCTGCTTGAGGCCAGCGGACGCAACGACCGGCAGCTGGCGACCGTGATCCGCCGCCACCTGACAACCTCGCTGGGCGTAGCGGGAAACGCCATCAGCACCCAGTACAAACGCGGTACGACACGGCAGTCGGAAGCCACACTCCGTATCGTAAGACGCTGACGCTTCTACCGTCAGGGAACTGAACTGCCGTGGAGAGAATTGCATGAAACAACATGTTACTGAGCAGGCCACGCTATTTTTCAGCGTTATAAAGTGGTCATGCTATGCAACGCTGGTCGGCATCCTGGTCGGCTGCGGCACCACGGTCTTCCTGCGTACGCTGGACTGGGCCTCTGGCCAGGCCCAACAGGTTCCCAACCACTACCTGCTGCTGCCACTGGTGATTCTGACCAGCAGCGCACTGGTACGCTGGCTGGCCCCCGAGGCCGCCGGACACGGCACCGAAAAGGTGATCGAGGCGGTACATAAACGGATGGGCAAGATTCCGGTGGCGGTGATACCGGTAAAACTGGTGGCGACCGTCATCACCCTTGCCGGTGGAGGCTCGGCCGGAAAAGAAGGCCCGGCAGCCCAAATCGGCGCCGGCCTGGCATCTGCCTGTGCCGACCTGTTGCGGGTCAACGACATCGACCGGCGTAAGTTGGTAATCTGCGGTATCAGCGCCGGCTTTGCCACCGTGTTCGGCACACCGGTGGCAGGTGCTATCTTCGGGGTTGAGGTGCTGGTGTTGGGCCAGATGTTCTATGATGTGCTGTTCCCCTGCTTTGTTGCCGGGGTGGTGGGCTACCATGTGGCGCTGCATCTGGGTGCCAGCTTCCCCCATGATCTGCTGCCACCGATGCCGGCCTTCAGCGGCTGGAGCATGATCGAGATCATCATGCTGGGAGCCTGGTGCGGGCTTGCGGCACTACTGCTGATAGAGGTCATGAAGATGGGTGATCGCTGCTTCGGCAGACTGGGTTGGCACTGGTCGCTCAAAGCGTTGCTGGGTGGCCTGTTACTCGCCTTCATCAGCCACTTCGGCTCTCAGAGCTACCTCGGCCTCGGCCTGGAAACCATGCACCAGGGGCTGCAGGGCCAGATCCTGCCGGCCGGCGCCGTACTCTGGAAGAGTATCGCCACCTCGATCACACTCGGTAGTGGCGGCAGCGGCGGTGTGGTCACGCCGATCTTCTTTGTCGGCACCGCAGCCGGCAACCTGTTCGCCCAACTGTTCAGCCCGGAGTATCTGGCGGCCTATTCGGCCATCGGTATGACGGCACTGCTGGCCGGCGCCGCCAACACCCCGATCGCCGCTTCGGTCATGGCCATCGAACTGTTCGGCTCAGAGATGGCGCCCTATGCGGCCCTGGCCTGCATGGTCAGCTTTTTGATCGCCGGCTACCGCAGCATCTATCCCAGCCAGATTCTGGGGGTTCAAAAAAGCACCTCTCTGGAGGCGCCCACCGGCATGCCGATCAGCGAGCTCAGCCAGGTCACCCTTAAGGCCCGGCATACGCCGTTTTCGACGAAAATGCGCCCACCGGACAAGCAAGAACTACAGCAAAACGACGACAGGGACACACCCTGACCGTGACTAAGGAGATGTCGACATGAAGGTTGGACTGATCGGCTTTGGCAAGACCGGCAAAGCCGTTGCCTCGGTTTTGTTGCAGAGCCCGGAGACAAAACTGCAGTGGGTCGTGCGCCAGTCCCACACACTGGAACACCGTTCAGTGCCCGAGTTTTTCGGTATTAGCTCCAAAGAACCGGGGTTGATCTATTCCATCGAGGAGTATTCCGCCGCCGATCTGCTGCGGCGGATGCCGGTGGATGTGATCATTGACTTTTCATCTGCTGAAGGGATCGAGTACTACGGCCAGGCAGCTGCCGAGCAAGGAGTGGCGCTGGTCAGCGCCATCTCGGCCTACCCGGCTTCCACGACAGGACTGCTGCAGCAACTGGCACAGACAACGCGGGTACTGTGGTCGCCCAACATCACCATCGGCATCAATTTCCTGATCATCGCCGCCAAGATTCTCAAAAAAATAGCCCCTTACACGGATATTGAGATCATCGAAGAACATTTCAAGGCCAAGCCGGAGATATCAGGCACTGCAAAAAAGATCGCCGAGGCTCTGGTGCTTCCGGAAGATGAGATCAAGATGGTCCGGGCCGGCGGCATCATCGGTGTACATGAAATCCTGTTCGGCTTTCCGTATCAGACGGTCCGCCTGCGTCATGAGTCGATCTCACGCGAGGCCTTTGGCAACGGGGTGTTGTTCGCCGCCCAGCACCTGCTGGACAGACCGAATGGGCTGTACACCATGGAGGATCTCCTGACCCCCTACTTCCAGCTGGACGCAACCACGTTTGAAAGGAGGTGCGACTCAGCATGAAAACCTTGTTCTCCTTCAGATCGCTGCACCTGTCGCTACGCTTTGTAATCCCGCTGGTGGTGGCACTGGCGCTTTTGGCCTATGCCGTAGTACCGCTGTTCGACGACCTGACCCTGCGCTGGTTCGCCCGCGACCTGAACATGCGCTCCCGTCTGATCAGCAGCACCCTGCAGGAGCCGCTGGCGGAACTGCTGCAACGTGGCGAACGGGCGCGCATCAACGCCCTGCTGCAACGGGCCACCAAGGATGAACGCCTGTTGGCGGTGGGGGTCTGCAATGACGAGCGTACGCTGCTCTACCGCACCCAGGCCTTTCCCTCCGATATCAGCTGCACCAGCTATGAACCGGACCAGCAGGAGCAGCTGCACCTGATCAACCTGCCCCAGGGGCCGGTGCATGTCTTTAACGCCCCGCTGGAGCAGGACGGCAGCTCCATCGGCACCCTGGTGCTGGTGCATGACATGAGCTACGTGGAACGCCGCAGCGCCGACACCCGCAAGTACCTGCTGCTCTTGTTCGTGGTGCTGGGGGTGGTGATCTCGCTGATCACCGTGCTGGTGGCCCACCTAAGCTGGCGCGGCTGGCTGGAAGGGGTACGGGCCATGATGCGCGGCGAGGGGATTGTGCGCCCCTTCAGTCAGCCGGCCGGGGCCGAGCTGCAGCCGCTGGTAGGCGAGATGCGCAGCCTGCTGCGCAACCTGGAGGCCGAACGCCGCCACGCCGACGACATGACCGTCACCTGGAACCCGGCAGCCCTGCGCTCGCTGCTCAACAAGCAGCTGACCGGCGATCAGGTGCTGGTGGTCTCCAACCGCGAACCGTACATCCATGTCAAGACCGAGCAGGGGATTGTGGTGCACCGCCCGGCCAGCGGCCTGGTGACGGCGGTGGAACCGGTGATGCGGGCCTGCTCCGGCACCTGGATCGCCCACGGCAGCGGCTCGGCCGACCGGGAGACCGTAGACCGTAATGACCGGGTCGGTGTGCCGCCCAAAAAGCCGGAATACAACCTGCGCCGGATCTGGCTGACCGACGAAGAGGAACAGGGTTACTACTACGGCTTTGCCAACGAGGGGCTCTGGCCGCTCTGCCACAACGCCCACGTGCGGCCGATCTTCCGCAGCAGCGACTGGGAATGGTACCAGACCATCAACCAGCGCTTTGCCGACGCGGTGGTCAAGGAGGCCCGCAGCGACGACCCGGTGGTGCTGGTGCAGGACTACCACTTCGCCCTGCTGCCGGCCCTGATCCGCAAGCGGCTGCCCAAGGCCACCATCATCACCTTCTGGCATATTCCCTGGCCCAACCCTGAGTCCTTCGGCATCTGCCCCTGGCGGGAAGAACTGCTGCAGGGGATGCTGGGCAGCACCATCCTCGGTTTCCACACGCCGTTCCATTGCAAGAACTTCCTGGAGACGGTGGACCGCTACCTGGAGACCCGCATCGAGCACGAATCGTCCACCATCTTCCACCGTGGCCAGCTGACCATGGTGGAAGATTACCCGATCTCAATCCAGTGGCCGCCGGACTGGCAGGGCAGCCTGCCGCCGGTGGAGGTGACACGGGCCGAGATCCTGGCGGAGCTGGGGCTGCCGGAGGGCCACCTGCTGGGGATCGGGGTGGACCGGATGGACTATACCAAGGGGATCCTGGAGCGGTTGAGCGCGGTGGAGCGGATGCTGGAACTGCACCCCGAGCTGGTGGGCCGCTTCAGCTTCGTGCAGATCGCCGCCCCCAGCCGCTCGGCCCTGGAGGAGTACCATGCCTTCGAACAGCGGGTGCATGCCCTGACCGAGCGGATCAACCAACGCTTTGAACGGGCCATCATCCTCAAGGCCGAGCACCACGAACCGGAGCAGGTTACCCGCTACTACCGGGCCAGCGACGTCTGCATGGTCACCAGCCTGCACGACGGCATGAACCTGGTGGCCAAGGAGTACGTGGCCGCACGGGACGACGAACAGGGCGTGCTGGTCTTGAGCCAGTTCACCGGCGCCGCCAATGAGCTGCACGAGGCGCTGATCGTCAACCCCTACCATGTGGAGCAGACCGCCGAAGCGCTCTATCAGGGCCTGACCATGCCGGAGTATGAACAACGGGAGCGGATGCGCAGCATGCGGGCCCTGGTGCAGGATTTCAACGTCTACCGCTGGGCTGGACGGATGCTGCTGGATGCTGCCCGGGTGCGGCAGCGGGAAAAACTGGCCGCCCGGATCGGACGGGAACGGTGATCGAGCTGTTAAGCACGGCTGGGCAACAGGCGCTGCAGGCCTTTATCACCCCGGCCACCCTGTTCGCCTTTGATCTGGACGGCACCCTGGCACCGATTGTGGATGACCCGACGGCAGCCAGCACGCCGGCAGCGGTGCGCGATGGCCTGCAACAACTGACCGCGCTGGCGGTCACGGCAGTCATCACCGGCCGTTCCTGCAGCGATGCCCTGCCCCGGCTCGGCTTTGAGCCCCGCTATCTGGTGGGCAACCACGGCAACGAGGGGCTGCCGGGCAGCAATGACCAGGGCACTTCATCAGCCGAGCTGATGCTGCACTGGCAGCAGCAACTGCAGCAGCGTATGCGACCAGACAGCTGGGCCGCGCTCTACGTTGAACTGAAAAGCGGCTCGCTCTCACTGCATTACCGCCACGCCCCCCGGCGCGAGGCGGTCCACGCAGAACTGTTGGCGGCCATTGACCGGCTGACGCCGGTCCCACGCCGGGTGGGTGGCAAGTTTGTGGAAAACCTGCTACCGCCCGAGGCGCCCCACAAGGGTGATGCACTGCTGCGGCTGATCGAACACAGCGGCTGCTCCAACGCCCTGTTTGTTGGTGACGACGAGACCGACGAGGACGTCTTTCGGCTGGACGACCAGCGCATCTTCACCATCTGCGTGGGGACGCAACGCCCCACGGCGGCCGCCTACTACCTGCAGGACCAGGTCGCCATGACCCAGGCCCTGCAGCTGATGATCACATCCTTAAGGAGAAACTGATGGGTAACAACCGCTTGATTGCACTTGCGTTCCTGGCCATGGTGCTGTTTGGGCTGCTCTCCACCCTGCTTGCCTACTACACCGACTGGCTTTTCTTCGTGGAAACCGGCTATGCGCAGGTCTTCACCACCGCCCTCAAGACCCAGGCGGTGGCGGCGCTTCTTGCCGGTGTACTGGTGTTTCTGTTTGTGATGGTCAACCTTAAAATCGCCAACCGGGTCACCTTTCCGCCCCGTAGCGCGGTGTTTGCAGACGGCACCATTCACCAGCTGCAACGCAGCGGGCTGGCGCAGCTGGTTGCCCCGTTAAGTCTGATGGCAGGGGTGCTGCTGGCGCTGTTGGCTGCCCGCTGGGGCGCGGTACAGTGGCAACAGCTGCTGTTGTTCACCAACAGTATCCCGGTGGGGGTCAACGACCCGATCCTGGGTAAAGACCTGGCATTTTACCTGTTCAGAATGCCACTGCTGGAGCAGGTCAAGGAGTTCAGTGGCCTGATCGTGGTGCTGACCGCCGTACTGGTGACGGCCAGCTATTATCTGCGGGGCGGGCTGATCCTAACCGAGCGCAAGATGCAGGTGGACGTGCCGGTACGTCGCCATCTGGCGGCACTGTTGTGGTGTCTGTCACTGGTGTTTGCGGCAGG
>Ga0209016_1000731_pt1 | contig 34706 bp, 37 predicted proteins | sample EPASupsiteSAE305_FD_187265 | JGI IMG/M metagenome (GOLD analysis project Ga0209016, IMG submission 187265) | Bioremediated contaminated groundwater microbial communities from EPA Superfund site, New Mexico - SAE3-05 (SPAdes) (version 2) | ecosystem: Environmental > Aquatic > Deep subsurface >... | reverse complement strand
TGACCGATGATTGAGGCAAGCCTTGTTCATGGGTAGTCCCCTTTTCCCCTTTGTTGCGCTCATCCCCCTGGGCACGACAAAGGGGTTTTTTTATTGCTGTCATCTGCCGCTTGCATTCCATTGGTAACAGAAGAAGCCCTAGATCAAGGCTTGGGTGCCAGCACAAGGGACGAAAAAAGGGCCGCTCAGCTGGAGGGCACGCTTCCCCCTTTTTTCGTTTCAATAGATCAGGCTGTTTCCTGCTGACGCAGAAGGGCAGAAAAGGCAGCGCGGCTTTCCGGCCGCCGCGTCGCGGCCTTGTCTGTCGTTCAATCATTTCCCGGCCGGAGCAAGCAAGGTATCAGCCATGCTCTTCGGTAGAGTGGCGTACCAGTGGGCACCATCGGTAGTGACCGGGAAGGGAAAAGATTCCTTGGCGTAGATGGTCGACCCCAGAAGAAAGAAGGTGCCCCGCTCACTGGTGGCGAAATTGAGCTTACACGGCACCTTCATCTCTTCGGCCTGGTTGATGGTGAACGCGGTGCGCTCCTCGTTAGTGGGTTTGAGCACCAGCCCGGCAGCGGCCAGGGTAGCTGTAAAGGAGTCAAACAGCTTTTCCCGAGGGATGTTGTATTCGATCCAGGACAGGGCCTTGTCGCCGGTGCCGCCCAGGATAAACCCCTTGCCGGTCTGGCTGGTGACAAACACCGCCACTTCGGACAGCGGCACATTGTCGAAGTCAACCGAAACCGGGCCATCTTTCTTGACGGGCAGCGGTTGGGCCACTTCGGTTTTCGGTGCCTGGCTGGCCTTTGGTGGCGGTTCTTTCTTCTCCTGGCGAGAGCAACCGGAGAGGCCGAAGACCAGCGCCCCGGTGAGGAGCATGGAGGCGAAGAAGAGGAAGGCAGAGAAGGCTTTCATGGGGTGTCCTTTTTGCGGTTGGTGAATACGACCTGACCGTTGCGGTCGATGGGAACAATCGAGTTCAGCCGGACGGCAGCGGTCGCGTTCTTGGATGGGGTTGTAGTCTGCTTCCCTTTCTGGGCATAGCTGGCCATAACCTTATCCGTGCCGAACAGATCGCCGGTGCCCAGGCTGGACTTGAAGAAAACCATGTACAGGGTGAGGGCCAACAGCACCGGGAGAGCGTAGAACACCGGATGGCGGAGGACGTTGACGTGCTTCATGATCGCCATTTCCTTGATGTCATTGGAAACGTACGACTTATAGCAACGGAAAATGGCGGGATTGTAAGAGCGGCGGCTGGTGGCCAGGGGTTTGCCGTTGGTGTCGTCCCCGTTGTAGGCATAGCAGAGGTATTGCCGCTTGACCGCAGACCCCAGGAAATTCACCTTGCGATACACGTAGTTCCATTCCAGGAGAGAACGAACCGCCGCATCGACCCGCTCAATGTTCTGGGTGATTAGAACCACTTCATAACCGTGATGGCGATGGGTCGAGGCCCAATAACCAAACTCCTTGTTCTTCTGTTCCGTCCATTCTCGGTTGGAAAACCATTTATGAATCTCATCGAGCACCACGATGCACTTGGGTTCGATATGCATCCAGAAGTTGACAATCTGCTCAGGCTCCAGTTGCCGTAACTGGCGGGTCAGGGCCAGGTCGGACAGCCCGATATAGCACTTAATCATCTCCTGGCACTCGGCATCGAACATGCCGTCAATGTTGGTGTAGATCACCTTGCCGATGGCAAGATTGTCGAGGATCTTCTTCACCGCCTCGTAGGTCTTGCCCGAGCCTGGTGTGCCAGTGAAACCGATGATCATGGATAGACCCCATATTGTGAAAACACTTGATCAACGACCTTGTCAGCCCAGGAAGATTGAGAGGTCAAAAGGTCATGGTAATACCGGAGGAAGCGCCTTGAAAATGGCCGGACCAGCTGTTTCATGTTCATGTTGAAGACAGAACGCATACTCATGCCGTTGCCAGGAAAATCATAGTGAACAACGATCATGTCAAACCCTTGTGAACACGGACGGGATAAGATTGAGCGTCAACCGGATAAGGTAGGCCGCGCCAAGGATGGAAAAACACTGCGGCAAGCCGACCGCGTTGATCAGCCAGATCAATTGCGTCGGCAGATGCGACCAGGCAGCGGCATAGTTGAACAGCACCGAAGAGAGATCCACCGCAGCCAGGGCGGTTTCCACCACGGAAAGGAGTCCGTCGAGGATGGTGAACACCACGAATTGCAGCAGTTCGATAAAACCATCGAGTATCCAGGTGAAGCCGGTTTCCACCCATGACCAGAAGGTCCGCAGCCAGCCGATTATGACGCCAAATCCGCTCATGATTACCTCTTCATGATCACGGCCCGGATCGACAGGAAGCCGAACAGGGCCAGCAGCACCGTTTTGAGCACCGCAAGGCCACCGCTCAAGGTCTGCGAAAGGTCGATGGTATGGTGGCTGAAGGTTTGGCCGCCCTCGATCTCGTAAATCGGCGAGCCGCCACCGGGCAGGGAGTTGAAGAAGCTGGCGGAAAACGAAAAGAGACCCGAGGATTTGACCGTGTTCAGGAAGGATGAGAACCGTTCAGGGATGTCATAAGGGCCGGGATCATAGGGCTCTTCAAATGCCGAGGATGTAACAGGGGGAAAGGTTTCCTCTTCCTTTTTTTCCTCCTCTTGTTCTTTCGCCAACTCTGCGGCAGCCTTCGCCCCTTCTATATCGTTGTAGGTTGACTCTGTATTGTTGGCGACATTGTTATATTCGTTGAAAACATTGGAAGTGTTTTGGGTGAAGAAATTATTGACCTGTTCGTTGGTAATGGCGGTTTGTGAAGGAGCGGGAACGGACGAGGGGGAAGGATTGGAGGAAACTATTTTTTTCTCTTCCGGAATATCTTTGACGGCCTCTTTAATTTCTTCGGCAACGGCGGGTGAAGGATTTTCAAGAGCATTTTTTAGAGTTGAATAATCTATATTAGAAGCAAGAGGAAAATCTTTGGCAATACCAGTTGTGACTGCAGAAGTTTGCCAGCGATACAAGATAGTGTTGTAACCACTGATTGACTTGAATGCGTAAAGGTATCCATTTGGAGAGAAATAAAAGACATCATTGACCCTGGTGAAAGTACTGCGATAATAATCCCAGGTAGTGGTTTGCATTGTTTGTTCATCACTTCCAATAACTTTCCTTAACCCGTATCCAGGAACATTAAAAATGTCGTTAATAACGATGGGGTTTGCAAGATCATAACTGGAAGAAGAGGCGGAGCCGATAGCACTTTTGAGGGAAGGGAAGGAAAGTTGATCTGAATCATTAACATGATCAACAATATCGCCCACCTTTGCGCCAACACTGCTTTCAAGCCCTACATACTGGGCCGCACTGGCTGGAAAGGTCTCGGGGCTGACAAAGTTGGCTTTGAACGCCTGATACGCAGGGACAAACAAGGCATCGGCGGCGGAGGCGACAGCAGAGGCAGCGGCATAGACAGGGTCACGGCCGGTGCGGGCATAAAAAGCAATGCCAGCCATTGCAGACGATCCGGCAACAAGACCACTCAACGCCGTGGTTGCCGAGGTTGGCACCGTGAACGGGGGTGTGGCCGATGGTTTTGGCGGATCAACCATCTTTAAAATACGGTCAACCGCCAATTCCTGGACCATGGTCTCGCCTATTTGCGTTTCCGCGATTATCGATAATGCCGGAAGAGCTGAAGCAAAGACACGAACCGGGGAAAGCGCGGCAAAGGTGCAGAGATAGAAAAAGACCGTGGGCAGGACCAGCCGTTTCACTTGGTATCCTTCTTCTCGGTCACTGGTTCGGGGGCGTGCTCTGACTTGACCACCTGCGGTACAAAGGCTTCATCGCCGCATTGGCAACGGTAGCGTTCCGCGCCGGGGTTGAAGCTCTGGCCCAGGCAGAGAAAGCGGTAGATGCCGTCTCTACTGGCACAGGACTTCTCGCAGACCGTCAGGTATTCGCGGCAGGATTTGGCCGGTTCATACTGTCTGGGCGGCTCGGTGCTGCGGATGGAAGGAAAGCCGCCTTGCGCTTGCAAGGGTCCGCCGTGGGCGCTGTTGAGGTAGTAGCCGAAACAGAGAAAGGTCAGGTACACGCCCAGGGCGTAGAGCATGGTTCGATTCATGAGAGTATCCTTTTTAACAGGCCAATGAGGAAGCAGAGGCCGATAAAGGCAATCAGCAAGGCCCATCGGCGGATCAGGGGAAAGGATGGCAGGTACGTCATGACGCGTTCCGGATGATTTTATTGATCAGGAAAGCCGTGGAGATGAGAAAGGCAAGGCCGACAAACGGCGCGGCCAGTCTGAACAAGTCCGAGAACAGCAGCGCCAGGTTGAATCCTTCGGGAAGCTGGATCATGGCTACCACCGCATGGCAGAGGCGATGACAAAGGCAAACCCGGTCAGAGCGCCCAGGCCGAACGACATGATGTCGCCCAACTGGGTGACCACAAGCCCAAGGATTGAGGTCAGTTCTTCCGGAGTCATCCTAAAAACCGCACGTTACGGGCTATCGAAAAAGCGTAACTCACCACCAAGCCAGCCAGCCAACCGGCGATGACCAGGCCGAGGCCCATGCCATAAGCTGTCAAATTCAGGGTCATTGGTTCACCTCCGCAGACGGGTTTGCGCGGCCCTGCCGATATAGTGCCGGTACAGGTAATTGGCTTCGTCATATTCGGCAGAGCCCTTGTTGTATAGGTCGCGTTCCATGCGCATATCTTCGGCATTTTCAAGAAAGCGGGAATGTGCCCGGTGATCGAGCATGTTCTCGAAGCCTTCTTTGAGGTGGTCCAACCCTATGAGAATGAAAGCGAGCACCACACCGCCAATAAACAGCGTCTGCATATCGGTGATCAGTCCGCCGGTGAGGCTGCTGGCGGTGTCGAATAACAGTTGCGTCGGGTCCATGGCGGCTCAGGAAGAAGTGGGGAGGGTTGCCCCTCCCCGTTGGGATCAGACCCGGTTGGAAGTTCGTTTGAGGTACTTCCAGCCCAGGAACAGGACCATGATTGCGGCAAAGCCAAGCATAAAGGTCTTGATGTTGGCCTGGAGCCCGGTGACATCGACGGCGGCAAACAGGTCGTCAACGTCGGTCGCCTTGGCCAGCCCAGGGGCGCAGGTGATCGCGGTAAAAGCGGCCAGCAGAGCCATTTTGACGTAATCGATTTTGTTCTGGGCTTTCTTGACAAGAGAGCGGGTTTTGTTCTTGAGGGTTGTCAGGATGTTCATGTGTGTTCTCCGTTTAAAGGTTGAAAAAAAGTGAATAAAAATGCCTAGCGACCACCGGCGCGCATCAGCATCACGAGGCCAAAGACGATAAAAAAGAGGGTGACGATCCCGCCGACCATGGTGATCATGTCGGCCTTGATGCCGTCGAACATGGTGGCGCTAATGAGCGGCGTCCATTCGGCCCGGGCAAGCGAGGGTATCGTCACACCCATAATGGGCAGGATAATTTGTAGTTTTTTAATTCTTCTGTGCATGGGATGTGCTCCTTTGAATAAAGAGGACCGGGTCAACCACCCCGCCCTTGCGGTGCAAGCGGCACCGGCAGACGCCGGAAGCCGCTTGCACCGCAAGGGCTCGTCGGAAAAGGCCAACCTTATTGCACCGCCCACAGTTCGTGGTTGTAGCGGGTGACCTTCTTGATTTCTCCGGTTTCCTTGTCTGTTACCTCGGCCTCGTATGACCGGCAGAAGATCATCGCTTTGACGGTGATCTCATCTCCTTCGTTGCCAAACCGGGAACGGGACTTGACGCAAAGACGGGGCGGATACGAATAGTTGTCGACAGATGGCAGCAGGATGAGGTTTTCGATAATGGGGAAATGATCTTTCTGGCTGATGCCAACTTGCTTGGATGATTTGATGAGACCGCTGATGGTGATAGTGGGGTTTGAGTCGTTTGTTTTGGCTGCGTTGGTTTTTTCGGACATGGTGTGTTTCTCCTGGTTTTTCTTTGGATTTTGTGGATTGGTTCGTTTATAGGTTAGTGAATGGTGGCCCTTTCCGGCATGGGTGCATACCGGCTGAGCTTGATGGCATAGAAGCAGGTGAAGCACTGCAAATAGGTCTCGTGCTCGCCTGCCGGGGTTTGCTGGATGGTGATGTCGAACGGCCTGCCGCACCGGCTACATTGCATGTCTGAGATGTCGGTGAGTTCTTGGGGTTGCGGTTTCATTTGCGTTTGCGTCATTGTGCCGGTTTGACGGTTAGTTGTTTGCGGTTGGATTCGCTGAAGGCCAAGAGGTTTTTGATTTGAACGGGTTCCTAATTTTCTACCATTAGTAGAATGAAATCATTTTAAATAGAGAATGTCAAGTGAATATTTCGCTTAAAGTAGAAAACGCTATTCTCGAAAGAGTAAAGAAAATTACAGGAAAAAATTCCGACAAAGAACTGGCGGAATTGTTAGGTTTAAAACAGGGTAATTTTTCCGCGAGAAAACAGAGAGGTAGCCTGACTCCCGTTATTGCAGAGTGGGCGATTCAGACAAAGATTGACCTGAATTGGTTGCTACGAGGGGAATCGAGCAGGAAGGATGTATCTGATAGCTTTCTACAAAAAGTAGAAGAGTGGACCGAAGAACTTTTGCAAGAAGACAACAGGTCAGCGACTTGGTTCGAATATGAATTTGAGAAAAAATTTCCAGATTTCAAAGCCTGGAAAGAAGAAAAGGAATGCAAGGCCACACTTGAGGCTGGTTACCCAGCGTCAAAAGTAGCATAAGAATTTTTCATAAAAAAACAGTTATTCTGAGAAGTTATATCATTAGCGCCAAATCCATTGCGGCACAAGGCTTTTCAGGCATTCAAAAAAAGAGGGAAAGGTTGTGACCGTATTGAATCCAAACACTAATTTTCCTCATAAGAAAAAAATAACAGCGAAGAATACAAGTTCAAGAAATACGGTAACGTCTCGAAGTCGAACATTAAATGGTCGTACAATTTTGATCCGCTGAAAAAGTGGGCGGCAAATTGGCCTAATTCTACCTTGGCTATATAGAAGAGGAAAGCATGACGCCAGATTGGACCCAGATTGGAATGTTTTGGTCTACTGCTTTATTAGTCCTAATCACGATATTTACAACAATTATTAACTACAGAATATATAGAAATCAAACAGATCCAGAAATTGTAGTATATTCAGAACATGATGTAACCAGGCCAAGCATTATAAATCTTGTAATTGAGAACATAGGAAAGGGTGTTGCGGGAGAAATTACATTTACTTCCGATCGCCCAATTCCATCACGAGCATTTGGATTGAATGATAAATGCGAGATGCCGAAAAACATGGACAATGGCCCATTAATTGTTGGCATACCAGAACTCGGTCCACAATCGAAACGGATAATTACTTGGGGGCAATATTATGGTCTCAAGAAGGCATTAGGTAGTGGAACATTAACAATCACTACTACTTATACAGGTAAAAAAGTATCGTTGATAAAAAATCCTAAATTTACTTCAAGTTATACACTGGATATTGTTTCATATGAGGGCACAGACGCCTCTGACAAAAATTGGCTTAAAAAAATTGCAGAATCAACTGAAGACATCTCGGGTCAATTGAAAGAAATAAAAGAAAAAATAAGCCACCCAATCGCTAGAGAGGGACGCTCCTAACGTCGCGGCCCTCAGCTTCCCGTTATGCCCCAAGGAGGAACTGATGCGACTCGTCTTCCATGCATTACTCGTAATTCAGCTTGTTCTTCCGGCATCTGTGTTTGCAGAGAGTTGCGACACCGACTGCCATAGACAATGCAGGGTACGGACAGATTTTCCTCCAGTGGAGTTTATTGAACCAACCTGCCACGCAAAATGCGAAGTTGCAAAGAAGGCAGCATGCGCATATGGAACAAGTCTGCCGACTATTCCCATCACGCCAAGAGAGCAAGTCGAGACTTATGGAACCCAGGCGTGCGCGGCGCCGTTTCAGGCAATTACTGGTGTAGTGATTGCCCGATGCTCAAACTGGGATGTAAGAACCGATAACCAACATCTCATCGCGAATGCGATCAACCAATTGCAATCAGTGGGGATATTGTCTCCGGGCGAACTTAATGACGTACAAGTTAGATGGTGTCCTCTATCTGGGGCACATGGTATGGCCCCGGATAGAGGACGTATCTACCTCGACACATCGCTTCAAGGGAATGCCTACGCAACTGCGTCTACCCTTGCCCACGAAATTATGCACATCAGGCAGTATCGACGCATGGGCACTGATAGGTTTAAGTGCGATTACAGCAGGCAATACGCAGAATGCGGGGGATGTCAGGATAGGAGAAATTCCTTCGAGCGCGAAGCTTACGATTACGAAGCCAGCATTCAAGGTCTCCTATCCCAGTTCACTCCGCAACAGTTACCCCAACAACAGCAGATGCAGTTCCCCCAGACGGGGGAACCCGTGCGTTTTTGCCAGACTCAGTGGGGAACCTGCCAGATCCCACCGGCGATGGTACCAATGGGAACGCAGTGTTTCTGTAACGCGCCCAATGGCCAACAAATTCCTGGCTCAGCTTTCTAGCAAACAGTGGGGCATAACCCGTCATTCCACCGGACCTGCGCGAAAAGCCGCGCAGGCCGGTGAATTCAGACGTTAGGCCTTTCAGAAGAGGGGACGACCTCACCTCTATAAATCAACTGGTGACGGCCCCACTTTATGAGAGGTATTTATGAATTGGTTAATTCTCGTTGTGGCAGGCTTATTCGAGATAGGTACAAGGAAAACGACTTTTTGAAAATGATTAGCCCGTTGGTAGTAATATTTCTTCACAAATGGGAAATTATTTTATTTATTCAAATTCGTAAACTTTCGCCTGATACTGAAACAATAGGACTTGCATGCAAGAAGCGAATTATTCGAAGGATACAAGCGGTGATCAGATTGATAGTTCTCCTTGCGTTAAGTTGCCTAAATTCGGTGGAATCACATTGTGGTTCGGTGTTTTTTTTATTGTGTTTGTTGTTGGGCTTTCGTCGGCATGGAATGCTTATGTGACCTTCGACAATATTGTCGAACATGAGTTTAATGTATTAGCTATACAAGCTCGGCAGCGTGAAGCTAGCATTTCTGGGGCGTTGCGCAGTGTTGATTTGATGATAGGAGGTATTATCGATGATCTACATCAAAAGCCGTCCATGTCAGACAAGGAGCAAATACAATTACTGAACAGCTATTTGAAGCTACTTCCTGAAATTCGAAGTTTACTTATTGCTGACGCCAACGGTCGGATTCGAGTTCATACAATGGAAGCGGCAATCGGCTTTGATGCCAGCAACCGCGAATACTTCACGAGTCATCGAAATGCGCCGGAAAAAGACTCCTTTCATATCTCTCTTCCCTTCAAAACTGCTGCCACAGGAATTATGGCCACCACGCTATCACGTGTCATCCGCGATGGTCATGGTAAATTTGCTGGTACTATAGCCGCAACACTTGAATCAACCTTTTTCTATAGATTGTTGAAACCGTCATTATCTGAACCTGAAAATCAGGTTTTACTTATAAATAGAAACGGTGATATTCTTAATTCGGCACCTATGATAAAGCTGATTGGTGAAAATCTCCGGGGAGGAATTGCCTATACTGAACACATCAAATCAGAAGAAAAAACAACACGACATTTGAATGTAACAAAATTGGAATCTATTAAAAGATTGTCGGTATTTCATGACGTTCCTGAATCGCCACTGATAGTTGTTGTTTCAAGAAATTATTCCACCATTGTTGATGAATTCAAAGATGTGGTATATTCGCATGTAGTTGGATTTTTTTTGCTAACCATTACGGTATTTTTTGTTTCGAGGGTCGCGGTTAGGCGTCAGCAAAATTTATACAAAGCTCAACAGCAAATAGCTGAGCGAGAGGCGTATCTTCGCACCATCATAGAAAGTGAACCTGAATGCGTTAAACAATTAGCACAAGACGGCACGTTGATGCAAATGAACAGTGCGGGCCTTAACATGATCGAAGCGGATTCGTTAGATCAAGTGAAGGGAATAGATATTCAGAAGCTGGTTACGCCGAAATATCGGGAAGCGTTTACGTCACTCACCCAAAAAGTATTTTCAGGTGAATCTGGTAGTCTAGAGTTCGAAATCATAGGATTAAAAGGCGGTCATCGATGGCTAGAAACACACGCAACTCCTTTAAGAAGTTCGGAATCTGATATTGTTGCGCTGCTCGCGATAACCCGTGATATCACCGAGCGAAAAGAAGCAGAAGATGCTCTTGAAGAGAAGAATAGGCAACTTCAAATTGCATTAGATGAGGTCAAGACGCTACGCGGCATTGTGCCAATATGTGCAAAATGTAAAAAAATACGAGATGACAAAGGGTTCTGGAATCAGGTGGAAAAATACGTCAGCGATCACACAGAGGCTACGTTTACCCATGGGGTTTGCCCTGACTGCGTTAAGGATTTGTATCCCGATTACTATCGCCGAAAATTAGCGCAAGAAGAACAATAACAATTAGGGAAAGGCCACAATTTTCTAGTAATGGCTGAGCTGTCCCGGAAGTGTCCCGTGGCAACCTAGAAACCCATAAATAGGAACCGGTCCACGGTTCAACTCCCAGCGCCCCGATATAAATGTTTTTCTTAAAATTGCCTTCTATTGTAACTAACGCATTAGTTAGACAAGCAACAATACATAGCTAAAGCTATATCTGAAGCAGGAGAGGATGTTGAGTCGTATTTCTTCAACCATATAAAGTGAGGAGGAATCCATTATGAGTATCAGACTTCGTTGTGTCCCATCCGTCATTGTTTCCATTCTTGCTCTGTTTTTTTGTAGCTGTGCAATAACTATAGTTCAACCATACGACGAGAAGTTACTGGCGGACACAGAGGCCATTTTTAAGGAGGCTTCATCGATGATTGATGATGGAATTTCTAATAGTCCCAGGACAGACGAAGAACGTTCTGGAATTAAGAAGCCAGAAGATCACCTTGCTCATATTTCTAAGTTTCAAGGCCGATATGCCGCGTTAGGAACCGATGCAGATGCGCTAATTCTTCGCGCCCTTTCTAGGGCTCAGGAAGTTGACAAGATTGGAGAAAAACTACAGGGGCAAATCAACATATTAGTCGAAGAATCCCTCCCTTCACAGTGCGAAGACATTGAAAGAGAACTTGGGTTATCTACAACCAGCCTAACGGTAAAGAATTACATCGACCTGAAGTGTCTCTTTGTCCGGTGGAAAGCACAGCATTCTGATCTAGTTCTCACAAAGGGAACAAGCATCCTGAAACGAACCAACTGGGAATTGCGAAAATCGACGTTGTTTTCGGCTGTCCTTGCAATTCAAAAGGCTGAGACCAGTAAGAAACAGTAGTCTTCATTAACCACTAGGCACGATTGAGGAGAAATGCTATGGCGACCATTAACGGAGTTGACTTTTCTCAGGTCTCAAAGGATGCATTAGCGGCATCTAAGGCAGTCCTGAACGACGAGAAAGCCTGGGCGAACTTGAAAGACATTATCAAGGACTTATCCCATGGACTGACCAGAGACGTTCAATTGATTGCAAAACGTAAACTTAGCGGCGAATTCAACGAAGATGATGCCCGTGCATATATCGAAGACCAGAAGACACTTGCGCGTATGCGCATTCGATCTGTCGCTATTGTCGGGTTGCAGCTTGCCGAAAAGATATGGAATGCAATTGCCGACGTGTTTGGAGAGGCGATTAACAAAGCAATTGGCTGGAAACTTCTGTAGCGAGATAGGGGCTTACCTCTCGGTCAATCGGACCGCCCGAAAGCTGCGCTTGTGAGTTTTCTCCGCGTTTCGCGCTCCAGTGGTCGGTTACGTCAAACGTTTGCGGGAGATACGGGGACAGGTTACGGAACTGAACCCCACTTTTCGGAAAGCACGATCAAAAATCGCAACGCCGTGTTTGAATAGATGTGACAAAAAACAAGATAATGACAAAATTGATGAGTATGCTTGGCTGGTTCCTTACGTTGAAAATGAAAGCGAAATCTTTCTAAAAAGCGTTATCCCCAGTCGAAAGGCTACAAGGCATTATTTGAAGGGGGCCGTATGAATAAAAATAAATTAAATCGAGAAGACCAGGAATTGCTGGAAGCGTTTGAAGCTGGTGAATTTAAATCTGACTTAAAGGACGAACGGCGAACTCAGCTTGCCAAATTGGCAGGGGAGGCAATTCGAAAAGATAAACGAATTAATATCCGGATTTCGAGCCGTGACTTGGAAGCACTGCAACGTCGAGCAATAGAAGAGGGCTTGCCTTATCAGTCGCTTGTATCCAGCGTGCTGCATAAATATGTTTCTGGTGGCTTTAAAGATATTTCAGCGGACAAAGCATTGCAGCGAACAAGCCGATAGAACTTATTGATCTCGGTGGCTTCCAACCGGAGGGAAAACGGGGCCAACGTCATTAAGCCTGAGGCATAACCCGTGGCAAAGTCGGTGCAATAGATTACTGTTAAGCATAATACCTAGCCGTGTCTTGTTCACCAAGACATCCATCCATCACAGTCATTTGTTCACTTCATACATTTGATACCCTGCATCCTGCGGGGTATCTATCACCGGAACGCCGAATAATCCAGAATTCCCAGCCGGGAGCGGGTTCAACTTAACTAGAACGCCTTTCTTGGAAACAATCCGGAAACAATCCGGAAACAAAACGGGCGCAAGGGAAGCTGTGTATATTGTTAATTTTGTTCAATATGTTCGTGTTGAACGAATTATATACGATAAACCGCGGAAGATTGCATGAAGTATCTGCTGGAGAAGGGGGGCGGAGAAATCTTTTCCGCTTGAGCGTCGCGGCAGTAGAGAGGGAGCGTGACCGTTGTCCTTCCCGTTATCGGGAAGGAGGATTATTTCTTCCGTTTCTTCGAGGGCGCGGCGCGTTGGCTCGTCATTTGGTTGGGCCGCCCTCCCGCATCACCGACGATGGCGGTCTTCTGCAGCTCCCGGCCTGCCTCGCTTTTTTCGACAAAACAGGGCGCGTTGGTAAATGGATCGGTTTCGGTCCAATACATCAGGGTTGACCAGGTACAGGGAGTGGGAGTGAACAGTTGCACCTGGCGGGGCAGGAGATGCAGCTCTTTTTGACAGAAGGCGCGCAGTTCCTCCATGGCCGCCTGCGTGCAGCCGGGGTGGGCGGCGATCAGATAATAGGTAAGGAACTGATCCAACCCCTCCTCTTTGGTCAGGCGGTTGAACAAGCGGCGAAACTGCAGGAGCAGGTCCGCATCCGGTTTGCCCATGGCCGCGAGGACTGCGGCATTGCTGTGCTCCGGTGCGATCTTCAATTGGCCGGAGACATGGTGGCGCACAATCTCGCGCAGGTAGGCGAGGCCGTTTTTCTTGTCGGCGAGTATCATGTCGTAGCGCAGGCCCGAGGCCACGGTTATTTTCTTAATGTTTTTGATGGTGCGCAACCGGTGCAATAAGGCGATCAGGGGACCATGGTCGACCTTGAGATTCGGACAGACGGTGGGGAACAGGCATCGCTTGTCCCGGCAGGCCCCCTTGGCGAGCTTTTTGGCGCACTCAAAGCCGTACATGTTCGCGGTCGGACCACCGACATCGGCAATGGTGCCCTTGAAGGACGGATGGGCGGCGAGAGTCTTTGCCTCGTGCAGGATGGAGTCGACGCTCCGGTTCTGGGTGGTCCGGCCTTGATGCACGGCGATGGCGCAGAAATGGCACTCACCGTAACAGCCCCGGTGGGTCGTGATGGCAAAGCGGATGGTGTCCAGGGCGCGGACCTGGCCCGATTGCCGGTCGTGGGGATGAAGATCGCGCTCGAACTCCAGGTCGTGGACTGTATCAAGTTCTGCGGTCGACAGCGGCGGCTGCGGTGGATTGTGGACGAGAAAGCGGCTGTCCTGCTGTTGGGCCAGGGTGCGGGCAGTGACTGGATCGTTGTTGTCGTAGAAGGTGCGGAACATGGAGATGAAGGCCTTCTTGTTCGCCGCAATGGTCTGGTAGGAGGGAAGGATGAGAGCTGTTTCCGGCGGAGCAGCCGCCGGATAACAGAGGCCACGGATCGACGCCGGCGATTGCCCGGCTGCCAGGGCCTGGGCGAGTTGGATCACGCTCCGGTCCGCCATGCCGTAGAGCAGGTAGTCGGCCTTGGCGTCGAAGAGGATCGAGCGGCGCACCCGGTTGTCCCAGGCGTCGTAATGGGCAATGCGGCGCAGGCTGGCCTCGATCCCACCCAGCACCAGAGGCGCGGTTCCTTTGAAATGCTGGCGGATCAGGTTGGCGTAGGCAAGCACCGCCCGGTCCGGTCGGCGAGTGTTCTGCCCGCCAGGGGTGTAGTCATCGGTTTTGCGGCGCTTGCCCGAGGCGGTGCGGTTGGCAACCATGGAATCGATCGAGCCGCCAGTGATGCCCCAGAACAGCGCGGGTTCGCCGAGACGGGTGATGTCGTGCTCCGATTGGAGATCGGGCTGGGCAATGACTCCGACCCGGAAGCCGTGCCGGACCAGGAGTTTGCCAATCACAGCCACGCCGATAAACGGCGAGTCGATGTAGGCGTCGCCGGTGACGAGGATGACGTCGAGCCTATCCCAGCCCAATTGAGCCATTTCTTCTCGGGTGCAGGGGAGAAACATTTTATTGCTCAGCGTGGGCGTTGAGGCGGGCGGCGGCCGAGCGACCGGCCAGCCAGCCGGTGGAAAAGGCGGCTTGCAGGTTGTAACCGCCGGTGTCGGCCTGGATGTCGAGTACCTCGCCTGCAAAGTAGAGGCCCTGTACCAGTCGTGATGCCATGGTGCGCGGGTCGACCTCGCGGGTGTCGACACCGCCGGCGGTGACGATAGCCTCGGCCAGCGGCCGGTGGGCGGTGACTTGCAGGCGGAAATTTTTCAGCCAGTGGCGCAGGCGTTTTCGTTCCTCGCTGCGGATGGTTCCGGCAAGGCGTTCGGAGGGCAGGGCGATCTCTTTCAAAGCCACGCCGACCATCTCCTTGGGCAGCAATCCCCGCAGAACATCAGCAATGGGTTCCAGTCGCCGCAGCTCGAAGTCGCGTACCAGGCGGGCGTCGAGTTTTTTTTCGTCAAGGGCGGGCTTGAGGTCCAGCAGCAGCACGACTTCCCGACCCTCGCGCAGGGCGTCGACAATCCGGCCGCTCAGGGTCAAGATCACTGGCCCGCTGAGGCCGAATTCCATGAAGGCCAACTCGCCGAAGGCTTCGGCCCGCTTTTTGCCGTCAATGAATAGGCGCACCTGGATATTGCGCAGCTGCAGGCCTTCCATCAGGGCCACGAGGTTTCCCTTGGTGATGAGCGGCACCAGGGCCGGGCGGATGGGGACAATCCGATGGCCCACCTCCTCGGCCAGCCGGTAACCGTCGCCGGTGGAGCCGGTGAGGGGATAGGAGGCGCCGCCAGCGGCGAGGATCAGGGCGTTACAGGGGATGGTCGTGCTGCCACAAGAAACCCCGGTGAGCACGCCGTGCTCAATGCAGAGATGATCAACCGTCACCCCGGTACGGATAGGTACGCCGCAGTGCTCCAGCCATTGCTCGAACACCGCCAGCACCTCCGGGGCTTTGCCCGAGGCCGGAAAGACGCGGCCGCCGCGTTCGGTGACAACGGCGAGGCCCAGTTCCCGGAAAAACTCGAGGAGTTCGGGGGTGAAAAACTGATGAAAGGCCTGGCGGAGAAAAGGGCCGGTCGGACCGAAGTGGCCAAGGAATTCGGGCAGGGGGGCAATGTTGGTCAGGTTGCAGCGGCCCTTGCCGGTGATGCAGAGTTTGCGGCCCGGCCGCTGCATTTTTTCCAGGACAACCACATTCGCGCCCAGGAGAGCGGCCTGACCGGCGGCCATCAGACCGGCGGCGCCGCCGCCTGCCACCACAAGGCGCGCCTGTCCTGTTGCGTTCATCGGGGTGTTGCGGTTTTTTCGATCGGGAGAAGTGGGGAAATGCATAGCACAGTACTACACCACGCCACGGGAAAAAAAAATCACAATCCGCAGCTCCGTTACCTGGATATGAGCGGCCAGATGGTCAACCCTGGAGCAGCCTGCTGGCCGAGCAGTAAGAAATATGAAGGCCGCGTTCTTTTTTCTTCAAGGAGTTTCGCGGTTAGTGTTAAGCTGAGATTTACAGTGCTTGAGCGTTTGTTTGAAGAATCCTTGGCGAAGCAAAAAGGTCAGCAGCGCCTGGTTTGGTCAGGGAGAAGGGTTGCCCAAAACAATTGATGGAGTGGCATGGCGAAGCTCTTTTTTAATCAAAGGAAGAATTATTTTTTCAGAATCCGGCCGGCACTGCGCTGGCTGATCAAGCTGCGGGGATCAACCAGGGCCATTGCCGGCGGTTTTGCCTTAGGGGTTTTTATCGCCTTCACCCCGACCATCGGCATTCAGATGTTTCTCGGGGCGATTTTCGCCACGTTTTTCAATCTGAACCGTCCGGCGGCGATTATTCCCGCCTGGATCACCAATCCGGTCACCATTCCTCCGATTTTTGCCTTTAATTATTGGATTGGGCACCTGCTGCTCGGCGGGCCTTCGGTCACTTCCGTCTACCACCAGTTGATAGACATCTGCAAGAAGCTGGCAACCCTCAATATGTTTCAAATCACTGATCAATTCATGGCCTTTGTTGCCCTGGGCAAGGAGATCATCATTCCGCTGATCGTCGGCAGCGTGGCTGTGGGCGCCGTTTGCGCGGTGATCACCTACTGGCTTTCCCTCCGTATCCTTCTTTTTCTCAATCGCAAGCGGCGTGCAAAAGCTGTCCTTTTTCCCTGATCCTCAGGAAAGCCAGCTCCACGGGCACCCTTCACAAACCGTAATTTTGCTTCCTGATCGCCCGGCTTTTCATTCTGCTCAAGACTCAATAGTCTGGATATAAACGTGGATGTAGGTGCGGTGAAGGGGCGGCCGGAGCGCTGCGGGACCGGGGTTGCGGGAAGGGCAGGGGCAGTTGCCGAATGCGAAGGCGCCGGGCCTCCTGTTCGGAGCACAGGTTGGCGACCGTGATGCCGAGCAGGCGGATCGGGCGGCGGCCAGCCTCGGTGGCGGCGAGCAGCCGGGGGAGTTGGGCCACGATGTCGGCGGTATCGAAGAAGCCCTGCGGTGTGGTGCACGACCGGGTGATGGTGGTGAAGTCGCTGTAGCGAACCTTGAGCGTCAGGGTGCGGCCACCGGTCTTTTTATCCGCCAGAATGCGGGCCACCTGCTGGACTTGGTCAAAGAGGACGGTGCTCACCCGGACAAAATCGAGGATATCTGTGGGCAGGGTGGTTTCCGAACCGATGGATTTGCGCACCCGGACCGGTTCCACCGGGCGGCAATCGATGCCCCGGGCCATGTCATGAAAAAACAGGCCGCTCTTGCCGAACAGGGCGGCCAGTTCCTGGCGGGAAAAATGAAGCAGGTCGGCGCCGGTCCGGATTCCCTGCTGCCGCATCTTCTGTTCCGTCACCTTGCCGACCCCGTACAATTTGCCGATCGGCAGGGCGGCGATGAAGGCTTGGGCCCGGTCCGGGGGGATGACGGTGAGTCCGTCGGGCTTGTTGTGGCCGGAGGCGATCTTGGCCAGGAATTTGTTGTACGAGACCCCGGCCGAGGCGGTCAGACCGGTGGTTTCACGGATAGCGGCGCGGATGGCCTGGGCGATGCGGGTGGCCGAAGGCTCGCCGAGCAGATTGGTGGTGACGTCGAGAAAGGCCTCGTCCACGGAAAGTGGTTCCACCAGGATGGTATAACGGCGGAACAGGGCCATGATCTGGCGCGATATCTCCTGGTAGCGCGCCATCCGGGGGGCAAGAAAAACAGCCTGGGGACACAGCTGATGCGCCCGGACGCTGGGCATGGCCGAATGGATGCCGAAAGCACGGGCCTCGTAGGAGCAGGCTGCGACCACGCCCCGGTTCCGGGGACTGCCGCCGACAATCACCGGCAGACCGTGCAGTTCAGGACGGTCCCGCTGTTCGATCGAGGCGAAAAAGGCATCCATGTCGACGTGAATGATTTTCCGGGTGAGCGGCATGGCAAAAACGGGTTTGGGCTCGGGGTGTTATCGCCATTGACGCTGACTGCGGTCAAGGCTATTATCCTAACGGACACACTGGCGCACACCGCATAAAATACAATACATCGTTGGGCAGGGAAATAGACAAAATGAACGCATATCAGGAGCGGAAGGATTATCTCCGGCAGCACCCGGCAACTTGGCTGGTGACCGGCGTTGCCGGTTTCATCGGCTCCAATCTTCTTGAAACCCTGTTGACGCTGGGGCAACGGGTCGTCGGTCTGGACAATTTTTCCACAGGCCACCAGCACAATCTGGATGAGGTCGAGGCCCGGGTGGGTGCGGTCGCCTGGCAACGGTTTTGCTTCATCCAGGGCGATATCCGCGATCCGGAATCCTGCCGCAAAGCCTGCACCGGGGCGGATTATGTCCTCCATCAGGCGGCGCTTGGTTCGGTTCCGCGCTCGATTGAGGACCCGGTGACCACCAACGAAAATAACATCAGCGGTTTTCTCAACATGCTGGTGGCCGCGCGTGATGCCCGGGTGAGGCGGATGGTCTATGCCGCTTCCAGTTCGACCTATGGCGACCACCCCGGCCTGCCCAAGGTCGAGGACCGGATCGGCAATCCGCTCTCCCCTTATGCGGTGACCAAGCTGGTCAACGAATTGTATGCAAGCGTCTTTGCCCGGACCTATGGGTTCGCAACCATCGGCCTGCGTTATTTCAACATCTTTGGTCAGCGCCAGGACCCTGACGGGGCCTATGCCGCCGTCATTCCCAAATGGTTTGCCGGCCTGCTCAAGAACGATGCGGTCTTCATCAACGGCGATGGCGAGACCAGCCGCGATTTCTGCTTCATCGATAACTGCGTCCAGGCCAATATCCTCGCCGCTACCGCCGATCAGGAGGCCGCCGATCAGGTGTATAACGTGGCCTTCGGCGAGCGCACCACCCTCAATGCATTGTACCGCCTGATTCAGGAGCGAGTGGCCGGGCGGGTGCCGGCCGCTGCCCAGGCTGAGCCGGTGTACCGCGATTTCCGTGCTGGCGACGTCCGCCATTCGCTGGCCGATATTTCCAAAGCGGCCCAGCTGCTGGGCTACCAGCCGGAATACTCGGTCCGCGCCGGGCTCGATAAGGCCGCTGATTGGTATATCAATCGTTTCCACTGATTCTTAGGTAGGTTAAGGGAGTTTCGTATGTCCAGCACGCTGGGAACCCTGTTCAAAGTAACGACGTTCGGTGAATCGCATTGCAAAGGCGTCGGTGCCATTGTCGACGGCTGTCCTGCCGGGATGGCATTGACCGAGGCGGATATCCAGCCGCAGCTTTCCCGGCGGCGGCCGGGGCAGAGCGATCTTTCTACTCCCCGCCAGGAGGCCGATCAGGTCACCATTTACTCCGGGACCGAGTTCGGCCGCACCCTGGGCACCCCGATCATGCTTCTGGTCAACAACAAGGATCAGCGGCCCCAGGACTACGGCGAGATGAGCCGAATTCCCCGGCCTTCGCACGCCGATTTCACCTACCAGATGAAGTATGGCATCCGTGCCTCCAGCGGCGGTGGGCGATCGAGCGCTCGTGAGACCATCGGCCGGGTGGCCGCCGGAGCCATTGCCGAGAAATGGTTGTTTGAAACCTATGGCACCGAAATCGTGGCCTGGGTGAGCGCGGTCGGCGACATCGAGGCACCGGAATTGGACATGGAGCGGATCAGCAGGGCCGAGGTCGACGCCCATATGATTCGTTGCCCGGATGCAGTCACCGCCGCCCGCATGGAGGCCAGGGTCCGGGAAGTACTGGAGGCCAAGGACTCCACCGGCGGTATTCTCACCTGCGTGTGCCGCAACGTGCCTATTGGTCTCGGTGAGCCGGTGTTCGACAAGCTGGAGGCCCGGCTGGCCCAGGCCATGCTTTCCTTGCCGGCCACCAAGGGCTTTGACATTGGTTCCGGATTTGCCGGTACTCGGATGCGTGGTAGCCTCCACAACGATTCTTTTATCAAAAAAGGGCAACAACTGGGCACCCGAACCAATTACAGCGGCGGCGTCCAAGGTGGGATCAGCAATGGTGAGCCCATCGTTTTCCGGGTGGCGTTCAAGCCGGTGGCCACCATCGGTCAAGTCCAGGACACCGTTGACTTTGACGGCTGCAAGGTTGAGCTTGCGGCCAAGGGGCGGCATGATCCCTGCGTGGTGCCGCGGGCGGTGCCGATCGTCGAGTCCATGGCAGCTTTGGTGCTGATCGACCTTGCCTTGCGGCAGCGGGCCCGCCAGTCCATCAGCGCGTTTTGATGGACAACGGCGTGCCAGCCCGGTCGGCCTCCATTTTGATTGTCGAGGATTCTCCGATCAACCAGCGTATTTTGTACAATCTGCTGAGTAAGGAGGGCTACACGGTCCGCATCGCCGGTCATGGCAAAGAGGCCCTAGTCAAGGTGCGGGAGGAACAGCCCGATCTGATCGTGCTCGACATCCTCATGCCGGAGATGGACGGGTTGGAGCTCTGTCGTCTGTTGAAAGAGCAGGAACTCACCCGCGACGTTCCGGTCATTTTCATCTCTTCCCTCGACAACACCGCCGATAAGCTCAGCGGTTTTGCAGCCGGCGGGGTTGATTACATCACCAAACCCTTTCATCCTGGCGAGGTTCTGGTGCGGATCAGCACCCACCTTAAGCTCTGCCGCCTACAGCGGCAACTGGGCGAGAAAAACCGTCAGCTCGAACTGGAGAAACAAAAGTCCGAGGCCTTGCTGCTCAATGTCTTGCCGGCGCGCGTCGCGGCGGAACTGATGGAGAAGGGCAGTTGCGCCCCGCAATGCTTTCCGGAAGTGACGGTCTGTTTTGTCGATATTGTTCAGTTTACCTCGGCCGCCGCCACCCTGGCTCCGGAAGTGTTGATCGGTGAACTGAACGTTTTGTTCACCGCCTTTGACCGGATAGCCGAGGCCAACCGCTGCGAACGGATGAAGACCATTGGCGACGCCTACCTTTTTGTCTGCGGTATTCCCGAGTTTAATGAGCGGCATATTCAAGACGCGGCTGTCGCCGCCCTGGAGATGGTCGCGTACATCGAGGAACGCAACCGCAGCGGCGGGCAGCAGTGGCAAGTGCGAATTGGCCTCCATTCCGGCCCGGTGGTGGGCGGCATCGTCGGTTCAAAAAAATATCTCTACGACATCTTCGGCGATACGGTAAATATCGCCGCCCGCTTGCAATCCTTGTCCGAACCGATGCGCATTAATGTGTCGGCCGAGGTACGCCGCCGGTTGGATCAGGACTTTGTGTTTACCTGCCCTCTAGATGTGGAAATGAAGGGTAAAGGCGTACAGTCCACCTGTTTTCTTGAGGGACGGCGTTCGGTCTGAACCAGTTCGTCCATCCTTTCATGCCCATTATAACCTTCGAGTTGATGACAGCATGTATTCGTTCCGCAATTCCTTGTGCCCGTGCCTGATTTTTCTTGATTTCTTGGAGTTTCCGAAGTGAAAGGATTGTGGAACATTGAAGATTTAATTGATCTCCACTTCTTTTTTCAGCTTGATGAGGAGCTGCGGCGCACAGAGGGGGAGAAGGCGTTGGCCAAGCGCGACCGGGTGATCTATCTGGCCAAGATTGAGCCGCACTTGGGCAAGGCGGAGGACATCCCGCCCCGCATTCTGGTCCGGAGATGGCTGGCGATGCGACGATTGCATTACCAGCGGGACCGGGAACGCGATGGGGTATTGCTGCCCGGAAACGTGTGGCGGGAACTGACTTTCCTTTGCCGGGGCCTGTTTTTTTTCTGTGGTCTGGGCGCAGGGCTCGGCCTGGCCGGCTCCCTGTTGCTTTACTCCGGCTTGACCCCCCTCAATGTATCGGTATATTTCGGCCTGTTCGTCGTTCTCCAACTGATGCTGCTCGGTCTGCAGGGGCTTCTGCTGGGTTACCGGCAGGTGCGGCGGATTCCCATGGAATCCTCGGTGGCCTATCTCCTTATCGGTCGCCTGCTGGTGCGAGGTTTGGATGCTATCCGCCGGCGGGTGCAGCGCACCATGAGCGGTCGCCAGCGGCTCGACCTGGCCGCGTTGGTGGGGGGCGTGCGCCAGCGCAAGGAGCTGGCGGTCCTGCTGATCTGGCCAGCCTTCATCCTGATGCAACTGGGCGGCATCGGCTTTAATCTCGGAGTGATCGGTGCAACCTTGGCCAAGGTGGCTTTTTTTGATATCGCCTTTGCCTGGCAATCGAGCCTGCATCTTTCCGCCGATCTGGTTGCCGACTTGGTCAGGTGGATCGCCCTGCCTTGGTCCTGGGCTGTGCCCCACGCCTATCCAAGTCTGGCCCAGATCGAGGGCAGCCAGATCGTGTTGAAGGAGGGCGCCGCTCATCTGGCGACCGGTGATCTTGTTTCCTGGTGGCCTTTTCTCTGCTGTTCCGTGTTGGTCTACGGCCTTCTGCCCCGTTGCCTGCTGCTGGTGCTGGGATTCATGCGGCAGCGGCGAGCTTTGGAGCAACTGCATTTCGCCACTCTCGGCATCCGGCCGCTTTTACGGCGCATGACCCAGCCTCGGCTTGACACCAACGGGGTCCGGGAAACCCCACCATCCGAGGTGGAACATGCAACGGTTACGGAGCTGGCGCCAGAGCCTGTCACTGCCCGGTCCGTTTCCCTGACGGAGCCGGGAATGGTCGCCGAGGGAGCCGGGGTGTATCTGCTGATCCCGGATGAACTCTACGAGGACTGTCCGCAGGAAGCTCTGCTCAATTTGCTGCGCTCGGATTCCGGTCCCGCCCATATTGAATGGCTTCGCTACGGTGTGCCCGGTGTGGCTGAGGCCGAGAGTTTGGCGCCCTTGGGCACGGCGGCAGTACAGGGGCACTTGACCGGTGTTGTCCTGCTGCAAGAGGCCTGGCAGCCGCCGCTCAAGGAAACCGAACTGTTTCTGCGCGACCTGCGCCGCCTGACCGGAGAAATGATGCCACTGACCATTCTTTTGATCGGCAAACCGATTGCGGAAACCATCCTGACGCCGGTCGAACCGGAACAGTTGCGGATCTGGCGGCAAAAAATGCAGGCAATCGGCGATCCCTGTCTTGACGTTCAGCCCCTGGTGCGGCCATGAAGTCCAGCGTGCCGCAATTCGCCATCATCGGCCACCCCAACGAGGGCAAGTCCTCTGTTCTTTCCACCTTGGCTGAGGACGATTCGGTGCGGGTCAGTCCCATTCCTGGTGAAACCTTGGTCTGTCAAGCTTTCCCGGTGCGCATCGACGGCCGGGAGATCATCCGCTTCATCGATACCCCCGGTTTCCAGAATCCGCGTCAGACCCTGCAATGGCTGCAAGCCTATCAGGGGCCGGAGGAAGGGCTGCTGGCGGCTTTCATCGCGGCGCACCGCGACGATCCCGCCTTCCGTGACGACTGCGAACTGCTCGCGCCGGTGGCGGCCGGGGCCGGAGTGATCTTCGTGGTCGACGGATCGCGGCCCCTGCGCCACGTCGACCGGGCCGAGATGGAAATCCTTCGCCTTAGCGGCGCGCCCCGGATGGCAGTGATCAATTGCAAGGAGGAGGATGCCGAGTATCTGACCCGCTGGCAGAGCGAGTTCCGCAAGCATTTCAATGCGGTGCGCCTGTTTAACTCCTGCCGGGCCAACTACCGGCAGCGAATCGATCTGCTGGAGAGCCTCAAGGCCATCGACCAGCGGCTGGAACCGGTGCTGCGCGCCGTGGTTGAGGCCTTTCAGGAGGACTGGGAGGTGCGCAACCAGCGCGCCGCCGCCATCCTCGCGGGCCTGCTTCAGGATATCCTTGCCTACCGCAGGGTCGTGCCCTGCACCCCCGATGAGGAGGAGCGCAAGCGGCAGGAACTGCACCAGGAATACCACGCGTATGTGGCCGCCCGGGAGCGTCAGGCCCACGAGGCCATCCGTCAACTGTTCAAGCACAACATCTTCAACCTCGAGTTGCCGCCGCAGTCGATCCTGGAGGAGGATCTGTTCAGCAAGCGGACCTGGGAATTTCTCGGGTTGAGTGACCTGCAGATCATTCTCGCCGGCGCCTTGGGCGGCGCAGCTCTGGGCGTGGGCATTGATGCCGCCACCATCGGCACTTCATTTGGCCTGTTTTCAGCGGTCGGCGGCCTGATCGGCGCCGGCGCCACCGCTTTCAAGGGCAAGGAACTGCTTTCCGGCGTCCGGCTCCTAGGAATGAGGATGGGCGGCGAGCAGCTGCGGGTGGGGCCGGTGGGCAACATCCAGTTGCTCTATATCGTCCTGGATCGCGGGCTGCTCTTTTACTCGCATGTGATCAACTGGGCGCACGGCCGCCGTGATTATGAGCGGATGCCAGGCCTTCCAAGGGCATCGAGCGGTAAAAGCGGCTTGACCAGCCATTGGGACCGGGAGCAGCGCGCCATCTGCGACCGTTTTTTCCGCGCGGTGCGCAAGGGGAACGAAGGTGAGATTGAGGAGGCTTCGCTAGTCCTCCAGGATCTGCTTTGCGACCAGTTTGCCCTTATCGCCGAGGACCGGGTCCTGGGCGGTACAGGCGACAGCTTTGCCGGCGGCAAGGCGGACGAATAACCACGGGAGCCCTCATGCCGCCTCGTCTGCTGATCATCAACTGCGCCAGTCCTTATTTTTTCTATATCCCCATGGGGAGCTTCGGTCTCTGTGACGCCCTTGGGAAAGAGGGGCTGGAAGCGCGCATCTTCAATCCGGCCCTCTATCCGGAGGCCGAGGTGCGGCAACGGCTGTTCGCGGTCCTCGACACCCTGCAACCCACCCATGTGGGCCTGGTCTGTCACTGGCAGGAAACCGCTCATGGCCTGCTCGCCGCCCTGGAGATGGTTCGAGCCTGGGATGCGGAGGTGGTCGCCCTCTGCGGCGGCTTCACTGCCTCCTATTTTGCCGAGGAGCTGCTGCGAACGGTCACGGAGCTGGATTATGTGGTTTTGGGTGATCCCGAGGTGCCGGTGACCCAGCTGCTGCGGGGCTCGCCGCCGGCGGCGATAGCCAACCTGGTCTGGCGGGAGAATGGCGCGATCCGGTGCAGCGAAAAACATTGGCTGATGGAACAGCCAATGTTCGACAGCCTGGCCTTTGCCGATTGCTCCTGTTTGGTCGATGCACCCCGCTACTTCGAGAAGATCAACACCAAACTCGGTTTCCCGGTTCTTCTTGGCCGGGGCTGCATCTTTGACTGCGAATACTGCGGCGGCAGCCGCCATGCCTTCCGGCTTCATTCCGGCCGCAGCAAGCCGGTCACCCGTTCTCTTCCTGCCATCCTCGCCGATCTGCACCGGCTGAAAGCACAGACCGCGGTGCTCTACATCTGCTACGAGAACGATCCGGCTTTCATTAAATTATTGTTTCAAGCCATTGGTGAGGATCGGGAACTGCGGGGTTATTTCACCCTCCATTACGGGGCTTGGCATCTGCTCGATACCGAATTTCTTGCTCTCTACCGGCAGGCCTTCAACTGCACCGCCGCCCCGCCGATCTTCGAGTTTTCGCCCGAAGTGGTTGCAGACCACCACCGGTCAGCCATCAAACGGGGGGCAACCTATGGTTTTGAGGCCATGGAGGAAAACTTTCGCGCCATTTCCGAAGCCTTCAACGGGCGGGTGCGGATCGAGGTTTTTTTCAGCCGTTATCATCCGGCGATTTCCATCGACGATTTGAAGCGGGAAATTGGAGCTATTTTGTTGTTCAAGCACCGGATGGTTCGGCAGGGGCTGCCTGTCCATGTCTGTTTCGACCACCTCTCCACCGATGTCGGCAGCCGGTACTGGGAAGCGCATCAGGAACGTCCCCGCGACTTTGCCCGCTTTCTCGATTTGAAAGCGCGGGTGGATGCAGGACACCTCTACCCTTTTCCGGTGGATAACCTCTGTCTGCTGATTCCGGCCCATTTACCCTCGGCCTTTCTCGTTCGGCACGAAGCCCTGCTCTTGGTGCTGGAGCGGCTGGAGCATCATTGTCATGAGCTGGTGCAGATTCTCCTTGCCTGCCTGGAAGAACGATGGCTGGAGGTGTTGGAGGTGGTGTTGGACTCCTGGCTCGACGAACAGCCGGCGGTCGTTTTTTTCACTGACCTGCCGCTGGAGGCGTTTGTCGAAGAGTTGGGGCAGCGGCTGCTGAGCAGTCCTCTGCCGTGCCCGTCGTTTCTGGCCGATCTGTTCCGGTTTAGCCGCAAAAAACTTGCACTGTCTCTACGAATCGCTTCCCCAGGAATTGCATCAGCACCCCCAGGCGAACGTCTGATTCTTGATCCGGCGCGAATAAGTATCCACGAGCAGGACTACCTCGATCTGCTCCCCTTGCTCCGGCGCCTCCTGGAGAACAAGGTCAACCCGCTTCCTTACCAACGCACTGCCTGCCTTTTTCTCGACAGCGGCATCTTTACCATGACCCATGGCTTCTACCGGTCAACCCTGCGCCTATTCGAGCAACCTCGGACCCTGGAATCCTACCTTGCCGCCCTGCGCAGCGTGCCGCGCATCGATATGCTGCAGCACGAAAGCCTGCTTGATCGATTGGTCAAGGAAGACGTGCTGCGCCCCGCCTCCTATCCCTGATGATTTTCTATCTTAAGGTGTTCTGTGAGAAGGCGCGGAAGAGTGTTTTCCGCACTCGGACAAGATATCTTGCTGTGCCAGAGTAAAAACACCATTGTCGAGCAAGCAACATGCCTGTGTGGGCCTTTGGCGGGGTTCTGTAAATGATGCTGCTGGAAACAGAAAACCCGCATCCCTCATGAGATTGCGGGTTTGATGAGGCTAAACGCTATAGCATTTTATTTTGAAAGCCGATCGGTGATGCGATTGTATGCTTCTTTCAGTTCTTCACCTATGGTTTTGGCTTTAACAATATACTCTTCTGAAGTATCTATGGCATCGTCAGCTATTTCAGAAGCCTTTACCTTAACCTGATCCCACATTTTTTCTGCTTGTTTAAATTCTTCCTTGGCTTCCATCGAGGCTAGGTGAACTTTTAAGTTGATTTCATCCCTTTCGGTCTTCAATTTTTCCATCAGCTTATCAAATTCTTCTCTGATTTCCATACAGGACCTCAATTTTAAATTTGTTGTCAGGTTCATGTTCCTTTGCGGTATTAATTGCGTACCACTATCGGTATTCTATTTGTTTGGGTGGGGGGTATATCTGCATACCCCTCTATACGTACCCCAAAACTTCATGGATTTAACCGTATATCGTCGGACACTATAAAACAACAAAAAACCCGCTTTCCTCGAAAGGAAGCGGGTTTATGTACGGCGCTGGACACCGTTGAACAGTCAAATTGGTGGAGCTAACCGGGATCGAACCGGTGACCTCTTGAATGCCATTCAAGCGCTCTCCCAGCTGAGCTATAGCCCCTCGCATTCTCGGTGGCAATTACCATGCTTTACTGGTGGCTGTCAAGTTTTTCTCAATTCTTTTTCGAGTGCTCGCCATATCGATTGCCAAGCTCTGGTTCTGTTGGTAATGTAAGTGGCTTCTCAGATCAACGATTAATTTTGCGTCAGCCCTCAACGCCACCGCGTTTTTCCGCGACACGATGAGTACGCTGATAACATTTGACTATACAGGTGGTATCGGATGTTTTCTCCGTTGAATTTTCTTTTTGGTTGGCTGTCCAACGATCTGGCAATTGACCTCGGAACCGCGAACACGGTATTGTACGTGAAAGGTAAAGGGATCGTGCTGCGTGAACCCTCGGTGGTTGCGGTCCGCAAGGATAGTCGCGGTAGCCGGGTGCTGGCCGTGGGTAAAGAGGCCAAGGAGATGCTGGGGCGAACCCCAGGCAATATCGTCGCCATTCGTCCCATGAAGGACGGCGTCATCGCCGATTTCGAGGTGACCGAGGCCATGCTCCGCTACTTCATCAACAAGGTGCATAATCGTCGCACTCTGGTGCATCCCCGGATCATCATTTCCGTGCCCTCGGGCATTACCCAAGTGGAGAAGAGGGCAGTGCGCGACACGGCGGAGTCCGCCGGCGCCCGCGAAGTGTATTTGATTGAGGAGCCCATGGCCGCAGCCATCGGCGCCAATTTACCGATCACCGAACCGACAGCTAACATGATTGTCGATATCGGCGGCGGCACCACCGAGGTGGCGGTCATCTCGCTGGCGGGCATTGTCTACGCCAAGTCGGTGCGGGTTGCGGGTGACAAGATGGATGACGCCATCCTTCAGTACATCAAACGAAAGCACAATCTGGCTATTGGTGAACGAACCGCCGAGGAGATCAAAACCACCATCGGTAATGTGCTGCCGGAAGAACCGTACGAGACTATGGACATCAAAGGTCGGGATTTGGTGGCCGGCATTCCTAAAACCCTGACCATCACTTCCAAGGAAATTCAAGCCGCTATCGCCGAGCAGGTTGACGTGATTGTTGATGCCGTGCGGATTGCCCTGGAGCAAACGCCCCCTGAATTGTCCGCCGATATCGTCGATCAGGGCATCGTCCTCACCGGCGGTGGAGCCTTGCTGAAAAATCTCGACAAGCGGTTAAAGCTTGAGACCGGCATGCCGATCATCGTGGCCGACGACCCGCTCTCTTCCGTTGTGCTCGGTTCCGGACAGGCTCTCGATAATATCGAGATCCTCCGGGAAATCGCCATCGATTAGTCACGGAAGAAATCGCTCGCGGCGCCCGCTGTTCCTTGTCTGTCTTTTTGTCGCCGTTCCGGTTTCCGTCGCCGCTCCTCTCCCATGAGAAAAAAGCCCACCAGAAAACGAAGCGACCGCTATCGCCTCTTTCGCATAGTCCTCCTTGCCGGTTTACTGATGACGCTGGCTCTTATTTTCTTGGTTTCCACCCTAGGGAGCCAGAGTTTCGGGCCCCTGCATAAGCTGGTGCTCGAGGCGGTGGGACCGCTGCAAAAGGTGGTCACCATGGGAGGTTCCTATGTGGAGACCTTCAAGAGCGAATATATCGATATTTTGCAGGACAGTCTCCGGCTTCGCGAAGAAAATAAACGACTGATTCAGCAGTTGCAGGAAAACGAAAATATCCTCAATAAAAGCCGCGAGGCCATGGCTACTAACGCCAGTCTGCGAAAACTGCTCGAGTTTAAGAATACGCTTGATCAGCAGCAGGTGATGGCGGCCACGATAGTGGGCAAGGATCCGTCCACCATGTTTCGCTCGGTGATTATCGATAGGGGATCGAACAGCGGCGTCATGAAGGGCAATCCGGTGGTGAACAACGACGGCGTTGTCGGCCAGGTGTTCATCGTTACGCCGAATTACGCCAAGGTGTTGTTGGCGATAGCGCCATCAAGCGCCATTGACGTGCTGCTGCAGAAATCAAGAGTGCGCGGTATTCTCAAAGGCGACGGTACCTTGACCTATCGCCTTGAGTATATTCTTAAAACAGCGGAAGTCGAGGAAGGCGACCATGTGGTTACTGCCGGTTATGGAGGTGTCTTTCCAACCGGGTTGCAGGTGGGCGTGGTTGCGAAAATTATCAAAAAACCTCGAGGCATGTTTCACGAAATTGAAGTGACTCCGTCCGTTGATTACCAGAAGCTGGAAAATCTACTGATTCTTCAACAACCTAAACTGGGGGAAATCAAGCAGATGGAACAGCGATAAACAGCCCACAGGTTCTACCTTTTGATGGGCCTGCCGCGGCGTTGTGCTGGCAGGTTGCGGTAACGACGGCGTTAACGGGAAAAAAGGACGATGGTTGTTTTTCACTTTATTATTGTTGGCTTGTTGCTGGTGATTGTGCAAACGACCATCTGCATGCCTACCCCCGTATGGCTGCCGGCACCTGATTTTTATTATATCCTGGTGTCCTATCTTGCCTTCCGGCTCGATCTGCTGCGTGGTTTGATCATCCTGTTTCCCCTGGTTTGCGCACTCGATGTCGTTTCCGGTACGATTCTGGGGATGTATGCCCTGCTTTGTTTTAGCGGATTTATTCTTTTGCGCCAGCTATCCGCAAAGCTCCCGGTCAACGAAATCCTGTATCAGATTCCACTGGCCGGGGTGAGCTATCTGGTTGTGTCATGGGGCGTCTATTTGTTTCTGGAACTCCTCCAGCCCGGGCAACAAGTTACCTGGTCTTGGTGGAAGATGATCGTGCGTGCGGTCCTGGTGACTGTTTTCTCCTATCCTCTCTTTTTTCTTTTCGATGTGGTCCAAAAATATTCCCATCGCAGTTTTTTGCACTGGAACAGATTGCGGTTGCGCAGCGATAACCGGCGCAGGCGGCAGGCCTGATTGTTCCTTCCGTGACCTGTTGATGGTGGCATTGTGGCGAATCTGTTTGGCGACAGGATGAAGAATCTCAGGAAACTGAACCGGAAAAGAGCGGAGCTGCTGCTCGATGCCGAACGCAAAAAGGACAGCGGCGTCACTAGGCTGCCCCAGCGCGACGAAAGCGACCTGAACGGCTACAAAAAGAAAGCACTGTATTCGTTCGTCATTATCATTTTTTTCTTCGCGGTCATTATTACCCGCCTCTGGTTTCTTCAAGTACAGCAGGGTGATTACTACAACCAGTTGGCTGATTCCAATCGGGTCCGCTCCATCGAAATAGCAGCGCCGCGCGGTAATATCTATGACCGCAAGGGACGAGAAATCGTCACCAACCGCCCCTCTTTCAACGTCGTCTGGATTCGGGAAAACAACAAGATCAATGACGAGTGGCTTAAGCGCCTGACCGGACTTCTGAGGCAGGATGCTGCCACCCTCCTGGAAAAAATCCGCAAGATGGCCGGTGAGCCTGGGCATATTCCCGTACGGCTGGCCGAGGATATCGACTGGGAAACGGTGGCCCGAATCGAAAATAATCGGATGCATCTACCCGAAATCAAGATCGAGGTGGTGCCTTTGCGCATTTACCATTTCGGGAATTTAGCCTCGCATCTCATCGGATACATGGGGGAGATCAACAAGGCGGAGTTGGACAAGGCCGACAAAACCTTCTACAAAGGCGGTAACCTCATCGGCAAGATGGGGCTTGAACGGTTGCGTGAGCCTGACCTGCGCGGGGAAAAAGGATATGACAACATGGAGGTCAATGCCCTTGGGTTTGAACAGCAGAATCTCAAGGATGTTGAGCCGCTCCCCGGCAAGGATTTGCATCTGACCCTTGATGTTGAGCTGCAAAAAATCGCAGAAGAGGAAATGGCTTCGAAAAATCGTGCCGGTGCCGTGGTGGCGATGGAGGCAAACACCGGGCGTTTGCTGGTGGCCGCCAGCTCGCCGGAACTTCAGCTCGAGGAATTTGTCGGCGGCATTTCCCAGAAGGCCTGGCAAGGAATGCTTGACAACCCTCTGCATCCATTGGTCAATAAACTGGTGCAAGGGCAGTACCCTCCTGCTTCGACCTATAAGCTGGTCACGGCCTTCGCCGGACTGTCCGAAGGCATTGTTACTCCCGACACCACCATTTTCTGTCCCGGTCATTATCAGTTTGGCAACCGGGTCTATCGTTGCTGGAAAAAAGGCGGACATGGAACGGTGAGTTTTAAGCGAGCAGTCGCTGAATCTTGCGACGTGTATTTTTATCAGGTCGGTCAGAAATTGGGGGTCGATCGGTTGGCCAGGTACGCCAGAATGTTCGGCCTGGGCGAAAAAACAGGAGTGGAAATAGAGCATGAAAAGCCCGGGTTGATCCCAACCACGGAGTGGAAGAGGAAACGGTACAACGTCAAATGGCACGAGGGGGAGACCCTGTCGATAGCCATTGGCCAAGGGTATGACCTGGCCACACCCTTGCAGATTGCGCTGATGACCTCGGTCATTGCCAATGGCGGCACATTGTATAAACCTACGGTGGTCGAGCAGGTAGTCGATCCCGACGGGAAGATAACCAGTCCCTTCAAGCCTGAGGTTCTGTCGCGGTTGTCTGGCCAGGGACGAAATTTGAAACTGGTTCGGGAGGGCATGGTAGAAGCGGTCAACAGCCGGCGAGGCACCGGCCGGGAGGCGCAGATCGATTCCCAGCACGGGATCATCGTCGGCGGCAAGACCGGTACTGGCCAGGTAGTGCGCCTCGCCCAGTATATCCATTTGAAGGAAGAAGATATCCCCTATAAATATAGAGACCATGCCTGGTTCACCTGTTTCGCTCCGGCCGCAAACCCTGAAATAGTCGTCACCGTCATGGTGGAGCACGGACTGCACGGCGGCTCGGCCTCCGCGCCTATTGCCGCGAAGATCCTCAACCGGTATTTCGAGGATAAATTCAAAAAGCAAGGAGAAGGAACGGAAGCCCAGGGAGGGAAGGCCGCTCAGCGGGTTATTCTCTCTCAGGATATGATCGAGGAAGGCGCCGCCCCACCCGTCGAGGATACCGAAGATGGGGAAACGGCTCCTGCTCCACAACCGAATGAATCAGCCAATTAACCGATATGTTTCATTTTGACCGGCGTTTGCTCGAACATTTCGATTGGGTTATGCTGCTCATGCTCCTTCTGGTGGGGGGGATGGCGCTGACCAATCTCTACAGTTCCACCTTCGTCGCGGACACAGGGGCCTCTTCGATTTTCTACAAGCAGTTGATCTTTTTTGGAGTCGGTCTGGGGCTGATTTTGCCAATCCTGACGCAAGAATATCAAAGAATCGTTAAGTTGGGATATGTGCTCTACAGTATCGTCTTGCTGTTGTTGCTCTATACCCTGTTGTTCGTCAAGCCTATCCTTGGTGCGCAGCGCTGGATCGATCTCGGATTTTTCAACCTCCAGCCTTCGGAACCGGCCAAATTGGCCTTGATTCTCGTGCTGGCCTCCTGCTACGCCAATACCGATGTCGCTGGCGGCTACCGGTTGCGCGACCTGGTCAAGCCGGTGCTCCTCACCGCCCTGCCGTTTGTGCTGATCATGCTGCAGCCGGATCTGGGAACCGCCCTGATCTGCGCGATTGTTTTCGTGTCCATGACCCTGTTTGTCCGTCTGCGATGGTCCACCCTGGGTATCCTCAGCGGTACCGGCCTGCTCTGTATTTTTATCGGCTGGAAGTTCCTGCTAAAGGACTATCAGCGTAAGCGGATCGAGACCTTCCTCAATCCCGAGGGGGATCCCATGAATCACGGCTATCAGATCATGCAGTCCAAAATCGCCGTTGGCAGCGGCAAAATTTTTGGCAAGGGATTCATGGAAGGTACCCAGGGACATCTCCATTTTCTGCCGGAGAAGCATACTGACTTTGCCTTTGCGGTTTGGGGTGAAGAATGGGGGTTCGCTGGTGCGTTGTTTTTTCTGAGTTGCTATTTCTTCATGATCGTCTGGGGCGTGAACGTCGCCATGTCGGCCAAGGATAAGTTGGGTTCTCTCCTGGCCTTTGGCTGCACCATGCTGATCTTCTGGCAGGCTGTAATCAATCTCTTTATGATTATGGGATTTTTGCCGGTGGTTGGCGTCCCTCTACCGATGTTTAGTTACGGTGGCTCATCGCTGCTGACCAATATGGCTGCCATCGGCATAATCATGAGTGTCCGGATGCGCAGTTTCCCTCCAACGTCAACCCAATAGCAAAAGGTCGGTGTCAGTCGCCTAGGCTGGTCAAAACCAGATTGCGCAAGGCGGCAATGAACCGGGGATCAGCATTGAGCGCCTTGGTCGAGGCAAAACGCATTCCCAGGTTCTCCGCCATTTCCCGGTACTGCATGTCGATCTCGAACAGCGTCTCCACATGATCGGAAACAAAGGAGATTGGCACCACCAGCATGTTGCCGCACCCCTCGGCAGCCAGGGCCGAAATTACCTCCGGCAACGCCGGGCCCAACCATTCCACTGGGCCGCTGCGGCTTTGGTAGCAAAGTCTCCCTCGGATACCCGTCAGTTCCTCGACCGCCCGGATGGTTTGTTCCAGGTGGTGCACATAGGGGTCGCCTTCCTTGATAAATTGCACGGGAAGGCTATGCGCGCTGTACACCACCTGCACCGGTTTGCCCTGAAAGGACTGGACACCTTCCCGGATCCGGTCAGCCAGGCAGGCGATGTAGGACGGTTCGGTCGGCCAGGACTGAATTTCCCGGAGCGGGACATCCATCTTGAGCTGGGATTTGATCCGGTGAAGATCACGCAGGGATGAACCTGTGGTAGCGATGGAATAGTGGGGATACAGTGGCAAGGCAACTATTTCTTGGATCTGTTCTCGCCGCAGTTCCCGCAGTGCCTCATCGGCCAGGGGATGCCAGTAGCGCATACATGGCCGGACAATGAATCTGCCATCGTGCTGTAAGGCTCGCTCCAGTGCTTCAGCCTGCTCCTCAGTCTTTTTTCGGATGGGAGAACCGCCACCGATTCTCTCGTAATTGGCCATGCTTTTCGGGGCGCGGCGGTAGGCAATGATCCGGGCGATGGTTTTCTGCAGGAACCGAGGTCCCAGGCGGATGATCTGCCGGTCGGAGAACAGGTTGAAGAGAAAGGGGCGTACATCCTCAAGCCGTTCGGGGCCGCCCAAATTTAAAAGCAAAATACCGATTTTGTTCTTAGTCTTCATGGTGTTACTGTACCGGCCTGACTGGGCAGCCGTCAAGAAAATGTGCCTTGCCCCTTGATTTCCTCATGCGTCAATGGCTATAATTAAAACATGGTCAAGCGGTATCCTTTCCAAAATCAATCACTTCTCGTGCTTTTCGCACACACTTCACCACGATCTTCCCTTTTGGGTAAGCAGGAAGAATGGAAGAATATACCCTACGGCTTTTGTGCAAAGGATGCCGAGGCATGACCTTAAGGCAGCGGCATAGGGCCGCTGACGTCTTTCTGAACGGAGGATGTGTATGGAACTGAAAATC
>Ga0209016_1000730_pt1 | contig 34735 bp, 16 predicted proteins | sample EPASupsiteSAE305_FD_187265 | JGI IMG/M metagenome (GOLD analysis project Ga0209016, IMG submission 187265) | Bioremediated contaminated groundwater microbial communities from EPA Superfund site, New Mexico - SAE3-05 (SPAdes) (version 2) | ecosystem: Environmental > Aquatic > Deep subsurface >... | reverse complement strand
GTATCTTTCGCATTTGTATGGTGGAGGTACGCGGGATCGAACCGCGGACCTCTTGCATGCCATGCAAGCGCTCTCCCAGCTGAGCTATACCCCCGCCGCGAAAGAAGGCCGAATTATAGGGAGCGTTTTTTAGCTTGTAAACCCTCTTCGCCAACTTTTTTTAAATTTTTGCTGCGGCCAGTCGTGCCAGCACCTTTTCCCGGGGGAACAGGGCCACCACCGCATCCACGGACGGGGTCTGGGCCTGACCGGTGAGCAGCACCCGCAGGGGCATGGCCAGCTTGGGCATCTTCAGGCCGTGTTTGGCCACGGTCTCCTTGATCAGGGCGCCGATGGCCGGCGCTTCCCAATTGACGCCCTGGACGCCGGCAATGAAGTCGGCCAGGGCCGGCTTGGCTTCCTCGCTGAGGTGCTGGGCCAGCAGTTCGGCGTTGGGGTGGATGTCGATGTAGAACACCTCGGCCGCATCCGCCAGCTCGTTCAGGGTATGCACCCGTTCCTTGTAGAGGGCGATGATGGATTCCAGGGCCGGCACCGGCGCCGGGGTGATGCCCCGGGCCGCCAGGCGCGGGCGCACCAGGTCGGCCAGGCGGCCGTTGTCGGCCTGTTTGATGTAGTGGGCGTTGAGCCAGTTCAGCTTTTCCGTATTGAACTGGGCGGCCGACGGGGTGATGTGGTCCAGGTCGAACCACTGGCAGAACTGTTCCATGGAGAACACTTCGTCGTCGCCATGGGACCAGCCCAGGCGGCCCAGGTAGTTGAGCACCGCTTCCGGCAGATAGCCGTCCTCGTCGTACTGCATGACGGAAACGGCGCCATGGCGCTTGGACAGCTTCTGGCCGTCGTCGCCCAGGATCATGGAAAGGTGGGCGTACTGGGGCACGCTGGCGCCCAGGGCCTGCAGCACATTGATCTGGCGCGGGGTGTTGTTCACGTGGTCATCGCCGCGGATGACCTGGGTGATGCCCATGTCCCAGTCGTCCACCACCACGCAGAAGTTATAGGTGGGGGTGCCGTCGGCCCGGGCGATGATGAAGTCGTCCAGCTCGCTGTTGCTGATCTCGATGCGGCCCTTGACCAGGTCGTCCCAGGCCACCACGCCGTCCACCGGGTTCTTGAAGCGCACCACCGGCTGGATGCCGGAAGGCGGGGTGGGCAGGGTCTTGCCCGGCTCCGGGCGCCAGCGGCCGTCGTAGCGGGGCTTTTCGCCCTTGGCCCGCTGGGCTTCGCGGATCTGTTCCAGTTCTTCGGGGGAGGTGTAGCAGTGGTAGGCGGTGCCGGCTTCCAGCATCTGCTGGATCACTTCCTTGTACCGGTAGATGCGCTGCATCTGGTAGAAGGGGCCTTCGTCGTGCTCCAGGCCGAGCCAGTTCATGCCGTCGATGATTGCCTGCACGGCTTCCGGGGTGGAACGGGCCACGTCCGTATCCTCGATGCGCAGCACGAACTTGCCCCCGTGGCGGCGGGCGTAGGCCCAGGAGAAGAGGGCGGTGCGGGCGCCGCCGATGTGCAGATAACCGGTGGGGCTGGGGGCGAAACGGGTACGGATCATGGTGGGTGTCTGGCGTTGAACAAAAGAAGGCTATTGTAATGGATGCCATGGACGCCGGTCCCGGCAGCGGGCGCTCCGGGGGAGAAAAGATGTTTTTTTCAAAAACGTTTGACCACCCGAAATTGTTGTGGTCTAATGCGCACCTCTTCGACGCACCGGGTGGTTAGCTCAGCGGTAGAGCACTGCCTTCACACGGCAGGGGTCACAGGTTCAATCCCTGTACCACCCACCAGAAATCTCTGGAAAACGACGGTGTGACTGTGGCGTAAAGCATAAAGTGGCCACCAAACCACTAATTGCTTTATTTCACGTTAGGACATATTTTGGTTTGTCGGCTTTTCTAAAGTACAGTTAAAAGTTTTTCTAACTTTGCTGTACAAATTTGGAAGCACGAATGCAAAAAAACGGGACCCGCAGGTCCCGTTTTGCTTTTGTAGGTTTCGAGTTATTTGGCGTCGTTTGCGGCGATAGCCTTGGCAACTTGTCGATAAATGTGGCGGACTGATTTCAAGTCGCTGTCCAGCTGCTGCCAGACTTCCCGGGCACTGATGCCCTCGTAACCGTCATTTAGCCGTTCCTGAATCAGTTCTCCCACTTGTGCCTGAAGACGTGCTTCCTTCGCTTTTCGTGAGCTCGCTTGGTGTCGACGGTAACGGTCGGCAATAGCGCGAGCTTCCGTATTGGCGCGTAGATAAAGCAGCTTGTGGTCGAGGCCGGTGCGTTTACAGGCTTCTGCTAGGGTAATCGGGGTCTCTTCCTCAAGCATGGCCTGTAGCTGTTGCCGAATTGCATCCCAATCCAATTCACGCGCCTGAATCCCCTTCCTAGGTGATGCCGACAGTTGCATCGAGAACTGAACCGGTTCGGTCGGAAGTCGCCAATCAGAGAGTTCTCCGGCGAAGAGTTTTTCCAAGCTGATTCCACCGTGAAGGGCAATCGTGAGCCAGGCAGGTAGCGTCGGAAGTACGCCTTTGCGTATCCAATACCAAACTCCGCTCTTGGAAAAGCCGAGCTTCTGGGCGAAGGCAGCAACATTGCCGTCGGCCATGTGTTCAACAATGGTTTCAAGCAGCTTGGTCACGCCGTCGGCAGCAACTCGTGGTGGCGTTGCAACCATTTGCCCAACCTGGCGAGCGACCCAGAGCGCCTGCGGAGTAGCTGGTTGTGCGTCTACGTCACCCAGGAATCCGCCGCATGAGGTGCAGTAGCCGACTACCACGGTCATTGTGCGATTTCGGACATTCGACTTGCCGCAGTGCGGACATTTGGACACCAACTCGACCTTGTGACTCAGGCAAGCGGTAACTGGAGCCAAATCCCAGCTGAGTCGCAGATAAGGTGATTGTTGCTTCGCCTGGTCGTCGGCCAGGCAGCAAGGACACCACCGGTCAGAAACTGTCCTCAAACTAGGATTGGCAATCAGTGCCCGCCAAGGTGCTAGCGTGAGATGGTCAAGGTTGGCTACACCCGTCAGTTCCGATAACCATGCTGCCCATTGTTCCGTTTCCACCGACATGCCAGCGAACGAGCGGCGGAACCACTTGAAGTCGTCTGGGATTTGCTGCTCGTAATGCTCGAGCGTCCAGGCAGCCAGATTACGTGCCGTCATCCCATGCGAGTAGGCCAGGCGGCAGAAATAGCTGGTCAGGCTCTCCACATCGGCTGAGCCTTGGCCCATCGGCGCAAGAGTGTGGAGAGTTGAGCGGGGATTGTTCATGATATTCATCAGGCAGCTCTATGGGCATGGCTGGTTGCAAAGGCTAAAGAATTGCGGTGCAGGCCGGGGGCAATTCGCTCCTCGCCGTCGAGCACTTCACGAGTAATCTGGACGACTTGGGCTTCAGTAAGCAATGCCGTACAGAGTGCTTCTTCCGACCAGCCCTTGCTGGCCACAAGGCGGTCGAGGCGCATCAGTACCGCGCGCAACGTCCCGATACAGCCCAACGTGGTTTGATGAAATGCCTCGGCGTAGCGTGCCAAATCGAGGTTCTGCAATGAGGGAATGCCTTTGGCCAACTGCTTCAGGCAGCTGTTGAACCAGCGAACGTCAGTCTCCAGGTCTAGGCGATACCGACTGAAATGAATGACGTGGGCCCGACGCGCCAACTGACCACTCAAGCTCATCAGGTCGAATAAATCGTAGGAACCGAGAAGCACCCACTGCACACCATATTCATTGGAAAGTGACTTTAGCGTATCCAGCTGCTGTGCCAGCCGCGCCGGTGGGCACTGACTAATCATGTGGACCGCTTCGTCAACGACGATGAAACGGGTCCCTCGATTGCGAAGGGAGCGCTCGACGGCAGTCCTGAGGCCGGACAGACGATTCGTATTGTTACCGCGAGGGCGCACTACACGGCCGCTTTCCGGGTCTACGCCGTAAGCCGTCCGTGGCGCATCAAGCTCCCCCTCAAGCGCGTGCAGAATGCGTTGATAGAACAGGCGCCAGGAGAACTCCTTTTCGCCGGATGCCGGGGCCTCGACGCGAATGGCCGGAATGAATCCGGGGTGGTCGGCCATGGCCTCGGCCTGATGCTTGAGTTCTTCCTCAACCAGGAAATGGCCCAAGGTGCTTTTGCCGACTCCGGTCGGTCCACAAACGAGAATTAGGTCGGCACAGGAACTCGCCGTGAGCATCAGTTGGCATTCTTCAATGGTGCCGGCAATTCGTGGGTGGCGGATACGCGCTCCCTGCTTCGAAGGTTCTGAATTCGTTGCCGGGATAGAGGTATGGGTATTCATATTCATGGGTCGCTTCATAATCAGAAAGTGTCGAATTCCAGGTCATCCGGTTTCTGAAACTGGCTAACCGGCAAGGCGACAGGGCTGTAGGTGGTTCGAGGTTCGGGGGTGATGTCGATAACCGCGGCAGATTCCATGTGGCCCAATTGCGGCTGATGTGTGGGCGGCGTGATTGCTCCGAGACCAAGGTGCTCGTATAGCTCACGGTTTTCCTGTTGACGTTCGAAAGCCAGCTTGGCAGCACCTTCCGGCGTAAAGACACGCAGGAATTCCTTCAGCTTTTGCTGCGAAGGCTCCTCGTCCTCGCGTACACGGAAGCGGCCACACAACTCATCCGTGATGAGCTCGCGCTCCTTTTCCGTCAGTTGGCCTAGGCCGACGAGGGCTTTGCATTGGGCCGGGAACCAGCGCTTGTTAATCTGGATATATACGGTTGCTGCATCCCACGGGTCATAGCGGACTGGCAGTGATTTGCCGTGTAGCTTGGGGTCGCGTAATTCCGGGCACCAGTAATAAAAGTTGCTATGGACCTTGACGCCACGTTGCCGGTCCACCTTACGCACCCCGCGCCGGCTGACGGTAGGGCAGGTCAGAATCAGGAAGTCGCGGGTCAGCGTGACAATGCGATGGGGGCGCTGCCCGGATTGTGCGAGACTGCGTTCACACGCTTCGCGCGGTGCCATGCCCAAGGCGGAGTGAACTTCGGTGTCGTAATGCTCGAAGGCCCAGTATTCGAGGCCGTAGTACAGATACTCGAGGGGCCATTCGGCCAGGCGGGACGGCAGGAACTTTCCCGTCGTCAAGCGAACCTTCTTGGTCGCCTTGGTATTGCCCGCTAGGTTGTGCACATACTCAGTGTGGATGTGACCAAAGATGCGTTCCATTACCGAGCCGTGACGAGGGCGCCCTGCTGGCCGAAACCGTATGTGAATCTGCATCAACGCGGCAAAGTGGTCGAAGTCCTGGCTACGGAAATCGGCGCCGTTATCAACCACAATGAATTGGGGAAGGCGACGATAACGTTTCACGATGTCACGCAGTAGCATCATGTTAGAGCGGTAGGACGGTGGGTCGTAGCTCAGGTACATGCCGACGATGCGCCTCGTGTAGGCATCAATCGCTACCGACAGCCAGGGACGACCGAGCGTCTTTCCCGTTTTGAGGGACACTAGCTCGATGTCCAGTGCGGTATGGTCCATATGCACGTACTGCAGGAAGCGGGAGCCATGCACAGGCGTATCCGCATACAGAACCGGCACGAATTCCGAATTCTGGTACGCCACACGATTGCCGTGACGGGCACGGTCAGCTATTTGCTGCTTAACAGCTTTGGTACGAGCAACCAGGGTCGGATACGAGGGGGGAGTGATGCCACGCTGGGCGCACTCTGCCTTGAGCTGCTGATAGGTATGCTGGGCATTCGGCGCAACGCTCGTCAGGTAGTGACCACGAATAACATCCTGGATGGCCGCTTCCTGGGCTTCGGTTAGCCGTGGCGTTCGGTTGCCCCTGTTGCGCAGACGGGGTATTAGCGCGACTAGTTCATCTGTTCCGGTCAGTTTGGCTAATGCCAGCGCCTTCAAGTGACGCCGCTGCGTCCGATTGGGATTGGTGACGTTCTCCAAGTCTTGTATTCGGCTTAGCGCCGTTCCTAGCTCCTCCTCAGTGAAATCAGAGAGGCGAAGCGGTTCGCCTGGGCTGGTAACGTCAGTAGCCGTCGTCAGGTGCTGGTTAATAGCGAGTTTTTCCAGGGCGTCGATAGCTACTTCAACGCTGTTGCCATCATCTGACTGCAATACGGCCTTGCTGCCGCCAACCATGATGATGGTGTATGGCTGCTGGTCATAGACAACGCGGGCGCCGATGCGGATGTCGACCACGCCGGAAATGGCTTGGGGGAGCGGACGCAGGCGAGCATGTTCGAAAGCACGAACCGCGGTATCGCGAAATACTCGGCATCGGTGCGGCTCTTCAAGGGGGGCGACGTCGATGTCGGAAACCAATAATCCATCGGCAATTAGTTTGAAGACGTCGTCAGCCCGGCAATCGAGCTTTTCATAGAGTTCGGCTAGGTAGAGGACGGCATCCTCGGCTAGGGCGTCGTGGATGCTCTTGCAGATGTCTACAGGGCATGGCGGTGCCGATGGATGTAGGTAATCCTCCAGCAGGAGAATATTTTCAATCCGGCGTTGGGGAACGTCGCGCTCGGTGCGGATTCGGTAGCTGATGCCGCGGTCGGCCAGCCAATGTTCGATGAGTGGTGCGTACCAGTTGCCATCTGGGCCCAGTTGATAGCGCCAGGGGTAGCGGCGGGCTAACCCTTCCAGCTTGCTCCACGGTTTTCGTTCTTCCAGAACGACCGAACGTTCGCCGATGACCAAGAAGTCCGGCGTATGGTCGATTTTGTGGATTTCCCCGTCGGCGTCGATGACCTCTAACTTAAGTCGGCAGGGCTGTGGGTAGTATTCCAGGACTTCGGAGTCGTACTCATGGCTAACTGCAGCCGGGAACTCGAAGTGCCGGCTCTCAGTTTCGATGGTTCGCTGCATCTTGAGGCTTTGGAAGGGGGTAATGACATTGCCGCCACCCTTTGAGCTAACCTGACGCACCGGTGCGTACTTGGCCGCGTCCAGGACCAGTCGCCGTCCGGCAATTGGGAGTCCAAGTCGGTCGAGCAGTTGCTCCCGTTGGGAATTCTCAAGCATGGGTTATTACCTCTAAGTGGTTCGGGAAGAGGTATAAGCAGCCTGGGGCTAAATGTGACAAAATTGACCTTAATTGTCCTTCATTGTCCCAATTGAATAGAGCTTTCCCAAAATGCAACGAGTTGGTCGTCCTCTTTCCTTTGACCCCAAGTCCGCTGCGACGAAGACGCAATCGGAAGCCATGGAGGATTGGAGCTGTGAGGCGAGTCTGCTGATAAAGCGTGGGATGAAGGAGCGTGGTTGGCGCTACAGGGAGTTGGCTGAAGCTTTGAGGTCGCAGGGGATTAAGGTCAGTGCGGTGGCCCTCAATCGTCGCATCAATCGGTGCAACTTTCCTGCGGGATTCCTGTTGGCCTGCTTGTATGTGCTGGAGGATGGTAAGGCCGGGGCAAAGGGGGAGGCGGGGGCTGCCCAGGACTCGGATACGAAGAGCAAATGAGAGGGAGAGGCTTACTGTGTGACGACTGAAAAGCACTGTGCAGCAATAGATTCGAAGATAGTTAACACTCTTCGTTGCTGATATTTTCCTGTTGCACATCCCTTGGCCTCCATTTTGTGGTCCGTTCACAAAATGGCGCCTCCTTGGTTGCTTGAGAGCAATCAAGGTCCAAAAAGTGCTGCAAAATCAGTTCGGCTCAATAGCCTATATGCAAGCTAGACCAAAGAATGCCATCGTGCAAGAGCTAAAGCGGCGGGCTACTGGGGTTAGCGCGGACAAAAGTGACTTTTACTGGTTCTGTGGGCCTTTTTACTTCGCCGTTTCTCTCGCTGTTTGGGATAATGCCCACGGTCTACATACAAAGAAGCTCTGGGTTCTGTGATGGATGTATTTGAATTTCGTACCAAGCTGGTATCCGAATATGCGGCATTTACCCGTAGCTTCACTCGTATCCACGCCCCTGACATTAATGCTTTTGTCGATGAGGCCTACAACTCCGGTCGCTATTGGCCGGCCCCCTTGGTTCAGGTCAATCCCAATTTCAAAACAGGCGCCACTGTCGATGCCTTAGTCCAGCAGGGTGTTTTGCATGCGGAGTGCAGCCGCATCTTCCGTGCGGGTAAATCCCCTGCCAGTCCTGGCGTCACGCTAAGCCTATTCAAGCACCAGGAAGAAGCCATCAGCTTCGCCCAAAGCGGTGAAAGCTACGTTCTGACCACCGGGACGGGTTCTGGTAAGTCACTGGCATATTTCATTCCGGTAGTCGATGCCATTCTCAAAGCAAAGGCCGCCGACCCAACGCCAAGGACTCGGGCTATCGTCATCTACCCAATGAACGCCCTGGCCAATAGCCAGCTCGAAGAACTTGGCAAATTCCTGGCTGACTACGGTGACCATACGCCAGTGACCTATGGCCGATATACCGGTCAGGAAGATGACGAAGAGCGCCAGCGCCTCGCATCCAATCCGCCAGACATCTTGCTGACCAACTTCATGATGCTGGAACTCCTGATGACCCGTCAGGACGACAAGGACAAAGCGGTCATCCGTAATGCCAAGGGATTGCGCTTCCTGGTCTTGGACGAGTTGCACACCTATCGGGGACGGCAAGGGGCGGATGTGGCCTTGCTGGTCCGACGTGTACGTGAAGCACTGGCCGACAAGCTCCAGTGCATTGGCACATCGGCCACCATGGCGACCGAGGGTAGTGAGCAGGAAAAAAACACCAAGGTCGCCGAAGTGGCTAGTCGACTTTTTGGAGTACCTCTGACGGCCGCCAACGTCATTACCGAAACCCTTCAGCGCGTTACACCGGAAGACCTGTTGGTGGACCATATCCGGCCACAACTGGGCGAAGCGATTGCTGCCGGACTTCCTTCAAGTGCCTCGTTCCTCGAACTGGCCCGCCATCCGCTAGCTATCTGGGTGGAACTGACACTCGGATTGACCCGTAATGAAGGCAAGTGGCGCCGAGCGCAGCCTATTACCCTGGAGGCGGCGGCGGACCAGCTGGCAGCAGATAGCGGTGTCGAGGTCGAAGCTGCCAAGCAGGTGTTGGCCGATTTCCTGTTGCTCGCCTACCGCACGACCGATAAACCCGCGGAAGAGGGGGGGCGGAGCCTCTTTGCCTTCAAGCTGCATCAGTTCATCTCAGGCGGGAGCAAGGTCTATGGTTCGCTTGAACCGGAAGGCAAACGCTACCTGACGCTGGAAGGGAGTCAATTTGTTCCCGGTGACCGCTCCCGCCGTCTCTACGCACTGCATTTCTGCCGTGAGTGCGGCCAGGAATACATTCCTGTCTGGGACGAGAACTCGGCGAGTGGCCGCACCTTCAGCCCGCGCAATATCGAAGAGCGCAACCACGACGACGAGGACATCAAGAGCGGCTACTACATGCCGGATACTAGCGGTATCTGGGAGGATACCCTCGACCGTTATCCGGAAACGTGGCTGGAGCAGCGCCAGAACGGCGACCTGAAGCTAAAGTCAAACTACAAAAAGCGTCAGCCGTATCACGTCCGACTTAATGCCGAAGGGGCGCACACCGCTGACGGCACACCCGGTTGGTATATCCCCGGTAGTTTTGGCTTTTGCCTACGTTGTGGTGTTGCGCACCAGACAGCAGGCAAGGAGTCGTTGCGACTAACCGGTCTTTCCGGCGAGGGACGTAGTTCCGCCACGACCATGTTGACCCTCTCTGCCTTGCGCTATCTCTACGAAGAGGATGAGCAGCTCAAGGCGGAAGCCAAAAAGGTTCTTGGTTTCACGGATAACCGCCAGGATGTAGCCCTTCAGGTTGGTCATTTCAACGATTTCCTTCAGGTCCTCCTTCAACGCGCAGCCCTACTGGCGGCAGTACAGAAAGCAGGCGGTAGCCTCACTGAGGCGGAGGTGTCTGACGCAGTCTTCAAAGCATTGGGGTTCGACCGCGACGACCCTGGCGTACGTGCTGAGTACATGCAGGACCCCGACGTCAAGGGGAATGCCCGTCGCCAGGTACAGGACATCATGCGTGCCATTCTGGGCTATCGGGTTTATTTCGACCTGCGCCGCGGGTGGCGTTTCAACAACCCTAACCTTGAGCAACTCGGCCTCGTTCATATCGAATATCAGGACCTTGATGACCTGGTATCTGACAAGGAGTCCTGGACCGATGCGCCGCTTATTCTGCTGGCCGCATCGCCTGATGTTCGCAAACGTCTGCTCATTAAGCTCTTTGACGCCATGCGCCAAGGGCTTTGCCTAGCGTCGCGCTACCTTGACCGTACTGAACTGGACCGCCTAAAGACTTCCAGCTATGCGAACCTGCGCGAACCCTGGGGCTTTACCGAGGATGAAACCCCCATTTCCTCAAACTGGTTCATTACCACCGGCAAGCCCCGCGATGAGGACCGTCGCAACGTCGATTATCTGGTATCTGGCAGTGCCCGCTCCAAGCTCGGTAAGGACATCAAGAAGAGCAGTGTCTGGCGTGAAGCAGATGGGAGCGATAACCCGCACGCCGTCAAAATCAAAGACGAGCACTACGAGGAAATCATCCGAGCGCTACTAAAGGCCGCCAAATCTTATGGCCTGGTCGTGGCCGAGGAAACCGAATTCGGCATGACTGGGTATCAGTTGAACGGCACCAGCCTGCTTTGGACGGTTGGGAATGGGCAAAGCAAGCGAGGCGCTGACGACAACGTCTTCTTCCGCAGTCTTTACGGCAATATCGCCGGCTTGCTCGCCAATCCGGTGCATCGCCTCTACGACTTCGAGGCCCGCGAACATACCGCCCAAGTGGAGCAGGACGACCGCCTGGAGCGTGAAGCCCGCTTCCGGTTCACACCTAAAGATAAAGCGGACTGGCTGGCTGCCAAGGGTAAGCCCCTGGAGTGGCTGCCGGTGCTGTTCTGTTCACCGACCATGGAACTCGGGGTCGATATTTCGTCGCTCAATACAGTCTATCTGCGCAACGTCCCGCCGACTCCGGCCAACTATGCTCAACGTAGCGGTCGTGCCGGTCGTGCCGGACAGCCCGCGCTGGTCATTACTTACTGTGCAGCTCAGTCTCCCCATGACCAGTATTTCTTCCGTGACCCGGTACGCATGGTTCACGGCCAGGTGAATCCGCCTACCCTCGACCTGGCCAACCGCGAACTCATCCAGAGCCACCTGTATGCGGTTTGGCTTGCGGAAACAGGAAAGAAGCTCGATAACAGCGTGCGTGGCCTGCTCGATATGAATGACCCCGCGGCACCATTGACCGACGAGTACAAACATCAGATGGATGCTGATGCACCCCAGAAGCGGGCTCATGTCCGAGGGGCGCGTATCCTGTCTATGTTGGCGGGAGAGCTCACGCCGCAGAAAGCCCCTTGGTACACAGAACACTTTGCCGAGCAGGTCTTCCGTCAGGCCTTCGCCTCCTTCAACAAAACACTTGACCGCTGGCGCGACCTCTTTGCGGCCACCAAGCGGCAGATGGAAATCAACCAGAAGGTGATGAATAACCCGGCTGCAAGCGAACGCGACAGGCGCGATGCCAAGCAGCGCCACGACGAGGCTTTTCGGCAGCAGTCCTTGTTGCTCCAGGAATCCGGTTCTGCCAATTCGGACTTCTACACCTATCGCTACCTGGCCAGCCAGGGTTTCCTACCCGGCTACAATTTCCCGCGCCTTCCACTCATGGCTTACATCCCGGCACGCAAGGGAAAGATTGGCCGTGAGAATTTTCTCTCTCGCCCACGTTTTCTGGCGCTGTCCGAGTTTGGCCCCTACAGCCTCATCTACCACGAGGGCAGTCAGTATCGGGTCACCCGTGCCATGCTCTCTGTCGGCTCTGATGACCAGGTTTCCATCGGTGCGAAACTCACGACCGATGTGGCACGTATCTGCCCGGCTTGCGGCTATGGCCATTTCCGCAATCAGCGGGATGCCGACCGCTGTGTTTCCTGCAATGCACCGCTGGCGGATGCCGTGGCCGTGCAGAACCTCTACCGTATCGAGAACGTCTCCACCAAGCGGGCGGAACGCATTACCGCCAATGAGGAAGAGCGGGTGCGTCAGGGCTATGAAATGCAGACCACCATCCAGTTTGGCGAGCAGGATGGCAAGCTCCAAGTGATGCATGCGCTCCTTAAGGATGGCGACACACCGGTGCTGGAACTGCAATATGGCTCAGCCGCGACCGTATGGCGTATGAATCTGGGTTGGCGACGCCGTAAGGAAAAGAGCCTGCTCGGCTTCATGATTAACCCGGTGACTGGCCATTGGATGGGCGGGGCCGAGGAAGCCGGCGAGCCCGACCCCGAGACGCCTCCCGACAAGACACCACCACAGCGTATCGTTCCCTACGTGGAGGACCGGCGCAATGTGCTCATCGTGCGTCCGCTCGAAGACCTGGACATCAAGACCATGGCCACCTTGCAGTACGCACTGAAGCGAGGCATCGAGGCTGTCTATCAGCTCGAAGAGAGCGAATTGATGGCCGAGCCTCTGCCCAAGGCCGACCTGCGCCGCGCCATCTTGTTCTACGAGTCGGCCGAAGGTGGCGCAGGTGTGCTGACCCGCATTGCCACGGAACCGGATGCGCTCGCTAAGGTAGCGGCCGAAGCGCTGGCCATCATGCATTACCAACGGCCAGCCAATGGGCTTTGGGAGCAGGCCAACCTAACTGATGACCTAGGTCCGAATGGCCAGCCCATCTGCGAGGCCGGCTGCTACAAATGCCTGCTCTCGTACTACAACCAGCCAGACCACCTTCACATCGACCGCCAGGATGCGGACAACGAAGGCAAGGCGCTGGATATTCTTTGTCAGCTGACGCGTTCCCTCGGCGAGGTAGGTAGTTTTGGCCGTACTTCTGAGCAGCAGAAAGGCGAACTCCAACGCATCGCCGGCAGTTCTCTGGAGCAAGCGTGGCTCGATTACGTTCAGGCTAACGGCTATCGTGCGCCCGATTCAGGGCAGCACACGATTGAACGCTGCCAGACCACCGCCGATTTTTACTACGCCGACTGGAAGGCAGCCATCTTCATCGACGGCCCACACCATGAAGAGCCGGCTCGGGCCGGCAAGGACCAATCCATAAATGCTTGCCTGGAAGCGGGCGGCTATTACGTCGTGCGCTTCCCCAAAGAAATTGATGCCTGGCCTGGCATCTTCAAAGCCCATGCCGACCTGTTTGGCGCAGGAAATACAACTGGAAACAACGCATGACGCAGCAAACCTCGTTTCAACCCGGTAGCCTGGTCTCGGCCCGTGGCCGCGAATGGATTGTCCTGCCGCAATCTTCAGACGATACGTTGCACCTACGTCCGCTGGGTGCAGCTGAGGATGACGCGACACTTATCTACCTGCCGATTGAACCCGGCCCAGTTGGCCCTGCGACCTTCCCGAAGCCTTCCGTTCAGCATGCGGCTAATTTTGCTGCTGGCCAACTGCTGCGCGATGCCCTGCAACTGAAGCTGCGCACAGGTGCTGGTCCCTTCCGCAGCTTTGGCAACATCGCCGTCGAGCCGCGCGCTTACCAGCTCGTGCCACTGCTGATGGCCCTGAAGCAGGAGGTCGTGCGCCTGCTGATTGCCGACGACGTCGGTATCGGTAAGACCATTGAGGCTGCCCTCATTGTCAGAGAGTTGCTGGACAGAGGTGAAATCAATCGTCTAGCAGTGTTGTGCCCGCCGCATCTGTGTGAGCAGTGGCAGCGCGAATTGAAACAGCGCTTCCACATTAACGCCGTGGTGGTCCGCAACACCACAGCTAACCGGCTGGAGCGAGGGCTTCCTGCCAACCAGTCCATATTCGAAGCATACCCCTTTACCGTTGTCAGTCTGGACTACATCAAGTCCGACCGCCGGAGGGATGAATTCCAGCGTGCCTGCCCGGAATGCGTCATCGTCGATGAAGCTCACACCTGCACCTACAGCGGCCAGGGCAAGCAGCAACGTTACACCCTACTCAAGGGGCTGGTCGAGAATCCCGAACGCCACTTGATGCTGCTGACCGCCACCCCTCACTCCGGGGATGAAGAGGCTTTCTACAACCTGCTCGGCCTGCTGAATCCGCAATTCAAGGAACTGAAGGATATTCCCTCAGACAGCCGTCGGCCCTTGCGCGAACAGCTGGCCAATCATTTCGTCCAGCGCCGCCGCCCCGACATCGAGGAATGGCAGGATAGTAGCGTCTTCCCTGAGCGCTTCTCCACCGAAGTGACCTACAAGCTCACTGGCGAGTGGGGCCGGCTGTTCGATGACGTGCTCGAATATGCGCGCACCTTGGTTGTCCGTGCAGAAGGCCAGGGCCTGCTCCAGCAGCGCATGAGCTGGTGGGCGGCATTGGCCTTGCTGCGCTGTATCTCCTCGTCACCTGCCGCCGCCATCAACGCCCTGAGGACTCGCCTCTCTGGTACGTCGCTCGCTGAGGGCGCAGCCGAGGCTGAGGAACTGACGCTGGAAGAAGCAGAGGAGCAGGGGCGCGAGCGAGTTCTAGATGGCCTGGAGGACAACCTTTCCACGCAGGACATTGAACCGGGCGCCCGCACCGAAGATACCGAGTGGCTAAGCGACCTGATTTGCCGTGCCGAAGGACTGACTGGTGCAGCCAAGGACCCCAAGCTTAAGCGCCTCATCGAGCACCTCAAGGAACTCACCGCCGCCGGCTTTCAGCCAGTCGTGTTCTGCCGCTACATCGCAACGGCCCATTATGTGGCGGAGCAACTGCGCACGGTCTTCCGCGACCATCTGGTGACTCCGGTGACTGGTGAGTTTGCCCCCTCCGAGCGTGAAGCGGCGGTGGAAGCGATGGGGGAGGCCGAGCAGCGCATCTTGGTCGCCACCGACTGCCTGTCGGAAGGTATCAACCTCCAGAATCTCTTTACCGCTGTCGTCCATTACGACCTGTCCTGGAACCCGACCCGGCATGAGCAGCGGGAAGGTCGTGTCGACCGTTTCGGTCAGAAGGCCCGGGAAGTACGCACCACGATGCTTTACGGTCAGGACAACCCGGTTGATGGCGCTGTGCTGCAAGTCATCTTGCGCAAGGCCGAAAGCATCCGCAAGGAACTCGGTGTGCTGGTGCCCATGCCCGATGACGAAGGCAAGCTCACCCAGGCGCTGGTTGGCGCCGTACTGCTGCGCAAAGGGACCACAGCTAGCAAGATGCCTCAAATGGGCCTCGATTTCGGTGAGCCTGAAGCCGCCATCGACACCGCCTGGCAATCGGCGCGAGATAAGGCGTCCAAGAATCGTACTCTGTTCGCCCAGCGTCGCCTGAAGCCCGAAGATGTCCTGCCCGAATGGCAGAAGACCCTGGCCGTTCTGGGCGGCGAAGAGGACGTCGAACGCTTCGTTAAACGTGCAGCCTTGCAACTCGGTGCACCACTGGAAGCCGCTAGCAAGGGGGGCGCCAACCACTGGAAGCTTCATGCCGGTAGTTTGCCGGGAGCTGTGCGTGAGCGCCTCGAAGGCGAAGGTTTGGCAGGCACGTTGCGCGTCGATTTCCATCAGCCCGCCGCGACGGGAGCGCAGTTCATCCATCGGACCCACCCCTTGGTTTCCGTACTTGCCGACTACCTGCTCGAGTCGGCGCTGGAGCATTCAGCTGCCGATGACGAGGTCTTGGATACTGTGGCCCGGGCTGGTGCAATTTTTACTGAGGCGGTTCAGGTCAAGACCACCGTGCTGCTGGTGCGTTTGCGTCACCAGCTGACCGTGAGCCATCGCAGTGAATCGCGCTTGCTGTTGTGTGAAGAAACGCTGACTGTTGGCATTCCGGCGGATGAAACAATGCCTCTGCTGGAGGACGCAGCCGCCCGAGCTCTGATGGCTGCCGAACCTGCCCGAAACATGCCACCACCACTGCGCGACCAGCATATCCAGCGTGCAATCGACCAGCTAGATACTCAGCAACCGAACCTGGAGTCCTTGGCTCGCAAGCGTGCGCAGTTGCTTCTGGATGACCATCGGCGTGTTCGTGAAGCAGCGCAAGGGCGCGGTGAATATCGCGTGACGCCCAGTTTGCCTGTCGACGTCATGGGCGTCTTCGTCCTCATTCCGGCCTAAAACAGGAGTTCAAAAGAATATGGCACGCCGAAACAATCAGGAACTCGCATTTCCCGCCCTCAGCATCGAAGGTGGCCTGCTCGCCCCGGACTTCCTCAACAAGGTTGCCCATCTCGAAGCCAGCGAGCAGACGGAAGTGGATTACGACATCCCTCGTGGCCTCAAGCTGCGCGACGAAATTGGCCGCTACTGGAAGATTGCACAAAACCTCTGGCAGGACTTTGCGGCCAAGCGTGCCCGCACCGACCTGAATACCCATGCGCTGACCATAAAGGAACTGCTCGAACCGCTGCTGCGTCACGTATTCTGCTTTGGTGACCTCAAGGCGGTTGGCCAGGTCACGCTCGGGGAGCGCATCTTCCCAGTCGGTTTTGCCGCCAACGAAGGGCGGGTGCCCGTGGTACTAGCTGCCCACGACCAGCTCCTGGACAAACAGGATGCTCGCTTCGGTGACGGTGTGCGTCGCCGCTCGCCTTTCCTGCTCGCCCAGGAATACCTCAACGCCAGCGATGGCGCCCTCTGGGCTGTCGTTGGTAATGGTCTCAAGTTGCGTATCCTGCGCGACAACCCTAGCCTGACTCGACCCGCCTACATCGAGGCGGACCTCGAAGCTATTTTCAGCGAAGGTCTCTATCCAGACTTCACTGCCCTCTGGTTATTGGCCCATGCTTCCCGCTTCGGCAAGGTCGGCACCGAACCTGCGAATTGCCCGCTGGAACGCTGGCGCAACACCGCGCAGGAGGACGGTATCCGCGCCCGCGACCGGTTGCGTGTCGGCGTCACTGAAGCCTTGCGTGCCCTTGGCACAGGCTTTCTCGTGCATCCAGCGAACACGGAACTGCGCCGCCGCCTCGAAGCTGGCGAACTCACCACGCAAGCCTATTTCGAGCAATTACTGCGCCTCATCTATCGCTTCATCTTCCTCGCCACCATCGAGGACCGCGAACTGGTTTTTGCACCAGAGGCTGCTGCTGACGCCAAGGCCCGCTATCTAGCCGGCTACAGCCTGACCCGCCTGCGCCAGTTGGCCGCTCGCCGCCGTAGTTATGACCGGCATGCCGACCTCTGGCAAGCGCTAACCATCACCTTCGCCGGCCTCGGCCAAGGCCAGCCAGCGCTCGGGTTACCAGCCCTCGGAGGCCTCTTTGCCGCCAGCCACTGCCTGGACCTCGACACGGCCCAGCTCGACAACAGCTCACTGCTTTCGGCCCTGTTCAGCCTCTGCTTCTTCCGCGACGGCGCTGCGCTCTCCCGCGTCAATTACCGCGACATGGATTCCGAGGAACTGGGCAGCGTCTATGAAAGCTTGCTCGAATTGGTGCCAAATTTGACGTTGACCGCAGGTGTCCGCCATTTCGGCTTCATTGGCGACGAGGATGAGGGCAGCACCAAAGGCAACGCCCGCAAGCTGACTGGTTCCTACTACACCCCGGACAGCCTGGTGCAGGAACTCATCAAGAGCGCGCTGGAACCGGTCATCGAACGTACGCTGGCCGACAATCCGCAGGAGCCGGTCAAGGCCATGCTGTCCCTGTCGGTCTGCGACCCAGCTTGCGGCTCAGGACACTTCCTGCTCGCTGCCGCCCGTCGTATTGCCGAAGAAGTGGCGCGCTTGAACGCCACCGACGGCAACCCGCTGCCTGCCGATTACCGTCGGGCGCTACGCGATGTGGTGGCCCACTGCATCTACGGCGTGGACAAGAACCCGATGGCGGTGGAACTGGCCCGCACTGCGCTGTGGCTGGAAGCCTACACCCCGGAACGCCCGCTCACCTTCCTTGATGCCCACCTGCGTTGCGGCGATGCCCTGCTCGGCATTCTCGACCCGGCCGTACTCGACGCCGGCATTCCGGACAAGGCCTTCAATGCGCTGTCCGGTGACGACAAGGAAGTGGTCAAACGCCTCAAGAAGGCCAACCGCGACGCCCTGAAAGCCATCGCAAAAGCCCAGGCACCCGGCGGCCAGTTCAGTCTCGGGCTGGAGGCCGAACAGGATGCCGATGCCTTCGAGCATCTGCCGGACGATACGCTGGCGGCGATTGAAGCCAAGCGCGCCGCCTTTGCCGCCTTGCAGGAAAAGCTTGCCGATTCCCGCGCCCGGCTAGCTGCTGACCTCTTCGTAGCTGCCTTCGTGCTGCCCAAGACGCCCGGCAACGAGGCCAAGGTGCCCACCAGTCAGGACCTCTGGCTGGTGCAGAACGGCGGCACACCGCGCCCCGGCGTGGCCGATGCGGCACGGCGCGCCGCCCAAGCCGCGCAGACCTTCCACTGGTGGCAGGCGTTTCCGCAAGTGCGGGCCAAGGGCGGCTTCGATGTGCTGCTGGGCAACCCGCCGTGGGAGCGCATCAAATTGCAGGAGGAAGAATTCTTCGCCAGCCGCAGCCCGCTGGTGGCCGAGGCCCAGCACAAGGCCGAACGCGGTCGGCGTATCTCCCTGCTGGCCGAGGGCATGCTGCTGCATACCCTCTACCCGGAGGTGGAGGCGGCGCAGGGCCTGGTGCCGCCCAATGGCGCGGAGCAAGCGCTGTATGCGGACTTCCTCGCCGCCCGCCGCAATGCCGAAGCCGCCAGCCTGTTTGCCCACGATGCCGGGCGTTACCCGCTCACCGGCGTGGGCGATGTGAATACCTATGCGCTGTTTGCCGAAACCTTTGCTCAGTTGATGGCCGAAGCGGGTAGGGCGGGTTTCATTGTCCCCACCGGCATCGCTACCGACGACAGCACCAAGGCCTTCTTTGCTGGGCTGACCCAGTCGAGAAGGCTCGCCAGCCTGTACGACATCGAGAACCGCGAAGCTGTGTTTCCGTCGGTGCATCGCAGCTACAAGTTCTGCCTGCTGACCCTGGGCCGCGCCGAGGCCGCCGAGTTCGTCTGCTTTGCCACCCAGACACACCAGCTGGCCGACCTGCGCCGCCGCTTTACCCTAACCCCGGACGAATTCCACCTCATCAACCCCAACACGCTGACCTGCCCGGTGTTCCGAAGCGAGCGCGATGCGGCGCTGACCAAGAAGCTTTACCGCGCCGCGCCGGTGCTCATCGCCGAAGGCCCGCCCGAGGTCAATCCCTGGGGCATCCGCTTCATGCGCCAAATGGACATGGCCAACGACAGCGGCCTGTTCTTTGATGACCCGGCACCCAGCCGCCTGCCACTCTATGAAGCCAAGATGATTCACCAGTTCGACCACCGCTGGGCGAGCTACGGGACTGACGGGAGCAGTGGCGATGTCTCTACCGCCCAGAAGCTGGACCCAGACTTCAGCGTCACCCCGCGCTACTGGGTCGAAGCCGCCGAGGTTGACGCCCGGCTGCGCGACAAGGGCTGGGGGCGGGTCTGGTTGATGGGGTGGCGGGACATTTGCCGTTCGACCGATGAGCGGACGGTGATTGCGTCGGTGGTGCCTTTGGCCGGCGTCGGTAACCAGATGCCGCTGATGCTCTTTGATGTGCGAAAAGACTGGCGTCCGGTGGCAGCTCTGTTGGCGAATCTGTGCGCGCTGGTGTTCGATTTCGTGGCGCGACACAAGACCGGCGGGACGCATATGAACTACTTCATCTACAAGCAGCTCCCGGTTCTTCCCCCCGACCGCTACACCGACGCCGACCTCGCTTACATCGTCCCTCGCGTCCTTGAACTCACCTACACTGCCCACGACCTGAAACCCTGGGCCAAAGACCTCGGCTACGACGGTCCGCCCTTCCCCTGGAACCCCGACCGCCGCGCCCGACTGCGCGCGGAACTCGACGCCTGCTACGCCCGTCTCTACGGCCTGAATCGTGACGAACTCCGTTACATCCTCGACCCTGCCGACGTGATGGGCGAGGACTACCCCTCCGAAACTTTCCGCGTACTCAAGTACAACGAAATACGCGACTTCAGCGAATACCGTACCCGGCGGCTGGTGCTGGAGGCGTGGAATCGGTTGAATGGCTGCTGACCTCGGCGCAAGTCGCCCCCAAATTCACTGACCACCAGTTTGAGAATGAGGATATGAGCTTTGAACGACCAGCACAGAATTGACGTTGAGCAGAACAAGCCGGAACGCCTCGAATTGCTGCGCGCACAGCGGCTCTTCTATTCCCGAGCAAAGCTATATCAAAACCTGTTTGCGGTGATGGCACTCCTCCTGCCAGCCGTCGGTGTTCTCTTCGGCGCTGTCTACCCGGAGATTCGGCCGTTCCTTGGTTTTGGTTCGATTGTGGTCCTGCTGCTCGATGTGGGAGTCATTTCGCGCAAACAGCGTGAGGACTGTAAGCGCGGCGCCAAAGTGCAAGAGCAGTTCGACACGGAGGTGCTGAAGCTGGATTGGAACCGCCTGGTCGCAGGCGGAAGGGTCGATGCAGAAGATGTGCGTGCGATTAATTCGAGACCGATGACGGATGTCGATAGGCAATACTTGGAAAATTGGTACGAGGTGGCCATCGCTAAACTTCCGCTGCCTGTGGGGCGAATCATCTGTCAACGTACGAATGTCACCTACGATATGCGGGTACGCAAAGCGTATGCCGAAATCTTGCTTGGTGCTGCCGTTCTCCTCTTTGTGGGCCTGACGCTGCTGGGCCTGTATCAAGGGGTGAAGGTGAACGACCTCATCCTGACGATGTATCTTCCGGCGTTGCCGTTGGCCACTTTTTTGCTGCGGGAACACCGCAAACATGGCGACACCATCGAGACGTTGACGACGATGAAGGCCGAGGTCGAAAAGGTCTGGGAACAGGCTGTTTCTGGCACATCGTTTGATGAGCTTACCAAGAGCTCGCGGGCACTACAGGACGCCATCTACCGACACCGTGCCAGCAATCCTCTCGTATTTGATTGGCTCTACGGCTGTCTACGCCAGCAACAGGAAGACCTCACCAAGCACGCGGTAGAAAAGCTGGTTGCGGAGGCACAAAAGAAACTGAATATCCCTGAGGTCCAATGAAACTACATGAACACTTCAAGGTATTTCTTGACGACCATGTGAACTTGAACAGAACGCGGTTGAGCCTGCTTGAGGACAGCATTGTTGCAGTTGAGAATGCGGTTCGGGCGCTTGATTGGGGCCCAAAGGTAATTTCGTTTGCACCGCAAGGTTCGTGGGCTCACGAGACCATTATTAAGCCGCAATCAGAGCAACCATTCGACGCCGATTTGCTGGTATTTGTCGAGGCCGAGGAAGGCTGGGCGCCCAAGGACTACGTGAACAGCCTTGCTACAGGCTTGGGAAATCTCCCCTTATACAAAGAGAAGGTTCGCCGGTATTCTCATTGCGCCACCATTGAGTATGCAGGGGAACGAAAAATTGACGTTGCTCCTTGTGTGGTCAACCGCCTTTACGTCGGTCAGTACGAGGTTTGTAATCGCAATACTGACCAGTTTGAGGCGTCATCCCCCTTAGCCTACACGGAGTGGGTGAAAGGAAAAAACAGCGTAGCAGGGGGAAACGACCTGAAAAAAGTTACCCGCCTGTTGAAGTACATGCGTGACATAAAAGGCAACTTCACTTGTCCCTCGTTCCTGCTGACAACGCTGATGGGGCTCCAGGTCTACGAGAGCGATAGAGACAGCGCGCAATTCGCAGATTTGACAACGACACTCAAAACACTTGTTGGGCGCCTAGATGATTGGCTTCAGGCTAGGCCTTCTGTGCCCATGGTGTCCAATCCGAAATTGCCGCAGGAGGACCAGGCAAGTGGCTGGGACCAAACTCAATACTCGAACTTTCGGGATAAGGTAAACCTGTACAGAGGTTGGATTGACGATGCATTCGAAGAGCTTGAGCGCGACGAAAGCATCGGAAAGTGGCAGCGAGTCTTCGGTGAGAACTTTGCCGCTGGTGAGGCGAAGCGGGCTGCCGAGCAGGTGAGCGAGGCCGCAACTGCGGGAGCCCTCGTACTGGGGGGGGACTTCCAGGACTTGGTCGAAAAGGTAAAGGCTTTGGGTGCCGCAGCTGTTCCGGCGAAGTTACTCCGCTTGCCTCACATCCGTCGGCCGACATGGCGGAAGGCGGGTGAACAGTACAAGGTGAAAATTACCGCTGACTTGCGAACAGGAAAGTACGAAGGTGCCTTTCGCTCGGTCCGGTCTGCTGAGCCGCTACAACCTGGCTACTGGGTCAGATTTACAGCGGCGAACGCCGTGGGGGTTCCTTTTGCCGACGACTACAAGGTTCAATGGCGCGTGACAAATACTGACAAAGTAGCTGCCCGCGCTGGCGCATTGCGCGGGGAGTTCTATCCCTCTGATAACGGCTCAAGCCGCACAGAGCAGTTGTCATACCGCGGTGTTCACTTCGTAGAGGCGTTCTTGATTCGAAAGCGAGACAACCGGCAGGTGGGGCAGTCAGAGCCATTCTACGTCGTCATTGAGTAAAACAATGGCACAAAAAAGTTCATTAGCTGAAACAAGCTTGCTTCCCGTTGCAGACTTCTAGTGCATCCAACTATTTTATTTGCCATGACAGATACTCTCTTCAAAGAAGTCCATTACACGCTCGGTGGTCTAATTCACGACATCGGTCTTGGGCGTATTGGTCTGCCCGACATCCAGCGCCCCTTCGTCTGGCCAAATGCCAAGGTTCGCGACCTATTCGACTCCATGTACAAAGGCTACCCGGTTGGGTACTTCCTGTTTTGGCAGACGGGGGCGGAAGATGTAACAACCAAGGTCATCGGCCAGGAGGCAAAGCAAAAAGCACCGTCGTTGCTCATTGTGGATGGTCAGCAGCGCCTGACCTCGCTGTACGCGGTCGTTCGCAAGGAAGCGGTTCTGCGTGACAACTTTGAGCATGAATTCATCCGGATTGCCTTCAATCCGCTCAAGGGTGAGTTCGCCGTCCCAGACGCGACCACTGAGAAAAAGCCAGAGTTCATCGCTGACATCTCGGAAGTTTTTAATCGACCGACCCACAAGACCATCAACGAGCACATCAAACGCCTTGGGGAGGCTCGTGCCGCCGATGGCGGTGTATTGACCGATGATGAAGAGGTGAGAATTGCCGAAGCGATTGGTCGCCTAGCCGGGCTGACCAATTACCCCTTTGTCGCACTGGAACTGACGCAAACTGCCAACGAGGAGCAGGTCGCTGATGTCTTCGTTCGCATCAACAGTGAAGGGAAGAAGCTCAACCAGTCGGATTTCATTCTGACTCTGATGTCGGTTTTCTGGGACCAAGGGCGAACCGACCTGGAGCACTTCAGTATTGGTACTCGAAAACCATTGCAAGGTGGGGGCGCAAGCCCGTTCAATCCCATTTTCCAACCAGAACCGGACCAATTGCTTCGCGTGAATGTCGGCGTCGCTTTCCGTCGGGGCAGGTTGGAGCACGTTTACTCCATTCTTCGTGGCAAGGACTTGCGCACCGGTGATTTCAGTCCTGCTCGACGGGACGCCCAGTTTGCCGAGCTGAAAGAGGCTCAGGCCAAGGTTTTGAACTTGACCCACTGGGCCGACTTCCTAAATGTGGTGCGGGCAGCGGGGTATCGGCACCTCCGCTACGTCAGTTCTGAAGGAGCCCTGATTTTTGCCTACCAGCTCTTCTTGATAGGCAGGACTGAATTTAAAGTCGAGCCCTACAAGCTAAAGCAAACGATTGCCCGATGGCTCTATATGTCACTGCTGACAGGGCGATATACGAGTTCGCCGGAATCGCGTTACGAAACCGACCTCAAGCTATTACCCGACGGCAATGACCCAGCAGCTTTCGTGAAAGCGCTCCAGGATGTTGAGCAGGCCTCGCTGACCGACGACTATTGGGCAAAAACCCTACCGATGGAGCTTTCAACGTCCGCTAGCCGCGGTCCCAGCTTGTTCGCTTACTACGCTGCCTTGGTGTTGTGTGATGCCAAGGCCCTGTTCTCCAAAGGCAAGGTAGCCGATTTGCTCGACCCGCCCGCCATCGGCAACAAGAAGCCTCTGGAACGTCACCACCTGTTTCCAAAGCGCTACCTCCACAAGATTGGCACCACCGAGTTGCGCGATACCAACCAGATTGCCAACTACGCGCTGGTTGAGTGGGACGACAACATTGCAATTTCAGACATTCCGCCGAAGGAATACTGGCCGAAGTACGCAAACCGGTTCTCGGATGCAGAATTGAAGGAAATGATGCACTGGCATGCGCTGCCAGAAGGCTGGCAAGAAATGAGTTATCAGGATTTCCTAGTGGCTAGGCGTCCGCTGATTGCTCAAATTATTAGGCAGGGCTACGAAAAGCTGACCGGGAGCGATGGTGCATGAGTATTGCCACAAAGCTTCCGAGCGAGAGAGCACTTGAAATAATTACGATAGAACTGTCAAATGAATTGTCGATTCATCGTTGCGGCCAGGCTAAACGTAGCAAGGCCCATCTGTTTGAAATTGGGGGGCCAGGCGGACGTCAGTTTGCATTGATAGTTGGTGACATGTACGCAGCCAAGGGACCCAAGCCGTCCCAACAGACAAGAATTCTGTTGGAGAAGTGCAAGGTGCCCGATATAGCCGGGGTTTCACCTTGTGATGACGATTACAGTGGCTCTCGCATCAAGCAGGCTGATTCACACATTGCTCCGCCGAATCAGTCTTCCTGCCTGGTTGCCGATGAATCGGCACTTCGGGGTTTGCTGCGCTGGTATTCCCAATATCGGGGTGAATCGGACGATTACGATGCAGCCCCGCTGGGCTCCCTTGAGCGAACTCGACTGGAAAAAGCTGCGCAGGACGCGGGCTTTGACCTTTCTCCAACCGTGGAGCGAGATTGGCTTGTTTTTCGGTCGACGGCGTTCCCATGCACGGTAGGGGTTACATCCGAGATTGGCGATTACCGTGTAGCAGTCAATGATGCCGGCTTGGCTCGACGGGTTGCTATGGAGTTCGCAGCTGTAGCATCTGATGCCACCCCGCCGTGGGCGATGTACCTGAGTAATATTCAGGACTATCCAACCCTGCATCGTTTGTTCGGTCGTATTGCTGCGGTTAGCCGCGTGCTGGCGGGCGAAGGGCTACGAGCCTTTGAGGAAAGCCGTCGCCGCCTGCCGGATACGACGGAAGCCACTCGACTCGTTGTACAGCGGGTTGGTCAGGATATTTTCCGAGCTTCGTTGCTTGCTTACTGGGGGCAGCGCTGCGCAGTCAGTGGGCTGGCCGTACCTGGGCTTCTCCGCGCGTCCCATATCAAACCCTGGGCCGACTGCGCCTCCGACGCCGAGCGGCTTGACGTATTTAACGGCTTACTGTTAGCCCCTCACCTTGATGCCTTGTTTGATGGCGGATGGGTGACTTTCCTGGATTCCGGACAAATGAAAATATCCGATGCTCTGGATGCCGATAGTCGGTCCCGGCTGGGGCTAACGGGTACCGGAGCCATCATTGGCCTGACTGAACGCCACCAAGCATATTTGGCATGGCATCGGGAGCATTGCTTCGGCCGGAAAGGGTAGGCTGTATTTTTGTATTGGCTTAGCCAAGCTGGTTTGCATTTTCAAACTAGCCTGGCTGCCTGCTGGTGGGCTGAGCCTAGCCATCCTAGCTGCGCCAGGATAAGCCTTCAAACTCAGTACACCACGGTTGCCCGCCGGAGCCGCGTCGCCCATCAGCCTTACGTCTCGGGGTGCTGACTTCGCCGCCCCGTGCCGGTTCTCAAGACTATCCCCCAGTCCGGCGTGTCCCACATCCGCTGGTGTCTGTTTCCCGTCCGGATGCGCGGAAGCGATAGACGCGGCCATACCTCCAACTGCGTTCGCTACCTTCTCGTATAGTCCGAAAATCGCTATCAGACACCGCTTTGGAAGAAATTTTCACCCGGGGCCAACCTCGGCTTAGATGATGCGGAAAGATGAGGCCGCTGGTCAGTTTTCGAGTGCCAATCTGGCTAACTTTTCTAGTACGCTCATCTTTGAGTTGTCACCGCCGACCAGTACACCGTTGGTCATCGTGTGCAGGTACAGTTGTACTAGCGGCAGGTCGAGTAGTCCTGCCATCGTCAGCGTCCCACATTGACTGTAATGCATCACGTCCCGCATGCCAGAAAGGGCGTCACCTGACCCGCTAATGCCGCCTTCTGGTGGTACAAACACACGCACAAACGTTCCGCAGTCCTGTACCGGCATCCGTAAGCCGATGCGCTCTCCATGCTTCGAGTGCTCGGGCTTGAACATCGAGATGTAATACGGCAGCAGGTTGAACTCTCGGCCCTTCGAAAGGAAGCGTCCTTTGCTACCTTCTTCCCGTTGCTTTGCCAGATAGCCGTCTTGTGCGGCAATGGCGTGCTCTATCCCGTCGTAGGCGTCGTTCAGGATGATTTTGGGCACGAAGGTTCCTGCCCAAACGGTTAGTCGCTCGCCACTGGCTTGGTCGACGACCCAGAACTGTCCATCACGCACGGCGTCCTTGCCTTGCTCTTGGAGGAAGTCGTACTCAAACACCATGTCGAGTACGTCTTCCTTTCTACCCCACGGAGTGCGGCGGACTCGGGTGACAGCGATGTTGTTATCCTCGACCTGAACGTCGACGGCAGCGATTGTTTGCTCCGTGCCAGCACGGCTCGAGAGGCGGGTATTCCGCGTTGCAAGCAGCGTAAGGTTGCGCGGTACCCCAGGAGGCATGGCCGGGACGGCTATCGGCTTGCGTCTGAGCAAAACTTCTTTCAGTGACAGCTCCACCAGACACCGTTTGAGGGCCTCTTGCAATTGCCGAGACTCACTGTCATCTGCCTTGCCTGGGCGAAGCGTTGCCAGCGCCTTCGGCCCGTAATTTAGTCCCTGCGTAGATAGGAGAAAGGTGTCCTGTGCGAGCAAGTGCCGGTATTTTGCTTCGGTATATGGGTCGGCTTTGCCTTCGTCTGCGGCAAGGGTCGTATAAGCGGCAGTCGGTTTTGCCGGCAGGAGTTCGGTCGAAGGAGTCTTGGCTAGGCGAACAGTTCCAAACTCATCGTCTCCTTCGCCATTCAGGAAAAGGTAGTTCACCTCTGGGTCTAGCTGCTCGGGGACACTGTGTGCGGTGCGAATGTGGGGAGCTGGGAAATGCGTCTTCTTATTTCCTGCAACGTGATAACCAGGAAGATATTCTGGGAGTCGTGCCAGCGGAGCCAGGGCGTCGTGGTCCAAGGTCTCTGCCGTCGTGTTTACGACCACGATGGGCTGCTGCAGGTTGGCTAGTGGCTGTAGTGGGATGTACGCGTCGTCAACGCAGTGCGTGGCGGTAAAGGTTTCACGAGCAAAGGGCACATTAGCCTTGGTGAACAGCCGAATTGCAAACTCCGTCAGCAGGTTCAGGTAATAGAGTCGGGTGCGCCTAATTTTGTCGGTGTCGAGGCTTAGGCCCTCCATGGGCGACTTGCGGCCGTCCTGTTCGTAAAACTCGTCCGGTACGATGCGGGTGACACCCACAAGGAACCCTTCGCCGGCGCTAGCCAGCCGGGTTGTTGCCGAACTCTCTGCATTCGCGGTGAGCTTGCGAGAGAATCGTTTGGCAGTGACATTACAGAGAAGGAGTCCATGCTTCATGTTGACCGTATATTCGGCCTCGGCGAGCTGGAGCTGTCTTTTCGACGCTTGACTGGCGCTCCCAAGGTAGACCCCTGGGCCAAAGCCGCCGCCGACGAAGGTATCCTCCGCACCAAGTGCGGACGACTCAATCAGTTCCTTGAGCAGCATAAGTTCAATGAACTTGGCAGGACTGCCCGCAACTGCATCGAGCATACTTTGGACGTCCAGTCTTGGCCGGCGCCCAAGATACCAAGCATCTTTACTTGTCATCGTGAACGATAGCTTCAAAGCTGCGTCGCCCACCAGCCCGAGTTCCTTGGCAATCTGAGCTCGAACTAACTTCGCACGATGTCGGAAGTAGCTGACTCCCTTGGGAGATTCTTCCGTCATTTTTGGTAGCGGGATGGCGATGGGAACTAGAAGGCTGCCTTGTTCAGCCTGCCAGGAGGCGAGAGCGCGCGCCACTTCGGCTACAGGAGCTGTGAACCGCAGTGTATTCAGCCGGCCATCAGCGACGGTGTTACGGTCAAGACTTCTAATCGGCATTATTTCCCCAATATGGCTTCACGCAAATTGGCGTTCGGCATCCACAGGTCTGCCCCCGTGTTCGGCACATACAGTGACATGAAGCGGATGGTGCCGGCCGCTGGTTTCGCAACCGTGAACTTGTGTGCGCCATAGAGGTTCACGTATAGGGCATGGACGGTTTGGTCGGGAAGAAGCGCACGCAACCGCTGGTGCTTTTTCTCCGCCTCTTCTTGAAGTTGAAGCTTTTTGAGACTGTCGGTGCTGCGAGCCCAGTTTTTCAGGTCCACGGCTACGAGCACGTTGGGCTGTGGCACGAGGTAATAGTCGAACATCTGGTACAGCTCCGCATACAGCGGGTGCTGGGCAGGTTGCAGGTACTCCACTGGGCCAACGTCAAGTGCCAGCTTTTTCGGCCAAGTGTTGAATTGTGCACCGACGTACTGTTCGAACTCGAGCTCGGCGATATACCCCTTCATGATTTCTGTGACGAACCACGGCTGAGGAAGGAGTCGTACATCTCCTTGTTTGAACCCGCGCCATTCCTTTAAGAGTCCGTGAGTGCTGGAGGATAGCTGACTAATGAGCCCCTCTGGAGCGACCATGCCAATCCAGTTGTAGACGTCAGAACCATCTTCCGCGTCGGTAATGACACACTCTTGGACGCCCGCGGCACCAAAATTTACTGTGTAGGCATCCGCTGTGGTTGGCACTTCGACGAAGCAGCCGTCCCGGTAATCTGCGGGAATTCCAGCAGCATCGAGCTTTTCGAGATACTTGAGCGGGTTGCTGAACATCATTGAGTCGAACAGCTTCTCCCACATGCCTCTTGCGCCCGCATCGGAACGGAAGCGTGCCGGGGTCTGGCTGGTGAAGCGGCGAAATGCAACCGCCTTTTTGAGACTCTCACGATGGTGTGCCTGCCGCTCTTCCGGCGACCGAAAGATGGCAGTCTCTACGTTGTAGCGTGAAAGCTGGGCGAGCACGGCCCTCTGCGCCGGCGAGGCGCGCATTCGAAGCTCTGGTGCATGGCGTAAGCCGAGATGGAGCATCCGCGCCGCTTCCGAGCTGACATACAGATGCTGTGTAGGCATCTGGGTGTCCGGCCGTCGTTCGCCCCGACCAAGTGCCTGAAAAACTGTCCGCGTGATGTCGATGAAGTGCTCCTTGCGCAGGCGCTTCCACTTGTTCCGGGAGTACTCGAATAGCAGGTCTCCCTTGGACATGGAGTGCCAGTTCTCATTCTCATCACGCAATACCTGCGCGAAGCTCTGAAACATCTCCATGGAAAATCCGATGGAGCCCGGCCTAGTATGGCGCGTGTAATACGGGTCGTTCAGAAGGCAGAAAAACTCAAAATCACGCTGTACACCGTCCTGGTGTGTAAGAAAATTGATGCCGCGCGATGCGGATTTATACGCAGTCCATAGCAGGAGCTTTTTCGTGCTGATGTCTAGGGCGTTTTCGAGGTCGCTGCTGAACTGCCCCTTGTCGTCATCCTCTTCTAATGCTCCGGTCTTGGTACGGTCGCGTTTCCGGAACCGCGGCCCAGAGTAAAGGACTACTGTAATGTCCTCCGTCTCGCCAAAGTCTCGGTAACTGGGAAGGGCCCTCGGATGGATGATGAACAGGTCGCCGGTCGTGTCCCGCTGTGTGACGAGACCGGTATTCGAATTGGCCAGTCGCATCAAGCACTTGCGTACATGCTGCGTGGTCTGACAGAGGACGAGGCCGGAGCGCATCGACGTCACTAGCATCTTGTCCAGGCTTGCGACCAAACCAGCCAGTTCATCGCGCTTGTAGCTGTTCATCTGCGCGTATCCGGGTTCGTCCTTCTTCGGTCTGGCCTCTTCGAACAGCTTCAGCAGGCCCTTGAAACTCGTGGAAACGTTAAAAGTATGCGCAGGGGCCCTGTCGTCCAGTATGACTACCTTCCGCTCGCGCTTACCCATTTGCTGCTCGGCATGGGCGGAAACGACCTGCATCTCGTCCTCTGTCATCTCGGCGAAGTGCCCGCCACGGGATTCCAAGCATCGTTTAAGGTGCTTAGTGTTGAAGGCGCCTGCCGATGCTGACTGTAGACCGCCCGTCGCACTCATCAGATACACACCGTTGGTTCGTCCGAGGGCGCGAACAATGTCTTCTTCTGGGGTGGCGCGAAGGGACGTGATGGTGAGCGTCAGACTGACATCGGCTGTTATGTTGTATTCCTCGGCCTGGTGGCGGCTCTCTTCGAGCGTGACCACGCTCTTGGTTTCTTTGAACAGAAACGAGTCGGTCAATAGGTCCTTGTCACTTGTCTCGGCAACCAATCCATTTTCGGTCACGCGCCCGTCAAAGAGTCGTCGAACGTCCGAACGAAATCGGTCGAGGTTTGGATAGCGCTCCTGGTCCGGTTTGGACATTTCGATGGCAGTGTCCCCCGTCGTAACGGCAAGCACGGACGCCATGAAAACGACAAGGTTGAGGTAGTCCAGCAGCGTGAATGCTTCCTTCGGCACGTCACCATCGTGGTACTCGAGGCGGATGGTCTGGTGAGCTGTGTCTCGCGTCAGCTGCACCTGCCGTAAAAACTCAGTGTCCATAACGCTAGCCGACTCTGTGAAGAACGTCTGTCCAGGCTGGTCTAGCACCTCTCCGTACGTAGAGCGGCTCATGGTGAAGTATTTCTTGTTCGCCACAAGCTCGTGTAGGTCGCGGAATGTCTCGTAGGTGGTGCTTCCGTGATGACGGGTAATGCTCAGGACGTAGTCGCGTATGCGTTTGAGTACGCCAGCTTTTTGTCGAAATCGTTTGAAATCAGCGTGTGCATCACTGCGGTCATGCAGTTGGTTCAGGACGGTTAGGAGTTCTGTATCGTCAAATCGCTTTGCCGCCGTCGGGAATTGGGTCGTCAGGTGGTGGCGCAGGATTTCTACTCGACGAATGTCGTTGATGTACTTGGCTCCGGTTCGCGTGACCTCGAGCGCAAATTCGTCCTCAACTGCTTTACTTACCTTTGCAAAGTGCTCCAGATGGTCATAGACCTTAGTGGCCAGCGCCAGGTCGGTCGGGCCATCGCGACGCAATTTCTCGAAGGCCATCGGCCAGCGCAGGTCGAAGTACTGAAAGAATTCCGAAATGACTTGGTTGAGGTCATTGCGGCCACCGGAGTTGACTACTGATTTTCGCTGGTCGAAGAGGTACCAATACGAGTCTTCCTCTTCGTCGACGAAGGTGACGATGCGGGCGGAATCGGGCCGGCGGGACACCATGCGACCAAAGTAACTGCCGTCTCGATTGAGTTCTTCAAGGAACAGAGGAAGGTTCTCGAACGAATGTGCCTTAAAGCCACCTTTACCGTCCGGCCCGTAAACCTTGTGGCCCACCTGCGCTTTAGAGGCTGTGCTGACGATTACCCCCGGATTGTCCAAGAACGCCTGTAGGGGGTGAAGTCGCCGAACCAGCTCCTCAACCTCCTTGGCAGCCATGAATCGGTCTGCGTTCTGCTCAAGGTGTCGGGTTTCGACATCGAGTTTGATAAGCCTCCAGACCAGACTGTCAGCTAATGTGCGCGCCCGTTGCGCTGCTTTCAGATAGGCGGTCTTGGTGTCTTCGTAAATGTCATCCGAGGTGGCCATCGTCAGAAAGTTGGACTGCTCGCAGTAGGCGGCTTTCTGGCGAAGTTCCTTCAGCCGCGCGCGGACACCTTTCTCCGTCTCTGCATGCTTGGCCGATACCTCCATGCGCGTGCATATCTGTGGGTGATGTTCTAGCCAGACCACGAAAGAAAGGCATGCGTGGAAAAAGCTCCGGTCGTTGAGGTGGTATTCGATGGAATACAACCGGTGCATTGGAATGGTGGCGCCGCGGGCCCGGATGGCCGCTTCGATTTCATCGGCGTATTCGCCCGTCTTCTGGTGCATCCCCAACTCGCTGCTAAACCCAGTAACCAGAGACTGAAGCGGTGCAATGAATACTGGAATAATGTCGCAGTTGATGAAGAGCTCTATGCTGAAGGCTGCGGCGGTGTAGGTCTTTCCAAAGCCGGTATACCAATTCAGCAGCTTGATAAAGGGCCGCTCGGAAGCCCTTAAAAACGGTTCCTTGAAGCCTTTCTCGAAGATTGCGCTGGCTGTCCTGGGGGGCTTGGGGTTCATTTGGGCTTCTAACTTGGCAAGTTATGAAATGGAAATCCCGTTAGTGGTTGGTTAATGTTCAGGGCGATTCGTATTTCTCGAGCCATTCATATTACATAGTCGAGCCGTCATGCGGCATGCTTTTTGGATAATTTGTGAAGCGGAGGGTGGCTGCTATGAAGTGCGTTGATTCTTTAGCGACCGTTGCTGGCATTGACATTGGTGGCAGCAAGAAGGGCTGCCATCTGGTGATTCTGTGAGGCCAGGAGGTACTCTGCAGCATCAATAGCTGGAATGCCGAATGCCTGGAACGCCAATGTAATGAGTTTGGTGCGGAGCTTGTTGGGGCGATTCGCTGCGCCGGTGGGGTAAGCCAAACTCCGGTCGCCCTGCAGAAAAGGCTCTCACCCGAAAGCGGATATTTTGCTTTTCGACACCCACACAGGAGTGCGCTGAGACAAATGGCTCCAGTTTCTACGGCAGGGTGTTCAACGGCGAAAAGGTCTATGAAGCTCCGGCCCTAGGGCCAGAATGGGCTGGGCTGCGTCCTCTTGTTCCAGGATTGGCTTTGTCTTAAATTGACCGCTGGCGCCGAAAATGGAGGCTTTATGGCCGTCAAGGAAAGAAAGACCGACCCGATGCTTGAGGCAGCCGATGCGGCTATCACTAAGCGGTTGATAGCTATGTTTGAAGCGGCGCTTCGAAACGGAACGCTCAAGCCCGTGAATCCGGATGCGAAGCCCGTGACCATGAAAATCCGAGTCAAGGAGACGCGTTAAGTGTCTCTGGGTTAGAGCAGCCTGGGGTACCGGACCACCGTTCGAGTACCCGTTCAGCACTTCCCCAAGTGGCTGGGCCACGGTATGTGCGAGAACTTGCTGTATTTCCAGCTAATTTTTTTGGCCTCGAATTGGTTTATTTTGTACCAATTGGCCAAGATATGGTTTTGGTGTGCGGCAGAGCTCAACAAGAACGGCGTTTCTGGTCCACGAGTTCAATGTCAGAAGAGGCTCTCGAGCTACTCTTTGGACAGGTAATGCTTTAGTCGCGGCCAGTTTTCACTTAAAGGCACAGTGACGAAGAACAAAAAGCTGCCTTTTGGCGGCTTTTTTGCTTTTTGCCTTCCGCTCGGGCAAAAAGCCCCATCTCCGCTAGTCCTGTCGATGCCCTTTGCGGCCTCAGACTCGTCCCCCGGTTTTCCCCTTTCGTCATCATTCCCCTGCCTGCTCCGTGCCGGCTGTCGGTGTTTCCTACTACTGTTTCGTCCGGGTTGCCGAAACCTTCGTTGCCGAGAAGAGCCTTGCCAACGGTACCAAGAGCTTTGCATTGGCCAAGTTTTTCGCGGAGCTTTCTGCTGGGCATGCCCGCTACTTCGATGTGGGGAGCAGCCATAACGCAGGCCAAGGGGGCCGCTCCCTCGCTCCAACCAAACCGCAACCAGTTCCGTGATCCTGGCGGGTAGGCGAGTTTGTCGAGAGGTGCCCTTAGAGCAAGGTCATGGCGCTAACGAAGGATGCTACCTCTATGGCCACGTTTCTCGAGGTCGTGGGCGACAAGCCTATTTCCTTGCTCCGGCAGCAGGAGACCTACGTTGTTTTTCATGTTGTCCGGAGGCTTGCCCGTGGCAAAAAGGTTTTCGTAGAATCTGCCCCCTCGTTGAACCTGGAGAGGAAAAAGCCTATGAAAAAAAACCTCGCTATCGTTGTCGCTGCAGTCGCCCTGTCTGGTTGCGCAACCTTTGGTCAGCTTGAGGATGGTCTCAATGCCTTGGTAGGACGACATGAGAAGGAAGCATTCAGTGCTCTCGGCTATCCGAACAGTAAGCAGGAGTTTTCCGGGGATACGGTCTATTACTGGGGAGAAAGCCGGAATTCAGCAGTTTTTATGCCCCAAACGTCGACTACGACTGGATATGTAGGACGCACGCCGGTTTTTGGAACCACAACCTCATCTCAATTGGTACCTGTTAGCTATAACTGCACCATCAAATTAGTTGTGGGGGAGGATAAGGTCATCAAGGATTGGGAATTCAGCGGCAATCTGGCTGGATGCGAACCGTATATCAAAAGGGTCAAGAGCTACACCAAGGGTGGGCAATCGTGACCATCCAATCCGGTCCTCCGCTGGGGGAGTCTGGCGCAGTTCGTCGATTCATGCGCCGGTGGAAATTCCACCGGCGAGAGCTAGTGATGTGGCCCATCTGCAACCACCGGGTGCTGTCTTCGATATGCGCTTCAGACTCGTCTTCTCTGCTTCAGGGGAATCGTAGCCATCCCGCCCCAGGGACAGCCTCGGAAAAGACTTCAGCCGGTGGTTTTTGCAGCCCAGGAATTGATTTGGATGGCCAGATCTACTGGCCTTCCACCGGAGTGCTGGGTGTCGGGGCACTGGGCGGCGGCGGGGCCAGGGGATTGAAGCCCGGTTCGCCGTAGCGGTTGGCCTCTTCCGGCGGGGGGGCCGGGGGCGGTTCGACGGGCAGGGGCTCGGGTTGCGGCGGCGGGCTGGTCGGGGCGGGGGCGCGGCGGGAGCTGTGGGGCGGGGGCGCTTCCGGCGCGGGGGCCAGCAGTTGGGTTAACCAGTCCCGGCCCCAGGCCAGGACGCGGGTGAACAGGCTGCTGTCCTCGGGTTCGGCGAAGCGGGCCTTGGCGTCGATCTGGCGCGAGCGCA
>Ga0209016_1000729_pt1 | contig 34935 bp, 30 predicted proteins | sample EPASupsiteSAE305_FD_187265 | JGI IMG/M metagenome (GOLD analysis project Ga0209016, IMG submission 187265) | Bioremediated contaminated groundwater microbial communities from EPA Superfund site, New Mexico - SAE3-05 (SPAdes) (version 2) | ecosystem: Environmental > Aquatic > Deep subsurface >... | reverse complement strand
GGGCCAGTTCTGTATTCGATACCTCCGTCATCGGGCTCCCGATGACTTCGCCTGGACCTCCGTGGTCTGGGCGCTTTTTTCTATTTCCGCATAGATTGCGACGCCGTAGCAGTACCCGACACCGGCGTTATTCGCGGGCGATCAGACCGTCTACTTCGCCACGCCCCGTGACGAGACAGCTCGACAGGAAATTTTCACCTTGACTGCTGGCCCCGGCGTTACCGAAGCCCTTTTTCAACGCATTAGCCTTGACCAGCTCCGCGCCCTGGTGGCACGTTATTGTCCCCATTTCCCCGGCTTGCGCGCGCATCAGCGCCCTATCCGCCATCAGATAGCCAAGCAACAACACCACAGCAATATTGAACGCTTGTCTCATGGATCGTCTCCTCTTTTGAAGAGACTAACGCGAACCATCGACTCAGGATGCTAGGGGTTTCCCGATTGGCAGCAATTCAATGATGCAGATTAAGTGAAGCGGATTTTCGCGTGAAACTGCTATGCGGGGCTATCCGTTAGGATATTGCGGGCGATCAGTGCTGGTGAAAAGATATCGCCGCCACGCGCAGATGCCGGAACCGGGAGCGTCGGAGTTCTGGATGCGCAGGCAAGGAGGGGTCAGCGGGTCCGCACGGCCATGCTGAACGGATTATCTGGCAGCGCCATTAACGTGTAATGGTTTTTAGACGCGGCATGGGTTGCACGTCTTTTGTCCAATGCATTCGAATTAAAACGGATAACGAAGCATCTGCAGATGCGAACCCGACACTCAAAATCGTGCTTCGATCTGCTTGATCCGTTTCTCAACAGTCGCGCGCACCAGTCCATTCGAAGGCACCAGCAGCAGCGAAGACGCGATGATTCCGTACACGTGGTTGCGCCGGACCTTGGAGACCTTGGCCGGATCGAGCCAGGCCGCGTTATCCACCAGCAACAACAGCGTGTCCAGGCCGATCAGGATCGGCCACAAACAGGCGAGACGCAAACGCACCGACCACGCGGGAATCGCCAGCGTGTAGTCGAGCGCCTCGCGGAAATGATCCAGCGCACCGCGCACGAGTTCGACCATCAGAGGCCTCGCGCGAGCGGAATTCGCCGGCAGCAGCAGGTCTTGCACGCTCAGGTCGTATTGATCGAGCATCGTCTGCGGGAGGTAACAGCGGCCGATCCGCAAGTCCTTGCCGCAATCGCGCAACACGTTGGTCATCTGCAGCGCTTTGCCGAAACGCACGCCGCGGCGCGCCATGGTCTCGGGCCGCTCTTTCAGCGTACCGGGCATGTGTGCGTAAGTCATCGTGGTCCAGAATTCGCCGACGCAGCCAGCCACCAGATAGGTATAGCGGTCGAGTTCCGCATATTCGCGCAGCGCGGCGATCTGGCCGGAGCGTTCGTCGGGGAACGCGCGAAGGTCGAACTCCATGCCCTCGGTCAGCGTCGAGACGATTTCGCGTACGGCCTTGCGGTCCGACTCGCTCAGTTGCGCGAGCACCTCGAGCGCGGGTCCAAGCGATTCCAGCAAGACCTTTTCATCAGACTGGACCTGCTGCCCCGCTACTTCGGTTGCCAGACGCTGGAACAGTGCGCCGTCATCCGGCGCGCCGTTGATCCGGCCGCGCAGCGACAGCAGCAGCGCAAGGCGTTGCTCGGGCGAGATCAGCGACGTGTCCGCGATGGTGTCGGCCGCGCGCGCCAGCAGGTACGCGAGGCCAATCGGATCGCGCATCCCGGCGGGCAGCACGCGCAGCGTGAGGTAGAAGGAGCGTGAAACGCCTTTCAGGAGCGGGCCGAGAAGAAAGGCCCGGGTCGGATTCTGCATGAGTGAGATCAGGTGAGTATTAGGCGAAAATCAGGCGCTGCCGAATTGTATACGGCGAAGCAACTTTGTTTCATGCCCTGCGCTCAAGCCCTGCACTCGTGCATGCGCCTTCGTCGCATCGAGTTGAAAAACTCCCCACCCGCGATTATTCCGGCACGGACGAACCCCAGCATCGAATACGCGCGCAAGCCGGCTTTCATTCAGCGCCCGTCTCGGCACGCTCGCGCGGATCGCGGCCTGACGGCTAGGTAAAACCCCGAATTCCTGCCAACCACCACAAGGATTAACCTCAGCACACTCATTAAATAGAACGTCGTTCTGTTAGACAGAATGACACAGGCAAGAGACTCCCAAGGAGGATTCCATGGCAAGCCTGCCGCTCGACGCACCCGGCGCGTCGCCCGCTTCAAGCACCGGCGCGCAGGCGCTTACGCCCGGCGTCAATGCGCGCATCGATCGCCTGCCCGCCACGCGCACGATATGGATGCTGGTATTCCTGCTGTCGATCGGCGGCTGGTTCGAGTTCTACGACCTGTTTTTCACCGCGTATGTCGGCCCCGGCCTCGTCAAAAGCGGACTCTATGCAACCACAACCGCTTCGTTCTTCGGGGTATCCGGGCTGGGCGCGTTCGTGGCTGCGTCATTCGCCGGACTGTTCATCGGTACCTTCTTTCTCGCGGGTCTGGCGGATCGCTATGGCCGCCGAACCGTGTTTACCGTTTCGCTACTGTGGTATTCCGCGGCCACGCTGATCATGGCCCTGCAAACCACCGCACCGGCCATCAACCTGTGGCGCCTGATCGCGGGCATCGGCGTGGGCGTCGAACTGGTGACGATCGACACCTATGTCAGCGAACTCGTGCCGAAACACTTGCGTGGCCGCGCCTTCGCTTTTGTTCATCTGGTGCAGTACACCGCCGTGCCGTCGGTCGCCCTGCTCGCCTGGTGGCTGGTGCCGCAAACGCCGTTCGGCGTGGACGGCTGGCGCTGGGTCGTGATCATCGGCGCACTCGGCGCGGTGATCGTGTGGGCCATCCGCCGGCGCGTGCCGGAAAGCCCGCGTTGGCTCGCACAGCAAGGCCGCGCCGCCGAAGCCGAACAGGTCCTGCAAGCGATCGAAGCAAAAGTCGCCCGGCAATACGGCAAGCCCTTGCCCGCACCGGTGCCGGCTGTCGAGCCGGCTACCACCAAGGCCGCTTTCCGCGAAATCTGGCAGCCGCCGTATCGCAAGCGCGCGATCACGATGCTCGTCTTCAACCTGTTCCAGGCGATCGGCTTCTACGGCTTCGCATCATGGGTGCCGACGCTGCTGGTTTCCAAGGGCGTGACGATTACGCACAGCCTGCTGTATTCGTTCGTCATTGCGATCTCCAATCCGTTCGGACCGCTAATCGGCATGGCGATCGCGGACCGCATCGAACGCAAGACCCTGATCGTGTTGTCGGCACTCGGCATCGCCGTATTCGGCAGCCTGTTCGCGACGCAAACCTCGCCTGCGATGCTGATGACGCTAGGTGTGCTCATCACGCTGTGCGGCACCTTGCTGTCGGTCGGCTATCACGCGTACCAGACCGAACTGTTCCCCACCCGCTTGCGGGCGCGCGCCGTCGGTTTTGTTTACTCGATGTCGCGCTTATCCGCGATGTTCTCCGGCTTCATGATCGCCTTCGCGCTGCGCCACTTCCAGGTGCCGGGCGTGTTCGCGTTGATCACGCTGTCGATGGTAATGGTGATGGGCGCGATCGGTCTCTTCGGGCCGCGCACCAACAATCGCAATCTCGACGAAATTTCGCATTGAGCGCAATCGAGCGCAACTGAGCGCATTGAACAAGAGGCTTCAAAGATGACGCTGCCGCTGGCTGGAGTGCGGGTACTGGATTTATCGAATGTACTGGCGGGCCCTTTCTGCGCGTATCAACTCGCGTTGCTGGGCGCCGAGGTAATCAAGGTGGAGCATCCCGAAGGGGGCGACCTTGCCCGGCGCCTAGGTGCCGACAAGGAAGCGTCGACGCGCAACATGGGGGCCTCGTTCGTTGCGGTCAATGCCGGCAAACAATCCCTCACGCTCAATCTGAAGGATCCACGCGGCAAGACCATCTTGCGCGAGCTCGTCAAAACCGCCGACGTATTGGTCGAAAATTTCCGGCCCGGCGTGATGACGCGGCTCGGCCTCGATTTCAACGCGTTGCGCGAGGTGAATCCAAAGCTCGTGTATTGCGCGATCTCCGGCTTCGGCATGGACGGCGAGTTTTCGAAGCGCCCCGCCTATGACCAGATCATCCAGGGCATTTCGGGGGTAATGAGCGTAACCGGCGACGCCGACAGCGCGCCATTGCGCGTCGGCTATCCGGTGTCGGACACGGTAGGCGGTCTCACCGCCGCATTTGGCATCTGCGCCGCGCTGGTGGACGCCCGCGCGAGCGGGCATGGCCGTATGCTCGACGTCTCGATGCTCGAAGCCACGCTCGCGACGATGGGCTGGGTCGTCTCGAACTATCTGAACGCCGGCGTCACACCCGTGCCGATGGGTAACGAGAACTTCACCGCCGCGCCTTCGGGCACCTTCAAAACCGGCGACGGACCGCTCAACATTGCTGCGAACGAGAACAAGCAGTTCGCGAGCCTGTGCCACCTGATCGGCCGCGCCGATCTGCTCGACGACGCGCGCTTTTCCGAGCGCAATGCACGCAAAGCGAATCGCGCGGCATTGAAGGCTGAAATCGAAGCGGCGCTGGCGAGTGACAGTGCGACAAACTGGGAAGCCAAATTTTTCGAAGCAGGCGTGCCGGCCGGACGCGTGATGTCGGTGCCCGAGATCCTCGCTCATCCGCATCTGGAATCGCGCGAGTTCATCCGCGAATTTCCGGGCGACGGCGCGACCGAGCGGCAACGCGTGACGCGCGCGGGCTTTCGTCTCTCCGATGCCGATACTGCGCCGGCCACGCCCGCGCCGGTTCTATCGGCTCACACGCGCGAGCAGCTCGCCGCGCTGGGTTACGACAACGCACAAATCGACCACCTACGCTCCGAAGGAGTGATCTGAACATGACGCAAGCATTCGACGCTGCCAAGCTCGCCGCCGAGTATTGGAGCACCTCGATCATCGATATTCATCCGGGCTCGATCAGGGTACGAGGTTTTCCGATTCAGGAACTGATTGGCAACATCAGCTTTCCGCAGATGATCTGGCTGATGCTGCGCGGAGAGCTGCCTGACGCCGCGCAAGCACGCCTGTTCGAGGCGGCGCTGGTGGCGTCGGTGGATCATGGCCCACACGCCCCGTCGATTGCGATCTCGCGAATGGCGACCAGTTGCGGCTTGCCGTTGAACGGAGCAATGGCCTCGGCGATCAATGCGCTGGACGACGTGCATGGCGGAGCGGGCCAGCAGGCAGTCGAACTGTACGACTCGATCGCCGCGCTCATGGAGGCCGGTGCCACGTTGGAAGGCGCGGTCGAGCAAGGAGTCGACGCATTTACCGCGGAGCACGGCAAGTACCTGCCCGGCTTCGGACACCGCTTCCATCCGGTCGACCCGCGAGCCGTCCGGCTTCTTGCACTCGTGGATGAGAACGTCGAACAAAAGAGTATCGGCGGGCAATACGCCGCGATTGCGCGCGGCATTGAAGCTTTGCTCAAGCAGCGCAAGAACAAGCCCGTACCGATGAATATCGACGGCGCAACCGCCGTGATCTACGCGGAGCTGGGGTTCGCGCCGGAGCTGGCACGCGGCGTGTTCTGCCTGTCACGCGCGGTCGGGATTCTGTCGCATGCATGGGAGCAACGTGGACGCAACGAGCGCAACAAAGGCCCGATGCCGCGCCAGATGGGCTACATCTACACAGGCAAGCCCGAACGTCACCTGTCCTGAAGCGCGGCCGCGCGCCGCTGCGCGCTGCGCATGGCGCGCGAGTCGCCGCCTAACGCATCCGTGGCACGCGCGGCGCAATCGAACAGCGCGTCGAGATTGCGCTCGAAAAACGCTTGATCGATGCGTGAACTCGGGCCCGCCAGAGTGAGCACGCCGCGCAAGTTCTGACGTACGCCGAATACCGGCATTGAAATTCCAGCCGTCTCCCGATCGCGCTCGCCGATCGACACACAGTAGAAGTCCTCGCGAATCTTCTCGTACGGTGCACCCGGCGTGCCGCCGAACGCCAGCAACGCATGGCCGCCCGAGCCGCTTTCCAGCGGCAGAACGTCACCTTCGCGCACATGAAAACGCACCGCATGGGTGGAGTCGACGCGATGCAGGCATACGCGCACGGCTTCGTCGCGCACATAGAAGGACACGCTTTCACCGCTCGTTTCCGCGAGTTCACGCATGAGCGGCACGAGAATATCGCCAACGTTCAGGCTGCGCTGATACAGCGCGCCGAGCATGAAAGTGGCGGGGCCGAGTTGATAGCGGCCGTCGTCCAGACGCAGCAGCAGGCGATGCTGGATCAACGAGCCGGCGAGCCGCAACAACGTGCTCTTGTAGAGCCCCGTGCGCGCCGCGAGTTCGGCGAGCGTGAGGGCGGCGTCATCCGGCCGGAAGGCGAACAGGATCGCGCAAGCACGATCGATGACGGCCACGCCCTCGGTTTCCTTTGAGTTTGATTTGTCCGCAGGCGTTGGCATGAGTTCGCGTTAGTCACGTTGCTTCATAGGGAAGATGAAATTTTACGCCATGACGCGGGGGTGTCATAGCCGACAGCGGTTCCTCTGCGAAGCAACGGGTCGAAAAGCAAATACCGCACGGCCATTTCCGCCGGTTCCTGCGGACTCGCGGTCGCGACGGAACCCACTATAAAGAGATGCCTTTTGCTCTGGCAGCGCAGATAAAATTCCAATCTTCCTGGGTGCCTGGAAGGCGAAAATACAAAGGCATCAATGAGCAGATTTGCACGCTTCGATCTGTCAGTAGAGCTGACAGCAGAGCTATTGCGGAGACATCAAAGAGGGGATCTTACGGACAGCGACTACCGTCATCAGGTTCTCATCGGCCGTTTTACGAAGGAAACGCTGGCGGCGATCAACTTATCCGATCGAGCGGTTGTCACGTCCGTTCGCCTGCTTCTCAAAGTGATGGAGAAACATGGCCTGCCTCCCGAGACGGTCGCCTCGCTGCGAGAACTCATCCTCAAACCCGTCGCGGTGTATGAATCAGCCACTGAGCGCGATAGCATTGTGGTAGTTACGATCGAAATGCCTGATGGTAAAAATCCCCTGCTTGTCGCGATTCGCGTCGACGTGCCGGATTCAGCAAACAAACCGAACATGCACTGGATGGCAAGCGCTTACGCGAAAGACGATCCTGCAGTTATCGAGCGCTGGGAGGCAAATGGACTTCTGATCTGGAAGCGCGAGCCAGTCGTCGAAATCACGACCGAACCGGTGTAGCCGAGGGGTAGGAAATTGCGGCGTCGAAGTCGAGGTCGACGTCTAGGCCGGAGATGCAAAAAGCAGCGACCCGTCTCGGAAATGAAAATGCCTAAGTCCACGGATAGCCGACCGTCTGCTGCTAGTCAGGTATTTATCGTGGCCCTTAGGCAAAGCGAATTATCTGCTTCGATAGGAATCTTGTCAAACTGCAAAGACTTCCGGCCTCTGAAGCGGACAAGATTCACTTAGGCGGCGGCCACGCGTCCCGGGTGCGTCGCGCAACGGCTGGCCGTGACCGGCGGCGTCGTGCGAAGCTCAACCGCCGTTTCATCTGCGGCCAGCCCACCCCATCAGACCGACGCCACCACCACCTCCCCCACATCGGCAATCGCCGCATTACAGCGCGCCGCATCGCCGCTTGTCTCCGTGAGGTAGACCGTGACGAGTATCGGCCCGCGTCCCGGCGGCCAGAGAATCGCAACGTCGTTTGCCGTGCCGTGATCGCCCGAGCCGGTTTTGTCGCCGACGCCCCAATCCTTCGGCAGCTTCGCGCGAATCCGTTCGCCGCCGGTCTGATTCGCGGCGAGCCAGGCCAGCAATTGCGCACGCGACGGCGCGGAAAGGCGCTCGCCCAGCAGCAGTTCGCGCAGATCGCCGAGCATTGCGTTGGGTGTGGTGGTGTCGCGCGGATCGCCGGGTGTCGCTTCGTTCAAAGTCGGTTCGTTACGGTCCAGACGCGTGACGCCATCGCCGATACTGCGCGCGAACGCCGTCAAAGCAGCGGGACCGCCGAAGCTTGCCAGCAGCAGATTGGCCGCGGTGTTGTCGCTGAGCGTAATGGCCGCCTTGCACAAGTCGGCGACGCTCATCCCCGCCTCACCGGTCAGCTCGCGGGTGTGCCGGCTGGTCGCCGGCGAGTACCGTTCAAGGTCGCCTTTTGAGAATACGACGCGCCGCTCCAGAGTCTCCTGCCCGTGATCCACGCGCATCAGAACAAAACCCGCTGTCAGCAGTTTGAACGTGCTGCACATCGGAAACCGCTCGTCCGTGCGCAAACCGGTATGCAATCCGGACGTCGTGTCGAGGATCGAGACGCCCAGCCGTCCGCCGCTTTCCGCTTCGATCTGCGCAAGCCGTTGGCGGATGGCCTCCGCCTTGACCGCGCCGCCTTGTTTGACGGCGCCCGCCTTCACCACTTTCGCAAACGCTCCACCGCTGCCAACCGCAACCCCAGCTATCGAAACACCAAGCATCGCGCCCGCGAATTTCCGTCTTGTGATCATCGCCGCTCCTTATGTGAAGTCGCAACTATCGGAGTTCCACCGCGCGTTGGCAAACGATGATAAGTTAGTCGGTCCCCAAGAAAAACTTATGCTTACGCCATGAGACCGTATCTTCCGTTGAACGCGCTGCGCGCCTTCGAATCGTCCGCGCGGCATTTGAGCTTTACGCGCGCCGCGCTCGAGTTGAACGTCACCCAGGCCGCGGTGAGCCAGCAGGTCAGGACGCTGGAGGAGCGGCTCGGCACGACGCTATTCAAACGTTTGCCTCGCGGGCTCGCAATGACGGATGAAGGCCTGGCGCTCCGCCCGGTCCTCACCGATGCGTTCGATCGCATCGAAGCCGTGCTCAAGCAGTTCGAGGGCGGCCACTTTCACGAGGTGTTGACGGTCGGCGTGGTGGGCACCTTCGCGGTAGGCTGGTTGATGCCGCGGCTCAAGTCGTTTCGCGAAGCGCATCCGTTTGTCGAATTGCGCCTGCTCACCAACAACAATCTGGTCGATCTCGCCACGGAAGGCCTCGACTTCGCAATTCGTTTCGGCGACGGCACCTGGCCAGGCTCGCTCGCCACCCGGCTGCTCGACGCGCCGCTCGCGATTCTGTGCGCGCCTGACATCGCGCGGCGCCTCGCCGAACCCGCGGATCTCGCCAATGAAACCTTGCTGCGCTCTTATCGGGTCGATGACTGGGCAAGCTGGTTCGCGGCCGCCGGCATTCCGCCGCGGCCAATTCGTGGACCGGTGTTCGATTCTTCGCGATTGATGGTGGAGGCGGCGATGCAGGGCGCGGGCATCGCGTTGGCGCCCGCGCTAATGTTCGATCACGAGATCAACACGGGCCGCCTGGTGCGCCCATTCGACGTGGAGGTTCACGCCGGCAGCTACTGGCTGACGTGGTTGAAGGGCAAACCAATGACGCCGGCCATGACGCTGTTCAGTCAGTGGATCGTCAAGGAAGCGGGCTCGCTCGCATAACGCTAGCAAACTGCCGCACGGCGATAGCCGTTCATGGCGGGCCGCTCGGCTTGCGGCGGAAACACGTTCCACGAGCCGTCGGCATGACGGAAGAAGAAGATCGACAGCAGGCCGCCGGGGCGCAGCGCTTCCACGCACACATAACGTTGCTGGGCAGATGCGCTGTGGCAGAACCGCACGACGCGCGCGGGCATCGACGGTGTCGGCGCGAGCCATTTATCGACGGCCCAGTGCAAGGTCTTTTCTGCCGTAATCATGATGCGCTCCTTGAATCCTCAAACCCTTGAATTGCTGAACTCGTTCCTGCTCGATCACGTTCGGTCACGTCCGCTCAGGCGAACTGTGCGGCTGCCTGATCGTTCCTCGCAGCCCGCTCGACAAACGCCTTCACCAGACACACCAGCGTGAGCACACCGGCGCGCGGATGCCTCAGGCAGCAATGCACCTGTTCGCTGCGGCTTTCGCCAAGCAGGCACCACGCGCAAAAGTGCTCGCAGTTGTTAGTGAGCAGGCGATACCGGTTTTCTCCGAGGCGGGAGCGCGCGCGGCGCACGGCCTCATCGCCGACATAGCGGGCGCTCGGGGTCGGGCGGATCGTCAATGCATGACCGGCCGCGAAGCGGTTCAATTCCACCTCTTCCACGGGACCGCGATGCGCCGAGCTCGCAAAACCCGCGTAATGGACCACACGGCCATTGCCGACGTAAATGCCATGATGTTCATAGCCTCGGCGTTGCGTGACGAGATGCGCGCCGATCGGCAAGTCGATGCTCAGCGCTTCATCGCAGTGCGCGTCGCGGTCTTCGCTGCTCGCCGGAAGAAAGTAGGTGTTCATGGCTGGCCTCGCTTCAAAATCCAACACTGTTGCGAGGTCTTGTGCATCATCCGGGCCAGGCGAGGAAAAGCCTTTATTTAAAGGGCTGGGAAGCGTTTCTGGCGGTGCCGGGTGGAGCAGGTGTCCGTTATGAGCCGACAGAAAAGACGCCGATGTGTTGGCCAGCGTCGATCATCCCGACTTACTGGAAGAGCGGCCGTGCGTGCCACTGCAAGAGTCCGGGAACCTGCCTAAGGTGTTGGGTCCGCCACCGGTTTGCGCGCCCGGATGTTGGATACTCTCCGACCTCCACGCTGCCACGCGAACTGTCGCCGCATAGCAAGCCCGCGGAATCGCCGCGCAATCAAGGCGTTACGCGAAAGCGTGCGCGCGCGTCGCAAATTGGCATGGCACTTGCACCGTCACGTCCAGATCCTATTCAATCGCGCGCCCGTCGCACGCGGCCAACCGGAGAACGACATGGCTTCCATCAGTGTGAACGACCTCTCGCTCAACCTCGCGCTCGACCGTAAAGCGATGGCGGCGATCCGCGGCGGCGGCGGTGCGCCGTGGGTGTACGGCTGGATTCAGCCCTATGTGCGGGAAACGCCGAGCATTGGTCCGGTTGTGAACCTGTACGACATTTCGAACAACTTCTATGCTAACCAGATGATCAACACGTTCCAGTCCGTGGATGTGCGCAACACGGGCGCGAACTCGAACATCAACGTCTCCCCGGACGCGCGCAGCAGAAACGATACGGTGTAGCTCTTGTGACCTGTCCGAGCCAATTTCGATGGACGTCGTCCGCGCGTTCCGACGTCGGACGCGTCCGTGAAATCAACGAAGATGCCTGCCTCGACCAGCCCGAACCCGGGCGCTGGGCCGTCGCCGACGGCATGGGTGGGCATGCGGTCGGCGATCTGGCAAGCCGTCTGGTGATCGATGCGCTGAGCCGCCTTGCGCCACCGGCCGCGATGAAAACCGGCGTCGCCGACGCGCGCGCACGGCTGCAAAAAGCCAATCGTCAACTGCGGGACGAAGCCGCGCGCCGCCAGGTGCAAAGGATCGGCAGCACGGTCATCGTGCTGCTCGCCTGCGACCGCTTCTGCGCCTATCTGTGGGCCGGCGACAGCCGCCTCTATTTGTATCGCAAAGGACAGCTGCGGCAACTCACACGAGATCACAGTCAGGTGGAAGAGCTCAAGTCGCTCGGCGTGATTACCGACGAACAGGCGCGGCATCATCCGGCGCAGCACATGATTACGCGCGCGGTGGGCGCCACGGACGTGCTCGAACTCGATGACGATGCAATCGAAGTCGCGGATGGCGACGTCTTCCTGCTCTGCAGCGATGGCCTCAGCAACGAAGTCAGCGATGCGGAGATACTGGCGGTGCTGACCTCGGTGGCATGTGAGCGCGCCTCCGATGAACTGGTCGAGCTGGCCCTTGCTCACGGCGGGCGTGACAATGTCACGGCGGTAGTCGTGCAGGCAGAAGACCCGTACGCATCCGACAAAACCTTGCTGAACCCCGCGCCTTGAACGCACCGATCTGAAAAAGCGGCACCGGATGCGCTATGGCCGTCGCAGCGCGCGTCACGCAAGACACCCCGTTTCAGCTATCGGCGTCTTCGTCGTCGTGCTCGTCAGTACCGTTTCTGCCCGTAGGCGGTACGTTGCGGTTGCGAAAGTCCTTTGAATGCAGGCCGTGCTTCTTCAGCAGCATTTGCAGATGCGAGCGATTCATATCGATGCGCCGCGCCAATTCCGCCACCGTGCCGCTCACCTCCCGAAGGCCACGCTCCAGAAAGGCTTTTTCCGCGTCGTCGCTCGCGGCGCGCTTTGCGTCGCTCAGGGACATCAGGTTCGCCACGCTGATCGGCTCCTGTCCCGTCGCTTTTTCCGCATGGGACACAGCCGTGGCGGAACCCGGCGCGGCCGGCCGCATGTCCACCGGCAGATGATCGACATCCGCCACCTCCCCCGCCAGACACGAGACGCGATACATCACGTTGCGCAGTTCGCGAATATTGCCGGGATACGCATAGTTCAGCAGAAAGTCCCGTAAACGCGGCGTCAATCTGACGGGCCTGCGTTTCAGCGTACCGGCGGCCTCGTCGCCGAACCATGCAATCAGCAGCGGAATTTCGTCACGCCTCTCACGCAGCGGCGGCAAGGTGACGTGAATCACGCTGAGACGGTAGAACAAATCCTCGCGGAACTTGCCCTCCTCGCTGAGCTGCCGCAGATTGCGATTGGTCGCCGCGACGATACGCGTATCGACCGCAATCGTCTCATCGGAGCCCACGCGCTGAATCTCATGCGCTTCCAGAACGCGCAGCAGTTTCACCTGACCGGCCAGCGGGAGCTCGCCGATCTCGTCGAGAAAGATCGTACCGGTATGCGCGCTTTCGAACTTTCCCTTGCGATCGTTCGATGCCCCTGTGAACGCGCCCTTGCGATGACCGAACAATTCCGATTCCAGCAGATTGTCCGGAATTGCGCCGCAATTCACGGAAATGAACGGCTTGTCCGAGCGCGCGCCATTCGCATGAATCACCTTCGCCATCAGTTCCTTACCCGTGCCGCTTTCACCGTCGATCAATACGGGCAGGTCGGTCGGCGCCGCTTTCTCGGCAATCTCGAGCGACTCCAGCAAACGCGGATTGTCGCCGAATGTCCCTTCGAAAATGAAACTCCGCTCGATCAACGCCTTTCTGCGCGCGCCTCGCGATTGATCGGCAGCAACGACCGGCTCCGCAGTCGTGGCAGCCTGTACGAAGCGCTCCTTGTGCGAGAGTTGCATGACCTCGTCGCGTAAGGAAGTGGCTTGCCGGAGCAGCTTGTCGATATCGGCACGCTCGAGCCGGGAGGACCAGCGCAGCGTGGAGCGCAGAATCTCGATGCGTTCGATCAGCCCTGCGTAGGAAATCGCCGGGCTGGGTTCCTCAACCTGGTCGAGTATCTTCATCACGCACTCAACTGTTTCTGGACCAACTGGTAATACATGCCGCCGCGTTGAATCAGTTCATCGTGACGGCCCTGTTCGACGATCGCCCCTTCGTACAGCACCAGAATCTTGTCCGCGCGCATGATGGTGCTGAGCCGGTGCGCGATGATCACCGCCGTTCGGCCCTGCAGAATATCGTGCATGTTGCCGAGGATATTGCTTTCCGATTGCGAGTCCAGTGCCGAGGTCGCCTCGTCGAAAACCAGCAGACGCGGGTCGTGGTAAAGCGCCCGGGCGATGCACAAACGCTGGATCTGCCCACCGGACAAGCCAATGCCGCGCTCGCCGACAATCTGCTCGTAGCCGAGCGGCATCTTGCTGATGAACGCGTGTGCGTCGGCCATCTTCGCGACCTCCTCGATGCGTCGCCGCTCGGGCGCATCGTCACCGCTTGCAATGTTCTCGGCAATCGTGCCGGAAAACAGCAGATTGCTCTGCATCACATAGCCGATCTGCGCGCGGTAATAGGCCTTATCGACCACGCCGAGATCGTAGCCGTCGATCGTCATCTTGCCTTCGGTCGGTGTGTAGAAACCGACCAGCAGCTTCGCGAGCGTGGTCTTGCCGGAACCGCTGCGGCCCACAATGGCCACCAGTTCGCCAGGCTTGATGTCGAAGCTGATATTTTCCAGCACGTACGCCGAATCGTTGTCGGCGTAGCGGAAATAGACCCCGCTGAGACTGATTTCGCCTTGCAGATCAGGCAGCATTACGCGCGACGGCAAGTCCTGCGGCTTCTGTTCCGGCTCGATGTCGAGCACGTCGCCGAGGCGTTCCATCGCCACGCCCGCATCGTTCAGCATGCTCCACAGCCCGACCAAGCCCATCAGCGGGCCCAGCACGCTGCCCATGAAGGCATTGAAAGCGATCAACTGGCCGATGGTCATTTCGCGCGCCAGCACCAGATTCGCCCCCACCCAAAGAATGGCGATCGTGGTCGCCGCGTTCAGCAACTGGCTGCCAAGCCCAACCAGAATATTGAAAGCATGCGCCCGGTATTGCACCTCGAGCGCCTTCGCATATTTCTTTTCCCAGCGCAAGCGCACCGGCCGCTCAATGCCCATACCTTTGACCGTCTCGACACCGGCAAGCGCTTCCATCAGAAATGACTTCGACTCGGTCGATGCTGTAAACACCTCACGCGCGTAGTTCTTGATCTTCGGCGTGGCCAGCGCCGTCAACGCCATAATCGGAATCACAAAGGCGATCAACACGAGCGTCATCTTCACGTTGTAGACAAACATGATCGTGAAATAGATGAACACCATCAGCAGGTTTAGCGCGGTGGTCACCGTGGACTCGGTGAGGAAGGCGCGGATCGTCTGGTTCTCCTGGAAGCGCGCGAAGATGTCGCCCGTTTTACGCTTGGCGAAGAACGAGAACGGCAGCGATAGGGTGTGTTTGAAAAACTGCGACATCATCGCGAAGTCCATGTTGCGCACCATGAAATTGGCGAGATACGCGCGGATCGACGACATCAATTGCGAAAACACGTTGGCAATGATCAGGCCGCCGATCAGCAGATGCAGCAGACTGACGTTCTGGTGAACGATCACCCCGTCGAGAATGTTCTGGATAATCAGCGGCGGAATCACGCCCAGCACCTGAATAACGAACGTGGCGAGAAACAGGTGGCCGAGAATCTTCTTATACGGCCTCAGATAGCCCACGAAGCGTATCCATGGTGAACGCGCGGCCGACATCTGCAAGAGATCCGGTCCACCGGTAAAGAGCAGGCAGGTGCCACTCCAGCCGCGCTCGAAATCCTCAACCGTCAATTTCCTGAAGCCGAGTGCCGGGTCCGCGATCCAGACGTAGTCTTTCGAAAGCCCGTACACCACGACGTAGTGGTATCCCTCCCAATGCACGATAAAGGGCAGATCGAAACCGCGCAATGAATCGAATGTGCATTGCACGCCGCGCGCGGTGAAGCCGAGCGATTCGCCCGCACGCGCGAGGCTGTCGAGCGTCGCGCCCTGCGTGGTCACATTGGCGAGTTCGCGCAGCTTGCCGAGCGTCATCGGGATGTTGTAGTGGCGGCAGACCATGGCGAGACATGCCGCGCCGCAATCCATTTCTTCCGCCTGCTCAACCAGCGCAAAGCGCTTGATAACCTTTTCACCGAACTCGGGTTTGGTCTGCAGATCGAGCATCAGCGGCAGTTTGCGGCGCTGTTCGAGGCGCTTTTGCCTTTGCAGTTCGCGCTCACCGTAACGGATCCGCTCATCCAGGACTTCACGCAGCTTCGGATTGCGCTCCAGAATGAAATGGACCGTGCGCTCGGGGATCACCAGCAGCCGCGTATCGGTCGTCGCCACGGCCGACGCCATTTGCTCCTGTCGCATCAAACAGGCTTTCTCGCCGAAAATCTCGCCTTCGCCCAAAGTGGCGAGCGTGTAGTCGTGGCCTTCCTCATGGCGGACAATGCGCACTTCGCCCTGCCGAACCACGTAGAGCCGACGGTCATCGCGCCCGTCCTGCTTGAGGATTTCCTTGCCGGCGGCCACCCGTTTCACTCCGACGCTGCGCACATACTCTTCGAGTTCCGCCTTGTTGAGCTTGCCGCGCAGATCGAATAACTGCGCGACGAAGCCGCCCGCCGAGTTGATTGCCACGTAGCTCGCGATAAAGGCCAAGGCGGCCTGATTGCCGGCGAGCACGGGTTCGATCGCGGCGCGGGGAATGAACAGCAATTCCGTTTTCGACGAGGCCCGCACCGAAGCTTCATGCACGTACGTGCGCAACATCGCAATGTCGGCGAAGATCTCGCCGGTCTTGCGCACGCCCATACTGGTTTCCTTGCCATGCTCCTCGGTGAAGATCCGTACCGACCCTGAGCGCACCACGTAAAGACCGTCGGCCGTTTCGCCCGCCGAGCATACTGTTTCACCGAACGAATAGAAGCGCGCCTGCGCGTACTCCGCGAGACGCTCGATCTCTTCGCGCGAGAACGGCGAGAGAATTTCCACCGAGGTGAGAAACTCGGCGGCGGAGGGCGCGGTCTGGGGGACATCCATATGCTTGCGGACCTCGATTCGGCTGTGCGTGGCTTTGCTCTATGTTGCATCGCACTGTTGCGTGGCGGGCAATGCAATGCGAAGTACGCGGTCAGCGCGCTTCAATCACATGCTCCTGCGCTCGCGCAATCAACCAGCTTTCGCGCAGCAAGCGCCTGACTTCAGCGGCCACGTCCGCATCGAGCGTTGCCGGATATTTCGCCGTCACGGCAAAAATCTCGAAACATGAACCATCCGCCGACGGAAACGGCCCGAGCAGATCGCCCACCGCCGCGTTGAAAATCTTCGCCTCGATGTCCGGCTTCAGCGATCCGCGCAGCACTTTGCCGATCACCCCGCCGGCTTCGCGCGTATCCGCAATTGAATGCTCGCGCGCCATGTCGGCGAAACTGTCGGGGTCGTCGCGCAGGTACGAGATCATTTCCTTCGCCTTGCCCTCGCTGTCCAACACGATATGGCTCACTTCGATTGCATCGAACTTCGGCGAGTTGAGCGCGAAGTAATCCTTGATCGCCGCCTCGTTGCCAACCAGGTCTAGCATCTTCTCCTGATACAGGCCGTCGGTAATGAACGCTTCGAACTCGTCGAGATTCACGCCAAGCGCGTCGAGGTACTGATTCATATCGGTTGCGCGATGCAAACCGCGCACGCGGCGAAACTGATCGGCACGCTGCTGGATTTCGTCCGCTGTGACAGCGATGCCCTGCTTCTTCGCCGCATGCACCGTGAGCTTGTCGCGCACGATCTGCTCGATCAGGCTCTCGAACTGGCCGGTCAGTTTCAGAAGACGAATGAACTCGGAAACGTCCACGACTTCATCGTCGATTCGTACTATCGCAGTCATGTCATCCGCTCCTTGATTGATGTGTCGTCCGCGCTCAGCCCGCGACCTGCCTGAAAGGATCGAGACCCAGATCGATCAGGCGCCGTTCGCGCACCACGATTTCCGCATTCGCCGTCATGCCGTAGCGAAGCGGATAGCGGGTATCGGCGATTTGGTAGTAGTTCTTCTCCAGCGTTACGCGGCCTTCGTATACCGGCTGCTTGTCCTGCGACGAAGGCTTGGTGGCCGGCGAAATATAGGCAAGCGTGCCGTTGATCAAGCCGTAGCGCTGGTATGGGAAGGCGTTGAACTTCAGTTTCACCGGCTGGCCTTCATGAAGGAAGGCCCGATCGTGTTCGGCGATTTCGATCTTCAGCACGGGTTTCGCATCCTTCGGCGCGATGCCGCCGAGCGGCGCGTTCGCCTGAATCTTGTCGCCCCGCTGGGTGGAGGTCACGTCGGTAATGACGCCGGACACCGGCGCGAGGATTAGCAGGAAATTGTCCTTGTCGATATTCTCGAAGCGAATCCGCGCGGCGGCCTCCGCCGCGAGGCGCGCGCTTTGCAATTGCAGGCGTGCCTTGTCTTCCGCATCCGCGATGTCGCGGACTGCGGAGTCGTACTGAAGTTGCAGGTCGGTGGTCTGCTGCCCGCTGGTTTCGAGCTGCGCATTGGCCTGCGCGTATTCATGGCTGAGACGAAAATCCAGCTCCGCGAGTTTCGATTGCGCAACGCGGTAGGCGTTATCCGCTTCCAGCGCGGCGGTCCGTTTCTGCTCTACCTGCAGCTCGGCGATGCCGCCGCCACCCGGCTGGGCGAAAAGTTGCGAATAGCGGTCCAATTCCTGACGCGCCGCCTCACGCGTGCGGCGCGCATTGTCGAGCACGCTGCGCGCTTCGTCGAGTTCGGCCTTCTGGCCTTCTGCGAGCTTCGTCGTGCCTTCGGAAACACGATTTTCGTGCAGATGCGCTTCGACCTCCATCTGCGCTTTCAACGCGGCCGCCTTGCGCTCCATTAGCGCCTTCTTCTCAGGGAACTGCTTCCAGTCACGCTCGGCGTCTTCGAGCTTGAGTTGCGCCTGCAGCGCGTTACTCGCGGCTTCGATCGCGCCGCGCGCGTTCAGTCGCGCCAGCACGTCGCCCTTCGACACGGGTTGCCCCTCGGCGATGTACAGGTCGGCAAGCTCACCGTCGATCGGCGCGTAAATGCGGCGCACCTCCGATTCCGGCGACAGCGTGCCTTGTGCGCTGACGATCACATCCGCGCGCCCGACGAACGACCACAGGAGGCCGGCCACCACCAGCGCGACCATCGCCCAAATCAGCGCGCGAGCGATTCTCACCGGCTCCGCGGTCAGAATCGCAATGCCTTCGACGCTGTGGTCCTCCAGCGCCTCCGACAACGGTCTAGGGTGATTGTCGCGTTTCACTCTGCTCGCCTCCAATCAACGCCAGCTTCGCCTTCAACAGCCCAGGGTCAAGCACCATGCGCAACTCGGTCAGCGAGCGGCGCTGCAAATCCGCCTCGGCGTCGATATCCGCCAGCAGCCTGTCAAAATCGGCGGGGTGGTCCGCCTTCAGTTGCGTATAGATGCGCATCCCCTGCTGCGCCGCCGCCTGCGCATCGGAAAGCAGACGCGCCGCGCTACGAAAGCCGGGCGAGATCCCCGCTTCGAGCCGTTGCGTGCCGCCGATCGGGCCATTCGCCCGATACTGTTTCCAAAGGCTCTGCGCGCGCAGCAACAGGTCTTGCGCGCGCGCCAGCGCTTTGTCGTGCAAAGCGGCCACGTCTTTCTGGATCGATTGCACGAACCACGCATCCGCTGTCGGATCGAGACTGGCGTAGAACGACAGCAGGCGTTGCTCGTAGTCCTTGCTGCCACGGATCTTCTGCAAGTCGGCGAATTGATCGAGCAACGCTTTCTTATGCGCCCGTTCCGCGGCGATCACGTCCGACCACGGCCCGGCCGGCATGGCCTGCAAGTCGCTTAAGGCCTGCTGGGTATCACCGCGCTGCCACGCTGCGCTCGCCGCATCGTGACGCTGGATGATGTCCGGCGACGGCAGGCGGCTCGCGGCCAGTTGCTGGAACTGCGCCTGAAATGGCGGCGTGCTGAAACGCACCGTTCTCAGCAATGTGAGCAAGGACGTCAATTGCCGGCTGAGCACGGCGTTCAACACCTCCGTGTAGAGCCGCAGATCTTCCCGTACTCGGTCGAGGCCGGCCAGACGCGGATAGCGCTGCGCATAGTCGTCGAGGACGGCAGGCAGCGCGTCGGGTTTGTCGCGCGCCAGCTCGGTGCGAATGGTGCCGTTCAGGCGGTCGATGGCGGCGATGTACACCGAGTCGTCGCTTTCCAGTTTGCGCAGATGGCTCAGCGCCTGCGCGTACGGCTCCGCAAACACGGGCACATAGGAGGCAATGCGGTCGAGCGCGCGCTGATGGCCCTTCGCGTCGTCTTCCCAGCGTTGCAGCAGGCCCTTGATGGTGCTCTCGTCCGCGTACATGCGGATTGGCGCCTCCACACCGCCGCGCCCCGTGACGAAGCGCTCCAGGTCGCCCACCCATTGCAATTCACCGACCAGAGACGCAGCGTCCGCATTGTTCGTACTCAACGAACGCATATCCTTGAGCAACGCGTCGGCCTGGTCGAACTGGGCCTTTTGCAACGCGTTCAACCAACCGGGGAGTTTTGCCTTCAGAAGCGCCTCGCTCGCTAACGCGCCGATCTTCGTGTCGTCGGGGTGGTGGGCCAGGTAGTCGTTTGCCACCGTCACCGCGCTGCTGTAATCGCCGCTCGCCAGCAAATTTCGCAGATCGCGCTCCGATGAACCTCGCATGTATAGGGTCAGCGCGACAGCCAGCAGAACGGCGAAGGCCGCGCAGCTTCCCCACACGGCACGACGCTCGATCGTGCGCTCACCGCCCGCAAAGGCATTTCGGAGTTCGCCCGCGAGCAACCGCCAACGTTGCGGGCGGCCTTTGGCTGCGTGCGGGCCATGTGAGCCGTTCGAGCCCTGCTTGCCGTTGGTTCCGCCGGTACCGCCAGTGCCGCTTGCACCGTTTTCACCGCCAGTGTGCGTATCACGCTTCGCGTGTGTGGCGGCAGCGTGAGCCTGCTCGTTGACTTCATCTTCCCGCTGTAGCCCCGGGTCGACGCAAAAGATATCGAGGAACGAATGCGCGGCGCCGACGAAGGTGGTCTTGTCGGCATCGGCTGCTTCGCCGGCTGCTGCGTTGAGGGATAGCTGGGTCACGGTCGGCTCGACGTCCGAGGGTTGTTTCAGTGTCACCCTGTAGACGAAGTGATCGCCGCCAAATGCAAGGACGTCTCCCTCCGCAAGCGGCACGGCTACTTCGTCAAGCCGCTTTCCGCCGACGAATGTGCCGTTGGTGCTGCCGAGATCCTCCAGGTAGAGTTCGCCGCTCTTCAGAAAGACATGCGCATGACGCCGCGAAATGTAGTTGACCTGGTGTGGATAGCGATCCTTGTAGCGCGCGAAAACCTCGTCTGTCTTGCTGATGAGAAATGGAAACGCCTGCACGTCGATTGGCAGAAGCCCAAGGTCGTCGCGCTGCGGCACCAGCAGCAGGCTAGGCACCGGCGCCGCCGTCGCGGCGGCGACAATCCGCGCGCGCGGTTCGATACCCACCCGATAGCACAGCTCGCCGCCGAAGCACAGTTCGTCGCCGGCGCGCACCCGCGCTGGCGCTTGCCGCACCGCAACGCCGTTGAGCGTCGTGCCATTCTTGCTGCCAAGGTCGGCGACATAGACAGCGCCGTGCTCCGTGAAAATCCGCGCATGGCGGCGTGACAGGCGGGCAATCCGCTCGGCCGAGTAATCGCTAAACGGCGGGTCGCTTCGGCCGATCGCAAACAGGCTGTCGACGATCCGGATCGCGTCGAGTGCGGGACGCTGCGCGGACGCAACCGGCGACAGCACCACGTCGAACGTGGCGTCCAATGTCGCGCGCATCTCAGCTATCGGGGTTTCGCCGGCCGTCATTTTATCTGGATCACTAATCGTTTACCCGCTGCGTGGAAAGCACAGGAGGAACGGAAGGAAGAACTACGGCGAATACTGGATTTTCTGGCGAGCCACGCAGAGTCCGGCTCCTTACAAATTTTAAGTCACACATGGCAAGTGTCAATTTCCACATCGTCGGTTGTATAAGCCATTCATGCGTCATATGCAGTCGAAATACGCCACACGCACCCTGTCACCGATTAGCTCAGTGTTCCTTTACTTCGGCTTGTACATCCACGCTCGGCCAGCCACCGCCCAGTGCCTTATAGAGCAGCACCGTGTCGGACAGAATCAGCTGGTGGTTGGCGAGCAGCTCCTGCTGCGCTTCCAGCAAGGTCCGTTCGGTTTCGAAAACTTCCAGCTGCGACACCACGCCGAGGCGCAACTGCGACTGAATCTGGTCGGCAACGATCTGCAGACGCGATACTTCCTGCTGCAATTCCACGCGCTGCGCCTTATGCGAGTTCAGATTGACCAACGCGTTTTCTACTTCCTCGAACGCCCCCATAACGGCGACGCGGTACTGCTGTTCGGCAACCGTGGATTGCGCCTGCGTGACTTTCACATGAGCCCGCACACCGGGATCGAGAAGCGGAATATTGATGCTGGGCATGAATCCGTACGTGAACGACTTCAGCAGATCAGTCAGTGCGAAGCTTGCGGTGCCGCCGTGGCCGGTGAGGTTGATGGTGGGCAGTTGCGCGAGCTTGGCCTCGCCGACCAGGTTATAGGCTTCCAGTACCCTGAACTCAGCGGCCACGACGTCGGGACGCCGCGCCAGAAGTTGAGCAGGTAAGCCCTCCGGCACCACCGGCAATTGCACGCGCTGTTGCAAATGCCCCTTCGGCAACTGGAACTCGCCCGCCGGCACGCCGAGCAGCGTGCACAGCGCGTTGTTCGCGACATCGCGCGAGCGGTGCAATTCGAGCAACTGATTCGTCAGGCGGTTGATTTCGGCCTGCTGGCGCAGCACCTGCGTCTGCGGTATAAGGCCGTTGCGGCGCTGGCCTTCGTAGATCGTGAGAATCTGCCGGTTCGTGACGAGCGTTTGTTGCTGCTGCTCGATCTGATCATCGAACTGCAGGATCTGAAAATAGGTGCTCGATACGTTCGCCACCAGTTCCAGATAACCGGCGCGCCAATCCGCTTCGCTTGCGTGAAATTCGGCCTTCTGGGCCTGCACGCCCTTCTCCACCTTGCCCCAGATGTCGATGTCCCAACTCACCTGGGTGGCGACGTTGTACTGCTTGGCAAACGTCTGTCTCGTACTCTTTTCGAAATCGGCGCCGCCGCCAAGATCCATGGTCGGCAGCGCACCGGCCTTAGCCTCGCCGATCTGCGTGCTGGCCACGTCGATGCGCGCGGCCAGCACCTTGATATCGAAGTTACCTGAAATGGCCTTCGCGACCAGTGTGTCCAGATACGGATCGTGGAAGCCTTTCCACCAGTCCGGTTCGATCGTCGCGGCCGCCGACACCGGCGCGCCTTTCCGATCCGACCACGATCCCTTGGCGGGCGTATCGGGCCGCTTGTAGTCGGGCATGCTGACATCGACACATGCGCCTAGCGACAGCGCGCAGACCAATGCCGCACCGAGTCCGCGCAACGCCGCAATCCGGCGGCTCGCACCGCGCCGCGCCGGCGCATTGCTGGCGCGCTGAAGAACCATGGAATCGGACAACGCAGACACGATTTTCTCCGATGACACCTGCTACGCCGCACGAGAAGAACGCGCTGTTTAAGTAAAGCATGTGCTGTCCGTCTTCACCATCGAAGCGGTACAGGAAGGTCGGCGCGGGGATTGAGCGGTAACGCGTGGGTCGTGTGAAAAGAACGATTGGACGCAGAACTTTTTGACTCGTTGAGCTTGCGTATTCCGCGGAGACCCGAGGGCCTCCGCGGTCGGCCGCGCGGTTTAGTGCACGTTGATGTTGTTGCTCGAGCTCACATGCGGATCGATCGTGGTCGTTACGCCGGCAACGAACGCTGCATTGTTGCCGTTGGCATTCTGAATGTTCATCGTCGTGCTGATCAGTTGAGTGGCGTCGACGGTCTTGCTGTTGTTCGGCGCATACACGGGCGAGAAGTTGAGGAACGAGGACGACGGATAGCCGTAGCCATAGCCGAGGCCGAGGCCGCCACGCACGGTGCGCATGGTTTTGCTGTCGAGTTGAGCGGTAATGGACAGGTCTTTGATCATCAGCGTGTTCATGGTAAATCTCCTGGAAGGGAAACAGCACAGTCTTGCGGTTGGGTTCGAGCATCTTGTCTGCTCGAGTGTCACTAACGCATGGGCTGTGCCAGTTTTGATTTCCGATCCTAAGAAAGATCGCGAACGGCCGTGAATAAAGGCGTTTGCAGATGCTGTACTTCCAGAGCCGATACGACTGCAAGGAAACGACTGAGCGAAACTGGTGGATCGCAGCCAACAAGCCGCGCGATTGTGTTGGCTGCGACGTGACATTGAAACGAGCAAGCCGTGTCAGGTCGATATCCGCATAGGCGGCTAGCGCGCAATGACTGTGATCTTCTTCGAATACACGGGCGGATTGTGGGGCACGTGCATGTCGTCGCCCATCAACAGTTGCAACGTATGCTTGCCCGGCGGAAGCTGAATCATCGTTTCCGTTTCGCCCGCGCCGAAATGCAGATGATTGCGGTCATTCGGGATTTCCTGATCCATCGGCGGCAGGTCGGTGTCGATCAGCAGATGGTGGTGTCCCGTGTTTGGATACTTGACGCCTTTCGGCGCCACGCCCATATAGCGCAGACCGAACCAGACCCGGAACGGCTTATTGGCGGGCACGACCTGTCCATCGTTCGGATAGCCGATATAGGCGTGCGCGCCGGCCGGCGACGGAGTCGTACCGGCCACGGCGAGACGCGGCGATGCCAGTGATGTCAATGCCGCAAATGCGAGCAGCGCCGCAAGCGCAATGATCCTGTCCATGTTGATCTCTCCGTCCTGACGAGCCCGCCTGAAATGAACGGGACAGCTAGTCTTTTAGTACGGTGATGGTGATCTTCTTCGAATACACGGGGGGCACGTGCGGAACGTGATTATGGTCACCAAGAATGAGTTGCAGCGTGTGCTTACCAGGCGGCAGTTCGATGCGCGCATCCGTCTCACCCGCACCGAAGTGCAGGTGATTTCGATCAGACGGAATTTCCTGGTCGAGCGCCGGCAGGTCGGTATCGATCAGCAGATGGTGGTGCCCCGTATTCGGAGCCGCCACGCCCTTTGGGCACACGCCCATGTTGCGCAGTCCCATGCGGACCCACAGTTTGCCGCCGTGAATTACCGCACCATCTGATGGCCAGATGATGTATTCCTCGGCGCCCGGGGGCGAAGGGGTTTGTTCGGCACGTGCTGAGTCGGACAGCGACGCCGTACCGAGCAGGAGAATAACGGTGGCGAACCAGGCCGTGCAGAGAGCCGCAAGCGTTGTCTTCGTTCTGCGACGTATATCGAGTACGCCGGATGTGAGGGTTCTTCGCATTGCGCACTCTCCCGAAGAATGGTCCTGGCTGCTCCACTGCGGCCGGCTGCGGCCAGACGCTCCGAGCGGACGTCGCGGACACTGGCGTACTTCCACGTGGATTCACGTCGCGGGTTCACGTCATTCGTCGATGAGCGGCAGCACTAATAAAACGGACGTACTGCGCTACTTTGTGAATTAGCTTAGGACGTAACTTGCCAAAAAGATACGCCACGCTCGTTAACCGAATAACGCATTGAAGGCGTGCGGACCATTGTGACGCGCAAACCGCGTGCTATCGTTATTCATAGGTTGCCGATGGATTGCCGATCGCAGTGCCGATGCTGCGCCCAATCCACTCCAAAGGCTGCTGCGAGCTTCGCGGTCGTCGAATACCTATGTTCTGTCCGGAACAAACAGGATATGAATATGTGGCGAACATTCCTGCTGGTCTGCATGGCCGGGGCAATTCAGGCGTACTGCGGCAGTGTTAGTGCCGCGGCGCAGCGTGGCGACGCAATGCATGGCGCTACCGCCCCCTATCCGACCGCCTTGAGCACGCCGCTCACATTTCCGAAGAACGACGCGCACTCTGCTCAAGTGGCTCTGGTGATCGGCAACGGCGCATACGGCCATCGCGCGGACCCTATCAGCGGTAACGCTGGACGGGATGCTAGCGCCGTGCGCGACAGACTGCATGCGCTCGGCTTCGAAGTCATCTTTCGTACTGACGTGACGCCGCAGCAAATGCGGCAGGCCATCGGCGAATTTCGCCAACGTCTGCGCGAAGGTGGCACAGGACTCTTCTATTTCGCGGGACATGGCGTGCAAATCGGAACGCAGACGTTGCTCTTACCTGCGGGCTTGGATGAACGCTCGCCGGCACGGCTCGTCAGAGAGGGTATCGATCTGGACAACGTCTTGCAGGCTATGGGTGCACCGCGCGCAAAAGCGCTCAACCTCATCATTCTCGATACCTGTCTGAACAATCCTTTCGCCGTGGATGCATCACCCGATACGACTTCCTTACCTGCCAATACCCTGATCGCGTACGCGACGGCGCCCGGCGGCTTTGCAGCGGATGGCGCACATCACGGCATTTACACAAACGCCTTGCTGCATGCGCTCGGCGGCCCTTCTTCAACGCTGTCTCTCGTGCGATTGCTGCAACGCGTAGCGGCCAGAGTGGTCAAGCTGACTGCCGGCGAACAAACTCCGTGGTTTGCCTCTTCGCTTGCCGAAGACTTTAATCTGAACGAGCCGCTATCTCGCGGCGCGAGCGCGAGGCGCGCGTCTGCCTTGGTCGAGGACGCCGTAGTCGCGCTGCGCAGCAGAGGCATCCTGCCCAAGGACAGCAGCGAGCAATACGAGATTACGTTCTGGAATTCCATCAAGGACAGCAACTATCCCGGCGATTACGAAGCCTATTTGAAGGCCTATCCAAATGGACGCTTCGCCACGCTTGCCCATGCACGCATTGACCGGTTGCGCGCCGCGGCTGCAGCGAGTGCGCCGCTTGCCGCGCCGACGCCCACACCGTCTGCTGCGCCCCCCGTTGCACAGTCACCGCAAGCCGCGCGACCAAGCCCGCCCGCGAGCGCTGCCACGCAAGATCACTCGCACGTTGCCGCGCCAATAGCGGCGCCGGGTCCCCAAGCCCTAGCGCCTGCCGCGCCGGTCGTCGCGCAAAAATCCGCGACGCACCCACCGGCCGCGGGCGAGAGCCACGATTGCGCTGCCTGCCCGATTATGGTCGCGTTGCCCGCAGGCGTTTTCTCGATGGGCAGCAATACGGACGACCCCTCCGAAAAACCCGTCCACCGCGTGACCATCGGCGCGCCGTTCGCGATCGGCAAGTACGAGGTGACCGTCGAACAATGGAATGCATGCGTTGCGGCGAATGCCTGCCCGAAACTGACTCCGGAGAGCAATACGAACAGGACGGCGCCGGCACGCGACATCAGCTGGGACGACGCGCAACAGTACGTGAAGTGGCTGAGCAAAACGACCGGCAAACCGTACCGTTTGCCCACCGAAGCCGAATGGGAATATGCGGACCGCGGCAGCACCACCACGGCGTACTGGTGGGGCGAGCAGATGCGCAAGGGCAACGCCAATTGCATGGATTGCGGCCCCCCTTGGCACAAGGAAGGGCCCGAGACCGTCGGCTCGTTCGCGCCGAATCCGGTCGGTTTGTATGACATGAACGGCAGCGTCTGGGAATGGGTCGCCGATTGCTGGCACAACTCCTACCAGGGCGCACCCTCTGACGGCCGTGCGTGGGACAGTCCCAGTTGCGACATGCGAGTGATTCGCGGCGGCTCGTGGCGCGAAGGCGGCAATTACATGCTGAGCGCGACGCGCTTCAAGTACAGCGCGAGCGTGCGCCAGTCCCAGGATGGTGTCAGGGTGGTGAAGGACCTTAAATAAAGCGACCACCGATACGGCCGCGCTCGCGGCCCGTCTCTTAAGGGGTGCGCGGTTTCGTTGTAATCGGCGCGAAGTCAGCGACGATATGATTCTGACCGTACTTTTCGGTGATCTGCGCGAGTCGCGCATCCAGAGCTTGCAGATAGTCGGCGCGCGATTCACTTTCAGGCCGCGGCTTATCGAACAGTTGCACCGGCGTGATCAGAAGCACCACCATTTCCGCTCCGAACGGCCTGGAAATAATCCAGTCGCCCGCGCCGCCTATGGTAGCGGCGTAGTGCGGCGGCGCCTGATTGTCCCTGGCGCGCGGGCTCGGCACCATATGCACGACGCTGCCGTCGAGCTGATAGTAGTCAAGATTCACGTATGAGTCGTAAGCGGGCGTCGTCACGTCGACAACCAGTGAATCTCCCTCCTGCAACTGGCCGCCCGGCGGACGCACGCGCAGCGACGCAACGTGGCCTGCTTGCCAGTTGTGGATCCAGTAGGGAGAGAGTGCTTTGACCACATCGCACTTATCGTCAGCGAGCGGCTCGACCTGAAGCGTCAGCGCATCGACGCCCGGAAGCGCCGCTAACGTGTCCTTCAGACGCGCCGCACCGTAGCGTTGCGAAACGTAGCCGCGCACCATCAGCGAGTGGTCCTGTGCCGAGGCGGACAGTGCCGAGCACGGCACCTGCGCCAGCACCGGGGCGATGGCGGCCAGGGTCAGCACGGGCTTGGGCGCGGGCTGTGCAGAGGGTGCGCCAGGCGCCGCCGCGTTTGGCACGACAGCGGACGGTGGCTCAGGCGCGCTTGCCGCCGTCGCGGCGGCAACAGGCTTAGTCGCCGAAGCCTCCTGACCGGTAGCGGCTTGCGACGCACTCGCAGACGGTTGCGCCGCGCTCTGACGATTCGGCGCGGAGCGCAAAGCAAACACACTGACAATTGCGGCGCACACGACCGCCAAGCCCGCGAATCCCGTCTTGACCAACGTACCGGACTTTTCCGCGCGCGCTTCGTCATCGAACTCCGCGATGAAGCGGGTGATGCTCGGCATGCGCGTGTTGCGATCAAACGAGAGGGCGGCACGCAATGCACGCCACTGTTTCGAATCGAGATCGGGTGGCCGTTGCGGCTTGAAGTCCGCATTGCGAGCCTGGGTTGCAGACAAACGGTCGAACGGATGGTGGCCGGTCAACAACTCGTATGTGATGCAGCCGAGCGCGTAAATATCGTCGCGCGGGTCCGGCTCGCGATGCTCGATCATTTCCGGGCTCGCATACGCGGGCGTCAATGCGCCGAGACTGCCCGGATCGAAGACCGTGGCATCGCTCTCCTCCTCGGACCGCTGGAACACGCGGGCGATGCCGAAGTCGATGACTTTCACTTCGGCATTCGTCGTGAGAAAGACGTTGGCAGGTTTGAAATCGCAGTGCACGAAGCCGTGCTCGTGCGCGTAGGCCAGCGCGTTGCACATGCCGCGCACGATCGGCAGCGCGGCCCGAACCGGCATGCCCTTGTAGCCCGGCGTGCGCAATAGCTGGCTCAGCGGCTTGCCGGTGAGGTATTCCATCGTCAGATAGACGATCGGTCCGTCGCGGTCGAAGTCGTACACCGCGATGATGTTGCGGTGCGCCAGCACCTGGGCTTTACGCGCTTCCCGTTGCAGCGCGACGAGGGAGTTCGGATTGCCGCGGAACTGGACGTTCAGCACCTTGATTGCGACATACGGCTTGCGATCCGACGCCTCGAGCTTGCGCAGATCGAGCGCCTTGTACACCGTGCCCATCCCACCCACACCGAGACATTCCTCGAGAACGAAGCGGTTGTTCAGCGTATCGCCTGTGCCCTTGATCTGGTCATATCCCGACGTGCCGGTCGGACCCGCTGAGTTCGCTGAGTTCGCTGAGTTCGCTGAGTTCGCTGAGTTCGCTGAGTTCGCTGAGTTCGCTGAGTTCGATGAGTTCGATGAGCGTGGCGACGGTATCTCGACGGTGGTCTGTATGCCGGTTTCCTCACCGCCGGCCGCCACGTTCGACACTCGCAACTGTTCGATGCGCCGCCGAACTTCGGCGTAGAGGTCCTCGGGCAGAGGGGATCTGCGATGCGCTACGCCGAGCATTTCCAGCAGCTGCGTGGGACCCAGTCCTTCGGTCGTCAACGTGCTGTCGAGTTGAGCGACGAACTCATCACGTGATAGCTCGCCGCTCTGATAGTCGCGAATTACGTGCGCAAGGCTAGCCATGTGTGCGAAGCGCCCCCGCTGCCGTTGGGCCGGATCGCATGCGACCGGGGCCTGTCGGGCCAATAGAAAACCTGTCGTAACCAGTTACATGTGCCGCTTCGATACTAGTCCCCGACCCATGCTTTCGCAAACCAGGATTGCCCCGCTGCCCGCGCCTCCCGCCAGTGTCTTGCGGCATCCAACAGAATCTCGCGCGTTGTTGGGAGCGCGCCATCAGCTTCCCGTTGTGGGTTAGTCGCCATCCTGCAACCTTGACGCAGTGACGTGACGCGAAACCCTTGACCATCAATGCTTCGCAGGCTTTGTTAGGACGCGCGAATAAAACTGGCACGGCCCATGCGTTAGTGATGCTCGAGCAGACAAGATGCTCGAACCCAACCGTAACACTCTCACCTTCACTTCCAGGAGATTTACCATGAACACGCTGATGATCAAAGACCTGTCCATCACCGAACAACTCGACAGCAAGGCCATGCGTGCCGTGCGCGGCGGCCTCGGCTTCGGCTGCTACCCCTGCGGCACGTCGTACACCAACATTAGCCCTGTGTTCGCGCCGAACAACAGCAAGCAGGTCAGCGCCACACAGATGATCAGCACCGAAATGAACATCCAGAACGCCAACGGCAACAACGTCGCGTTCGCCACGGGACTCACTTCGACGATCAATCCCTGCGTCACGTCGAGCAACAACATCAACGTTTAAAGCCTGACCCGGTGAAGCGGATTGGCCCTCGGCCAGTTCCGCTTCGCTCCGATCACCCCTAACTTCCGCGCACTTTTGGAGAATTACCATGTCATCCCTCATGATTCGCGATCTATCCCGCACCCGCGAGCTCGACCGCCACGCAATGTCGGCGGTGGCCGGCGGCACCGGCGCCAGCGTGCCGGGTGTGCCGTCGATGAGCGGCCTCGGCGGCATCGCCAATGTCAGCGTCAAGATCGACCAGAACCTCACCCAGGTACAAACGGTCAACGTTGCGGCGTTCAACGACATCGGCATGGTCGGCGCCAACGTCGTACCGTTTCATCTGAACGTCAGCCCGTCGTTGTCGGGCGCCAACTATGCCTTTGCTTAACGGCACGCAGTAGCGAAGCGCGGGGACTTCTCTGCTGCGGTCCATGCATATCCAACAGGCGGGCTGCAAGCAGATTTCCTATACTGATAGTGCGACGAGACCTCCGCACACCCAAAGACAAACACACCCCGGGCGGCGGCTGGAAGATCGCACCAGCCGTCAGCTCAATCGTTTCACCGGAGCCACCATGGCAAAGCTCGTTATCAAAGACCTCACCGAAAGCGTCGAACTCGACCGCAAGGCGATGGCGGCCATTGTCGGCGGCGCACGGGTTGGTGCGCGTGCGAGTATCACTATGCTGGCGGCGCCACTTTCCGCGCGCGTTGTGGACTACCCACCCGGCTTTCCGGCTGCACGTCAGACAATTGCCGATGCTTCGGGCACCGCGGTGTCTCTCCAATCGCCGCGCAAGTAGGACCCGCCTCTGATGTTCGCCGCAACGGCACGTTGCATGGCGCGCTTCCAACCAGTTCGATTCCAGCATCGTCGATAGCGGTATTAGAAGTTCCTTCCTGTAGGACGCACGAGGCGCCCGCAATTGGAAATAAACGTAGCTGTCTGTTGGTCCGGCGACTGGTGTCTTGTTCGATTGGCCTGGTGAATGTCCGTACGCTGCGACCTCGGGGCTCGTGTGCTCACCTATGATGTTTAGGATGCCACGTGGTTTTATGTCACTTTCCGTTTTCAGAGAATTTTTGGGCAGCATCCTGGCGCAAAGGCGTTCACAGCGCCGGCGCATGCCAAAACGTCGCGCAACGCGGGTGGCAATAAAGGCGCGCCACGCGTCGGCATCGCCAAGTCATACTGGAGACATCAAATGAAATTCATCGTGCAATGGAATGGTCTTCCGACTGCGGAAAACGCCGTCATCGAGCGCTTCATGAAAACCGGCGGCGTGGCGCCTGAAGGCGTCAAACTACTGGGACGCTGGCATGCGATCGGTGGCTTGCATGGCTTTGCGGTCGTTGAGGCAGACGATACGCGTGGAATGTCTGCGCTGGCTCTTCAATGGGGTGATTTGTTGACAATGAGCATCTGCCCTGCCATGACTGACGAAGACCTCGGCGCGGCATTGAGCGCGCACCAGGCCGCGCGCAAATAAGTACACAAGCAAAACGGACATGACACCCAGCCTCGAGACGCCTCCACCCAATGGGCAACTTTTGCCGTTTCGCGAGTCGCTGCTGGCGATGCTGGGTATTGCCTTTGTGTCGATGCTGGTGGCGCTCGATCAAACCATCGTCGGCACCGCGCTGCCGCGCATCGTCGCCGATCTCAAAGGTTTCGATTTATACGCATGGGTCGCGACGGCTTATATGCTGGCCTCCGTCATCACCATTCCCATCTTCGGACGACTGGGTGATCTGTTCGGCCGCAAGCCGTTCCTGATCGCCGCGATTCTCTTGTTTACCGGTGCATCGGTATTGTGCGGCTTTGCCACCAGCATGCTGTTACTGGTGATGGCTCGCGGTTTGCAGGGGATAGGCGGCGGTATTCTGATCGGCACGGTGTTCGCCACCGTTGCCGATCTGTTTCCCAATCCGAAGCTGAGGCTGCGCTGGCTCGTGTTCGTGACGTCCGCATTCGGGCTTGCCAATATGGTTGGGCCGACGCTCGGGGGCATGCTCACGCAATACGGCGGATGGCGACTGGTGTTCTTCGTCAACGTGCCGGTGGGCGTCGTGTCCTTGCTGTTCGTGCAGCGCTTTCTGCCGCCACTGCGTCACTTGCGAAGCAAGGGCCCCGTGCGGCTCGATTGGCTCGGTGCGTTTGTGATCGCCGTCACCTTCGGCGCGCTGCAATTGCTGATCGAACTGTTTCCGAAGCACGGCATTGACACGATCACAACTATGCTGGCCGTTGTTGCAGCGAGTTTTGCTCTGACGCTATGGCTGTGGGAGAGGAGGATCGCGTATCCGATCATTCCCGTGGATATGCTGTTGGACCGCAAACTCTTTGCGCTCTTCGCGATGTCCGTGCTTGGCGGTTTCGCGCTATTTTCGCTGGTGTTCTATGTTCCCCTGCTGTTTCAGGGCGGCTATGCGATGTCTGCGCACGACTCGGGCATGCTGATCACGCCGCTGTTGCTCGGCACGACGATCGGCAGCGTGGTGAACAATCGTATTGTCACCCGGATTCGCCGCGCGAACGGCATCATGTACGTCGGCTTCGCGCTATCCGCGCTGGCATGTCTGAGCGTGGTCGTGCTCCGGGGTACGGAGCCGCATCTGGTGTGGATGTCGTGTATGGGCATCAGCGGACTCGGGCTCGGTCTGGTGGCAACGAGTCTGACCGTCTGTTCTCAGCAGATTGTCGCGCGCGACCAGCTCGGCGCGGCGACTGCGTTGCTGCAATCGCTGCGCACTTTCGGTGGGATGCTGGGCACGGTGATGACCGGTGCGTTGCTTGGACATCTCTACACGCAGGGCGTGCATCGTTCGCTCACGTCATATCAGGCGACACAGTGGTTCAAATCGTTTGCGAGCCCCGAGTTGCTGGTGGACCGCGCGGAGCAGGCGGCGTTGATCGACCGCCTGGTCAGCGCGGGGCACGCGGGCGACGCGATGATGAATTCGGCGCGGGACACGTTGGTGCAGTCGATTCATATCGGCATTCTGGTGGCTGGTGCGGCTGCGCTGACCGGATTGTGCCTTGCGTGGTTTGTGCCACCGGTGCGGATCGGGTATCTGGAGGCGGAGGTTGGCGCGGGCGGAGGAGCAGCGCAAGGTGAGGTGGTTCCGCCGCGGGGGCATGTGCTATGAGGGGCGGCAAGCTTCGCTATGGGGTTCGGGGCCGGCTAGCGGGAGTCGGTTTTTCCGAGAAATTCAGCGCGCGCTTCGTCGTCAAGCAGATATCGACTATCAGTCGCGATTATTGAAAATGCGATGTCCTCCAAGTCTGCCCGCTCCCTGTACTGTTCAGCATGGTCAACGAGGGTACGCGCTAATTGCACGCAATCACTTCGCTTCGCCTTGCTCGCCGGCAGGTACTTTTGTATGGATCTCGCCAGCGCGGTGAGTCTGGCGAACTGGGCTGCATGCCTCGCGCTCAACTCGGCTGCGGCTTTCGCGATGCGTTTTACATTCGCGTGGGCGTCAGCGTTATACGGTTGCGGGAGAGATAGGGATTCAGCGGTTTTTCTCATGGCGCGATTCCAGGTTGCTTCCTTGGATCGCCCGACACTCGCTAAACAGATTGGGGTGAGCGGGCACGTAGCGAGGTTGACAGACCGGGCGTTAAACCATAACCGGCGGACCTCGCGGCCCCCTCACCACGGCCCGCCCATAGAAAGGACACGCGAGGGTGAGCACTACCCACTTTCGTAGGCAGTGCAGTTTAACGCTACGGGCTGTCAAACCCGCGCCGTCTTGTCTGACGGCAGAAGCAATTTAACCCATTCGTTTTTTGGGACGATCGCCCAATGGATCAAACGCGCGAATTATAACCAATCTTTACATTGCGACTGGATGTTGGAGTTCCGCTAGACGCTTCGCCGCATGCGCAAACGTTAAAGTGGAGCGAGCAGGTTCACGCAGATCGGGGCGAGTTCATGCTAAGGCGGAACATTGGCGATGCGGCGGTTGCGAGAATAGCGTGCGCACACCGAACAAGCCGACAGTTCGTAGCTACCCTGCTCCAACCTTCATCCGCCTTTTTACCTGCGTCTTCAGGTTTGGAACCGCTCACTTGCGACGTTTGACTTGCGTTGCACCGAAGCGATTTCGTGTGTAGAGACGTCTTTATTGGCGACGTGCCAAGCGATGCATCGCAAAGCCGCCGTGATCGAAACAGCCCTCAAATCAAGGGGAATTCGGCGTTCGGTCCACCCGAAATTCGATTGGAAACCTTGACCCGGACGTTCTGTTTTCTTACTATAAGCCTCGACGTTTGCGCAGCGTCCATGAACTCGTTTTCACCCAAAGCGCACACAAAAAAACAAAACCAAACACCGAGGCTTTTCGGGGCTTTTGCATGACAATGGATGAGGACATCGCGCACGTCGCGCGTGTGATGGCGCCTTCATTGCGCGCCTTTCGTGGTGAACCTGTGCTCCCGCCAGCGTATTGGCGAAAGCGGCTACAACGCATACAGGACGAGTTTCCCCTGACTCGATTGCAGACGTTTCAGATCAAGGATTTGCTTGGGCAGTTGGATCGGTTCGAGGCGGAGAGGCGCTTATAAACTAGGACAACGGCAATCAGAGAAGCGGTCAAAGGTCGCCTGACCATGGCGGAAGTGCTGATCATCGCACTTACCTGCCCTTAAGGCTGGGCGTAGCTGACATGAATCCGATCCACTTGCTGCAACCTTTTGCCCCCGCGCTGTGCCAGCGGTTTCAAGATCCACCTGACTATTTTCACCCGGTGATGAAATTGACCGTAGGGCATCGTCTGTACTCATGCGTTCCTTATGCGTCGACTTTGAGTGCCGGTCTCCACATGCTCCGCGAACTCCACCGCATTGAAGCTTTCGTAGAAATAGCCTCGCGCATCGCCGAACACCTTCGGCTCGATGATCTTGACTTCCGGCAGCGCCGTAGCGGTTACTTGGATGGCCATGCAACTCGGTCCGTAAGAAGGTTTTGCAGATACTGC
>Ga0209016_1000728_pt1 | contig 34960 bp, 23 predicted proteins | sample EPASupsiteSAE305_FD_187265 | JGI IMG/M metagenome (GOLD analysis project Ga0209016, IMG submission 187265) | Bioremediated contaminated groundwater microbial communities from EPA Superfund site, New Mexico - SAE3-05 (SPAdes) (version 2) | ecosystem: Environmental > Aquatic > Deep subsurface >... | reverse complement strand
CCAGCATCCAGAATCTTACTTCCAGAATCCAGCATCCTGAAACCCGCATTTACATTTTCAATTGTCAATTATCAATTAATTTCTTAACTTTTTAAAGGCACAAAATAATGGAGTTTAAAATGAGGAAATGGGTTAGTCTTCTTTTATTGTTAGTATCATTAAATGTTTCAGCACAAACAAGTAATATTTCACTTTCTGAGGTAATGTTTTATCCATTAGAAACCAACGGAGAGTTTGTGGAGCTTTACAATTTGTCCCCCAATTTATCTGTTGACCTTTCAAAATATCAAATTATTTATTCATCATCTGCTGCTGATACAATTGTGGCGTTTAATTCTGGAACAATTCTTCCGCCCAAAAATTATGCAGTTATTTTTGAAAATGATTATGATTTTACAAATGGAGTTTATATCAATTTGGCAACCGATTCAACACTAATTCTTCAAATTGATAATGGCAAATTTGGAAGTAGTGGAATGGCAAATACTTCCGACCGCCAAATTTTTCTTTTAAATGAAATTGGTGATACAATTGACACTTACACTTATTCTGCAAATAATTCTGCTGGCTTTTCGGATGAGAAAATTTTGGTAAACGAGCTAAATTTGCCCGAAAATTGGAGTAATTCAAATGTTTTAAACGGAACGCCTGGATTTTATAACTCAATTTCACCAAAATATTATGATTTAAGCATTTCTGATTTGAGTGTAATTCCAAAAGAGATTTACGAAAATAGCGAAGCGGAATTTTCCATAACCATCAAAAATCTTGGAATAAAAGATGCAACCAATTTTGAAGCGTTTTTATTTGTGGATTTTAATCACGATTCAACCGCTCAAAGCAACGAAATTGTTATAAATAGTACGGAAATTTTGTTGCAAATTGGCGATTCGTTAGAAATTAAATCCAATTTGCTTTTCCCAAATAGTGGAAATTTTAAGGCATTTGCCGAAATTATATTTCCACAAGACGAAAACAACGACAACAATTTATCCAAAACCGAAATAAATGTGCTTCCAAAACCAAACGAATATAACGACATTGTAATTAACGAAATAATGTACAGCCCAACAGGCGAAGAGCCAGAATGGGTTGAAATTTTTAATCAATCGGATAAAAGCATAAACCTGAAAAATTGGAAATTTTCGGATAGAAGTTCATCCGTTTTAATTTCAAATGTGGATTTATTCATTGAATCGCTCGAATATTTGCTTCTCACCGATGACAGCATTTTAACAAGCATTTACACAATTCCATCAAAAATTAAAACCATAAATTTGCCTTCGCTAAACAACACCGATGACGATTTGCGTTTGTTAAATCCACAATTAATTACAATTGATAGCGTTGCTTACAAATCAAATTGGGGCGGAAATGCGGGAACATCGTTGGAAAGAGTTTCATTTGGGGAAAATAGCAACGATTTTAACAACTGGAAAAGCTCAACAAGCAAAACTTTTGCAACTCCTGGCGATATAAATTCTGTAACTCCAAGACAAAATGATTTGTCAATTGCAAGCATTTCGGTTTATCCAAAATATGCAATTGTTGGAACTAGCGTTTTGCTTTCAATTTTAGTCAAAAATATTGGAATTTTGCCAAATAATGAATTTTTGCTCGAACTTTATAACGACAACAATAACAATTTAACCGCAGAACCTGATGAATTGATAAAAAGTATTTCGGGCAGATTAATTGCAAGCGGCGATAGTTTGGTTTTTGGCGAAATTTTAACTGAATTTATCGAAGGAAATAACACAATAATTGCAAATCTTAACGCAAATATTGATGAAAATACTGAAAACAATACTCAGCTAATTTCATTTTGGGGAATTAGAATAAACGAAGTGCGAAACGACATTGTGATAAACGAAATTATGCATTCGCCAACATCGCCAGAACCAGAATGGATTGAAATTTTTAACCGAAGCGATAAAAATATAAATCTGAAAAATTACAAAATAGCCGATTTGACAGATACGGTATTTGTTTGTAATAATGACTTGCTTTTAACTCCGAATGAATATTTTATTTTTGCTGATGATAGCGTTTTTGCGGAATTGTACCCAAATTCGGACTCGTTTTTGGTTGCAAATCTTCCAAATTTGAACAATACTGGCGATAGAATTATTCTTCTCGATTCGCTAAATCGTGTTATTGATTCGCTTAATTATTACGATTATTGGGGCGGAGTTGCTGGAAAATCGTTGGAGCGATTTGATGTTGAAAAATCATCAACCGACTCGCTAAACTGGGCTTCGGCAAATTTAGCTTTTGGCGGAACTCCAAATCAAATAAATTCAATTAGTCAAAAGGATTTTGATATTGAGTTAAAAAATGTGATTTTTAATCCAAGCCAACCAAAATTTGGTGATAATATTTATGTGGAAGTTATTGCAAAAAACATTGGAAAACAGAATATGGAGTTTGAATTGGTTTTATCCGAAGATGTGTTTTCTGATTCCACAAACATCGTAAAAATTGAAAATAGCTCTGCAATTTCACTTAATCCAAATGATTCAATTATTTATAAATTTGTATCACAAATTACCAATTTGACCAAAACACATTCTTTTATCATAAATGTCAAATCGGAAAAAGACCAAAATATTGCAAATAACACAATTTTAAGCAACATTTCGCCAAGTTTTAACTTTGGTTCGGTTTTAATAAGCGAAATTATGTATTCACCAATAAACGGCGAACCAGAGTGGATTGAACTTTTTAATCCAAACGCTGATTCAATAAATATTCGTGGTTTTTCAATTTCCGATATTTTAACTACTCCAAAATTGACGGAAATAATCAGCGAAATTACACTGCCACCAGTTGAATTTCTTGTAATTTCAAAGGATTCTACTATTTTTGATTATCATTCCCAAATTCCTTCCAAACTGCTTTTCTTAAATTTTGCAAATCTAAATAATGATATTGACGGAATTGTTATCCGCGATTCATTTGGCGAATTGATTGATTCAGTTAAATATAAGTCAAAATGGGGCGGAACTTTTGGACATTCTTTGGAACGCCTTTTGTTTAACAAATCGGCAACCGATTCCACAAATTGGAAATCGTCAACAGATATTGAATTAAGCACACCAGGAAGAAAAAATAGCGTTACTCCGCTCAATTTTGATTTGGAAATTTCGCAATTAACAACTTTTCCAGAAATACCTTTTCTTGAACAAAGTGTTTTTGTGGAAACGACCATTAAAAATGTTGGATTTAATAACGCCGACAAATTTTATGTAAAATTGGAATATGAAACCCAAAATGCCAAAATGCTTTTGGAAGAAATCAGCTTTGATAATTTGATTGCGAGTGATTCGCTTGTTGTTAAATCAACCAACTTTTTTGAAATGGTTGATTCTGTTAAAATAATTGCTTCCATTAATTATGAACTTGATGAAAACAAGCAAAACAATTCAATTAGCAAAGCCATTATTTCTGGAATAATGCGAAATTGCGTTATAATTAACGAATTTGTTGCAAATCCAAATGTTGACGAAGCAGAGTGGATTGAACTATTTAATAATTCAAACGAAACGATTGATGTTTCAAATTGGTTTGTAAGCGATTTGCTAACAACGCCAAAACCGTGCAAAATTTCCGAAAATCCAGTTTTTATTAAACCAAACGAATATTTGATTATCACAAATGACACTTCTAATTTGTTTTTTGAGAACGTTCCAACCTTTGAAGTAAAATTTGGCACTTTGGGTAATATTGAAGATGGAATTGTTGTTTATGATTATTATAAAAATATTGTTGATAGTTTAAAATATAACGCCGATTGGGAAATTCAAAAAGGTCGCTCGCTCGAACGATTTTCCATAAACCAATACACCGCCGATATTTCAAATTGGCTTCCTTCGCTTTCGGTTTCTGGCTCAAGTCCAGGAAATAGCAATTCTGTTTTGAACACAATTGAAGCCGAGCAAAATTCAATTATTATTAACGAAATAATGTTTGATCCCGAACTTGGAAAAACCGAATTTATTGAGCTGTTTAACATAACAAAAGACGAAATTAACATTGGCGGTTGGAAGTTGATAATAAACGAATCGGATTTTTTTGAAGTTTCTTCCACTTTTTTAACTCTCAAATCGGGAGAATATTTTGTAATTGCTTCGGATTCTACAATTTTTGCCTACAATAACATGGAAAAGTTGAACGTTAAAATTCTCAACGATAAAATTTTATCGCTTTCAAATGTTGGCGAAAGCATTGTTATTGTTGACCATTGGGGAAATTTAATTGATTCGTTGTTTTACAATCCAAAATGGCACAATAAAAATATTGCCACAACAAAGAACAAATCGTTAGAACGAATTTCGCCCAATATTGAATCAAACGAATCCACAAATTGGAGCACTTCGGTTAATAAATTTGGAGCAACTCCAGGAACAGTAAACTCCATTTTTGCTCAAAACACGAATATTCCAAAAGGAATTTCGTTTAATCCAAATCCATTTTCGCCAGATAATGATGGTTTTGAGGATTTTACGATTATTAATTATTCAATTCCGTTCAACACAGCACAAATTAGAGTAAAAATATTTGACGACCACGGCAGACTTGTAAGAACGCTTTTAAATAATAAAGCAATTTCGCAAAGTGGTTCAATAATATTTGATGGATTAAATGACGCTGGAAATCCTTTGAAAATAGGAATGTACATCGTTTTTATGGAGGTTGTTGACAATAATTCTGCAAAAGTAATTTCTTATAAAGATGTAATTGTGGTTGCAAGAAAGTTGTGAAATAGTGTTATTAAATGTTTTTTGGGAAATTAAAGTAGCTTCTGTTTTTACATTAAAAATATGCTTAATAATTGATAATTGAGAACCTCTTTACAAGTCATTATCAGATAAAAGTTGGCGACAACTACGAATTGTTAATATCGAAATTCTCTTTTCGTCTATTTTGTAAATTATTCTATAATTTCCTTCCAGAATTTCGCGGATATTAGTCCTATTTGTTTCAGGTACTTTTCGTCCAAATTCAGAAAAGTTTTTCAACTTATTAACTGATTTTTGCATATTTTTTACCCAATTTAAAGCGGCGCTTGGATTATCCAAGGCAATAAAATCAGCATATTCTTCGAGTTTTTTAATTGCAAACTCAGTCCAAATTATCTTCATTTGTTGTATTTTGCTAATAATCGTTTTTCAACTTGGCTATCTGTTAAATACTTGCCTTCGGTAATTTGCTGTTCTGCTAATTGAATTTCTTGCAAAAGCTCAAGTTTATCAATTATTGCTTGATATTCTGCAACGTCAACCAAAACAGCAGCACTTTTTCCGTTTTGGGTAAGAATTAAAGGTCTTTTAGATTGTTTTACTTGTTTAACCAAATTTGCGGCATTTGCTCTAAATTCAGTTAAAGGCTTAATGTCTTTTTCAAAGTTTATTTGATACATATTTTCTCCATTTTAAGTATTGTATTCCGTACTTAATAAGATACAAAATTAGACGCAATTATTTGTGTTTTTTTTGTAAAGCGAATTAAGTTGCGAGTTTATAAACCCAAAACGTTCTATTTCTTTATTGCATCCATTCTACAAATCATTTTGTAATTACAATATTTGCAGATTTTCTCGGTGTTATCCATAAATTTTGTTAGTGGAAAATTACCTTTGCGAATGTCTTTTACTGAATTTTTAACATGCTCTAATGCAATATCTACATATTTATCTATCATCTCTGATTTATTCGCACTTTTACTTCTGCTTAGCGACACTGGATTTTTGCCAAATTTATCGCCTTTGTAATTTAGTGTGTAAATTGTCATTGCTTCCGCATCAAAATTATCACTTAAATTATTGAGCAATAACGATTTTGCAGCCCAAACATAAATTGGCAACTGAAGTGAAAGTCCGTCCTCAATTTCCTTTTTGGTTATTGTTTTACTTCCCGATTTATAATCAACAACTTCAAATAATTTACTCGTTTTATTAATATCAATTCGGTCAATTTTTCCACGAAGTTCAATATCTTCAAACATTAACGAACTTTTTTGCGAAAGAGATTTGTCCTGCTCAATATCTTCAACGCCAAAATTTGTTTCAAAATATTTTGGAATCATTCCGCTTTCATCTTTTCTTTCATTTTCAAGAAACATATACAAAATTGAGTGTTGTCTATTTCCGTTAATTCCGAGTATTTTTTCCTCTTCATAAAAAGCAAATGGCGAGTTGTTAAATTTTTCCTCCACAAGTTTTTCGGCAATTTGGAAGAGTATTTTTTCTGCAATTTCAAAAACTGCATCGGTGCAGCCATTGAGTTTTATATTTTTCTTATTTAATTCGGTGTAAAAATTGTACACAATTGAGTGCAACAAACTTCCAATTTCAACAGCCTCCATTTCTTCATCGGGTTCGTCAGAAATTTCCACTTTCAAAATTCTTTCCAAAAAATATTTGAACGGACATTGTGTGTAGGTTTCCAATTGCGAAATGGAAAAGGGAAGTTCTTCAAAATTGGGTATGTCGGAAAAGCTTTTTTCCTCTTCAAAAATAAAACCGTTATAACTATTGTGCTTATATGGCTCTAATTCACGCAATTTACCGTTTTCACTTTGCTTAATCCAAATTTCTTGTTCTGAACCGAATGGAAATTTAGATGAATTTAGTGGAATGCTTCTTTCTACTTCCTCTTTTGAAAAAACTAAATTATCATAAACCGTTTGTGAAATTTCACCAATTTTAAACGACTTTTTGAAATCATTCACAAAAGTTGATGTTGTAAATTCATCGCCAATTGGATAAGTTAAATAAAGTCCTTTTTCCCACGAAGCAAGCGATTGATAAAAGTGGAATCTTTCTTCGTTTAAGTGGTGTTTTTCTTTTTTTGCAAACGAGCCGGAGAAAAATATTTCGGGTCTGTATTTTGTTGGAAAATCGCCATCAATCATTCCACCAATAAAAGAATACTTAAATTTGAGTCCGCGTAATTCGTTAATATTTGTAATTAAAACGCCATAATCCGAACGTTCTTTTATGTTAAATCGTGTTGAACTTACCAAAGTAGTAAGTTTTTCGAGATAAAACGAAAGTCCAAACGTCTTTCCAACATGCTCTTTTTCAATTAAACCAAGAATTTCTTTTGCCGAATCGAGCAAAGTTGTAAGTGCTTTTATTTCCATTTCTTTGTTTTTGCTTTCAGAAATTAAAATGCTTTTTGGAATATTTAATTGGTGAGTTAATTTATTAAGTTCAAAATAAAACTGCGAAGGTGTTAACTCGGCATTAAATGGCAAAAGCAAATTTTCAATAATTGCCAGACTTTCAATAGCCTTTTTGTATTTATTCACCTTTTTAATGCTTTTTGATAGCCCGCTAACATTTTCTTCAAACAAAACTCCATTTTTTAGCGAAAATTTCCAATTATCCTTTCCGACAACTATTTTAAGATTTGTAGCCGAAAATAATATTGAATCAAGATCAAAATTATTTAGCGTTACAAACGAATTGCTAAACGCTCTAACAATGTTTTTGTAATAAAAATCGGAGTTTAATATTTCCAGAAAACTCATAATTGCAATAACGGAAAGCGAATTATCCAGTTTTGGTCGGTCGGTTAAATTAAACGGAATTCCGTAAGCCTCAAAAGTATCGTGAATAATTGCTGAATATTTGCTAATTAAATTAAACGTAACCGATATTTCGTGTGGTTCGGCTTTTTCTTCCAAAAGTAGTTTTTTAATCTCTTTTGCAATTGATTGAACTTCTTTTTCTCTACTTTGAGCCTTTATTTCGGTAATTTTTGTGTCAAATCTATTTTCTGAATTGTTGTTTAATTTCAAAAACAGCTTTTTGCGAACAACTTCAATAAACTCATCGTTGTTTATTTCAAATTTATCTTCAATTTTCTTAAATCCAAATTGCTGAAGTTTGTTGTACGTTTCCTCAAGATGTGAAAAAATCATTGAATTATATGCAAAATAGTCAAAATTGAGGAACAGTTGAACATTTTTCAAAAGCGAGAGTTTATTTAAAATGGAAAGCTCCAAAGAAGCAAAAGCATCAAAACCATCAAAAACAATTAAATCTACTTCGCCAAATAATTCACTAAAATTACTTTGAAACTTCTTTAATTCAATTTTTGCCAAGTTTGAATAAATATCGCCAAGTTCAAAGGCACTTAAATCATCACATTTTTTTTGATAAACTCTAAAAATGTTGGCAATATCAATTGCTTTTCGCTTTTCCGAGCGTTCAAGCAACTCCGATTCCTTTAAAAGGACTTCCGAAGTGATTCCTTCTTCTTTGTATTTTGAAATTACATTTTTAATTTTGCCCAAAGTTCCAGTTGGAATATTGCCATTATAATTGTTTAAATATACCAATTGGACGTCTTTAACGCTTTGTTCCACAAAAATTGTTGATGCTTGGTCGCTTAATTCGTGAAATTGCTTTGAAACCTGTAAAAGTTTTTTTGATAACGTGCCAAGAGTTTCGATGTTTATTTTGGTAACTGTTTTATTTGGTGCCGATTCGATAATCCTCTTTTTCAGATTTCGCAATTTTCTATTTGTTGGAACAACTAACAAAAATTTATTTAACTCATTCGCTTTTATTTTTGCATTCAAAAGCTCGTCTGTGTTTACTGAAACAATGTCTTCTTTTGTTAGTATCATAATTTTTTTTTGAGAGATTAAAAAGTGTACTTATTTTAACATCTAAATTTAATATATTTTATGTATCAATATTTAGAAAGAGTTGGTTTAAATTGAAAAACATATTAAAAATATTTTTGTTGTTTCCAGTTCTGTTTATTTATGGACAGAAGATTGGAGAAATTGCTCCCGAAAAGCCATTAGTCGTTTTTCCATCAAACGCTTGGGGAGTTGATGTTATGTTTAGCGATGGCGGATTTGGTGTGGGAACTTTCCTACGAAAAAATTATTCCACCCAAATAGATGGATTTGTTGATTTTTCAATCTCCGAATCCAAAAACGAACGCGAATTTGAGTATTTTGATTACTATGGTCGCTCAATTGTAATTGGAAAGAAGAATAGAGTTTTCCTTTTGCCCGTTAATGTTGGAATTCACTACAGATTGTTCGAAAAAGCACTGACTGATAATTTACGCCCACATTTAATCTTTGGAGTTGGTCCTACGCTTATTCTTTCAACGCCTTATAACGAGGAATTTTTCTCGTCATTTAAACATGCCGAAACTTTTTTTGCTGCTGGCGGATATTTCGGGTTTGGTGCCAATTTTGGAATAAGTAAAAATAATCTTGTTGGATTAAGCATGCGATATTATTATATGAAATTCCTTTCTGGCGAAGTTGAACACATGGAAGGACGATTCAAAAACGAAATTGGTGCGTTTTATATTACTCTTAATATTGGAATGATGTATTAAAACACTCACTTTTTAGTTTTTCTTGCTTTGGGGATTTACCCGAAGCTCCTCTTTTTGGTTGGACGAGCAAATATCATTTAATAATTGCTCCCTTTTTGCTTGGACGAGCAATTATCATTTAATAATTGCTTCCTTTTAAATTTTTGAAGCAAATATCATTTAATAATTGTTTCCTTTTAAATTTTTTGAGCAATTATCATTTAATAATTGCTTCCTTTTAAGTTTTTTGAGCAATTATCATTTAATAATTGCTTCCTTTTAAGTTTTTTGAGCAATTATCATTTAATAATTGCTTCCTTTTAAGTTTTTTGAGCAATTATCATTTAATAATTGCTTCCTTTTAAGTTTTTTGAGCAATTATCATTTAATAATTGCTTCCTTTTAAGTTTTTTGAGCAATTATCGTTTAATAATTGGTAGTTTAATTTGTTTGCGTGTAGAGATGAAGATTAGCAAACGGTGTTTTTGGGTTGGGAAATACTAATATTTATCTCTTTAGTACAAATTGGTTCAAAATTAACTAAAAGAAGCGTTCTAGAAAGTTACCGTATTTTATTAGTTCACTTTTGGGAGAAATTATATTATTCGTTTTAATACAAATAACGGCGTGGTTTTTAAGCCGAAGCCCAACACAACAATGCTACATTTCTTAAACAACTCTTTAATTAGAACAAACTTTTATTTACTAAATACGCTGAACAACAAAGCCAAAACGTAAGTACGAACTTCTAAATTGCACAAATGCCAACTACGAAACAAGCTTTCGGCTTGAGGCACTTGTAGAATGCCTTGCTAGGTGTTTTGTAAATGCTAATAAGTTGTAGAATGCTTGCTTTAGTTTTTGCGTTGGGAAAAAACAAACTCTTTTGCAAACTTTGGTTGTGAGGCTGTTCGTGCGGTTTGCAAAAGTGTTTGCTTGTGTGTTGGATTGACTTATATTCACTTTTCACCGCATTAAAATAAGTTTCCTTATCTGAGTAAACTCACTTGTTTGTAGTTGATAGAAATAGACGCCACTAGACAAAGTGTTTGCATCGAATTCAACTCTATAACTTCCAGCTGACTTCTGCTCATCAACAAGCGTTTTTATCGGTCGCCCAAGTACATCGAAAATAACTATTTTTACCACAGCATCTCTTGGTAAATCATATTTAATAGTTGTTGTTGGATTAAATGGGTTTGGATAATTTTGATAGAGTGAGTAAGTGCTTGGAATGGGATTTTTAAATTGGTCAACAGATGTTACAGTTCCGAACCAGACAGAGATACTATGATTTTCAACAACATTATAAAAACCATAATTTTGCGCACTAACAATTAAACTCCCGTCAACAATCACACTATCTACCTTATAATTAGTGTTAGGTGTAAATGTAAAGACTTTATCGTTACCATAATTGACTAACACTACACCCGAAGGTATTATTATTCCGTTGGGGCCAGAGGTCGCATTAATGGCATATGTGTTGATTATAAAATTCGCTGTAAGAGTTTTGTTAGCATCCATAGTAAGTTTCAAAGGATTTTCTGTTCCGTTCGCATCACCACTCCAGTTTACAAAGTGATAGCCGGACGAAGGGGTCGCAGTTAATTGAACATTTGTTCCATGATTGTAGCTCGCTTGATTGGGGTCTTTTGTAACTGTTCCATGTATTACATTTATAGTTAAACTGTGTGCGTTAATTACAAATGAAGCTGAAATTGAATGATTCGAGGTTACGTTAGTAAAAGCGTAACTTGTCACAGCACCAACTGAGGAGCCATCGACTAATACATCTGCAATGTGATAGTTTGCGTTTGGAGTTATAGTGAAAGATTGATCTGCTCCGTGGCTTACCGAGATACTGCCTGATGGTGTAATCGTTCCATTAGCACCACTATTTGCTATTATGGAGTGTGTTTGTTTTTGTCCAATGACCTTAATCATTCTATCAACTTGATTAGTTACATAAACCTTGTTTGTCGTTAGATCAACAGCAACGCCTAACGGATCATTACCCACGTTCACAGTTGCAACAACAGCGTTTGAAGAAATATCTATTACATCCATTGTTCTCGAACTTTGGTTTACGACAAAAACAAAACCAGAATTTGCAGCGATGTTACAGGCATCTCTTCCTACAGGAATACTTGTTGTAACAGAATTTGATGATACGTCTATCACTTCAACAGTACCGCTTGGCCAGTTCACAGAGTTTGCAACATAGGCGTGATTCCCTGAGATTGCTACGCTACTTGGTTCGTTCGGCATTGATATTGTGGTTATTACTGTATTAGATGTTGTGTTTATTACGCTCACAGATTTTGAGAGACTGTTGCGATTAGTGACAAAAGCCTTACCTGTAGTGGGATCAATTGCAATACTACTGGGATTAATTCCTACAAATATTGTGTCATCGATCGTGTTATTACTCATATTGACTACTTTAACAGTTGCGGGATCACCGTTTGTCCACCAGACATTATTTGTTACATATACTTTATTGTTATATGTTGCTACTCCCCATGGATCAGTACCGACGGGTACATAAGTTACGACTGTGTTGTTGTCAGTATTGATAACAGCCATTTGTCCATTTGAGCCAAGGTTTGATAGTGCGACATATGCCCGGTTTCCAAAAACAGCGACATAACCACCGTTACAAGTGGGGTAGGGAGAAAAGGCAACATTTGTTAATTCAGTCTTGCTACTAAGATCAACAACGGTTGTGTACGCACCGCCACGTGTTACGTATGCCTTGCCACCGCTTATAGCGAGGTGACGAACATATTCACTTCCAGAAAGTGATATTGAATCTATCAATTCCCAAGTTCCACTTGTTGTTGGTTGAGTTCCAGTTCCACTAATTGAAACATTTTTAGTTGTCGCTCCTGTACTTGTATGCACGATATTGCCCGATTTGAGCCCAGTACTTGTTGGATTGAATCTTGCATAAAGTGTCGTATTTGAAACAGTGCCACCAGATTGTGTCAATGTCAACGAACTTACAAATCCAGTACTTGAATTTGTTGAGATTTGAAATTCACTTGGGGTTGTTAGTATAATATTTGCAGTTAAGTTACTGCCTGAGACATTGTAGGATTGCACTGAAGAATTCTGACCTACTACTAGATTCCCAAAATCAAGTGAACTTGTGGATATTATTATTGTTGGCGTTGAAACTGCTGTACTAGTCCCGCTAACTGAAACGCTTTTATTTGTTGCTCCTGTACTTGTGTGAGCGATATTCCCCGATTGGAATCCAGTACTTGTCGGACTAAATCTTGCATAAATTGTTGTGCTTGAAACCGTACCCCCAGATTGTGTCAGCGTCAATGAACTTCCAAATCCTGAACTTGAATTTGTTGAAACTTGAAATCCACTTGGTGCTTCAACTGCAATATTTGCTATTAAATTACTGCCAGATATGGTATATGTTTGCGGGGTTGAATTTGCACCTACTTGTAAACTACCGAAATCTGATAAAGAAGTTGTTGATACTGTTATTGTTGGGGTTGAAGAAGTTGTAGTGAATGTAAGATCACTTCCATAGCTCGTCCCTGCGGAATTAGTTGCATAAGCTCTGTAATGATACAGGGTTCCTGAACTTAGTCCAGTTATACTGCTTGTAAATGAACCATTGCCTGTTCCATTTGACGTGTGATCATTTGCTATTGTGGGATTACTACTTGTACTCCAACATACTCCACGGGCTGTAACTGTAGCCCCGCCATCAGAAGTTACATTTCCACCAGATGATGCGGTGGTATTTGTGATACTTGTAGCCGTTGTTGTTGTCACTGTAGGTGTCGTTGCAGGTGAACTAATTGTAAAATTGTTATTACTAAAGTCTGAAACTGTTCCGTTCATCGCGCTAATACCTATTTTGTAATCATTGCCATCGACGAGATAACTTGGTGGGTTAAATTGATAACTTCCATTATTAGAAGCGGATGCTGCTAGCTGAAGCACATTAGCGTTACCTTTATATAAATCTATCTGAATATTACTAGATATATTCTGATAGTTCCATGTAACGTTATAGTTTTGCCCTTTTATTAAAGTCTCTCCTCCATTTGGATATGTTACCGTTAATGTACCTGTGGTTTGAGTTTGAAAATAAAGAGGAGAAGAATTCAGACTTACACAACTCCCACAACTAACATTTGCTTGAATATTCCATCTGTACAAATTCCCATTTGTCAAATATCCAGCCGGAATTGTAAGAGAAGTTCCTGATACACATGTTTGCTGGTATTTAATATTAGAAGAACCATAAGGTGAAATACTGATATACACATCATAATTCGTTGCTCCAGCAACTGGATTCCAACTTAAAGTTGGTGTTGTTGTTGAGACTATTGTTCCAGGGCCAACACTTGTTCCTGGTGATACAAGGGTTGGGGTAATATTTGCAATAGTACAACCTCCGCTACCAGTTGAATTAAAGTGATAAAAATCTCCCGTTTTAAAACCTGTCCCAGTACTTGGATAAAAATAACCAACTGATTTGTGATACCTATTATTAGTGTGTGCATCTAAGGCAGGAGTTCCAGTTACTACATTTATTGCGGCATGTTGCCAAGGATCATTCGGATTACTAGCATCCGCTCCAAATAATACAACATCACCCTGAACAAACCACGTTGGGTAACTACTAGTCTTATGTCCTGAATAACTCGAAGAATATGTGCATCCCTGATAAGTAGTGAGATTTTGATGTAAATTATCACATGCTGGAATGCACCCTTCTCCATACGGATCTAATCCAGGTCCAGATCTTAAATTAAGGCCTCCCTCAATAAGACATTGAGACACAAAATTAGAACAATCATTATTTGTATAGTAATGAAAGGCTGGATTATGCCTAGTTAAATCACTTTCAGGATATGTCCAATAATCGGCATAAGCTGCTGCAGCGCTTGGATTATAAGTTATTGTTATGTAATTGGGTGTCGCTTCATTGTTGAATTCAAGAAATGATAGATTGCAATTTTTCAATATCGATGAAGCTCTTTCTCGTACCATATTTTCATTATCATTTAATTTACTTTTGATTAATTCGATAGCATTATTAGTCCCAATATATGCAAGTCCGCGTAATGCAGCCATTCGTAAATATTTATCATTGTCGTTTAACCTTGATTTCAAAAACGGAAATGCTTCTTTATAATATCCCAATTGAGCTAAAATTATTGCCGCATCAATTGCTATATATTTATCTATACTATTTAAATCATATGTAAGTTTATTAATTGCATCAGGTGTTGCCAAATAAAGAAATACTAAATGACATGTATATAAAGGAGCATCTGCATTACCGTTATTCCAAAGCAAATCTATAACAGATGCACATTTTTCTTTTTCACCCAGCACAGCCAGTGCTAATGCAACTTGTAATTTCACATTTCTGTTTATATCATTTAATGCTAAAATTAAAACAGGAATGGAACTTTTAGAATCAAGAATTAACAAGGAATTTGCACATTGATACCTTACTTCATCAGAGGGGTCGTTTAAAAGCATGTCTTCCATTTTTAATATATAAGTATTCTCAGGTATATAACTCAAAATGTCAGCAGTATTAATTTTTGTTAGTTTATCCTCACTATATAAACCTTTAGCTATTGTTTCTAAGTCAAGCTTACCAATTATTTTTTTTTGCTTTTCCTTTAATAAAATTTTCTCGTACTTTTGATCTTGTTCAAAAGAGTAAATATTAGTTTCGGGGTTTTTAACCCACTCTTCTTCTGTTCTAATCTGTGCCCAACCATTTCCACCGAATGTCAAAATTGTTAATAGAATAAGAAATACATACTTTTTCATAGCTTACCTCTTGAAAAGTTAAATTATTAAATGAGTTCAAAATCCAAAATATATTTCTAAATAAAACCGCTTAACTATTCTCACTTTATTATATGATTACAAAAAACTAATATCTGCTTTTATCATCATCTTCTTCATTTCTATTTTATATTGTATAACAAACTTATTTTTAATCGCAGAAATAATTTTCAATAGTTTTTTTCGATGATTCGGTTATATATATTAAATATAATGTTCAAATATTTTCTGCATAATTTTAATATTCATCTAAATCACCTTGAATAAAAGTAGCACTGTTGATTACTGTAGTTTTCAATGGTCAATCAAGTAGTTTGTCAACAACCTTTTCCTGAGCATATCCTCTTGCTCCCAGCAAAATGAAAACTCCGAATAAAAAACTCTTGATTTCTTTTCCTATAATGTTAGTCCCTTTCATTGGGTTTTGACATGAAGAATTGTGTTTTTTCATTTGCTTCCCCTTTCATGAAATGTGATTGATAATTCTACTCTTTTAATAATTTTTTGGTTTTTCATTATTATCTCCTTTTATGTTTCGCATATAACGGCGTTGCAACTAAAGCGCTGCCCAGAACAACAATGCAAAACTGAAAAGCCAACGCCAATAATTTATTAATTACTCCGTTTACTTAACTACACTCAAAAAGCAATTAACATTTACAACGCAACTCAATAATTTGTAAAATGCCACAACCTTTAAAGCAGTCGCTTTGAGTTGCGGGTTATACCACATTTATTTATATGGGTAATTTGGAGATGTATTCAAATTATACTTCTCTGCAATTAGTTTATCTAGTCGAATGACTGTTTTCTGAAATAAGAGATTTAAAGATGAAACATCTTGCCAATCAAAAAACAACACTTCATTTTCTTTAAATGTGGTATTCGGATTATTCTTTAAATATTCTTTGCTAATTCTGCCTCTATTGTGAACAATAAGGTGCCTCTTTTGAATAACTAGCGATATCTCATCGAATAAAGTTTGGTCAACACAAATTTGTATGTTCAACCGCTTTTCAAAAAATATTGAAATATCAGAAAATCCCTTATAGAACAATTCCTCTATCTTTTTCTCTTTAATAGCATATTGTAACTCTTTCATATCTGTAAAAGTTAATACAAAATCTAACTGCTCCTTCTCACTTGACTTAAGTATTTCTGGTTTAGCATTTATAGTCTCTGATAGCAAATCTTTTAGATAAGTAATAAAATTATCAACATTTCGGCTATAGCCCATTTGACCAAGAGTAATTTGATATGAATTGCTATCAAATATTTTTTTTGAATTCTTTTTCATCATTTCAGCCAACATATTCGTCGCTGGATGATTAGCAATTGCAAACGCGTTAAGAAAGGACTCTTCTACTACATCCATATTATCACTTAACAGTTTATCCGCACCAATAAAATACCACCTTAAAGCCTCTATTCTTTCTTGCTCACTAAAGAATAAAATCGCTGAATTAGTAACATTTTTAGGGACCAAATCTTCCCATTGTTTTTCTTCTTGAGGTGTTAACATAATTCACCTAATTGTGGTATAACTTTAAAGAATTTTATCTGGAAATGAGCAAAAAAAGATAAGCCGATTGTTATTCATTTCATTTACAGATAAAATTCTGTTGTGCGAAACCATTATTTCCGTATTGCTATGGGTATTTAATCTGGCTTCTGTTTTATTATTTAATTTAAATTTAATCATTATTTTTGTTTTTTAACTTAAGTAAAAGTACTTCTCTTTGTCAAAGATAAATAAACACATCTAAAATTATTATTTTTCATAACTGATAAAGTGTTTTTCGTTTTAAGCTACATAATTTTAACTTTAAACCTTAAAACCAATCTGTCTAAGAATACAATCAATCATATTCACACAATTTTGGGTTAATAATTTGGAAGAAGTAGGGTAGAATAATTCATTAACCTCATTTACTATAACTATCTTAGTAAAAGTTAAACATAATTGTCTTTTTTTGCAATAAGAATTTTTATTTTTTTATTTCTTTGTTTTTGGATAACAAAGCATGCTTTGCATTTAACTTGGAAATAACCTTTTTACCAGTTTTTTCTTCAATTTCTTTTCTTGTATTTCCTGCAATTGTGCCTCCTTGTAGGGCAATTTCTTGGTTTTCAATAAAAGTTATTGGTTTCTTTTCCTTGCTAATTTCAGTTGTTGTTGCTTCTGCCAGCATATTTAGTACTAATTCAAGATTTGTCATATTATCCCTTAAATTTTCTTTTTTAAGGTTTTTAAACTTTTTGTATTCTTTTACTGAAAACTCGCTCCACGCTTTGGTAATTTCGTCAGTAAGTATTGCAAATTCTTGTCCTTTTTGTACGCCTCTTTTTTCCCATTCATCAGTAAGCTCTTTTCGTACTTCTATACTTTTTAGGCGTTGATTAATCCATTCTTTGCTATAACCTTTTTTAAGATAAGTTTCCATTAGTCGGTCTAATCCAATTTCTGGATCTTCTATTTCGTCTATTCGTTCTCGTGCTACTTTGGCTATCCACAATTTAAATGGTTCAGCCTTGTGTGATGGAATGCTTTGTATTAAACGGAATAATTGCTCTGTATCAGCAACATCAGTTTTGTAATACTTTCCGTCTGATGATTGCAATTTCAGTTGGTTACAATTTGTAACCAACTCGCTTCCTTCTTTTTTTAATCTCGATTTAAGCACTTTCCAATAATTATTTGGGTTTGCACTATCTGTTAAAACACCAATTACATCAACAATGGAGAAATACCATTTTTCGTCGTCGTCATTCCAAATGCTTCTTACTTGTTTTTGTTCAAATAGCTTTATGGCTGTATTTTTTGTCATAGTTTATTGCTCTTTATTAAGTAATAATATTTAATTGCTCAAATTTCTTCTTTGCAGATAAAATCCGCAGAATAATGAGTAGAAAAATTAACAGATAACAATTATTAGGCTTTGAGTATTATCGCTTAAGTTCATTAGTCCAACAATCATCTGTCTAAAATACTTGCAATCTATTCACAAAATTTTCGGTTAATAATTTGGGGTAAGTTAAGTACAGTAATTAATTAACCTCATTTACAATAAAAATCTTAGTAAAAGTTAAACAGAATTGTCTTTTTATGCAAGCAAGAATGCCAAATTTCAGCAATCTGTTCCTCAGTAGGTTAAGCTATCACCTTCTGAAAGTCCATTTTTTATTTCAACAAATCTGTTTCCAACAACTCCGAGAGTAACATCTTTTCGTTTGGAAGTTTCACCATTTTTTAGATTCACAAATGCTTGTTCGCCATCAAAATTAATGGCTTGCATTTGAGCTCTTAAACAGTCCTTTTTTTCATCAACTATTAATTCAGCTTTTACGGAAGCACCTGGAGCAATTCTACCTTTGGGGGCGTTAAAAACCACCGAAAAATCGAACGAAACATATCCATCGTCGCTATTACCAATTGGTGATATTCGCATTATTTCACCAATTCCTAAACTCAAACCTTTTTTGTTTTTAATATTAACAGTGGCTGTTTTGCGTAATATTGGAAGATATTCTTCAGCAATTGAAAAATCTGCCTTTAGTTTATCAAAATTTCCAATTACACAAATTACAGTTCCTTCGTTATATTCCGATAAAGCGGATTTAACATAATTTCCTTCTTCAACATTATCTTCGGTTATAATGCCACTAATTGGAGCCGTTATTGGAATAATTTTGAAAATGCTGTTTTCATCAATATTGTATTTGCTTTTATAAATCTCAAACGTATTCTTGCTTATCTGAAATTTCATTTTAGTAATTTCAAAATCATTTTTGCTCTTTCTTAATTCGTCTTCAGTAATAAAATGTGATTCAAACAACTCTTTGTTGTGGTTATACTCAATCTCTTTTTCTTTGAAATCAATTTCGGCTTGAAAAAAACTGTTTTTATTTTGGAGATATTCTACATATTTCTCTTGGTCAGGTTTAATTGTAAGCAGAATTTCGCCAGCCTTTATGGAATCGCCAAGTGAATATTTTTTCTCAATTATTTTTCCAGTAATTGAAGAATTAACACCCATAATTTTTGAAGCAGTAATTTGTCCAACAAGTATAATCTTTTTTTGAACAATTCCTTTGGTTACAATTGTTGATTTACTAAAGCTAATTTCAGGTTCTTCGTTAACTGATGAAAGGGAATAATAAAGCAAAAAGGACAAAACGAACGCAATAAGAATAAAATAAATTGATTTATTTTTCATTAAAAATCTCCATCCCTAAAATTGTTTTTAGCTGCAAAACACTCTTATTGTAATTAATTACCGTTTCAATTACGCTCTTTTCAGCATTAAAAATTTCGTTTTCGTGTTCTTGAAGTTCAAAAAAGCTAAGTTTCCCCAAATTAAACTCCCGTTTATATATTTCATAAGAGTTTCTAAATATTTCAAGTTTTTCTTTATGTAACAAATGCTGGTTTTCCAAAAACTGGAGTAAATTGTAGTAATCGGTAACTAAAAGTTTTAGTTCTTTTTCTTTTTCGGATAAATCGTTTTGTATTTCGCTAAGTTTTATTGCTGCTAAATCTGCTTCCGCATCCCATTTTCCACCATCAAGAATAGGAATTTTAACTATAACTCCAAAATCATAATCATAGTTTTTAATTTTTCTTTCAATAGGTTGATGATATAATTGATTTGAATAAAATACTGAAGCAGTTAAATCAGTTTCGATGTTCGTAGTTGTTTTTCTTTCCAAATCCAATTGTCCAATACTTAAATTGAGTGTTAATATTTTATAATCGGGATTATTTTTTACCACTATATCTAACGCATCTTCTATTGGAAAATTAAACGGAATCAACTCAATTTCTTCTTCCAGATTCAAAGATAAATCACCATTTATTCCAAGAAATGAAAAAAGTTTGCTTTTTTCTATGTTTAACTCCGAACTTAATCGCGATAAATTTAACTCCGAAGTTTTAACGGCTAATTCTTTGTTTATAAACTGTATTTCAGAAGTTTTGCCGAGTTGGAGTTTCAATTTTTGTTCCTTTAACTCCTCAAGCTCTTTTCCAATTTTGTGTTTTGTTAAATCCAATTCTTTTTGTTTTAGAAGTGTTTTATAAAACATTTCAATGGCACTAAGTATTAGTTCATTTTTATTCTTAAAAAAGCCCAATTTTGCTTTTTGAAACTCCTTTTCGGATGTTTCTTCGGTTATTCTATAATGATTTATTCTAAAAATTGGTTGAGAAATTCCACCATAAAATGAATATTCAAATCGCTCTCTATCGTTGCTGTATTCAGAATTGTAAGTATTATAAAGTGAAGCCAAGTTCATTTTAATAGTTCCACCAGTTGGTAGATTAAAATTTGAAATTAACGAAGCAACTGGAGTAAAATTGCTTGCGCTATTCAATATTAATGTATATTGGTTTAATGAAGAATTGAATACATCCTCAACGCCTTGATTAAATTTAAGCGGAATTCCTAAACTCAAATCCATTTTTGGATTTTTGAATAGCGTTGAAATCTGGTAGTTTAAAACATCTCGCTCATTTTGTAACTTAAGCATTTTATATTGAGAACTTTGCTCAAATAGAAGGTTTAAGCAACTGTTTAGATTTAGCTTTTCTTGTGCTTTGTTATTAAAAGCAAATAATATTAGAAGTAAAAATATTCTATTCATAACGTAACGTGTCTATTGGCATCACTTTGGATGCTTTAATTGCTGGAAACAGACCAAAAATAAGTCCAATAATTCCTGTAAAAATAATGGAAGTTATAATAACTTTAAATGTAATTATTGCTTTGGCTTGTTCGCCCCACAATTGCTTTTTGATTATAAACTCAGCCGCACTTTCAACACTAAATACTGCTAAAATAATTCCAATACTTCCACCAATAAAAAAGAGAAACATTGTTTCCAAGAAAAACTGAATGAATATATCTCTATTTTTTGCACCAACCGCCTTTTTAATTCCAATTTCTCTTAATTGCTCTTTTATTGAGGAAAGCATTATGTTCATAATTCCAATTCCACCAGTAATTAACATTAAAATAGAAAAGAGTAAAATAAGGTTTGAATATGCAGATGACATATCCTCATACTCTTTAATAGTTTCTTCTCTACTTTCAACTACGAACATTCCTTTTTCCGAAAATAAATCCAAATAGCTTTTAACTTGCTCTATTGTTGCTTTAAGTTTGGAAATATCTTCAACTTGACACAAAATACTCTTTGATATAACATCTGGACCAGAAAATAATTCGGCATAGGTTGTAATTGGAATAATTACACAATTACCATATAAGCTAAAGCCATGAGCCGTATATTCACCAACGACTTCAAATTCATAGTTATTAATATTAATAAAATCACCTACCGAATAACTTTCCGCATGCTTTTCTTCATTTTCTTTTGAAATAATTGCAACATTATTTTTGCTTTTCATATCAAGAAGTGAAAAATTTCTACCTTTATTTATTTTAAGATTTTCATAAACGGAGAACAATTTCTCAGTTATTCCTATTAATCTGTATCGCTTTTTGTCTATTTTCACAAACTCAACACCTATTAATTCAGTAATAAAAATATTATCTTTAAAATGTTTATTAAGTGAATCGAGCATTGGTAAGGTAATGGGATAACGGAAACTTATGTTTCTTTTTGTTTTTGAACCTGGTATAGGAGTTGTAAAAACATTTTGTTTTGAGGTTCTAATATTAAAAGTATTATAACCACCAAATTGTTTTATTGTATTCATCATTTGTTCAGCCATTCCTTCATTCAAAGAAACAACAAATACAAAAGAAAAAACACCAATAACTACGCTAATTATTGAAAGAGAAGTCCTTAATAGGTTTCCACTTGTGTTTTCCAATGTTAAAGAAATAAAATCGACAAATCGCATAGTTTATAAAAAAAATTGCATTAAATGATAAAAGAACTGGATAAAATTCACCCATTTATTAACTGTTTTATTATTTTTCCAAATGACAGAACAATTCTAAAAATGCTGGCTTAAGTTTGTTGGGTTAATTCTTATCGGTACCCAAAACCAACAAATTGCTAATATTCCATAATTCTAAAGTGTTAAAAAATCATTTTTTTTAATCATTTTGGGTAAGTTCTGTTTCATATTTACTTTTTGCATTTGCTCCACTCTTACCTTAATAAATAATTTGGCAAAAACTAAACATAATTATCTTTTTATGCAAAGGGATTTTTGTGTTTTTATTTAAGCAAATTGAATTTGGCTTGTTAAAATGTCAAAATTGGGGAGTTTGTTTCAAAATCCATTTTCCTCTTTTTTTTAGCAATAACATTAAAAAAGCCCCGAATTTGGGGCTTTTTTGTTTTAACTAATCTTTTATTCTTTCAATTGAAGAAAGGGCTAACTTGCCAATTTCATGGTCGGGATGTTTTTCTGATAAAGTTTTCCAGACTTTTCTTGCCCCTTCTTTGTCGCCTTTTGATACTTTTATAACGCCAAGATTATATTGTGCCTCAATGTTGTTTTTATCAAGAGCAATAATTTTCATGGTTACTGCTTCTGCCATTTGATAGTTTTGGCTGTTAAAATATGCCAAACCTTCGGCGAGAAGAATATCGACTCTATTAGGATTTACAGCAAGAATTTTCTCGTATAATTCGAGTGCTTTTTCGGTTTGGTGCGACATTCCAAGCAAAAGTGCATAGCTTTTCATTGCCGATGTATCTTTTGGATTTGCATCAAATTCGGCTTTTGCTTCTTCCAACTTTGTCCAAAAATCGGCTTTTACATTACTTTTTGAAGGAGCTCCTTCACCCATTCCACTATGAATTGAATCATTTGGCATTCCCATTTCGGAATTTGGAGTTGAAACTTCTGTCATTTTTTCGCTATTTCCTGTGCTTGTAAAAACTATTGCAGCAATAATTATTACAAAAATAACTCCGTACATATATAAAGGTTTAATTTTCATTTTCATTCCATCTTTTTTATAAAATTTACACTCAAAATTTATTATAATAATTGAACAAAAAACAGAGCAATTATCTATTTAAATACAACTTGACTAAAATGTTACAGACAATCTGCTTTTTTGTTGAATTAGAGTGTAGAGTTTAAAGTAGAAAACTCCCGTAATTTTTTAATTACCAAGTTAAATGTTTTCCGCTTAGTAATTCTAATTATGCATAAATTTAGTTTAACAAATTTGGATTATAAACATTTTTCATTCATCAAAAGCTAAATAATGACACGACAAAAACTATATCTCGCAATTGCATCTATTTTGTTTCTAAATTCGCACATTTTTACACAAAATGTAAATTCACCTTTGTTTATAAATGAGTTTATGGCATCAAATTCCAGCACAATTGCGGATAGTGATTTTAATCTTTTTTCTGATTGGATTGAAATTTATAACGCAAGCGATACCGCAATTAATTTGTTTGGATATTATTTAACTGACGATTTTTCCAACAAAACCAAATGGCAAATTAGTGTTGAAGCTATTATTCAGCCAAATAGTTTTATCGTATTTTGGGCGGATGATAGTCTTAAAGGATTTCACACAAACTTTAAACTTTCGGCAAATAGTGGCTCAATTGCACTGCTTTCGCACGATTCAATTTTTGTTGATAGCATTAGCTATTTGTCGCAAGCAAAAGATATTTCTTTTGGAAGATTCCCTGATGGAACTGCAAATTGGAGTAAATTTGAAATTCCAACACCAAATGACTTTAACAACATTGAAAAAGCAAAAACTCAACTTTCCAACCCAATATTTTCACTGCAAAGTGGATTTTTTACTAATTCGCAAATTTTGGAACTTTCATCGGCACTTGATTCTGTAAATATTTTTTTCACCACAAACGGTTCAATTCCAACAGAAAATGACTCAATTTATAACGCTCCAATCACTATTTCCAAAACCACTGTAATAAGAGCAATTAGTTTTAAAAACAACTTTTTACCAAGCGAGGTTGTAACAAATTCGTATTTTATTGATGAAAACACAGTCCTTCCAGTTTTTTCAATTTCAACAAATCCCGAAAACTTTTTTAGCGATTCGAGCGGAATTTATGTTGAAGGCACAAATGGAATTGAAGGAAATTGTTCCACAAGACCGCTAAATTGGAACCAAGATTGGGAGCGTCCAATTAGTCTTGAGTTTTTTGAAGCCGATAAAAATCTACAATTTAATATAAATGCTGGCATCAAAATAAATGGCGGATGTAGCCGACTTTATAATCAAAAGTCGTTAGCCATTTTTATGCGTAACGAATATGGTTTGGGAAAATTGGATTATCAGCTATTCCCCAATATGCCAATTTATGAATTTAACAATTTCATTTTGCGAAGTTCGGCTCAGGATTGGTACCGCACAATGTTCCGCGATGGAATGATTCAAACATTAATTAGAGATGGAATGGACATCGATTGCCAGGCTTATCGTCCTTCGGTTGTGTTTATAAATGGCGAATATTGGGGAATTCACAACATTCGCGAAAAATTGAACGAGCATTATTTAGAATCGCATCATGGAATTGACCCAAACAATGTTGATATTATCGAAATTAGCAAAGATGTGTTTGTTAATAATGGCGATAGAATTGAATATGATAATTTGATTAATTTTGTTTCCACTAACAATATGAAACTTGAAGAAAGCTATAATTATATTAAATCAATTGTGGATATTGACGAATATATAAACTATCAAATTGCCGAAATTTATGCTGCAAATGCCGATTGGCCCGGGAGTAATTCCAAACTTTGGCGACCCAAAACCGCAAACGGCAAATGGCGTTGGATGATTTACGATTTGGATTTTGGCTTTGGTGGAAATTCGCAAGGACAGTATTTTAGCAACACTTTGGAATTGGCAACTGCTACAAATGGCGAAGATTGGCCAAATCCACCTTGGTCAACCTTGCTTTTAAGAAAATTGCTCGAAAATGACAGTTTCAAAAATGAGTTTATTCAACGCTTTGCGGTTCAAATGAACACGACTTTTGATGTTTCGCGAGTTCTAAATTTGATTGATTCGCTGCAAACAAACATTGCCGATGAAATTCCTCGTCACAAAGAGCGTTGGACAAAATCAATTTCCTATGGCGAATGGAATGATTTGGTAGAAATTATGCGTGAGTTTGCTCGCGAACGTCCTAATTATGTTAGTCAGCATTTTAAGGAGAAATTTAATCTTAGTGGAATGGCTTCTTTGACAATTAATAACGACAATCCTTTGGCTGGAAAAGTAATTATACACAAATACGAAGTGCTTCAAAAGAACTTCCAAATGACTTTGTTTAAAGATATTCCCATAACGCTCGAAGCTGTTTCAATGCCAGGTTATCGTTTTGTTGGTTGGCAAGGAGTGATAAATAATACATTATCTTTAATTTCGTTCAATTTGGAAGATAATTCGGAGATTTATGCAATTTTTGAAAAAGACATTTTGAAAGCTGACAAGATTGTAATTAACGAAATTAACTATAATTCATCTCCAAATTTTGATACTGATGATTGGATTGAACTTTTTAACTACACCGATAGCACAATTAATTTATCAAATTGGGTTTTTAGAGACGAAGATGATTTGCACAATTTTACAATTCCTGAAAATACTTTTCTTGAAAAAGGAGATTACTTAGTTTTGTGCAAAGATACTTTGTTATTCAGTTCGTTTTTCCCAAACACTAAAAATCTTGTTGGAAATTTTGATTTTGGATTGAACGGAAGTGGCGAGTTAATCCGATTATTTGATAATAATTTAAACATTATTGATTCGCTAACTTATGATGACAATCCGCCATGGCAAACTTCTCCCGATGGAAATGGAGCAACGTTGGAATTGCTGCATCCAAAATTGGATAATTCATTAGCTCAAAATTGGGCTGCATCTGTCAATTTTGGTTCGCCTGGTAAAATAAATAGCGTTTATACCAAAGTACACCAAAATGACGATTTGATTCCAACAGAAATGAAACTTGAACAGAATTATCCAAATCCGTTTAATCCAAGTACTTTAATTAGATATTCAATACCAACAGATGTGAAAAGTGAGAAGCAAGAAGTGAGACTAATAGTTTTTGATATTCTTGGAAACGAAGTAGCAACTTTGGTGAACGAAAATCAAAAGGCTGGTAATTACGAAGTAAAATTTGATGCTTCCAATTTAGCAAGTGGAGTTTATGTTTACCAATTGCAAAGTGGTGGTTTTTTTATATCAAAAAAAATGCTCTTGATTAAATAGTTTAATTGAAAATCGGATAAAAAATTGCCCATTAAATCTATGGTCTATTTATTCTTTAAGTTGTTTTGTTAGTCCTACTTAGTTAAATTTGGGATTAATTGTTAACGTTTTTATCATAAATTGATGTAAGATAGAAATTCCAATCTAAATGAATTTTTGTCTTTATGTAATCAAGCAAAGGGTGTGTTTTGCTAACGTTTTTCTGTATTGTTTCCTAGTTATGCCTTTACAATTTAGGAAATAATCCCTTTTGCTTAGTTACTCACATTAATATTGCGAAATAAAAGGAAAAATACATTTGAAAAAAATAATCTCCGTTGTAGGTGCAAGACCAAACTTTATGAAAGTTGCACCAATTCATAAGGCTTTTAAGAAATATGAAGATAAAATAATTCATTTAATTTGTCACACAGGGCAACATTATGACGAAAAAATGAGCAAGGTGTTTTTTGAGGATTTAGAACTTCCGCAGCCAGATTTTTATCTCGGTGTTGGAAGTGGCTCGCATGCAGAGCAAACGGCAAATGTTATGATTGAGTTTGAGAAAATACTTATAAACGAAAAGCCCGATTTAGTCCTTGTTGTGGGTGATGTAAATTCAACAATTGCTTGTAGCTTAACGGCAAAAAAACTCCACATAAAAGTCGTTCACGTAGAAGCTGGTTTGCGAAGTTTTGATATGGAAATGCCTGAAGAAATAAATAGAATTTTAACCGATAGAATTTCGGATTTTCTTTTTGTAACTGAAAAAAGTGGTTTAGAAAACCTTAAAAATGAAGGCGTTGATGATTCAAAAGTTTTCTTTGTTGGAAATGTAATGATTGATTCGCTTGTTCATTACCAACCTAAAATTGATAAATCAAACATTTTAGAATACTTTAAGTTGGCATCTGTCATTCCGGTGAATACCGGAATCTCAAAAGAGAATTCTCACGTCTCACGTTTGACGTCTCACGGTTATGTCCTTGTTACCCTTCACCGTCCAAGCAATGTTGACACAAAAGATTCGTTGGAAAAATTAGTCAATTTCCTAAATATTCTTGCAAAAGAACGTAAAGTTGTTTTTCCAATTCATCCAAGAACCAAAAGCAATTTAGAAAAATATGCTCTCATCCAAACATTGAGTGATGCAATAATTCTTTCGGAGCCAATTGGGTATATCGATTTTCAAGCGTTGACTAAAAATGCCGAGTTGATTGTAACTGATAGTGGTGGAATTCAAGAGGAATCAACATATCTTGGCGTGCAATGCATAACTTTAAGAACTTCAACCGAGCGACCAAGTACTGTTGATGTTGGAACAAACCAACTAATTGGAATCGATTTGGAAAAAGCAGAAATAGCTTGCTTAAATGTTCTTGCTGGAAATAAAAAAGATGGAACAATTCCAGAACTTTGGGACGGAAAAGCGGCGGAGAGAATTGCAGAAATATTATATAACGAATTATGTTAAATTGTTGTATTGTTGAATTGCTAAATTGTTGAAAGACTGAGCACTTGATACTTGCACCCAACATCTTTTGTCTTATGTCTTGATACTTGATACTAAAATATTATTTATAAAGGAAGTACTAATATGAAAATACTTATCACTGGCGGAGCTGGTTTTATAGGCTCTCACGTTGTTCGATTGTTTGTGAACAAATATCCAAACTACGAAATATTTAATTTGGACAAACTTACTTACGCTGGAAATCTCGAAAACTTAAAAGATATTGAGGGAAAATCAAATTACACGTTTATTCATGGCGATATTGTTGATGGCGAGTTTATCCAAAATCTTTTTAATGAACATAAATTCAATGGCGTTATTCATCTCGCGGCAGAATCGCATGTTGATAGGTCAATTTCAAATCCTATGGAGTTTATTCAAACAAACATTGTTGGAACGGTAAATTTACTAAACGCCGCAAAGGCAATCTGGCATGATAATTTTGAGAATAAACTATTCTATCATATTTCCACCGACGAAGTTTATGGCTCGCTAAGTGACGAAGGATTTTTTACTGAAGAAACTCCATATTCTCCACACAGTCCATATTCAGCTTCAAAAGCTAGTTCCGACCATTTGGTTCGTGCTTATAACGACACATTCGGTTTGCCAACAGTAATTTCAAATTGTTCAAATAATTACGGTCAAAATCAATTTCCAGAAAAACTTATTCCATTATTTATAAATAACATAATCAATAAAAAATCGCTTCCAGTTTATGGAAAAGGAATAAACGTCCGCGATTGGCTTTATGTTGTTGACCATGCAACCGCAATAGATGTTATTTTCCACAAAGGAAAGGTTGGTGAAACATATAATATTGGTGGAAATAATGAATGGAAAAACATTGATTTAATAAAAGTTCTTTGTAAAGTAATGGATAAAAAACTTGGACGCGAAGTTGGCGAATCTGAAAAACTGATAACCTACATTGTAGATAGAGCTGGTCACGATTTACGATACGCAATAGATTCAAGCAAGCTACAAAAAGAACTAGGCTGGAAACCATCACTACAGTTTGAAGAAGGCTTAGAAAAGACAGTCGATTGGTATTTGGCAAACACCGAATGGCTAAACAACGTTACTAGTGGTGCTTATAAAGAGTACTATTTAAAGCAATATTCGCAAAAGGAATAGCAACGCGGATTTAACAAATATATCGGATAAGAACAGATTTTTAAATTTATAAATCAGCGAAAATCTGTTTAATCCGTTAGATCAGAGTGCTATTTTTGTTTAACTTTATACTTGCAAACCGGAGGTTTGAATGAAAGGTATTATTCTCGCTGGAGGTTCCGGCACAAGGCTTTATCCGCTTACAAAAACTGTTAGTAAGCAGTTGCTTCCAATTTTTGATAAGCCACTCATCTATTATCCATTGTCAGTTCTGATGCTTTCGGGAATTAGGGAAATATTAATAATTTCTACCCCGCAAGATTTGCCACGATTTAAGGAGCTATTCGGCGATGGAAGTCAAATTGGTTTAAAGCTGGAATACGCTGAGCAACCAAGTCCCGATGGATTGGCACAAGCATTTATTATCGGTGAAGAGTTTATTGGCAATGATGATGTTGCTTTGGTTCTTGGTGATAATATTTTTTATGGTCATGGACTTACGGGAATGCTAACTCGTAGCGTCGAAACAGTTAAAAACGAACGCAATGCTGTCGTTTTTGGATATTATGTTAACGACCCCGAAAGATATGGTGTTGTTGAGTTTGATGAAACGGGAAAGGTTTTGTCCATTGAAGAAAAGCCAGAGAAGCCGAAAAGTCATCATGCTGTTGTTGGACTTTATTACTACACAAACGAAGTAATTGAAATAGCAAAAAACGTAAAGCCTTCCGCGCGTGGTGAGTTAGAAATAACTTCGGTAAATAATGAATTTCTAAATTTGAACAGATTAAAGGTTGAACTTTTTGGTCGTGGACAAGCTTGGTTTGATACTGGCACGTTTGAGTCTATGCAAGAAGCATCAAGCTTTATTGAAACAATTCAGAAGCGACAAGGCTTGCAAATAGCATGTATTGAAGAAATTGCATTCCAAAAAGGATGGATTTCGAAAGAGGAATTGCAAAAACAAGCTGAGATTTATAAAAAAAATAGTTATGGAAAATATTTACTTGGTTTAATTAAATGATAAAAAAATCACTAAAGCTCGTATTGTTGTTCAGTTCTTTTCTTTTTGTTGGTTGGGGAAATGTTGGGCATTACAAAATATCTTCAAATGCTACAAATTTCTTTCATCCGCAAATGAGTGATTTTTTATTTTGGAAGGATTATCTTTGTGCACATGCTTCCGATGCAGATTATCGCAAAGGCGATGACCCAACAGAAGGGGCAAAACACTATATAGATATTGATAATTATTCTTCATTTGTAAATTATGGTAGAATTGCAAATACTCTAGATTCAGTTATTGCTCTTTATGGTTCATCGTTTGTTTATGAACAGGGCGTTTTGCCTTGGGCTACAATTACAACTATTGACTCAATGACAGCTGCATTTGCTAGAAGAGATTTTGACAAAGCCATGTTTTTTGCTGCCGATATTGGTCATTATGTCGGTGATGGTCATATGCCACTTCACATTACTCGTAATTACAACGGACAGTTTACAAATCAGTATGGAGTTCACTCTCGCTACGAATCAACTATGATTGGAAAATATTCTTCGCAAATAGCCTATAGCGGTGACTCTGTTCATTATATAAGCAACAGTACCGCTTATATTTTTGAATATTTATATGATAATTATCGTTATGTCGATTCCATTCTCATAGCGGATAAAGCCGCAAAAGCTTTTGCTGGAAGTACTTCAAGCGATTTATTTTATCAAAAATTTTGGGAATATTCTAATAAATTCACAAATATATTGTTCCAAAATGCTTCCAAAGCAATGGCAGAATTAATATACTCTTCGTGGGTTAATGCTGGCAGTCCTGAATTATATCCTTCAGCAGTTGAGGATGAAACTTTAATTTTTGATTATTCATTAAGTCAAAATTATCCAAATCCATTTAATCCAACAACCACTATTAAATATTCAATTCCGAATAAGGACAATGTAAATGTTAAAATTGTTGTTTATGATATTGTTGGAAACGAAGTTGCAACGTTGGTTAATGAAGAGAAAAGTGCTGGTAATTACGAAGTGAATTTTAATGCAAGCAGTTTAAGTTCTGGAATTTATATTTATCAGTTGCAAAGTGGTGGGTTTTTAACATCAAAGAAAATGACTTTATTGAAATAGGATTTATGGTTTTAACGAGGAGTTTGCACTCGGTTTAACTCCGCTGGGAGTAGTAATTTTTTCGGAGTGTGGCTTTCAAGACACAAAAAACAAGAGCGACTCACCCTAAATCCCTCTCCCCGCATAGCGGGATCTTTGACTTAAAAAATAGAGGGACTTGTTTTTTCTTTCACACACAGAATACAATTCTATGCTACGAATTTTATTTGTCTAATCCGTGTAAATCATAAAAATCTGGGTTCCTATGATTTTTTGGGGTATATCTGAGTGGGTTTTCAATATACCGATGTAAAACCCTTTTTCAACTATCATTATTTTAAATTAACAAATTCATTAACAGAAATTCCACTTTTTCTAAGCAATGCTCTTAAAAGGCCGGGAGCTAGTTCTTTATGGTTTGGTACCGAAAGGGTAGGTTTATCTGAATGATATAAAATAATGTGACTTCCAGTTTGGTGGTCTATAATATATCCAAACTTAGTAAAAATTTTCACGGCTTTGTTTCCAGAAATATTTGAAAGAACTCCCATTTAAAGTGCAACCTCGCCAACAAATAATTCTTTTATTTCATTAAATTCTAAACGGTTATGTTTTTTTTCAACAAGAAGCCACCCTTCGATTGCATCTTTTACATTTGCTAAAGCTTTATCAATAGTTTTGCCTTGACTCATACAACCATTCAACTCCGGAACATCAACAACATATCCGCCATATTCTTTATCATACATAATTATAACTTTATAATTCATCTTATTTCTCCACTGATATTTACTTATTGGTAAAATAGTAAATTGCAATTTATAAAACAATTTAATTTGTTTAGAATCGACTATAAATCTTATTAACAACACGCATATAAAATGCTATTTTGTGCTACAAGTTTTATCTGTCTAATCCGCGTAAATCATAAAAATCTTAATAATCTGCGTTCCTATTATTTAAAATTCCTTTCTTATCTGTTATTTCTGTTAAACCCGCGTGCTATTTTTTGTCGAACTTACCACCAAAGCTAAAACAAAAAGCACAGAATACAATTCTGTGCTACGAAAACATTTTTAATATTACAATTAGAAGATGCCTTTAGCTCGTTTATGTTAAAATTGATAAAAGCACTATTTCGCTTAATTTTTAAAATAAATTGTTCATTTTTAAGCAAAATTTATATTTATCCAAATTATTTTATAGCTAAACAGGGCGCTTTGTAAACTAATTGTTAATTTTTATCGCTAATAACTCTTTTTTAATCAAAAATATTTTCATTAACCGGAAAAACTAAATTATGGAGTTCGATAAAAGTGTGTTTTTAGAACAAATACTCAATATTTTATGCAAACAACAATTTAGTTTTTCCGAATTATGTCCGTTTAAACCAAGTTAAAGTTCGAAAACAAGCCAAAATAGACGTTTTGGTAAAAAAAATATTTACTTTTACTTTACAAATCTCCCCCAAAGCTTTACTTTTGCTTTAATTGTTTGGAAATATGCTACACTTAGACTTAATTTTTCAAAAGGAAAGAATTAACAAATGGTAAAATTTGCTTTGCAATTAGTGGGTAATTATATATTTTTAGATACTATTTCCAATAAATAAGGGTCAATTCAATGAAAGATTATGATACAATTAATAATTTTATTCGTTTGCGTGGATCTGGGTTAACGTATAATGAAATTACGAAAAAAATTGGTATATCGCGACCGACTTTAGTAAAGTGGAATAAAGAGTATATTGCTGAAATTGAAGATTATGAGAAATATCTTTTTTATAACTTATATTCGAAGCATATTGTAATTGATGCAGATAGCGTTCATGTAAACACCTCCCGCTTGGTACAGTTCAACAAAATTGATAGGCCGCCAACTGAGTGGGAAATGGAGGTTCATCATAGGGCTTTAAATAATTTAAAAAAGCGATTTTTAAGGGATGTTAAGTCTTTACGATTAAAGTTTTCTAAAAATGGAGAAATTAGCGAAATTGAGTTTAATTTACTTGAAGATGAAAATTTGTTATAAAGAGCATGTCAAAGTAAAAAGATTAAGAGACCCGAGTAATGAAAGAATTATGGTTCCGCTTGAAATGGGAAAGTTGAAAGTATTTCATTCGCTCAAAAACAAATCAACAAAAATTTTCGACAAGACTGGTTAAATTGTTTATATTGGTGAGCTTTATTAATATAATATTAATTCGAAGACTATGGAATTTTTAAACAAATTTTTTATACTTTCAAATTAAAAACACATCAATGAATTCTATTGTTAACAAAAACATCAAAATACTTATACAATTTATAATTGGAATAGTGTTTGTCATAAATTTGCTCGTTTCAGAAATTTCAAACTACAAAACCTATTCTTTTTACTTAAAATCCACTTCTATTCTTATCCTGATTTTATTTTGTGTTGTTGATTATATACTTAATAAGGATAATTTTTCAAAGATAAATATCTTTGACAGTAAATGGTTTGGTTTCGTTTTATTGTCTTTTATAATCTTGCCCACCATAAGTTTATTTTATTCAGGCAATGCAATTTTTGGAATGTTAAAAATTGCCTATCTTCTTATTAGCACAATTCCAACAATTTTAGTTTTTTACTATTTATTAGTCACAGCTAGTGAAGAGAGGATAAGAGTATTTTTAAAAAGTGTTATTTATTTTGGGTTACTGTTTGCCATTTTCAGTTTAATATTTTCGCCTTTTAATCCCTCAACTGTTTATTCATTTGAATTTTCAAGATGGAGTCATGTTATTTCGGGAAGGTTATTAGGTACTATAACCGTAATAATTTTACTTTCCCATTTTACAGATTTTGTCGAGTCAAAATTGAATCTGATTATTGCTTCAACTCTTCTGTTAACTTCAACTTATTTTGTTGGTTTACGAGCAGCGTTATTGGGAATTGCTATTTTATTAATCTTTCTTTTGATTTTCTCTTTAATTATAAAGGACAAAAAAAGTCTATTAACTATTATCCTATCTGTTGTTTTTTCTTTTTTAATAATTTTTTTAATTAATCTGGGCAATCAAGATTCTACAGAAAGATATAACAAATTGCTTACATATCAAGAAGGAGAATTTGATGATGGTGCGATTAACGCTAGAATGAAAGCTTATGAAGTAAGTTGGGAAAACATAAAAAAAAGTCCATTTTTAGGCATAGGCTTTGGAGGATTTTATAATAAACAAGTAAGTGGAGAAATAGCCAACATCAAATATCCACATAATTTGATAATTGAAATACAATTGGAGTTGGGTTTAGTCGGCTCGGTTTATTTTGGGATTTTAATTGCTGTAATGTTAAGCCTCGCTTATAAATATTTTAAGTCGTTTTTTGTGTTTTTAATTTTCTCTTTATGGTTGGCTATGTTTTCAAAAGATATTGCAACACAGACACAGCTTTGGATTGGACTAGCGTTATTGGGAATAAAAAAAAGGGAACGGGGAATGATGGAATAAAAATATGGAATGGTGGAATGAAGATAATGAATAATGGATGAGGATTACCACCAGGTAAAGGCTAAGATTAAGTTGAAAAAAGGAAGCGGGAATGTTGGAATAAAAACATGGAATGGTGGAAAGACGATGGGGAATAATGGATAAGGATTACCACTAGGTAAAGGCTAAGATTAAGTTGAAAAAAGGGAATGATGGAAAGACGATGAGGAATAATGGAATAAAAACATGGAAGAGACTGGAGACTGTCCCATTTTCCAGGTAGTATAACATTTTTTGTGTAAATGGAAAAATCTAAGAAGCGAAGGGAGGCTTAGCCGACCGTAGCTTCTTAGATTTTGTTAAAAAAATTATTAACTTAATTAT
>Ga0209016_1000722_pt1 | contig 35463 bp, 26 predicted proteins | sample EPASupsiteSAE305_FD_187265 | JGI IMG/M metagenome (GOLD analysis project Ga0209016, IMG submission 187265) | Bioremediated contaminated groundwater microbial communities from EPA Superfund site, New Mexico - SAE3-05 (SPAdes) (version 2) | ecosystem: Environmental > Aquatic > Deep subsurface >... | reverse complement strand
TACTGATTTTTGAACCAGCTGGTAAATCTAAAATCAGTAAAAAATGGAGGTCTAACAATTAAATTTGGTATGTTCAAGTTTTCGGCCAAAGTAAGAGCATTTCGGATGGTTTTAGCTTTGGACGTGACAACGGGGGTAGCGATTCCAACTATTGGAATTCCCGTACTATTAATTAACTCTCTCAAATAATCCTCATGATAAGTATCATAGCAATCAGGATTAATGACCAATTCGATGGCTTCAAAATCAAACTCTTTTGCTATGGCGAAGATACGAGCTAATCCATACTTATATAAACTACCTGACGACAATGTTAACATTTCTTTCTATTAGTCTTTTTTTTACACTTACAATTCTACACACTAAGAAAAAAAATGGCAAAAAACCCTAGGATGAATAACGAAATCCAAATTCTAAATAAAGAATTAGGCTTCATGTTTCGTTATTCGGATTTCGGACTTCGAAATTCTCTCTAGATATTTATCCAATTAATCTCATCGTCTCTGGTGGACCAAAGGCAAATAATTACTAATCATCAATTACAAATTTTCAAATAGAACATTATATCCTAACAATCTCTACATCTTCTACGGTTCTAATGTCCGAATATGTTCTTTCTTTAACATTCAAAACAATATCCAGTAATCTGCTAAGATTCTCATTCAAATTTACAATTTTAACCTCCGTATTAAACAATCTTAGAAATCCCATTTTACAATTCAATTCATCAAAAAAAGATCTGCTTGCATATTTTACATCTCTGAAATCCAATTCTACTACTTTTGATTTCATATTCTTAATATGCTCATAAAGCTCTCTTGCTGTTTGGCGAGATATCATACTTTCCGATTCAAAAAAATCCTTAATGTATACTTTATTATTTAACATATTTGTATAAATCAAATTTATTCAATGGTTTTTTAACTCGTAGTACAATGATTGTACCTTTCCATTCATTGTTAGTATACAGAAATGATTATGACCATAAAACTCATATGAAGAAAATTGTCATCCTCGGGCCCCGACCCGGGGATCGCGTTAAATACGCATCACTTCACAAAAACACTTTTTTCAATTCGTCAAATCTCCAAAATATGTTATGTCCCTTTTGTCACCAAAAGGTACCCAAAAGTGCTGGGGCCGACTACAAGTATCAATTTTCAATTTCCGATTTCCAATTTTCAATGAATTTTATAATCTTCAATATTCATTTAGTGAATGAAAATTTATCCAATGAAAATTATTTGCAAAACTGTAAAATTGTAATATTGAAAATTTCTCTTTTGCCCCAAGCCCCTGTTTTCCTTACCCTATTTCTTAATTCCTAATCCTATTTCTTTTGTAACCCCTGACTAATGCAGAATTTACTTATTTCTAAAACCCTATAATACAGACAGACTTTCACTGTGCCCTGCGTAGCCCCGCTAAGCGGGACGAAATAGGGTTTCTGTCTGCTTTATATCGTTCTAATTCTGGTTGTTAAAGGGCGAGACAAACACTCCTAATTCAATATTGCATTGACTTGAACAATATCAGAAATAATATTCCACAGTATAATCAATGCTATACAGTTCATTATCCACATCTTGATTGGGTTTTTTTCTTTCTTTTCAATATAAATGTAATAGTATTCATTCACTATCATTCCATACGCACTACAAATACGAAGAAAAAAAACATAATAAAGTACATTTACCGACATCACATTTAAATCCACCGAATATACAAAGGAGCCAACAAGTGCAATCAGCAACAAAATATTAATTAATGATCTCGTTATCATTTTCCCCTTATACGCGAAAAAAGCGGTAATCAAAAACATAAAAGGTAGAGTTATCGTGACACTTGTAACCGCCATCATTATTAATGATATGAACAATGGTATCTGTTTTTTATTAATCTCCATAGTTAAATATTATTGTTAATTATAGCGGGTTTTGCACTGCCATCTATCTCTTTTTTGGGTGTGTGATTCCCCGTCGTAAATGCTCTATACTGTTCTATACTTTCAGAATTAATTGCTGGTACTGGCACATCAATTCCAAACATATTTATATACTTTAAAGTATATGGACATCCTAGTGATTGACTTGAATTACAAAACGTCTCTTCATATTCAGGCAGATTATTGTAATTAGGTGCTTCTTCAGGTGGCATTGGATTAAGATCCATAATAAAATCATGGAAAAGATCGCTTACCTTCTTATCACTATTCTCCTGACTTATCGAATCTCTATAAAAAATGGCACCCAAATAATTTGAATTCACATCTTCATAAGAGAATCCACTATCCATTGAAAGAATAAACTGAAGAGCCTCAACTAAATATCCAACAGCGAATACTCCAACCTCTGACTTCATATCTCTAGATATCGATCCAATCATATTGCTGTAATATACCGTATTCCAGAAATGTTGCATATCAATCCAACCTTCCTTTTCTGTATAAATGAATCCATTTGGATTGCCAAAATAACCACTAGCAAATTCATTTTTTATACTTGATATTATATCCTCCTTCGAAGCACCCTCTCTCTTTATTTCAATCATTCTTATATCGTTGTATACACGCATCATATCGGTGTCTTGTGCAAGATTCGGGACCTCTCCACTTGGATCAACAAAGTTTACTGGATTATCATTTACATAAGCATACAAATTCATACTATCCTTATACCCAATCGGATCCTGATTCAAGAACCTCCCCAATTCAGGAGAATAATATCGAGCCTTGTAATAATACAACCCAGTTTCACTATCAGCTCTCTGACCCGTATATCCAAAGTCATTTCCAACCGTACTAGCACTAATGACTACACCGTTACTATTCAATACCGTTGTTTTCCCGTATGCGTCGTATTCATATTTCTCTACAACACCACCCGTATCATCCGTAAGTGCTACAACAGATCCCAGAATATCTTTGTGATAATAATAGTCATTCGAGTTCGTCCGTATCTTCACTACATCATCCAATCCCATAGTTCCATAAATATATGACTTCATCAGTATATCACCTTCATATTCCTCTATCACCTGTTTACCTGAATATATGAATCTCGTAGTAATATTATCAACTGTCTTAAGTACTCTATTCCCAAAAGCATCATAACCATACTTAGCGATTTCCGTGTTATCCGCTCTGATTAATACCTTTACCATTCTATTGAAAGCATCATAGACGAATATTCTTGTACCATCCGTTAATAGATTCCCGTTTTTGTCGTAGTTATATACTTTAGTTGGACTACTCAACTTCGACTGTTGACCCACACCTATCTATGTACAACCAATTATCTCTCATCATCTACTTCAAAGCATCTTTTAACTCCCAAAAAACTCTTCCACCTTTCTCCATTAAATCGCCTACCAATTCAACGGTATCATCTTTTGTCGATGCATCATTATGCAAAATTCTAAACGCTTCAACCCAATTATCATCTAGACTAAAGATGTTCTTAGTTCCTTTTCCTTTTATACATCCTTCTAATAGAAACAACCTGGATATTTCCAATGAGTCTTTCGGGGATGCTTTGGCCAAATCAACAATAGATTCATTCAAGTAGTGATCCCAAGTTAACACACCATTTGATTTCTTAAGACTCTCTTTCAAATGAGCAGCCAACCAATCTAATTTAAATAAACAATTTTCCGTTTTTAACCAATGGGCAAATTCTGCATATACACCTGCATCCAAATTTAACTCTAACAAGTAATCCCATATCTCCATCAAACACTTAGACAATTGTCCTCTCTCAGTCGACTTAACCATATGATAGTTGACAATATATGAGTTACCGATAAATTCGATGAATTCCTTATATCTGGCAATGCTTTTAACCTTAAAAAATAACTTGCTCAAATCTGATGCCAAAGTAAATTCATCGTAATTTATAATGGCTAAAGCAATATGTTGAGCAATCCCCTTATCAGGATCTTTGAAATGCTTCTGATTAGGATAGTTAGATTCTTCTAAATTCAGAGCTTCCTTATACAGATCTCGAATCTTCGCATTATTGAATACACTCTCATACAGATTATTAGACAGATATCCTTCCAGAGAAGCTGTATATAAAGTCATGTCATCCTTTGGAAAAACTTTGCCAAACATCGCATCCATCCAATCCTTATCTCTGTAGTAAAAGTAAGCCAAATTATATCCAAATAAGAACATCATCGATCTACTCTTCTCTTCATCCAAAATATCTTCATATACTCTCTTTACGTCTGTATTTATCTTAATAGTATCCTTATCATTAAATTCCTTACCATCTTGATATATGAATAGAGTAAGCGCTTGAAATGATTTACCTCTGATGGAATTAATCGCTATATCATAGGGGTCACTATTTTTAAAGATTTCTTTCTCTTCTAGGTATGTAATCGGATAGTAATTCAAAAGATACTTAAGAATTACTAATATAGTGTCTCTGCTACTTTTAAAATCAAAACCAAGCTTATTATCCACTTCTCTAAGTAATTCATTACATAAATCTGCCATAGCAGAATGCACATTCCTCCACCCAGCCAACCACCCGTCTGTGTGGTCATAACCCCGCTCCTCCTGATCAAATTCCTTCTTTTCACCTGATTGAACTATTGCTAGCAAAAATATTACTATTTTTTTAAAGTATTTATCATCCATATTTCCACGTTTATTTCTCAATATTTCTTTCAGCCCATACAAAAAAGAATATGTGTAATGTTTATCCAAATTATCTCTATCGAAAAAAAGTTCACAATTATCTATATACTCCAATGGACGTTTCATCATATCCTCCTTTACAGTTTCACCCATCCCGTCTGCGTTAATTCGAGTAAAATAATCATCACTAGCATTGTTTTTAATTATTTCCGCTGGAGACCACTTACTCTCTAGATAATCAACAATTTGCTTAATGGAAAGCTTGTTCAAATCATTTGCATCAACTGGACCTTTATCATTAATCATTCCACTTTTGATCCCACTGACAGCTGGGCTAGGTTCATAATTCTTAATAAATTTAAATCCGTTATCGCTCAATAATTTAATTTGCTTTTGACTTAATTCCGGAATCATAGATAGTATTTCCGATCCATAATTCATATGCATTTTTTTTAGATCCGAGCTCCCATTCTTCTCTGAAAAGTACTTAATTACATTATTAAAATATACCTCCTTATCATCTACAGACATTATCGGATAAGCTGTACCAACAAACCTTCTATATTCAGCGCCATATATCAACTCAGTATAATCGTCTTCTTCAAATAATCTAAACAGATACTCTCTAACTTTATCTTTAAATAATTCCGGACGAATACAAAGAATATACAGTTTAAATCTCCATATAGATCTTATTTCAGGAATATTAAATATTCTATTACAAACAATTGCTTTGAATCTATCAGCATCATAGCCATATAATCGTTCTGTTAGTTCTTTCATGACGGCAACTAATTCTTTCACATCATATCCATGCTAGGTATGTCTTCCGCTATTCGTTTTCAAAGTAAAAAAATCAACATCGAATAAATGAAAATTTTCCGAATACTTAAAAACACTTTTGTATGTTTTATCTCCTAATAAAACAATCTCGGTCATAACATCACAACATAGACTTATAGCTTCCTCTAGATGCTCATTATCGATTCTGAGCATATAGTGAAATACTTTTGTAAATTCCAAGTCGCTAAAATAAAATACTTTGTTACTAATAAACCCATGTGGCTCCTTTTTAATCTCTTCCTTCTTCACGACGGTCAACACTGATTTAGCCAAAGTTATAATACTCTTGTAATCTCCTGCATCTGACAAGGCATGGAACATGTTCTCATACTCAAAACCCCAATGATTAAAACTCTTCATCAATTCAATCCATTTCTCTTTGTCTATTTTGTTCACAATATGCTTCAACTGCTCAGCAGAAAACACATCACAAATTCTACTGAATTGATCAATGACCTCAGGATTAAATGTTTCCTTTGAAATTTTCACATTCATAATTATTTTATAAACAGTGTCCGGAACTACAGATACTAATCTCGATATATAGTTTAGCTCTGGAGTTCTGTAACTATATTTAGTTAAATCTTCCGATTTCTTTTTGATAATGTCCAAAAAACCTTTTTCCCAGAGCCATGACATCCATTTCTTATCTGCTTTACTATAAAAATAGTTACGTGCATCATAATTCAAATTTATTATATTTCTTATATGACAAGTTAGATTGTTCTTGTGATTCTTTCCTTTTATATTTTGAATAATATAGTCTATAAACGAATGCACATATATTTGTTGAATAGTCACTATCCTATTCATGAGATTTATATAATCATCAACTAATTTATTATAATCATTCTCAGTAAACTCAATGAATTTGTCGATGCTTTCAAAACCTCTTACAGATACTCCATGATGAGTAAGATCAGAAAGTCTTTGATACATTTTGTCCACCATCACAAAATCACTAACAAAAGATTCGCTATTTACCTGTTCACTAAAGCTATCTGGAGACAACTTACTAATTTCTTTTATACTTCTGTAAAAAACTCTAATCGTATTATGAACACTATCCGTACTTATTAATGGATATATAATCTCCCTCAAAGAGTTTGACGCTTGGCTCATCCAATCAGGATTATTTCTACATTCACTTCTCATCGCAAAAAATGCTCCCTTCACAATATCTGACATTTTTTGTTTTGGAGATTTTTTCTCATATGAACTAAAAAAAACATCTAAGTTATTTAAAAAATCTATATATTTTGGCGGTATTTCTACTGGGCTTAATAATAATCTGATATTACTATCCTCATTATTTGTAATTATCATTTGTAGTCATTACTATTCAAAAGAACATTTATCACAGAAATTAAGTATTTTTAGTATGTATTAGTTCATAAATAATCACTATCATTTTATGTATAGTGGCTATTAAGAATGTAGCTATTAATGCCATATAAAACGAGTCATAATTGCTAACGATGAGTTTAAACTCTCCATCAATGAGCATTTTTGATAGTAATGCAACAATTACAAACAATAATATCGCTGATATTGATTGAATTATTTGAATAATATATGGATGGCATTTCAGTTTATTCAAAAACGTATTGAAGTATCCAAAAAAGAACCTTATTACACCATATACAATAATCACATACATCAAGTCTCTATTCGAGAACTGATATTTATACAACATTAATACAGAAATATAAACAACTGCAATAAGAATAATTATTGTAGATACATATGAAAATAATTTAGCTTTAAATGTCATTTTATCCGATAATTATTTGATACGTGAATTATGGCACACTATCTTTATTCATTCGATAAATAATAGATATTGCACAATTCATCGTAGATAACATCCTTATTTGATAACATCTGTTCTAGGCGATTTTTCCAATAATGAATATTAGTATATTGCTCATAAGACTTTGGATAATTTCCAATTGCTATCTGATTTTCAACAAAATCAGATATTTTAGAATCATCTAAAGTATCAACTCTACCATTCGATCCATAATCAAAGTCAACAATTTCTCCGTTGTCTAGATTGGTTACTCTGCATCCATTTCCATGGTAACAGTACTTAAGATTCTGTTCTTTCAATATTCCTTCTTTTCCTATACCATCAGATGACCAATTCGGACCATTTAGTCCCAAATTCTTTTTTAACAATTCACTAATACCTAATTGTTTTGAAATTAAATCTTTAAGGATAGTCTTTACGATATCATTAGACATATTTACTTAGTAAATAAATTATTTGATTAGTGAGATATCCAGGCATTGCTAATAATCCAAATATATTAAATCACAACCTACTTCATTCTTTATACTCCCTCTCCTCCCAACTTACTTTTCTACCGGCAACATAGAAATTGCTTTTTCTAATTTCTTCGATAGTTTCACTTTTGAATTGATAATCGATGTAATACAAACCATTATCATGAAAGATACTGACTTCAAAAATCACCACATTTTGTTCTCTCGGTAATTCAGCCATTTTATACTCTTGAACCTCTTCTATACTAATTACTACATTTACCCATGTATCTTTTTCTATATTCAAACATGTAATAGTAACTTCAATATCTGGTTTGCCCCTTTTTGAGTAATCCATTTCAATTTTCTTTATCAGTCCATCATGCATATCTCCATATTTTTCAAGGAATGTCTGAATACAATTTGGTTTTAAGATATTATTCATATAAATAATTCAACAATAATTATCTTTCAATCTCACTTATTAAGTCGCTTATTATATCCTTATAGTAAACAGGAAACACAACATGAAGTTTATGTTTTTCATCATCCTTCCATGAATCTATAGCCTCCAATAAAACATCTAAGTATATTTTACAATTTTCTCTATCATTTATAAGAGGTAAGTCTTGATGAATAATCGTAATATCCCTCTCCTTAATCCAACAAAAGTCTCTCAATAAATCTGATAAAGCATTCCAATTATATCCAAAGTAAGGAAATTTTAGATTCCTATTGTATTCATCATATAAACTTTTCTCGACATTATGATTTTTAGATATAGTTACGAAATAATGATTCCCATTATTTGAATCATATTGAAAAGAATCGATAAAATTTAGTATTGAAATATTTAAATAAGTTCGCACCATAATATAATTATTATTTTTTAATATTAAAGAAAGATTTGTAATGATCTGGCGTATAGTAAATATCACCGCCTTCACCCTTTACTATTCTCTGTAAACCAGTTCTTCCATCAGTAGGGTGCACATATTCCTTGTAATAGCCTAACGGCTTTTCTGGCAATAATGATTTCCCATTTACGGGACGGTTTTGAAATATTGTTCCATCGTTCCTGTGAGGATATTTTTCACCTCTATCTATTCTCTCAAGCGTCTTGCTAATACCGTCTGAACCAACATATTTCTTTAGAATACTAGTAAACTTACTATACAACCCGCCATATATTACAGTCTGTCCCACCAAACTTCCTAAAGCTTCTCCTTTGTCAGAATCAGATAGATTATGAAAGTTTGCAATGCTTCCAATAATACCACCTATTATGTTGGCAACATTCTCAGGTAAGTTCCCTATATTTAGTTTCTCCTGACCGGATATAACAGATGCTATCCCCAAATATCCAGCAAGCGATGCACCCAAAACTTCAAATGGAGATTTCACCAATCCAATACTATATCCGACTAGTGCACAGGTAAATCCTACGCACTCTCCCGTTGATGATACTCCGACATTTTCTGCGGCGTATGCTGTATCAATAAAACTACTAAGCCATCCGCTCATTCCCGAACTCATATTCCCTTGACTTCCCTCCTTATACAATCCCAAAGGATCCACATAATTCACCGGATTGCCTCCAACATACTGATACAAATTCATACTATCCTTGTACCCAATCGGATCTTGATTAAGGAACCTACCAAGAGTTGGTGAATAGAATCTGGCTTTGTAATAGTAGAGGCCGGTTTCACTATCAGCTCTCTGTCCAGTGTATTGGAAATCGTTACCAACAGTGGATGCTGATATGACTTCGTTATTTGGATTTCGGATTTCGGTATTCTCATATGGATCATACTCATACTTCTCCACTACCTCACCATCGTTATTTGAAAGAGCGATTACAGAACCAAGTATATCCTTGTGATAATAGTACTCGTCTCCTGAAGCTTTTTCCATCCTTATAACATCATCAAGTCCTTGGACTCCGTATATATATGATTTGCTGAATTCATCATTGGTGTATTCCTCTATCACCTGTTTACCGGAATATACATATCTTGTAGTAATATTATCAACTGTCTTAAGTACTCTATTTCCAAATGCATCATAGCCGTATTTGGCTATCTCTGAATTGTTTGCTCTATTAAGAACCTTCACCATTCTATTAAATGCATCATAAACGAATATCCTTGTACCGTCTGTAAGGAGATTGCCGTTTTTGTCGTAGTTATAGAGTTTTGTTGGATCAACTGAATTGACGACTACCGGTTCCTCGGCTAATGCTGTATCAACATTACTACTCCAAATATTGGCAAAATAATTTCCTACTGTATTTATAAATGACAAACTACCGGTTGATTCATAAACTTCTATTTCTGATAAACCTCCTGCTTTATTAGCTGATTCTATTACAAATTTTATATATCGATATGATCCAATCACTTGTGATTGCCCTGAGCCCTGAGCTGGTCGAAGGGTCACCTTGATGATGTCATCTAAGAATCAATTTCTACTCGGCACTTACTTTCTCACTACATACTTTTGCTAGTTCATCAAGGAAGTCATCAACATCTTTTTTTTCAAAGTCGTAGAGATGTATCTTTTTTATTTTGTCGTTTCTGTCATCTGCTAGAATTATGTATCTAGATACTCTTCTGTTCACATCGATATCGGTTCTAAGAATTCGCGGACATCTTATATTATATTCTGAGAACACAAGAGTTACTATTAGTTCATCATTATTTATTTTTACCTTATATGGGGTCTCTCTATGAAATTTAATTAACATGGCATTAGTCCATGCATGTAATAGTTGTACTAATAAGAAATATATAAACGTCTCTCCATTAAAACCATCTGCTCCTTTACTTACTGATCTTTCCACGCAAATATAAACTAATATCATTAGTATAAAAAGACATGCAAAAAAAAGACCACTATTTATTTTATAACTGTTTAACTCAACTGTATGATAAAACCACAAATTCGATACAATAAAGATTAAAGCTCCAATTGCTATCATTTTTAAGCGAGTTGAATCACCAATGATGCTTAGAAAACTATAATCAAAGACGAACGCAATAATAGAAAAAAATATGAAATTAAAATACAACATTATGTAATCACTCTTTTTTCTTAATATTTCCATATGAAGTTTAATTAAATGTTATCGCTGCTCCTCTTAATTCTTTCTTTGGATGAGAGTCGACATTTCCACCCCCATCTCAGACATCAAGACTATCACTTGTTGTATTATCGTTTTAACTAACAAACTTTCTCTTCCATCCCCTCGTCTCAATCAATCTGACATTCTCGACATCTTTCAAAGTATATAAATACTTACTAAGTAAATTAAGTTCTTTATCATCTAAATCTCCTTCAAAAGGATTAGTATAAATTGCATTACCGTAATTTCTATTGGATTTCTTAGGAGTATCATCCACTATTAAAATTCTGGACATATCGTATCCCATTTTTTTTACCTTCTTTAAATCTTTCACATAATGTCTTTCAAAAGATTCACTATTCAATGCATATGAACATTTGCTTCTTACCCAAACAAATTGAAGATTAACATTTTTTGGAATAAGATTCATAATAACCTCCTCCACATAATCATCACTTGCAGAAGACCAAATTGCCAAATCAAAATGTTTAGACACCTCAAATAAAAATTCTCCTAAATATGGCCTTTTATATACATAATATTTTGATGTCCTAAAATCTTCCTTTCTATTCGAAATCCTCTCTTCAGTTGAATAGATTAAGTTTTCATCGAGATCGAGGATGAGGAGAAGTCTATTTATTTTTGTTTATTAGATTAAATCTCCCTATTCTGCCTATTATTAGCAATAGAATTGGCCATATCTCTTACATATTTATCTTCATTAATACTATCCATGTTTTCCTTTATCCAATTAGTAGCATAATCAGCCATCTTTTTTGTAAAATGTCTTGAATATGTACAGTGCAAGAGAAAAATAGCGACAACTGCTTTCAAATTGGAGCCAGATAATTGATACAGAATCAAATCGACATCTTCTTTCTTTGTAATTATACCATTTAAGCATTTTTCTCCATGTAGCACAGTGGAAACATCGGTATAAACGCTTAAAATGTTTCTGATAATTTCTCCATTAGTAGCAAATCTATATTTCTTGTTTATTCTGGCCACAATGTCTATCGCATCATAATTCTCCATTTTTAGTAGTTCAAAAAAAATTTCTCTTAACTCTTCCAATGAAGTATTTCTTATATATCTATTAATGAACAAGTAATCATTATTAGATTCTGCATTAATTAATTCTTCCACTATTTTTTTCATATATGTAAGTTACAAATAATATTCTAATTACTAAAAAACGGTTTAATATCTACATTAGCTGTATCGAATCCATTGTGCTCTAATATATTAGTCATATCATTAAGCATAATATAATTTGAATCATTTGATAATCTATTTGGATCATAATAATGACCCGTCATATCATTTACTTTTGTCAGTGTTCCTTTATTAGAAATATGCATTTGACCTCCAAAATAGACATCCTCTCCCTGAGCTAAAAAAGAATGTTGTTTACCAATAATCATTTTTCCTTCAGAATTGACAATATAATCAAAATCACCACTGAGCGTTCTGTTACCAAACATAGCATTTTTTATTTTTCCATCAATTATTTTATATGGTTGCAATCTAGCACCACTACTAATGTCCTGAATGATATCCGGACGAAGATTCTCCATAGGCTTCACAGCTCTTCCAATAACATCCGAAATATTACTAACAGCTTTCATTGCTGTTGCTTTCTTCAACAACGCCATTGCCTCATCAGAATACTTAAGTCCACCAAATATAGGTGCGAAGGCTACTAGGTCTAATGCAATTTGCATTCTGCTCGTATCATTCCAGTGAGCCATATCATAAGAGAGATCTCTGACATCACCTGCAAGATCTGCTCCTGTTAAGCCACCTAATATTTGCATCACAGTACCCAAAGCTGTGAAGCTGTCGGAATAATTTCCCAACACTAATTGCTCGAAAGATTGTCCTAAATAGTTCAATACCCCCGACCCGACATTCGAACTACTCCCCTCTTTATATAACCCCAAAGGATCATTGAAGTTTACTGGATTATCATTTACATAAGCATATAAATTCATTCCCTCACTATAGCCTTCAGGATCCATATTCATAAACCTTCCCATTTCCGTACTATAATATCTCGCCTTATAGTAATACAATCCTGTTTCATTATCATTTCTCTGACCCGTATATCCAAAGTCATTTCCAACCGTACTAGCACTAATGACTACACCGTTACTATTCAATACCGTTGTTTTCCCGTATGCGTCGTATTCATATTTCTCTACAACGCTTCCTGTCTCATCACTAAGAGCAATTACAGATCCAAGTATATCTTTGTGATAATAATAGTCATTCGAGTTAGTCTTCATTTTTACCACATCATCTAGTCCCATAGTTCCATAAATATATGACTTCATCAGTATATCACCTTCATATTCTTCAATCACCTGTTTACCGGAATATACATATCTTGTAGTGATATTATTAACCGTCTTTAGTACCCGATCACCAAATGCATCATAGCCATACTTAGCAATTTCCGCATTATCCGCTCTGTTTAATACCTTTACCATTCTATTAAAAGCATCATAGACGAATACTCTAGTACCATCCGTAAGTAGGTTGCCGTTTTTGTCGTAGTTATATACTTTGGTTGGATCAATAGGATTAATAACTGCAGGTTCTTCGGCGATGGCTGTGTCTATATTTTTGTCAAAAATATTAACGAAGTAATTCGCAACAGTATTGATGAATGAAAGACTATCAGAGGATTCATAAATTTCTATCTCCGATAGACCACCAGCTTTATTGGCAGATTCGATTACGAATTTGATATATCTATATGTTCCAAGACCCTGCCCTGTACCGCTTGCTGGTTCAGGGTTACCGATAGAAACCCAATCAGTAGTATTATCCATATCTCCTATCGACAACTCATCGTAAGTCACCTGATCAACAGATCCGAGTAATTTGTAATTATGTGTTTCTCTGTCTCGGTGAACTCTCGGATTCATCAATCTTACCATCGCTACATCTTTAGCTCCTCCCAAATCAAGTTCTAACCAATTTGGATTTTCCACACTTGGTGCATCATTATTGGAGAACCAATCATAATTTGTAAGTGAGCCATCTTTGGCATTCTCTCCTTTGTATGTCGTACTGTAATTTGCCGATATCGTTACACTAGCGGTCAAGGCTATATTATTTGGAATTTGGATTTCGTAATTCGGATTTTCTACTCCGTATATTTCTATTTCACTCAAACCACCCGCTTTGCTTGCAGATTCAATAACAAATTTAATGTATCTAAATGTTCCAATATTTCCATTATCAATGTTACCAAGTGTAGTCCAATCGGTAGATCCCGTAGCATCCCCACTATTTAAATCCGTGTAATGAATCTTGTCATTTGATCCTTGAATTTTGTAACTCTTCGTCATTCTGTCTCTATGGACTCTTGGATTCATGAAGCGAATCATATTCAAGTCATTCGTTGACCCAAGATCAATTTGCATCCAATTTGGATTGATTGAAGTTGGTGAATCGTTAAATGAGAACCAATCATAATTGGTCAACGATCCATCTAGGGCGTTTGACCCTTTGTAGGTGGTCGAGTAATCCCCCGATGTTAATACTGTTTTGTTTAGTGCCAAATTATTTGGTATTTGAGCTTCGTAATTCGGATTTCTCTCTCCATATACTTCCATCTCAGATAGTCCTCCCGCTTTACTTGCCGATTCAATCATGAATTTCAAATACTTATATGTACCAAATTCTCCGACTATCACCCAGTCCGTTGTTCCATCAGCATTACCATTTCTAATCTCCGTGTAATTAATCAAATCATTTGTACCTAGAATCTTCCAATTATGAGTTTCTCTGTCTCTATGAATTCTCGGATTCATAAATCTAATCATGTTTATATCATAGTAATCAGCTAAATCAATTTGTAGCCAATTAGGATTATCTACAGTTGGATTATCGTTAAACGAGAACCAATCGTAATTTGTCAGAGAACCATCTACGGCATTTGATCCTTTGTATGTAGTTGAATAATCGCCGGATGTAAGAACTGATTTATTCAATGCTAAATTTGGTGGTCCAACTGGTTCGCTTGAAGCTACTGAAGATCCATAAACTTCAAACTCACTTAACCCTCCAGCTTTGCTCGCAGATTCAATTAGGAATTTAATATACTTATAAGATCCAAGATCCTCTGAGCCCTGAGCTGATCGAAGGGTCACCCAATCAGTAGTATTCGTAGCATCTCCACTTGTGATATCAGTATAAGTGATTTTGTCATTTGAGCCCTGTATCTTATAACTCTTTGTCATTCGATCTCTATGAACTCTCGGGTTCATGAATCTAATCATCGAAATACTCACAGCTTCACTACCACTTGTCAGATTAAATTCAATCCAGTTTGGGTTAGCGACTGAAGGTACATCATTATTGGAAAACCAATCATAATTTGTGAGCGATCCATCTTTGGCATTCTCTCCTTTGTAGGTGGTACTGTAATTAGCCGATGTTAGTACAGTTGAATTAAGAGCAAGATTGATAGGATTTTGGATCTGGTAATTTGAGTTTTCCTCTCCATATATTTCAATTTCACTTAAACCACCAGCTTTAGATGCTGATTCTATAACAAATTTAATATATCTATAAGTGCCCAGATTTTCTGAGCCCTGAGCCGGCCGAAGGGCAATCCAATCCGTACTTCCCGTAGCATCTCCACTACTCAATTCCGTGTAATTAATTCTGTCATTTGTACCTAAAATCTTATAATTTCTCGTCATTCGATCTCTATGGACTCTCGGGTTCATAAAACGAATCATGGATATATCATTATATGACCCGAGATCAATTTGTAACCAATTATAATTAGTCGTGCTTGGGGTATCGAAATTCGAAAACCAATCATAATTTGTAAGTGAACCGTCTACTGCATTTGCACCTTTGTATGTAGTGCTATAATCAGCGGATGTTAATACGGTTTTATTTAAGGCTAAATTGTTGATATTTGGCATTTGGAATTTGTCATTTTCTACGCCATATACTTCAATCTCCGAGAGTCCTCCAGCTTTCAAAGCTGACTCAATTACAAATTTGATATATCTATATGTCCCAATCACTTGTGATTGCCCTGAGCTTGTCGAAGGGTCATATACAATTTCATTTTTATTACCCGAAGCATTACCACTAGTAATCAATTCATAATGAATCAAATCGGTTGTTCCATAGATTTTGTACTCTTTGGTTTGACGATCCGGATGTTTTAAAGGGTTTTTGATGGTTACTTTATAGACATCATAGTAGTCAGACGAACCGGCACTACTGCCATCTTGTTTCTTGGCCAAGTCGAGAATTAGCCAGTTTGGATTTGTTACTGTCGGTACATCATTAAATGAAAACCAATCGAAATTTATTCCGTTTTTCTCACCATCTACGGCATTTTTGCCAGCATAAGTCGCAGAATAATCTCCTGAAGTGAGGACTTTTCTATTCAAAGAAAGGTTAACAATTTCCACAGGCTCTTCTTCCTCTTCGCCTTGACTATCCGATGTTAAGATTTGATTTAGACCATTATGAGTTCTAGTCTCCGTTATTCCGTCCTTCAAAATTTGATCAAAATTTCCCAATTTATCCAACGTCCATTTGGTTGATGTAGTTGGATCAGCGATTTGTCCATTTTGAAGCAGTCCTTTTTTATATTCAATCAAACGAGATAGTGAATCGTAGTTATAAGTCTCACTCTTCTCTTGTTCCAATAAATTCTCCGTTGAAGTTCGATTGGAAATCTGATCATAAGTATATTTATTATGACTTACACCGTTTTGAACAATCTCGGATATTCGCTTTAGATTATCATAGGACTTTGTCTCCACAATTCCATTACCTAAAGTGGCAGTCTCTAATCTGTCCATTCCTTTATATGCATAATCAATTACCTCGCTAGTATTTTCTAAAATCTTCTCCACCCTTCCTTGATCGTCATAGGTATAAGAAACCTCACCGGAGTTAGGATAAGTCATCCCCGTCTTCCTCCCCGCCACATCATAATTATACGATATCAATTTGTCATTTGAGCTTCCGATTTCGGATTTCTCGTTTACGAGCCTTCCTCCCAAATCATATCCAAATTCATTGGTGACATCACTGCCGTCATCGGTAGCTTTGGTTAATCTACCAATCGCATCATAAGCAAATGTCTGTCTCGTAGCTCCCGTTACTTCACCGGAATAATTCACATCCACGGCAATCTTCCTATTTAGATCATCATAATCATACAAGAACTCATTACCATTTCTATCAATCTTTCTGGATATATTATCATTGGCGTCATAATTATATTGTTCGTATGCATTATCTTCGGGATATGTAACTTCAATTAATCTTCCTTTATCATCGTACTGATATTGCGTTTTATTTGAGTTGGCATCCGTTTGGCTTGTTAGTTTGGAATCCAAATCATATTCATACGATTCATTCACGGTATCCGATACTAGTCCGGTTACTTGATCCTTTAAGTCTTTGGATGTTTTGATTTTTCTACCCAGTCCGTCATAGGAAACTCGAACTTCATTTCCCTTGGCATCAATAATCTTCTCCACTTGTCCTCTGGAATCGTATTTAATTTCCGTCTCATTTCCGGAATTGTCTATAACTTTAACAACACGATTTAATTCGTCATAAACTTTTGTGTTCAAGAAAGTCTCATTCTCTGTCTCGGAGATTTTAGCAGTCTCTTTCTCTACTAGAACATTGGAATTTAGATCATATTCATAACCCAATTTATGACCACCTAGTACCGTTACGAAATCAACTCTTCCCGCACTATCATAATCAATCAAAGTCGTAAGTCCGGCCGCATCTACTGTCTTTTTGATTCGGAGTCCTTGATCGTAGAAAGTTTGTTTTTCAGAATATTCGACATCACTTAGTTTGACCTTTTCGATTTTCGGCAAACTTAATGAATTATATTCGTATATTTTCTCCTCAAGTAGATTTTCCTCATCATCATATTTTTCAGTTTTGATGATATTTCCATTCTTGTCATAGTATGTTTTAGTTTCATTTCCCAGAGCATCGATTGTTCCAATTCTTCTATTAAATCCGTCGTAAAGGATTGTACTTCTATTTCCAAGTGCATCTATGACAGCAATGAGATTTCCATTCTCGTCATACTCGGTCCTTGTCGTTGCACTTAGAGTGTTACTTCCCGCTCCTTCCGTGATAGATGAAATTCTATCTCTCTCATCATAGTTATATTTAGTCTCAATACCCAGAGAAGATTTTGATGAAATCAGATTCTCATTGGCATCATATCCAAATCTCGTTATAGCTTTAGTAGTATTTGAGATTGTTTTTGACTCACTTATTTTTCTGTCCAATAAATCATAACCAAACTCCGTTTCAATCCACGGTAAAGTCGAATTTAATTGACCTAAAGAATCGATATTGGAAACCGCAACTTTTGTAATATTATTATTCTCGTCATATTCGTATTTAGTCTCGTAGTTAAACGGTGAAGTTAGAGTTTTCTTGGTAACTTGGTTTTGTTCGTTGACGGTAAACACTGTTTCTTTACCATTTGGATCGATTACTTTCTTTGTGTTTCCACGATCATCATACTCATATCGTGTAGAAATATTTTTACCAGTTGGATCAACCGTGACACTCTCCAAATATCCGATGCTACTTCCCGCAGAATAATAAGAATAAGTTTTTTCAACTCCACTAATATCTTTGGTGTAAGTAAGTTGTCCTTTGTCATTGTAACGATATATTTTCTCGGGCGTGATCGTGGAATTATCATAAGTTGTGATAACCGGTAAAGTCTCTTTCAAACTCTTACCCGAGAATACTGTTTGGGATATTCCATCTCCATTTAAGTCTCCCAGGTTCAAGTGAATATCAGCCCCGTCTAGAGCATTTGATAGTAGAGTTTCTTCTATCCCGGATATTTCTGACAAGGACTGTAATGACACTCCTTCTTGATAATCCAAATATGTTTTTATGGAATTACCCATTGGATCTGTCACTTCCACCACGCGATTAAATACCGAATCGTACTTGAATTTCGACACAATGTCATACGCGTCATTATCAGGTTGACTCATATCCGACTTTTTTCTAAGCTCCAACAGATTTCCTCTCATTGTAGAGATAGGATTTGAAATGTCATAAATATACTTCTCTCCATCGCCTTTTGGATTTACTTTCGTCTGAACATTTCCATTTTCATCATAAGTATATTTGGTTATATGTTCAGTTTCATTATTTTCTCCGCTAAATTCAATTTTTTCGACTATATGACCACTGTCATCGAATTTATATAATGTCTCATTACCGTTTCTATCGGTTACATGGTTCTCATTTACTCTCTCTCCGGATAGTGAATAGGCATACGAGACGTTTCCGTTACCAAAATCCTGAGTTAGGATTCGATCATCCCCGGAATATTCATTAGACACATAGGTAATCCCTTTGGCATCCGTAAGTGTCAACATATTATGATTATCTTTCGCTTCGAAAAATCCTTTTGTATAAGTAAAAGTCTGAGTTTTTCCATCCGGATATTCCGTCGTCTTTGGAGTCGTAATTGATTTCAAATCATTCTCCGATCCACCTTCCTCAGTTCCCGTATAATAATCCAGACTAACCGATCTTCCCGTATCATCGGAAACTTTAATTAGCCTCTTTGTCGTATCATAGGAATAAGTAATTATTCTTCCTCTTGGATCAGTGACAGTATCAATCTGATTAAAACTATTGTAAGTAAAAGTCAAAGCATTTCCATATTGATCTTCTATCTTTATTAGATATCCTTTGTCTAAATCGAATGTTTTTAATATCCCATTTCTTTCTCTAAGTTTTACATGCGCTCCTACTACATCCATTTGATTATAAAATCCAAGTGGAGAAGTGAAAGTAGCGTCTTCGAGAGAATCCTCAAGATCGTTTTTTATATACACATCTTTCCTGGAATCTCCACGATAATAATTTATTGATTCATCATCATTTAAGAAAATCCTCTCGTTATAATTGTGGTCAAAATTATGACCGACAACTCCATCGAATTCAATTCTAGATCCATAGTTCAGAGCGAATTGATAGTCCACCCCTCCTATTCCCGGAAGAGTAAGTAATGTTTCATTATAAGTAAATTCTCCGCTATGAATCATCACAGGATCTCCCAAATCCGTAGAATCGGAAGTCACGGTTTGTGTCCCGGTAACCGGAGATTGATCAACAGCCGGAATTATATTTCTAACCGGTGGATTGGATAATCTTCCTTGAGTAATGAAAGTGAAAATTCTCGTTCCATCCATCTGTATTCCCCTGACATCTTTCACTCCATCTACAAAGATTGAATATTGGCTCAGATATCCGAGTGCATCTTGAGTCTCAACTCTAACCGTTTTTTCATTCTCCAGAGATAATGCCACAGGTACGGATTGTTCTCCTTTTTTAAGAGAGATTGAAGATAGTGTCGATGAATCAATCTCCGTATCGAAGCCAACATATATCTTTTTGTTGGTTATTGCTATATCTTCCGACCCGTTCAAAGGATTGGTAAAAATAATTCTAGGTTTGATCTGATTTTGAATAGATCTAATGCCTGTTGTAAATACCACTTGATATTCGTTCTGCAAATCGTTATTTGAGGTGTTCTTCAAATTCTTTAAACTCAAAACATAAGTAGTATTTTCCACCAAAACTTCACTTGGAATAATTTGTATCGCATCCCCTGATGTATTGAAAGTTACAGGTATTTCCAAATCTCCGTTTTTTAGATCGATATTGGTACTATTTACGGAAGTTGAATTAATCGGATCGGTAAAAGCGACATAAATACCGCTTGATGGATCTATTCCCGTTTGACCGTTTTTCGGGACACTATCTCTGACATTAAACGGAGGAGTGGAAATATTTATAAGTGACTGTAGTGTTAATTCTTCACAATTCCCTTCTTGGATTTTTATGAAAAGCGGATTGTCCAAATCTCCACAGATTTTCAAATCAATATCCGATTTTGCTTTGACGAGTACGGCGGCCAATTTGTCTTCTCCGGCCAAGATAGTACCAAATGAAAGATTCAGATGATCACTTCCGGAATCAACAAATTCCAAATTGGAATTGGTGTTTAGATCCATTGTTACAAACCTAGCCGCAATATTTGATGAGAGATTTTTTACCTTTACAAATATTGATGCATTGTCTCCCTGACTGATTGTACTTGGATAACCGACTTCCAAACTCAAATCGGCCGGAGATAATACTTCGATTGTTTCGGTAATCTGTCCGATCAATGGATATGTTATCCCTGAAACGGTTATTTCAGCTCCGAAATTAATTTTTACATCATGATTTCCGATCACATCTCCTCTAACCACGAAGTCCGCACTAAACTTATCCGATGCTAATAATTTAGAATTACTTATCGTTGCAGCATCCGGACTGATTCGAGTTAGTCCACTTAAGTCCAATATAGTTGCATAAATATTGTCCAGATCAAGGACTGTAGAAGTGTTCTGCAAAATCAAATGAACATCAAAGTAACTCTTTAGTTGTTTCACATTTCCATCAAGGATTAAGGCACCGGGTATTGGTTCTTGGTTTTCTCCCGGAGGTTGCACGGTAAACAAACTAACGCTGGAAGTGTTTCCCCATGTATTAGCTCCATATCCCGTACCGCCATTTGAGGACACATCACCGTTTGATCCGATATTTGTGGTTCCGAAGCTTGTTACTGTTCCGGCGGGCTTACTCTCGTAACTTTGAGTTACAGGTATTTTTATTTCTTTTGGCCATCCGTTTATATTCATTCCTACTCTAAATTCCGATACAAAATATTCGCTGGGATCAAAAGGCTGTATAAGACCCTCGGATATTAATTCAGCTACCCTAATATCACTGACCGGTTGACTTGATACAGATGCAACCAAAAGGTCATCTGTTAATATTTGCGAAATCAATACGGAAGCATCAGCTGAATTCCCGGCCGGATCAATGGCTGTCACTTGAATATTTTGATCTTGATCAGGCAATAAAGTAATACCAACCGAAACCGAATTTGTCGAATCGGCGTACACTTTAGCAATTAATTTAGCTAATAAACTTTTGTCTTCATTTTTATTAAACTGCTTGAAATAAGCTTGCAAATTGGAGATTACTGCATCTTCACTCAATGCCCCACCTGTAATATATATTTTGCTTCCTTCTTCCGCTGTAACTTCCATATCTTCAACCCGATTATCGGTTGTGCCATTAACTACATTTGGAAAAGTAACTACCGGAACCGCCGTAACAGTATCTTTTGTCACTTGATAATTAAGCTTTGGTCCAATTCCATAAACATTCCTTAGATAAGCTTCAACTTGAATTACCCCATCATCTAGAGAAGACAAATCAATACCCGTAACTGTCATATTTGTTGAACTCACAGGAACTATTCTCTGCAAAGAAGAATTAACTCCATCGAAAAAATTAATCTCCAATAGTTGAGTTTCATCCGCACTTTCCGGAAGAGTCACTTGGAACTCTACATCAGTTTCATTTTTGGAATTTACGAAATTTGCCGGATTATCCGCTCCCTTTGGTAGAATAAGCGATGTCACTTGTTCGGGGAGGCCTTTTGTCTCCACTGAATAAATATTGGAGAGTGCGGAAACATTTTGATTATCATCTCTGATAATAATAGCAAAATAGTATTTTGTAACCGGTTGCAAATTTAGAATTTGAATTTGTTCCTGTCCGCCGGCTCCAACATTCACGGGATAGATATGACTTGGTAATAATGAATAATCGGATATGTTAGTAATCGGTGTAGCCGAATATCGAACATCATATTCTTTCGCCATTCCGATATTCAAATCATCTCCTGAAGCGGTGAATTGTAGTGTTATCGATGTTTCGGTCTGAGTAACCGATCCAAGATTCGTAATTGGATTCGGCCAGACATTGTCACTTAGTGAGCTAGATGTCTTGAAAGGTTGATAATCTACATGGTCACTCACTCGATCTCCCAGTCCGGCAGGATTATACAAACCACCGGTCGAAGTATCATCACTATTATCCAAAGGGCCAGAGGCATCTCCCCAGAATGTATTTTCCATTACAGCTTCTCCACCGGTTTTAAACACCGCATAAGTAGTATTCCCGGTAAAATCATTATCAGCAAACGTATCGATACCATTCATCTGACCATAAATTCCATAACTATTACCCGCAAACATCGTCCTATTTATATTGACGCTGGCAGTATCAGAAAGAACATCAATTCCGTAATTGTTGCTCTCCAAAGTAGAGTCATTAATGTTTAAAGTGGAATTTAAGTCCGCTCTTAACGCTCTATCTTCAGCTTGTTTAATCGTAACATTGTTTCCATTCAACACTCCATTTTGTACATACATTCCTTTGTACGCTTTCAAAACTTCCGTGTCTTCAATTGTAATTTCATTTGTTGCTCCATATACTTCAATCGCTCCATTACTGGCATATCCATACTGCATCCCATATGGACAGTTTCCACTGGAACATCGATATATACTTCCTCCATTTATCAACTTCATATTCTTCAACACCGATCCCTGATTGTTACCAGAAAAATATATTCTACCCCATTTACCACTCCAATTCGCTGCCGGACTACTTACCCCATCTCCATTTGTGTCTCCACCGTATGTATCATCCCTAAATGCCGTTATGATGATTGGTTCCGTTGTCGTTCCATCCGCTATTAACTTCCCTCCTGCAGCTACCTGTATTTGTTTGTATACACTAGTCGATGATGTCTCCTGAGTCGTATACATCTTCACTACAGTCCCAGGCTCAATAGTCAACGTAACTCCACTCGGTACTACTACTTGATTCGTTAAAACAATGACATCTCCTTTTAAATTTGCCGTCGAACTGGCAGGTTTACCCCAGACATTATTTATTCCCGTCTGAATAGTTCCGGAAAATGTTGTCACAACTTCACCTTCGGCATAAGCCTTCGGTGTTTTAAACCAATCAAAAAAACCATCCCATTTATCGGACAGTTCTTCATTCTTTTGTTCCGTGGTTTGATTTAATTTTACCGTCTGTATTGTTTCTCCAATAAGACTTGTGCTCGGTATCAACACATTGGCAATGAATGCAAGCAAACATAAAAAACTCAGAGGCCTTTTAAGATAATAAAAATAGTTTCTCATTTGTGTTTGTTATTTTTGTTTCAAAAAAAGCGAGAAGCTCTCGCTCTTCTTATTATCTTACACCTTTTTGATTTTTTGTCAATGTTTCAAAGTGTCACATCCAATCACTACTGACACCATGTTTTATTTATTTTAAGCCATTCCCAGCAAGATAACATACCCATAGTTTATTGTTCTCTTAACACAATCTTAATGGTCCCTTAATACGACAAATCAAAAAACATAAAACATAATCCTCTATCTTTATAACTCTTTCATTTGTTCATCCGTCGAAGACTTAACGGAACTGAGTTTTTTGGTTTCTAAGGAACCTCTAGACATCCATCCAATGTATCTCACCATCTCTTCTCCACCAAGTATATTGTCTTTTAGCAAAATGACGAGTATCAGTCGCAAGTAAAACTATAGCTTCTTTGAGACTAATCTCACCTCGCAAGTATGCCCCTATTTGTTTATATCCAAGTCCGGTCATGGAAGGCAAAGAATAATCATATTTCTTAGCTAATTTTTCCGTCTCCTGAATCAAGCCGGTATCAATTTGATCAAGCACTCTTTGGTTAATCCTTTTGTATAAATCTTCCTTATCCATAGTCAATCCGATTTTCAAAACCTTATACGGATACTCAGAATTTTTCTTTAAAAGTGAGAATTTTTCATTTTTTTTAGAAATGACATCCAATGCCCGAATGACATATCGTCGATTTTGCTTTGGTATTCTTTTAGCGGAGTCTGGATCTTTCTCCAACAATTCTTCATATAATTCCTCTGTCGTAGTATCTTTGTATTCCGAAGACTTCGAATAATCTGATTCTTGATCTGCAAAATTATAATTTTTTGTAACTGCATCAATATAAAGCATAGTCCCACCAACTAATATAGGCATTTTTTTTCGCTTTAGTATATCACTGATTTTTAAATCAGCCTCTCTCTTAAAATCAGCAACCGTATATTTCATATTGGGAGACACGACATCAATTAAATGATGAGTCACTCCTTCTCTCTCATCTAAAGTTGGTTTAGAAGTTCCAATATCCATTCCAATATAAACCATCCTGGAATCACATGAAACAATTTCTCCATCGACTTCTTTGGCAAGCCTAATAGCACTCTTGGTTTTACCGACAGCAGTAGGGCCAAGTAAAACCAGAACTTGCGGTTTATTTAACTTGATTAACTCACTAATTTTCAAGTTCTCCATAGAGAATCCATGTTCTTGCATCGTTCACTTTTACTTTTACAATCTTCCCGGTCAAATCTATATCTGATTTTACCTCTACTTTTTTCATATCATAACTCCATCCATCCAAATAACCATCACGAAAACTTTCAAATAAAACATCCACAACTTTTCCTTCATATTTCTTGTTCTTTTTCTCAGTTGTCTGTTCCATAATTTCCTGCAATCTTCTCCACCTATCCTGTTTGTCCGCATAAGATACATCATTTACTAATTTCTTGGCCGCGAATGTCCCCGACCTAACCGAATATTTCGCTGTATAAGAAATATCAAAATCAGCTTTCTTATACAAATCGACTGTATCTAGAAAATCCTCTTCCGTCTCTCCGGAAAAACCAACGATAATATCAGTTCCTATTGCCATATCCGGCACTCTCTTCCTCACTTTTTCGACAATATCTAAATATTGCTCTCTTGTATAATTTCTACGCATTGAGTTTAAAATTTTGTTGGAACCGGATTGCACAGGAAGATGCAAAAAATTCATTACAGCGGGTAATGCCAAAGCATCAATGAGTTCGTCGTTCATATCGTCAGGATGAGGTGCTGTAAAAAAAATCCACTTCAAACCTTCCAATTTGTTCAATTCAAAAAGCAAAGCCGGAAAAGCCGATTTATAAGGATTATCACTTGATAGCGCTGGTTTTTCGTCCGGGGCAAATTTATAACTATTCACAGTCTGACCAAGCAAAGTGATATATACTCCACCATTCTTAACGAAACTTCTAGCCTCACACATTATATCCTCGAAAGGTCTATTTTTTTCCAAACCTCTGGAAAAAGGGACTACACAATAAGAACAAAATCGGTTACACCCTGTCTGAATTGGTAGAAACATTTTGTATCCTTCCTCAATCTTTGGTTTTATATTCAAATAATCCAATGGATAAGGATGGGAAGATTCTTTGTACTCTCCGATTTCCGGATTCAATTCCATAATCATCTCAGGCAAAGAACCCAAATCTGAAATTTTGAAATACAAGTCCACCATCGGTAATTTCTTTTTCATCGTCCCTTTATAATCTCTCCCCGGCATACATCCGGTCATAGCTAGAATCAATTTCTTATTCTTCTTTTTTAGTTCATCGCATTTATGCATCAAACTAAAAGCTCTATCTTCAGCTGATTTTCTAACTGAACAAGTATTAAGCAAAATGAATGAAGCTTCTTCATCATTTTGTGTTTCTTCCAGACTCAAATCTTCCAATACTTTCTTCACTCTTTCCGAGTCAGACTTATTCATCTGACATCCAAAAGTGTGAATGCAGTATTTGAATTTTGACGTTTTATTTTCCTCCATATGTTTATTCAACAATAACCTCATTTATCTTAACATCTTCTAGAGGTTTATCCATCGGGCCGGTAGCTACATTCTCAATTGTTGTCAGAACATCCATTCCTTCTACAACTTCTCCAAAAATTGTATGAGCATCATTTAACCATGGAGTTTGAATAGTTGTAATGAAAAATTGACTTCCATTTGTCCCTGGACCGGAATTGGCCATAGCTAGCATTCCCGGTTTATCAAATCGCAAGCTACTATCAAATTCATCTTCAAATTGATAATCAGGTCCACCTGTACCATTACCTAATGGATCTCCACCTTGAATCATAAAACTCTTGATAACTCTGTGGAAAATTAAACCATCGTAAAAACCATTACTGGATAATCTTAAGAAATTAAGAACTGTAAGAGGTGCTTTATCAGCAAAAAGTTTAACTTTGATATCACCCTTACTCGTTGCAAACGTAATAGTTTGTGTAAGTCCTTTAACACAAGCTGCTTCAGTTTTGGTAGGTGCTTTGATCCCACTGCCGGATATAATTTTCTCCACATCATCACAAGACACATTGTCACTAAGAACTTCATTAGAAGTTTCATCATTTTGATTAATCATTTCATTATTGTTAGTTGTTTGTTCCTCATTATATTGATTTGCAGTTTCATTGTCGCTGGCCGTATCTGAAGTTGTTGGTTCAGTTTGTCCGCAAGCTGAAAGAGAAAACAAAAAAAGACTTAATAAAGACAATGTAAATACTTTTTTCATAATTTATAGTTTGTTATTAAAAGACTAATCTAGATAGTAAGAAAACTAAGTGACTAGGTCAAGAAAAAAAGAGTATCATTAAAATGAATATATTTTATGCCAACACTAGAGGTAACATTAAAGGGTCGAGTACAGGGTGTGTTTTTTCGAGCATTCACCAAGTCTTTTGTCGATAAATACAATTTAAACGCTCCTGCTAATCAAATAACAGGAGTAATTCAAAATCTGGCCGACGGAGATCTTAAAGTTATCTTCACCTCTGATGATGCAGGAATAGACACCCTAATTCCTTTCCTACTTAAAGGCCCACCAAACGCAATTGTTAAGACAATGAAAATTGATATTCTCGAAGAAACTATCAGCTTTACAAGCTTTAGAATCTTAAATTAACTCCCACTCCTTAGAGATTGCTTGAATCTCAGGAATAAGAATACCAATAAATTCACTTAGTGGGATGCTTAAGTATTCTTCACAAAGTCTCATATCTTCTCTAGATACTTGAGCGGCAAAAGCTTTGTCTTTAATTTTCTTAACAACTGATTTAGCTTCTATATCACTCATCTTATTTGGTCTAACTAAAGCGCAAGCTACCGTAAAACCGGTCAACTCGTCACAAGCCGCCAATGATTTTTTAATCAGATTGTCTCTCTCCACTTCGGTTTTATCATAATGAGATCTAATGATTTCTATCATCGGATCAGAGACCTTATTGTCCTTCAGTAATTTTATTGTTTCTTCTCCACAATGTTTTTCAGGTGAATTAATCGTTTTATTCCAATCAATATCATGCAAAAGTCCGGCTATTTCCCAGGCTTCAATATTCTCTTCATCTTTAAAATGTTTACACAAAGCCTTCATTGAAGCCGATACTGTAAAACAATGTCTGGCTAAAGAAAAATCACACTCTTTCTTTACTAACAATTTTGCTTCATCCAAAGAAATCCCACTCTCAATTTTCTTTACTTTTTTCTCATCTCCCGTCGGTAAGTTTGTCTTGTGATTTACAAATTCAGGTCTCATCAAAGGTGCAAAAATTACATCTCTAATACTGGCACTGTTGGTTAAGAGCATTACTATTCTATCAATTCCAAAACCAATACCACTGTTTGGTGGCAACCCATACTCCAAAGCTTCAATATAATCTTCATTCATCGGATTTGCTTCCTCATCTCCAGCATTGATATTTGCAACTTGATCTTCCAAATACTTTCTCTGTAGAACAGGATCATTCAATTCGCTATAAGAATTAGCAATTTCCCACCCATTCATATAAAGTTCAAATCTTTCGAGAGTCTCGGGATCTTCTCTATCAACTTTACAAAATGGAGTTGTTTCAACAGGATGATTGGTTATAAAAACAGGCTGGATTAATTTTTCTTCACAAGTTGCCTCGAAAAGTTCATTAATCACCCACCCTCTCGTTCTATGAGTTTTGGGAAGATCTAATTTTAGTTCCTTGGCTTTTTTTAGAAGTTCATCTAAATCCATTTTTCTAACATCTATCCCACCAATTTCATGGATAGCATCCTCCATTTTAAGTCTCCTGAATGGTGCTTTCAGACTTATTTTGGTTCCTTGATATTCAATCTCCGTAGTACCAAGAATCTTCTTAGCCACAAATTCAAACATTTCTTCTGTAATCTTCATCGTATCTCTATAATCGGAATATGCTTTATACCACTCCATTAATGTAAATTCCGGATTGTGGTTTTTATCGACTCCTTCGTTTCTAAATACTTTTCCAATCTCATAGACCCAATCAAATCCACCAACGATAAGTTTCTTTAATGGTAGTTCCAAAGATATTCTGAGAAACATTGGTAAATCCATGGCATTGAGATGGGTACTAAAAGGTTTAGCAAAAGCTCCACCGTAGATAGTTTCCAAAACAGGATTTTCCACTTCCAAAGCTCCCCTATTATCCAAAAATTCCCGAATGGATTTCAATATTCTGGTTCTTTTTTTAAACGTCTCTACAACATCGACATTAAAAATTAAGTCTAAATATCTCTTTCTATATCTTACTTCTTTATCCGCAATTCCATGCCATTTTTCAGGCATTGGTGACAGTGCTTTACATAGAATTGAATATTCTTTAACCAGAAGAGTTAATTCCCCTTTATGTGTCTTAAAAATATCTCCAGAAACACCAATTATATCTCCAATATCGGCATTCTTATGAAAGAATTTGAACAAATCTTTCCCTAATATATCTACCTGAACGGCAATCTGCATACTTCCCGAGTGATCTCTTAAAGTGGCAAAACTCAATTTTCCCATGTCTCGATAAGTCATCATTCTTCCGGCAAGGTAAATATCTTTAGTGCCTTCTTTCAAATTTAAAGCATCGGCTAAACAATGTGTTCTTGGATATGAATAAGGATATTTAAGCCCCTCTTTCTCCTCTATAACATTTAGTTTATCAAGACGAACTTTTCTTAGATCTTCTTCTGGCATAGTAAGTATTTAGTATCTTCAAAGGAAAAGATACCAAATAAATAACGAAATCCAAAATCCAAATGACGAATATTGCAAATCAAATCCCAAGAAACCCTATTTCGCTACGCTTCACAGGGCACAGCAAAATCCAAAGTCTCCAAAGAAATATCAAAATCCAAAACATTAGTTTAGAGATTAGTTGTTTAATAGTTTCAGCAAGTCTTGTTTGCATTTTAAACTTTTCAACTCTTAAACTTTTAAACTTCTTTTTAAGCTGCTTTGTTTACACCCCCGTCACTATCACCTTCCTCAATAAATCCATCATCGAAAAAATCATCTTCTTCTTTCTTTATTTCTTTTACTATTGGGACAGGAACATCAACAGTAGAATCACTCGATTTCTCTATTTTATCTTCTTTCTTCGGTTCTTTTACCTCCATCGGTTTATTTTCAGACTTTGTAGCTTCTCTTCTCCTAATCTCTTCATATGACGAAACGATTGAGTAAGCCTCATTAAACAATGTTAACAAGTATCTCTCATTAGGTTCATCCAGTAACTTTTCCCTTCCACCCAAAATATAAATCAAAGCTAATAACTTCGCATTAGAATGAATTTTTGGATCACTCAAAAAATTATCTAACGTGGAATTTTTGACTCTATTATCATTATTGGCATCAATCCTTACATCTTCCGGTTTTAATGCCTCCACATCTCTGATTTCTCCACCTCTACCAAACTGCCTATATTCATAATCAAAATCACTCAAATCCGGCCATTTGATTTTCACTCCTTCTTTCATTAAAAAAGATGCTAGCACCTGCATAGATCGAAGGTGAATTAATTTCTTATCGTCTAGAAGATCTTCTTTTACTTCCCCTGGCAAATCACTCTTCTTATCCAACACTTTAAACGCCTCCTTTTCTTCTTCCGTCATCTTTCCATGAAGTCCTTGTTCCTCAATAATTTTTAGTAATGCATCCTTACCATGCAATTTATCTACTTCTTCTGCCACCCTAAGATTATCATCTTCTTCAACTCCTGTTGTGGTGGTATCAATAATTTCATGACTGTCCAGTTTGTTATTGCCAAAGATTTCATTGCTCATCTTTCTCAGTTACTTTTGGTGGTATTAAATATGAGACTTTACTTAAATCTCCCGCTTTTACCCAATAACTAATATAATCAATCACTTGTTGATCTTTTTCATGTTCAATTTCTTCTCGTTCTCGTAATGTAATATCCATGATCTCTGGAAAACTCTGTGACAAATGCATCAAAGCATTAAAGGGCGTCGTTTCGACTAATTCTTTGTCTAATGTATCTAAAACAGCTTTAGATATTTCTGCCGCTTTATCTAAATTGATTTCCCTTATTTCCAATTCATGAACAACCCACTTCTTGGTTATTTCATAAAGATCATCTTTCGTTAGATTTTCCGGTTTTATATTTATTTCGTCCATTTTTATTTTTATCGTTCAATTTTACCACAAATTCGAACCAAAATACAGATTCAAATTGATAGTCGAAATCGTTCTCCTATTCCCTAATTCTCCATTTCCTATTTCTTTAGAATCAAGAATTACAATAATTATTCATGTACTCCATAATCAACGCCACCTCTTCCTCCACAGTTCTTTCACTCGTATCTATTATCAGATCGTAAATAGATTCATCATTCAAATCGACATTATAAAGCTTCTTATATCTTTCTTGGTCTCGAAAATCTCTCTTTTGAACTCTATCCATTGCTTCTTCATAAGTACTCAAATCTCTTAAAGCAACCCTCTTAGCGGAAATATTCAAGGGAACTTTTAATAAAACTTTCAAAGCCGGTAATTTATCCAAATGAACCATCCAGCCAGCCAAGCGACCTTCTAAAATCGTATTTGGATAACTTCTAGCAAATTCAATAACTTTTTTATCAATTGTCTTGTCCATTTGCGGATTCTCTTCCAGATAATGGCAGAACTCCTCAATCGGCATATCCATTTTCCTAGCCTCTTCTCGAAAGATTGCACCGGCATAAATATATTCGTATCCCAGAATTTCTTTAAGCCTCTGACAAACAGATGTTGTCCCTGTCCCGGCGAGGCCGCTTACGGTTATTATCATAATTTGATTTAGCCATTTAGAAGAAGAATACAGGAGATTTTTAGATAAAAAAAGTCTCTTTTCTTGAAATGGACCATTAAACTTGCTAGAATGCTCCTTGCTATTTAATTTCCCTTATGGCTTTACCAAAGAAACGGACCAGTAAATCACGAACAAAACGAAGATTTTCAGCATATGCTAACAATCAAAGAGAAAATCTGCTTCGAAAGGTGGATAGCCTGACTCATATTGGCAGACCTTTTATCTATGATAAGGATGCTGTTGGAGAAGATATCAAAGGCAAAGCAACGGAAGCTACGGATACCAAAAGTCCTAAATTAAAAATTGAGAAAGTAGACAAGATAGAGGTTACTGAAACAGCAACAAAAACTGTAAAGGCACCTAAAACCGCTAAAAAAATAGAAACCGAGAGTAAAGATGAACCATCGACAGATAAGACTGAACAACTAAAAGATGAAAAAGGTCATTGGTTCAAAGATTTGTTTTCAAACAAAAAATCCGATTCCGGATTTAAGGATATGAAAGATAAGTCTCAGAAGAAAGTTTTCAGAAGAAAATCCATCTAAAAAAAATTGATGGCTAGTAGCCGACATTTTGCCAGAATAATAGTGATGCAGAGCCTTTTTGAATGGGAGTTTAGAGGCGAGAAAGAGGCGCCTGAATACTATTTTTCCAAAAACATCAAAGAAACTGAATTAACGGACGAAAGCAAGGCTTTTGCCTCTGAGTTAATTGCGGATATTTCCACCAAACTGGAAGATATCAGAAAAGATATCGCTATTTACGCACCTGAATGGCCTTTAGATCAAATTGCCTCTGTCGATAGGATTGCTTTATATATTGGTATTTATGAGCTTAAATATGCTAATAAAAGTGATATTCCACCGATCGTGGCAATCAACGAAGCTATTGAAATTGGAAAAGAGTATGGAGGATTAAATAGTGGCAAGTTTATCAATGGAGTTTTAAGTAGTATATTAACAAAGATGTTTCCCAATGGTATTAAAAGATAATATGGAAGATTTCAGTCAATTAGAACAAATAGTAGGTGCTAAATTTAAAGATTATTCACAAATCAAAAGTGCTTTTATTCACCGATCTTATCTAAATGAACACAAAAATATTACTGAACATAATGAAAGACTGGAATTCCTAGGCGATGCGGTTTTGGAGCTTATTGTTACGGAATATTTATATTTAAATTTCAAAGAGTCCGAAGGCGAACTCACTAATTGGAGATCTGCTCTAGTAAAAAGAGAAACTCTAGCTCATGTTGCCAGGAAGATTCAGATTAGCCAGTATATCAAACTCAGCAAAGGTGAAGATTTGTCGGGAGGAAGAGAGAAAGATTATATTTTGGCAAACACGGTGGAAGCATTCCTAGGAGCATTATATTTTGATTCCGGTTATGATGTGGTCAAAAAATTTGTCATAGATAATATTTTGATACTTCTTAAAGATATCTTGGATAGTGGACTTCATATTGATGCCAAATCCAGTTTTCAAGAACAATCCCAATCAATCATGGGGTTTACTCCCGAATATAGAACAGTCAAAGAAGAAGGCCCGGATCATGAAAAAATATTTACCGTTGGTCTATTTTTAGAAAAAGAAATGATTAGTATAGGGAAAGGCACAAGCAAACAAATGGCTGAACAAAACGCTGCCGAAGAAGGACTGAAAGTAAAAAGATGGGGAAAATATAGAAATTAGCCAAGACAATGTTACTTAAATTTGCCTACTTAGAGGATAGCGACAAAAAAAAACGACTCGATATTTTTTTAACGGAAGTCAGTGGTTTTTCCAGATCGAAAATTTTAAAACACATCAAGGAGGGGAAAGTTCAATTGAATACTAAAATTGTCACAAAACCGGCGGAAGTATTAAAAATTGGTGATGAAATTTTGATAACTCCTGTCGAAGAAGCAATTGAGACATTAAAAATACAAGAAAAAAAATTAGATATTATCTATGAAGATGATTATCTCTTGGCTATCAACAAGGGCCCCAATGTCGTTGTTCACCCTGGTGCAGGGAACAAGGAAAACACACTTGTTAATTATGTTTTTGGTTATTTAAAAAAGAAGCCTTACTTAATTCACCGATTGGATAAAGATACATCAGGAGTAATTCTTTTGGCTAAAGACGAAGATACTCATCATAAGATGCAAGCTTTATGGCAAAGGAGAGACGTTACAAAAACCTATGAAACTTTAGTTAAAGGCATCCTGGACGTAAAAAAAGGTATTATTGATTCACCCATTATTAGAGATAAAATCAATCGTCAAAAGATGAAAATTTCCGCAATGGATAACGCCAGAAATGCTATTACTCATTTTAAATGTATAACAGCTTTCCATAAATATACTTTTTTGGAAGTAGAGATATTAACAGGAAGAACTCATCAAATAAGAGTGCATCTAAGCGCCATTAATCATCCCGTTATCGGTGACGCAACCTACGGTGACAAATCTATAAATGAATTTTTTCAAACAAATTACGGTCTTTATAGACAGTTTCTACATGCCAAAACTCTTAAGTTTATTCATCCAATTCTCGACAAAGAAATCTATCTAAAATCACCATTACCTAAGGATTTAAGTGATATTTTATCCAAATTGTCTTAGTATTTCTTAAATTCATTAAAACGGTCTCTTTTTATAGAACTCCGTTTCTTTTTCGTAAATATTGGCAATATTCAAAATCAAATCTTCTCTAAAGTGAGATCCAATTATTTGTAATCCAACCGGCATTTTTTTATTATCAAACCCACAAGGAACCGATATTGCCGGAAGTCCGGCACAGTTAGCAGGAATCGTTAAAACATCAGCCTTATAATTTGCCAGAGGATCATTTGTCAGCTCACCGACTTTAAATGCTGAAAAGGGCGAAATCGGTCCAACCAGAGCATCTACATCTTGGAACGCTCTCTGAAAATCTTCTAGAACCAATGTTCTAATCTTTTGAGCTTTTCTGTAATAGGCGTCATAATACCCTGCCGAAAGAACATAAGTACCCATCAATATCCTTCTCTTCATTTCATCTCCAAAGCCTTGACCTCTGTTTTTGTAGTAACTATCAATCAAATCACTTGCTTCCTCGGAGTTCTTACCAAACCTAATCCCATCATATCGAGACATATTGGAAGAGACTTCGGCGGGAGTTAAGATGTAATATAAAGAAACTCCGTATTTAGTATGAGGCAAAGACACTTTTTTTATAATCACTCCTTTCTTTTCCAGTACTGAAATTGCCTCCATCACAAGTTTAGAGGTTGATTCATCAACACCTTCTCCAAAATACTCTTCAGGTATGCCAATTTTTTTACCTGCTATATCTTGTTCTAAATTTTTTAAATAATCTTGAACCGGGACATCTGGAGTTGTACCGTCTAAATCGCTTTTTCCGGCAATAAGAGACAAAGCTATGGCAGTATCTTTAACAGTTCTAGCCATCGGACCAATTGTGTCAAAAGATGAAGCCATAGATATCACTCCGGTTCTTGGCACCCTACCGTACGTAACTTTCAATCCTACGACGTTACAGAAACTCGCCGGTTGTCTAATAGATCCGCCCGTATCTGTTCCTAATGAAAAAAGACAAGTCCCCATTGCAACGGCCG
>Ga0209016_1000721_pt1 | contig 35463 bp, 28 predicted proteins | sample EPASupsiteSAE305_FD_187265 | JGI IMG/M metagenome (GOLD analysis project Ga0209016, IMG submission 187265) | Bioremediated contaminated groundwater microbial communities from EPA Superfund site, New Mexico - SAE3-05 (SPAdes) (version 2) | ecosystem: Environmental > Aquatic > Deep subsurface >... | reverse complement strand
CTTTTATGTTATACATTATGATAAACATAGCACCCCTCAACGGCAACCGCCGGACCGGCATAAATATGTATCTAAACTTCCATAGCTTTTAATAGTCCCAAATAGGTTTCAATCCCATGGTTAAATTTTTGAATTATGAGAGGTAGTTTTCTCTGCCAAAGGTGCTCAATTTTCTAACCTGTGGCATTGCAGTGTATTAAGAGTAGCAGGAAACTTTAATAGCACAGTACATTTTCCGTATCGTCCTTATCGGTTAATAATTACGACCCTATTGTGTTAAAGAAATGATTATCTGGTTTTAAAAATCCGTTTAAGAACTTAAAGGATTCAAATATTACAATGAAAGGTCATTTAGGGATTGAACCATAATGCACAGCTAGGACTTGTGGTGATTTGGTAAGTGTGTACAAAAGGGTGAGATATTCTAACAATTTTCTATTATGAATTCCTATTTGATTAAATTAACTGACTTCAATGATTCAATGTTAAAACTGAAAATGATTCGTTATTTTTTGAATAGCTGATTTGACAAATAACTATCGTAAGATTTTAAAAACGCTGTAAATAATAACTCTCCTTGAAATTCATACCCCTTTTGCGTGAGATGCACAAAATCGTAATTTGCTAATGTTTCATGATGCCAGGCATTTACAGAACCATTTCCGCCCATCACCAGATAAAAGTCCCAATAACCAATGTGGTGTTCCTGGGCTTTGAGTTTAATTATTTCAGAAACCACACTTACATTGGGATTGATAACACCTTTTTTTATCCGGTGATCACCCGGTGTGGTAAGTAGGATGGCCGATGTTGGGGCAGCTGCCCTTATCATAAACAATAAACTATCTATCTTTTGGCTAAACATCAAACTATCAAATAATCGCGTGTATGCATCGTTGGTGCCCAATGAAACAATGACCCAATCAGGCTCTAAGGCAGATAGATGTGGTACAAAGTAATCACAGGTAAGGTAGGATTCAATTTGTGCCCCATTCACACCAATGGTATGATAAATAACCCCTGAATCATGACTGTCGAAATTCATTCCATACAACGTGAAACTCTTTTGGTGTTGATTGCTCTTTTTTAATTGAAGCGTTACGGACTCAATGTTTTCTGAAAATTCGAACAGTGTATATCCTTGATCGGGAAAAGGGCTTACTGAAATAATTTTTGCTGACGGTTGAATTTCAGGTTCAAAATAGGTATCTCCCATGGAATGAAAAACCATCAACCGATCAAAATCATACCCTTCGAGGTTGGGATCGGTGATGCGGATGGTAATTTTTGCGGTGGAATCCTCTGTCCAAACAGCAATGCCCGACAATCCTAAGGGGCAATTGCGTTTGCGTTCCACATTCCGGCAATGTTGCCACTTCCCTCGGGAGCTGACAGAATAGTTGAGTGGATTGTTGGTTTCGGCTACTTTGTATGGAAATATAAACCCCCGGCCACCCATGGCCCCTAGAAAGAAAGTTTGTAGGCGTTTGCGGAAGTAACCTGAAAAATAATCGGCTTGCAGATGTGAATCGCCCATGTGGACAATGCTTATTTTACCCTCACCTTTTAATCCGATTTGGGTAAGTTTTTCAAACAGAGAGGTGTATGATTTTTGATCGCCGTATAACACCAATTGATTGGCACGGTAATTTACAAATGGATATTTCTGAATATCGTAAGGATCGTCTTGTGTATAAGCCGGAATAGTTTCCAGTGTGGCAATGATACTTATAAAAATAGACAAGTAAATTTCCTTCATTAGTAACGTTCATTTTGTGATGTTGAGCTATCAGAAATCACGGCGTTAGGATTTTTAATAATGTGTTGCTCCTCAATATTCAGATGCAGATCACGGATGGCTTTTTCTACTGAAGGATAATGGTAGGCTAACATTACAGACAGCAATAGGGTGATGATGAAGAACCAAAGCGTTAAGGTTAGCAATGCTGCTACTATTGAAAATAATGCGGAGCCTTCAATTAATGCATATCGGATAATATTGGCCGATTGATAATGCATCAATTTGTTGGAAAGAGTATGCTTTGGTTGAACCCTTTTAAGTTGGCTGGAGTACATAAATTGGCTTCCAAATATCGCCCAAATGGCAAATGCCCCCACCATCAGATAAAAAACATCGAACCCCCTCCGGTATTCAGTTATTAATGGTTTACCTGAAACCAAATACAGCACAATACTGGCAAAAATGAGCGTTCCTCCAAGCAAAGCAACATGAATGATTTTTACGATGTTAAAAAATTGCTTACTGGTTTGTTGCGTTGTTTCCATGATGGCCATTTTTAGTGAATTCAAAAATAAGGATTCTTCATTAGAATCCACTTGATACTGATTGATAACTTGAACAAGGGGAGTTTATAAAAACAGATACGAGAAAGAACGGCTTCTTTCCCATATCGGATATTTTTATTCAACAATAATTTACAGAATCCATTTTTCTACTTCATCTAATTGTAGTGCAGTGATTTCCAGTTTATTTTTCTTTCGGTAGCCATTCAGTTTTTGATGAATCTGAGTAGCTTTTTCTTCCTGGAGTTTTTCAACAGAAGCATACCCGGCTTTGATAACGTGTTCTGCCCATGCCTCGGGGACTCCAATCTTTACAAAATCTTCCGGGGTGGCTGTTTTTGCTTTCTTTTCAGGGCGCATTTGCGGGAAGAAAAGTACATCCTGAATACTTTCCTGCCCGGTCATGAACATGGTCAGGCGGTCGATTCCAATTCCCATCCCTGAAGTGGGAGGCATGCCATATTCTAGCGCGCGGACAAAATCAAGGTCAATAAACATGGCTTCGTCATCCCCTTTTTCCGAAAGTTTGAGTTGATCCTGGAACCGTTCCAACTGGTCAATGGGATCGTTCAATTCGGTATAGGCATTGCAAAGTTCCTTTCCGTTAACCATCAGCTCGAAACGTTCGGTCAATTCAGGATTGTTGCGGTGTTTTTTACATAATGGTGACATTTCAACGGGGTAATCGATGATAAAGGTCGGCTGAATCATGTGGTGTTCGCATTTCTCACCAAAAATCTCATCAATCATTTTTCCTTTTCCAAAGGTGGCATCCACCTCAATATGCAAATCTTTACAAACGTTCCGCAACTGGTCTTCATTCATTCCCGAAATGTCAATACCCGTATGCTCTTTAATGGCATCGAGCATGGTAAGCCGGCGGTAAGGAGCTTTAAAGTCCACCTCTTTTTCTCCGATTTTTACTTTGGTGGTTCCATGTAAGGCCATGGCCACCTTTTCGAGCATCTGTTCGGTAAATTCCATCATCCAGAAATAGTCTTTGTAGGCTACATAAATTTCCATCACGGTAAATTCCGGGTTGTGGGTACGGTCCATACCTTCGTTGCGGAAATCTTTGGCAAACTCATACACGCCATCGAATCCGCCTACAATTAATCGCTTCAGGTAAAGTTCGTTGGCAACCCGAAGGTAAAGGGGGATATTCAGCGCATTGTGATGTGTAATAAAAGGACGGGCTGCAGCTCCTCCGGGAATAGCCTGAAGTATCGGCGTTTCAACCTCTAGGTAACCCCGTTCATTAAACATTTCGCGCATGGTATTGATGATTTTCGCCCGTTTGATAAATACATCTTTCACCTGGGGATTCACCACAAGGTCAACGTAACGCTGTCGGTAGCGTTGCTCAGCATCGGTAAAAGCATCATATATCACACCATCTTTTTCTTTTACAATAGGCAGAACCCGTAATGATTTACTTAACAGGGTGAATTCTTTAACAAAGATGCTTTTTTCGCCCATCTGGGTGATAAAGGCATGACCTTTTACGCCAATAAAATCACCAATATCAAGATGCTTCTTAAAAACTTCGTTATACAGGGATTTGTCTTCACCCGGACACATTTCGTCGCGGTTAAAATACAACTGAATACGCCCTTTTTCATCCATCAATTCGGCAAATGAGGCTTTGCCCATAATCCGGCGGCTCATCACCCTTCCGGCGATACTCACTTGCTGAAAATTCCCTTTTTCAGGATCAAAGCTGTCACGAATATCCTGTGTGGTCACATTAACATCGTAACCTGCTTGCGGATAGGGTTCAACCCCCATATTCCGTAGTTCCTGTAATGAATTTCTGCGGATGATCTCCTGTTCGCTCAATTCTGCTATGCTCATAATTATTTTGTATGTAAGCGTGATGCTTTTGGAATGTTAAAATTTTTGCAAAGATATAATTTTCAATTAAAGTAATACATGTCTGTTAATGGGATATATGGGAAGCAAAAATAAGCTCATGCCGAAAGTAGGGATAGATTAAATAAATTATCTTTATGCACATGTATTACCAAAGAATGGGAATAATTCTATGAAACAATATCTGATCTTCTTATTTTTATTACTGATTTCATTGGGTGTATTTGGGCAATCGAAACTTGATAGTTTGTTGAATCTGGTTGACACAACCCGAATAGATACACAGATAATCGATATCTATTTTCAAATTGCCGAGCAATTGCACAAGACGGACAATAAACAATCTATTATTTACGCCGAAAAGGGATTGAAACTTTCCGAATTACTTAATGACAGCAGTCGAATAGCTCACGGAAATTTAAAATGGGGGACTGCCTTATCAAATCTGAGCTATTATTATTTAGCAATGGATAAATATATTAAGTGCAAGGAGATAGCAGAAGCAATGCAAGATTCTTCGAGGTTGGGTCAGGTTCTTAATAACATAGGTAACATCTATTGGTTTCAAAAAAATTATGAAACAGCATTGAAGTTTTACAACAACGCTCTACCCTATGCAAAAGCTACTAACAATCAAAGTGTAATTATTGGGTTGTATCTGAATATGGGTCTTGCTTATCAATACTTATCTGTCCAGGATTCCTCAGAATATTACTTGAACCATGCACTTTATATGGCTAAAACAAATAAAGATTCAGTTCTGATGGGTCTCATTTTAGTAAATAAAGGAGAAACATTATTGAATTCGAAAGAATACGGGCAGCTTGAGAAAACTCTTAAAGAGGTTCAGGAATATGAAACATCCTTTCCTTTAACGTTAGAGTTTTATTGCATAATAGCTTTGCTCAATTATATATGGCAATCAACCAAATTCAAAAGGCAAAAGAAAACCTAGAAATATCCGAAGGTCTTGTCAATCAGAGCGGTAGTTTATTTTCATTAAATGCCTATTTGAGGGTTAAGTTTCAATGTGACACCCTCACACGGAATTACCCTGTTGCTATCGAAACACTTAATCGAATCTTAAAGATTCAGGAGAGTATTTCAAATACGGAAATTGCAAATAAAATTGCCAGTTTTCAGGCCATGTATGAATTACAAGAGAAAGAGACAGAAATTAGAAACCTTAAATCGCAAAACGAGATTTATACACTGAGAAATAGACAGAACCGTTTATGGTTATTGGTTTTGGTTGTGGTGTTTATATCTGCGGCAACCATAATTGTCATTGTTTTTAAGTCAATCAAACAAAAAAACAGGTCTATTGAAGTTTTAAATACAATGAATCAAGAACTGAAATCTCATAAAGAAGAGTTAACATCCTTGAATGAAGAACTTGCCATGAATCAGGAGGAATTGTATGAAAAGAACCAGCATCTTGAAAAAACTATTTCACAATTAAATACTACACAAAACCACCTTTTCCAAGTAGAAAAAATGGCCTCCCTTGGTGTTCTTTCCCGTGGGGTGGCCCACGAAATAATCAATCCGTTGAATTTTATTAATGGAGGGATTGCCCTCATTGAAGAAGCCGAAAAAGAAGATATGGCGTTGGCACAAAAGCTTGAAATCCCGCTCAAGATGATGAATGAAGGAATTAACCGGGCGGTGGATATTGTCAGGCAATTAAGTGCTTTTGTTGATCAGGGTAATACACGGCCGCAATTGGCAAACATCAACCAAATAATAGATGGTACATTGGTTTTCCTGAATTACCGTATTGATTTGGAGACCAAACTGATAAAAGAATACGCACCGTTACCTGAAAGTTACTGTTTCCCAGATAAAATACATTCCATCGTATTTCAACTACTAACAAATGCTATTGATGCGGTTAAAGATTCCTCTGGCGAAAAAGTCATAAAAGTTTGCACCAAATTACTTAAAGATACTGCAGGTGAAGTTTTTGAAATTAAAATTTACAACACCGGAGAACCCATCAAACCTGATGTTTTGCCAAAAATATTCGATCCTTTTTTTACAACCAAGGATGCCAATAAAGGAACGGGTATGGGTCTCACTCTGGTTTACAATTTAGTAAAAGAACAACAAGGGGATTTATTGGTTCAGAACCTGGATCAGGGCGCGATGTTTACTGTAACCTTACCTCGGGTTGAGAAAATATAATTATTAGTGAAACTTTGTACTAAAAAGTCAATCTTTAATCATATATAATGCCGATTAATGGCTCTAATAAAATACCAATTAAAAACGATACAGAAGGACAACAATTAATTTTTCACCTCAGTTTTAAAACCGATCTATCTCGCATTTTTTCGTTGTTTATCACATAAAACGAATTACAACCCTGCCTAACATTCTCCGTTAAATGGAGGAGTTGAAAACACTTTGAACAATGAAAAAGCAATGGCGCAGGATGAAACTACTTGGGAGTGGCAAAATTTGGAAACGGTTGTTTACCAAACACAACGATCGTCCCATTAAAACCGCCATGGCTTTGTCGTTAGGTGTGTTTATTGGCATTTTACCCATTTGGGGTGGGCAACTCATTTCAGGAGTAGTTTCTGCTCATTTGCTCAAACTGAACAAGCCTTTGGTACTGTTGGCCACGAACATCCATTTTACACCCATTTTTCCCATTATTGCTTTCTTTGCCTTAAAGATAGGTTTTATGGTAACCGGCAATGAGCTAGCTTTTCCAAGCATGGGTGAAATCAATCTGGTCCTATTGAAAGATTATTTTTGGTTTTATGTCATCGGTAGCTTACCTATAGCTTTAATTACCGCTTCTTTTACCGGTCTAATCACCTATTTTTCGGTTTATTCGCTACGGTATCTCCGCCAAAAAGAATAATGCCCCAGAACATCCTCTATAAAAGATACTAGGCCTGATAAGCTTTCCTTTTTTGTTACCTTTGCTTGCTGAAATGAAGGTAAAAGATAATGAAAATGACGGATTATTCGCCCATTCCACGCAAACCGGAATGGCTCAAAATAAAAATCCCCAAAGCGCAGGTACACAAACATGTAAACGGATTGATGCTTAGCAACCGCCTGCACACCATCTGCGAAAGCGGCAATTGCCCTAATGCTGGCGATTGCTGGAGCCGGGGTACGGCCACGTTTATGATTTTGGGCGATATCTGTACCCGTGCCTGTAAATTCTGTAATGTAAAAACAGGCCGCCCGTTACCTCCCGATCCTGAAGAACCTCAAAAAGTGGCCGAAAGTATCAGGCAATTGGGCTTAAGGCATTGTGTAATCACATCTGTAGATCGCGACGATCTTCCGGATAGTGGAGCCGCCCATTGGGTTGCCACCATTCAATCCATTAAAAAGCTGAATCCGGGAGTTACCATGGAGGTTCTGATTCCCGATTTTGATGGAAAACACGAATTGGTTCAACAAATTATAGATGCCCAACCAGAAGTCATTTCGCACAATCTGGAAACGGTGGAGCGGTTGACATCTCAGGTCCGTAGCCGGGCAAAATACCGTACAAGCTTAAAAGTCCTGGAACAAGTTGCGCTATCGGGTTTGGTGGCCAAATCGGGAATCATGTTAGGTTTAGGTGAAACCCGGGAAGAAATAGTAAAGACAATGGATGACTTGCGTGTTGTAAATTGCAAGGTGATGACCCTCGGGCAATATTTGCAACCCACCCGTGACCATCATCCGGTAAAGGAGTACATTCATCCCGATATTTTTGCCGAATATGAAAGAATGGGCCTTCAAAAAGGATTCTCATTTGTTGAAAGTAGCCCGTTGGTACGTTCTTCATACAAGGCTGACCAACATGTGAACGCGTAACAAATATTTCAAACTATTGAACAAATATTCATTTTTACAATCCAATAAGCCATGAAAGACACCATTTATAACGACCTTGGAACCATTGAATACAAACAGGCTTGGGATTATCAGGAAGGTTTATTTAACCGGGTGATGCAAAGCAAATTGAATAAAACCGTGGAGCCTAACTACCTTTTATTTTGTGAGCATCCGCACGTATTTACATTGGGAAAAAGTGGTGAAGAAGAGAATTTCCTCATCCAACAGGAATTTTTAAAGCAGATTAATGCCACTTATTTTCAAACCAATCGTGGTGGCGATATTACTTATCATGGCCCGGGTCAGTTGGTAGGGTATCCCATCCTCGATTTAGAAAAATTTGGAGTGGCATTAAAGGATTACATCTATAAACTTGAAGAGGCTATTATTTTAACCTTGGCAGAGTATGGCATTGAGGGGTATCATTACCAAGGAGCTACCGGAGTTTGGTTAGATACCGGTGTACCACACAAAACCCGGAAAATATGTGCAATTGGAGTGAAAGCCAGTCGGTTTGTTACCATGCACGGTTTTGCCTTAAATGTGAACACCAACCTGAATTATTTTACCTATATCAATCCTTGTGGTTTCAAGGATAAGGGGGTTACTTCCATGGAAAAAGAACTTGGGAAACCCTTGGATTTTGAGGAGGTAAAAGCAAAAGCAAAGCTGCATTTGGCCAAAGTGTTTGGAATGAATCTTATAGGATAGCATTCTTTAAATAATCACTTTTCTATCTAACAAATCACACCATCTTCCGATTTGTTTTCTTAATTTCGCTTGATATGGAAAGTGAGTTTGAAACCTCTCTTTGCCCTTGGTTCAAAAATATTCTTGGTATTAAGTTGGATTGAATTCTGTTGTAAACAACCAGGAAAATCGAAGTTGAAATGGAACGACCACCTGAAAAGTGGCACAAAATATAGCAGTCATGCAAAAACAATGGACTTTAAAGCCCTCGGCTTCCCATGAAAGAATTGAAGAACTGGCGAAAGCCATTAATGTTAGTAACCCTATTGCAAACCTTTTATTGCAACGGGGAATTACGAGTTATGAAGAGGCTCGGCGGTTCTTTCGCCCCGATCTGAAATTCCTGCACGATCCCTTTTTGATGAAAGATATGGATTTGGCGGTTTCGCGCCTCGGGAAAGCGGTCCAGAATCAGGAACATGTGATGGTTTATGGCGATTACGATGTGGATGGAACTACCTCAGTAGCCATGTTGTTTTCCTTTTTACGCAGTAAAATCAGGCAGTTGCATTACTATATCCCCGACAGGTACTTAGAAGGTTACGGCATTTCATATAAAGGTATTGATGCAGCCCAGGAGTTGGGATGTAGTCTGATCATTGCGTTAGATTGTGGTATTAAAGCCACACAAAAGGTGGATTATGCCAATGAAAAAGATATTGATTTTATTATCTGCGACCACCACGAACCGGGAGAATATTTACCAAAAGCGGTTGCCGTACTGGATCCTAAAAGGCCAGACTGCCAGTACCCTTTCAAAGAACTTTCTGCCTGTGGGGTAGGTTTTAAATTGATTCAGGCATACGCCTTGCGCAACGAAATACCTTTTTACAAAATAGAACATTACCTCGATCTGGTAGTGGTGAGTATTGCTTCTGATATTGTTCCAATTGTTGACGAAAATAGGATAATGGCCTACTATGGGCTGAAACGACTAAATTCAAAACCACGGATTGGGCTAAAAGCCATTATGGATGTAGCAGGGGCAGAACCAGGGAACCTTAAAATCAACGATTTGGTTTTTAAGGTAGGGCCACGTATCAATGCAGCTGGACGCATGGAGCAGGGGAGGTATTCTGTGGATTTGTTGGTTTGTAAAATAAAAGAACACGCCTCGGCCATGGCAGGTCGGATTGATGACGACAACACCGAACGGAAATGGTTCGACAATAACATTACCAAGGAAGCTTTGGCTTTTCTGGAAGAGAACCCCGAATTCAATTCCAAAAAATCGACTGTTCTGTACAATCCCGAATGGCATAAGGGAGTCATTGGTATTGTAGCTTCAAGGCTCATCGACTATCATTACAAACCCACCATTGTACTTACCAAATCCAACGGTTTTATTAATGGTTCAGCCCGATCGGTACATGGGTTTAATTTGTACCAAGCGGTTGAAAAATGCCAGCACCTGCTCGAAAACTTTGGAGGGCATATGTATGCGGCAGGCCTAACGCTGAAAGAGGAAAACCTTGAATTGTTTAAGGAATGTTTTGAACAGGCCGTATGTGATTTTATTTTACCCGATAGCGAAATTCAGCGTATTGAAGCTGATGCCGAGATTTCGTTGTGCGAAATTAAACCGAAATTTTACAAAGTGCTTGAACAGTTTGAACCCTATGGCCCTGGTAACATGACCCCAGTTTTTATCGCCAGGAATGTCACCGATACAGGTTATGCCCAGTGTGTGGGCAGCGACTGTGAGCATCTCCGGCTTTATTTAACCGATAGCCAGACCTCAAGTTCCTTTGCGGCCATTGCATTCAGGCAGGCGCAGTTTTTTGGGCAGATAAAAGACAAACAACCCTTTGATATCTGCTTCAACTTAGATGAAAATACCTATAAAGGAAAAACATCTATTCAAATCAAAATCAGGGACATTCAAACAAATACTTCGGTGGAATAAAGATTATTTGAAAAGTCAACCGCTTTTTTTGTATTTTCGCGGTTCTAAAAAAGGGATATGGGATTTTTAAGAAACAGCTTGATTTTTTTAGTGATTATTACCATTTCGATTTCAGGTAATAGCCAGGAACACCGATGGTTTAAGCGGTTTAACACAACCACTTTTTTAACCAATGGGGCTATTTATTCATCTCCAGTGGCAACGGCTAATGACCATGTAGTGTTGGGATCGCACAATAAGAAAATATATTTTTTTGATGGACAAGGAAAACTTTTAAACACCTTTAAAACCAAAGGCTGGATACACGCTACCCCAAAAGTATTAAAGGACAACACCATTTCACTTGGTTCGTATGATGGGTTTATCTATTTTTTCGATAACCTGGGAAACCTGATCCGTAAAATTAAGCCCGGAGGAAGCATTTTTACTGAAGTTGCTGAATTCGGTAAAGACAAACTCGTTTTTGGGACCAACAAAGGAAGCATTGTAGTTTACGACATGGATAACGAATATTTTAAATATCTTAAAGTAAAAAAATTGGTTCATGGCAGCCCAACCACATTAAGCAATGGAAATGTAGCTATTGGTTCGAACCATCGGAAATTGTATATCATTGATGAAGAGGCCAACGTACTCACCGAGTTTAAAACCAAAGGATGGATCATGCACTCCAAACCGCTTCAGTTGGCCAATGGCAACATAGTGTTTGGGTCGTACGACAATCATTTGTATTGCATCACCCAGGATGGCAATTTGGTCTGGAAATTCAAAACAAAAGGCAACGTCCATGCTTCGCCCATTCAAGCTCCTGATAGCACCATTATTTTTGGCTCATTCGATGGGTTTGTCTATTTCCTTACCGAAAACGGCACGTTAAAAGCAAAATTTCAAACCGGAAGCCGGGTCATTTCAACTGCTTCTATGGTAAATGATACAACAGTGGTGGTTGGTTCGTTTGACAAGAACCTGTACTTTTTAAATACCAAGGCTGAACCCATGGGGCAATTTTATGCCGGTGGTAAAATTTTTTCTTCCCCATTGGTGCTGCACAATGGAAATATTGTATGCTCAACAATGAATGGAAAAGTTCATTTTGTCGGTCTTGTGGTAACCGACGATGTAGTTCTGGTTCAGAAAATAGATATCGGTTTTTAACAAAAAAAATGCTGACTCCAATGGGTCAGCATTTTTTTTGTTAAAATATTTTTGTTAATCTTCATGTACTTTTTCTACCTCTTCAATAGGTTCATCCTCTGAAACTTCTTTAAGCTTTACCACCTCTTCGGTTGAAAAAACATTGTCCACGTCGAGAATCATAATGAATTTATCGTCCTGTTTTACCAATCCGTGGATAAAATCAGTATTTACTTCCACACCAAGTGCGGGAGGATCTTGAATTTCTTGCTTTTGTATTTCGATAACACTTTGAACTGAATCGACAATAATTCCGGTTTCAACAACCCGAAGTCCTTTTTTAATCTCAAGCACAATGATGCATGTGTTGTTGTCGGGTTCTTTTTCAGGAAGGCCCATCTTTGAGCGGGCATCAATAACCGGCAAAACTTTCCCCATTAAATTTATCACCCCCTTCATATATTTTTGCGCTTTGGGGATGGTTGTTATGGGCTGGAGTTCTAAAATCCGTTGCACTTTGCTCGCGTGGGCAGCAAATTCCTCTTCACCTATTTTAAAGATAAGATACGAATTGATCTCAACTGTCTTTTGATTTTCCATGGCACAAAACGTATTTTAATTGTTTTTCAGTAAGCTTCCAAATTAGGTATTAAAACAGAATCCACCAATAATTGAATCTGATTTTTATAAACCGATTTTTTGTTCATCAATTAGGTATTAGAACGGGAAAAAACATCAAAATGGCAATGGGCCGGTTTTTGATATAATTTCTGAACTTTAAACAACAAATCACCGGCTTTGTTGCCTCAAAATCAAAATACACCGAAATATTTTATTTTTCCATTGATAAACATATACGTCAACTTCAAAGGCTTTGGAAATTTCTTTCGGGAGTTGCTCATCGAAAATATTTTGGTCCTTTGTTTTTATAATCCGGCTAGTTTGATATATTTAAAAAATGGTTAATAAAATTTTACATTTTTTGATTGACTGGCTACCATATCACCCGCAGCAACCCTTGTTATTCACGCGCCCTTCGTTTTGGATATTTTTTGTGGTGGTTCTTGCTGTTTTTTGCTTGCTTTACAAAAGGACCTTTTGGCGGAATAACTGGCTTTTTCTCACGAGTATTTTCTTTTATTACAAATCGAGCGGGCTTTTCGTTTCCTTGTTGGTGCTTTCCATCGCCATCAATTTTTTGTTGGGGAACCGGATTGCCAAATCGCATAAACTATTGCAGAAGAGAAGCTGGGTGGCACTTTCGGTGGTTTATAACCTTTCGTGGCTGATTTATTTCAAATATACTTATTTTTTCTCGGGACTATTGAACCACTGGTTCGGAACCCATTTTGAGGTGCACGACTGGCTGCTTTTGGGGGTAAATCAGGTTTGGGGGAGCCATTTCGATGCCTCGATGATCATCCTTCCGGTGGGGATTTCGTTTTATACCTTTCAGATTATCAGTTACATTATTGATTTGTACCGGAAACAGGTAGAACCCATCAAAAATATCTTCGATTTTGGTTTTTATGTTACCTTTTTCCCGCAACTGGTTGCCGGCCCTATTGTCAGGGCATCCTCATTTGTACCGCAAATGTACACCGGGTTCAGGCTCCATACCGATGAATTTGGGCAAGGGTTGTTTCTTATCCTGAATGGGTTAATCAAGAAAATCATTATTGCCGATTATATCTCTATCAATTTTGTTGATAGGGTGTTCGACAACCCTCTGAGTTACTCAGGATTTGAAAACCTGTTGGCTGTTTATGGGTATTCCATCCAGATTTATTGCGACTTTTCGGGCTATACCGATATTGCCATTGGCTTGGCACTCTGGATGGGTTTCCGGCTCCAGTTGAATTTCAATTCGCCTTACCGGGCGGCCAACATTACTGATTTTTGGCGGCGTTGGCACATCTCGCTTTCGTCGTGGCTCAAAGATTATTTGTACATCCCCCTGGGCGGGAACCGGAAAGGGAAAATCCGGACTTATGTGAATTTGTTTTTAACCATGCTTTTGGGCGGTCTCTGGCATGGAGCGAACCTCCGTTTTGTCATCTGGGGGGCCTTGCACGGGTTGTATCTGGCGGTCCACAAATTGTGGCTTTCTCTGTTTCCAAAGCTTGAAGCCCGGTTCCGTATCCTTCGTATGGCTATTACTTTTCATCTGGTCACCTTTACATGGATGGCTTTCAGGGCCCGCAGTATGGAATCTGTAAGGCAGATGTGCGACCAAATGGTGCATCATTTTAAAGGCAGTTTTGCCTGGGAAATTATTCAGGCTTACCAACTTGTGGTATCACTTATTTTGTTGGCATTCATCGTACACTGGCTCCCCATCAAGTGGAAAGATTGGTACCGTGGAAAGTTTGTTTTGCTCCCGCTCTGGTTGAAAATTACAGGAACTGTTTTGGTCATCTTTATGCTTGTTCAATTTACCACGGCAGGGTTGCAGCCCTTTATCTATTTTCAGTTTTAATGTTGTTTTAATAGTTTTCCGATGACTCCATAATAAAATGCGGGATAGGGATTCATCATCCATGAGTGTTTTTAAGGATGGTAAAATTTGATTTTCATGGGTTTGGTTTTTATATATTTGCAAGTATTAAAACTTATACAATGAGATTTATAGTGTTTCTTTTATTATTGGTTACCTTCCATTTCGTTTATTCGCAAGAAAATACCCATGAAATTTTTAGAAACCTTAAGAATGGAGCAATATTGGTGCGATTACCAAATAATACGATAACTATAAAAGCCATTGAAGAAAGGAACTTGTTGTTGCAAAAAAAGGCAGAAGGAATTGATAAAATCAATCATAACAAAGAATACCAAAAACTATTGAAAACCATTGATAGCAACATAAAATTATTGAATAAAATTGTTACAGAAAGGGAATATAAACATAAAATTATCATCGAGTCGTTTTCAAACAATTTTTCCTTTTGTCCTGTATATTATTTTTATTCAAATGATTCTAGAGAAATTAAAAACAAGAATTTCAAAGGTCATATATTTAATGCAAATAAAGAATTTATTGATACCATAAATTTATCGGATAATTATTTGATAGCGGAATTTGGAGAAACTAATGAAGACACTGCAAAAATAAAACTTCGTAAAACAAAAAGCTACGACTTTTATGGACACCCCAATGAGCGTCTAGAAAGAAATGATGAAACAGGTTACATTGAATATGTTGATTATTATTATTCTTCAACCGGTATGGAAGGTGGAGTTGATGCCTTGGTTTTATTATCCCCAGAGTTTATTCAAATTCAAAGACCTTATCCACATTATGTTAGAACCTTCGAAAGGTTACCCTTTATTAACCGAAGTTATGAGGAGACAGTATTGAGGCTTCAACACAAGATTGTTAAATATACCTTAGAAGGTGTTCTGTTTTAGCATCTTGTTATAAATATCCCCCTATTATTTAGGCAATTCAAATGTAGCCAGCTTAAAATTCGGAAGGAAAATGAATTGCAGAAATTAACCGATTTGCCTCATATCGCTGAATGATGAAAAATGTGATTTCTAAATTGCTGATATTGATCGAAATAAGCAATCCATCTCTAATCTCTTCCAGTTTTTTAAATGTAATTTCGTGGTCTGTCATTTTTTTAAATTACTGCCAACTCATGAATATACCGATTTCTTTAATTCATCACGGCTTTGATTTAAAACTAGTTCTTGAAAAAAATGGCTGTCAGAGGTTGATCGTTTTTTACTTGCTATTTCCCCACCGGAATCACCTGATTTGCTGATTTCCCTGTTTTGAAAAACTCCGCTATATTGGCAAAGGTAGTTTCGGCAATATTGTGTACCGCTTCTTTGGTAAAAAAGGCCTGATGCGCCGTAATCAGCACGTTAGGAAAGGTCTGTAGCCTAACAAAAGTGTCATCTTGAATTACTTTCTCCGATAAGTCTTCAAAAAACAGCGCCTCTTCCTCCTCATATACATCAAGGGCTAAATTACCTACTTTTCCCTTTTTTAACCCTTCAATCACCGCATTGGAATCAATTAATGGGCCACGGCTGGTATTCACTATCATCACCCCGGGTTTCATGGCGACAATGGCGTATTCATTAATCATGTGGTAGGTTTCGTAAGTTAACGGACAATGTAACGAAATAATATCGCACTGCTGGTAAAGTTTAGGCAGTTCCACATATTCAATACCCAGGTTTTTCAATTCTTCATTCGGATATTTATCGTAGGCCAGTATTCGGACCCCAAAACCCTTGATGAGCTGGCAAAAAACCTGCCCAATCTTTCCGGTTCCAATAATGCCAATGGTTTTTTGATGCAGATCGAACCCCATCAACCCATCGAGGGCAAAATTACCATCACGCACCCGGTGGTAGGCTTTGTGAAGTTTCCGGTTAAGTGCAAGAATGAGGCCCAAGGTATGTTCAGCCACAGCATAGGGCGAATATGCTGGAACCCGGACCACGGCGATATCTAGTTCCTGTGCCTTTTCAATATCCACATTATTAAATCCGGCACAACGCAATGCAATAAGTTTTATCCCTTGTGTTTTTAATATTTCAAGGGTTTTAGCATCAACTTTATCGTTCACAAAGGCACATACAACCTCATGTCCGGCGGCAAGTGGAGCCGTTTTTTTATCGAGCCGGGCTTCAAAATATGAAGGTTCAAAGGAGTGGTTTTTGTTTACCTCGTCGAATGCTTGAATAACCCAGTTTTTGGTACTAAAAACCGCTATTTTAGGTGATTGATTTTGCATAGAATAGAATTATAATAGTTTATTTTAACATGAATGCTATGAAACACCTGTAAAAATAGAATGTTTATAGGAAAAGCTCCATGCGAAAAGTAAAAGGTTAAGATGCACCCTTTCTTCAATTAATTAGGTGGTAAAACCTCACCTTGTAAATATGAAGGGCAAACTTTTTTTCTTCTTTCAGAAATCCCCATCTTTACATAAATTTTAAAATTTTGAATTATGAACCTTTTTGAAACCATCAACAACGATATTAAATCGGCCATGTTGGCCAAAGAAAAAGAGAAACTGGAAGCTTTACGTGCCGTAAAAGCAGCCTTTTTATTGGCTAAAAGTGAAAAGGGGGCCGCCGATGAACTTTCGTCGGAAACCGAAATTAAGATCATTCAAAAACTGGTGAAACAGAGGAAGGAATCGGCCGAGGTTTATAAAACCAATAACCGGATGGACTTGTACGAAAAAGAGGTTTTTGAAGCGTCCGTGATTGAAAAATACCTTCCCCAGCAACTTTCGGAAGATGAGATTGTGGCTCAATTAAAAACTATTGTGGCTCAGATTGGGGCTAAAGGCCCTCAGGACATGGGGAAAGTAATGGGCTTGGCTACCAAACATTTTGCCGGAAAAGCCGAAGGAAAAGTAGTGGCTGAAAAGGTTAAACAGGTTTTGGCAGGTTTGTAACCTTTCCAAGAATTATCGCATGCCCTTTCAGATATTTGAAAGAGGAAACCATCTGATGTTGGATTTATATTTTCGTTAAAAACCCTCGCGTAATGGAAAAACTTACATTAACCACTCCGGCACTGCTGTTTTCGGCGGTTTCGTTGATTTTACTGGCCTACACCAACCGTTTTTTGGCCTATGCCCAGATTGTACGAAACCTTTACGCCGAATACAAAAAGGGGAAAGATTATGTATTGATCGATCAGATTAAAAACCTGCGGAAACGGCTATATCTGACCAGGGCAATGCAAATCTTTGGGGTTCTTAGCTTGTTTTTTAGCATGATTTCCATGCTCTTTTTGTACATCAATTTTCCCATCCTTGGTGCCGATTTTTTTGGGTTGGGCTTGCTTTGTATGATTATTTCGCTGGCACTTTCGGTTTGGGAAATCCAGATTTCGGTAAAAGCCCTCGAAATGCACCTGAAAGATATGGAGGAATAATTAGTTGCTAAATCCAATAAAATAACATTCATGACCCTTACTTCGTTTATTGGCTTTTTAGCAGCCATCCTTACCACCAGCGCGTTTATCCCCCAGGCATACAAAACCATCCGGACCCGGAACACCAAAGGGTTGTCGCTTTTCATGTACCTTATTTTTTCAGTAGGGGTGGCTTTGTGGCTGGTTTATGGAATTAGTATCGGTGATTACCCGGTAATGGTTGCCAATGCGGTAACACTGTTATTCGCCTTGGTTATTCTGGGTTTTAAGCTACGGTACAAGTAACGTCCATTTCCTAAAAACACCTATCTGCATGGAACCTAATCTTTTTCGGATTCAAAAAAGCCGGGCGAAATGGTTTTGTCATAAAATAATAAAGTCATAATCCTACGGATCGGGTTAAGATTCTGTAACTTTACCTGTTTTATGATGTAAATATGGGTAAAAGTTTAAAAGTCCTCGTAGCCTATTATTTTAGCCAGATGGATCTTTTTGAACATTATTTGAAAAAGATTCAGAAGAATGGCAAGCGTTCCCAGTATCACCAACTGCGGATTTCGGTAAAAAACTTACGGGCGATGCACCAGCTTTTTTTATTGGCCGGAGTACCCGATGTTGCCATAAAACCCATTGAAACCTCGTTGAAAAGAATTTATAAATCATCGGGGCTGCTACGCGACATACAGACCAACCAACAGCTTGTTCTGCAATGGAGTCAACATGAGGCTTTAAAACAGGATTATCATCAGTTCCTTCAGCAAGCAAAGAAAACTCAAAAGATCAAGGTACTCAGGAAAGCCTCTAAATTCGACACGAATATTTTGGCCGACCATGTTCACGATTTAAATAAAATATTGCTGCGGCTTCCGAATGCCGAAGCATCGGCAGCCACCTCCAGGTTTTTGGAAGAACGGTTTTTGCTGGTCTCGAAGCTGAATCAATCATTAGGTAGTGACCAATCGGTACATCTGATTCGTAAATACCTGAAGGAGATGAAAACTATTGTTGAGATGTCCAAAACTCTGGATTTGAAAATGGGTAAAGGATTTAAAACAAAATTAGTACAAGTGGATAAAGAAATTGGCCAGTGGCACGATTTAGTAGTTTTCCGCGATTCGCTGCTCGGGTTTCAACCTTCCGATGTTATGGCTGAAGCTGAAAAAGAGGAGGTCTTAAAGCGGATAGCTACCGTGCAACAGCAGTTTACTCAAGAGCTACCGGCAAAGGTTTTACCTGTTCTGGAGGCATCCAATATTAAAGATACTGCGAAAAACCAAGGTGATCAAAATTAGTCATCGGGTGAATTCATAATTCACCGGTTACCCTATTGTATCTGCTTGTAATTTCAGCAAAAACATTTATTGGACGACTTCTTAGAGTGGACTCAGCATTGAAATATAAAACCGGCTTTAAACCGGTTTTATCATTATCTCTTTGCTTTATAATTGGTACCTGTAAAGGTCTTTTTTCTTGGTTGCTGTGTGTGTTGTGTAGGTTTTTTGTGTTGTGTAGGTTTTGACACAAATTCCCTGTTTTCTTTCAGTTTAATTCCTTCGGGCACTTTCAACCGGTTTCTGGAAAGCATCACTAAATCGTTAAAAATCAACTCATCGCTCACCGTTTCGCGGTTCCAGTTCAAGAATGATTTTTTCATCAAGTTCAGAATTACCTCAATCAGGTAGTCTTTTTCTTCTCCATCGGGATAGGTAATTGCTTTATCAATCATATCTTCCAAAACCCTTCCGTAGTGTTTGAAACGGATATCGTCGGGATGTTGGTATTTTAAACGATCGGGTTTTTTGAAAATCTGTTCGCGCGTGGGGGTGGGATAGGGGGAATCCACATCCAATTCAAAATCGGAAATAATGGCCAGGTGATCCCACAGTTTATGCTTAAAGTCAGCCACGTCGCGCAGGTGCGGATTCATGGTTCCCATAATCTGAATGATGGCCTTGGCCAATCGGTTGCGTTCCTCGCGGTCCTCCACCGTTTTTACATGGTTTACCATCCGCTGGATATTGCGGCCATATTCCGGTAAAACCAAACCTCTTCGTGACGTATTGTAATCCATTTATTTAAAAATTTTTACAAAATTAGTTTAATTATTGGGGTAAACAAACAATCGCTTATTTTACCGTGCGTAACCGGGCAAACTTGAGTATCAGCTTTTTTTCGCCCAGTTTCTCAAAAAAAATCAGAGCCTTCCGGTCACCGCCTTCGCCTTCAATCAGTATAACACGCCCGGTGCCAAATTGTTGATGCTCTACCTGCATTCCTGTTTTGATGCTCTCCGGCGGATCGGGTACAAAGCTTTGGGAACTGTTAGTATTCATCTGTTGCAGTTTGCGCTGCGCGGCCAGGTTCATTCCTGGTCGCGAAGGTTTGATAAAGGCACTGCCCCGTTCTTTAAACGATATTTCCTGAGAACTGTCCGTTACAAAGTCGCTCATCCCTTTTTTTGAAAACAGCGATTTTGTTTTAAGAAATTGCGGATCAATTTCGTTAATAAACCGGCTGGGTGAGGTTGAGGTAGGCGATCCGTATTTGTACCGGCTTTTTGCAAAAGAGAGGGTTACCCGTTGTTCGGCGCGGGTGAGGGCTACATAAAACAACCGGCGTTCTTCTTCCAGTTCGTGAGGGGAATACACACTCATAGCCGATGGGAACAGTTCCTCTTCCATTCCCACAATATACACGTGAGGGAATTCCAACCCCTTGGCGGAGTGAATGGTCATTAATGTGACCTTGTTCCGGTCGTCGGCTTTTTCGTTGTCCTGATCGGTATAAAGTGCCACATTTTCTAAAAAGAATTCCAGTTGTACCGGCCTGCCCTCCTGATAATTGGAGCTTACAAAGTCGCGGATACCGTTCAACAGTTCTTCCACGTTCTCGTATTTCGACCGTTCTTCAACGGTGGTACCGTTGTGCAGTTCTTTCATCAGCCCCGATTCGGTGGCCACCTGTTGGGTCAGCAAATAGGCATCGTGGTTGGGTTTCAGGTCAATAAATTTTTCAATAAACTCCCGGAATCCCTGAATTTTGTTCAAAGTTCCTTTATTTAATTCGACTCCAAACTTTTCCGGGGTTTTTACTATCTGCCAGATACTCAGGTTGTGATACGATGCGGCCTCTTCCAGTTTCCCCAGGGTAGTATCGCCAATTCCCCGGGGCGGGTAGTTGATGATGCGTTTTAACGCCTCCGAATCGTCGGGATTTACCACCATCCTCAGGTAAGCAATCAGGTCCTTGATCTCTTTGCGTTGGTAAAACGACAGGCCTCCATAAATTTTATACGGGATGTTCCGTTTGCGCAGGGCCTCTTCAAAAATACGGCTTTGGGCATTGGTGCGGTAAAGAATGGCAAAATCATCGTAGCGCAGCTGGTGCCGGGTTATCTGGTCAAAGATGCTGCCAACCACCAAATACCCCTCCTCGTTATCGGTAAAGGCATCAATGAGCTGAATCAATTCCCCCTCACTATTTTCGGAATAGACCTCTTTGGGTATCTGCCGCTCGTTCTTTTTAATCAAACTGTTGGCTGCATTTACAATGGTCTGGGTCGAACGGTAGTTTTGTTCCAGTTTGAACAGGTTGTGCCCCGGGTAATCGTTTTTAAAGTTCAGGATATTTTCAATTTTGGCTCCCCGGAACGAATAGATACTTTGGGCATCGTCGCCCACCACACAGATGTTGCGGTGTTGCTGGGCCAGCTTTTTAATAATCAGGTATTGCGAAAAGTTGGTGTCCTGATACTCATCCACCAGGATGTATCTGAATTTTTGCTGGTACTTGTCCAATACCTCGGGATGATCGCGGAACAGGATGTTGGTAAACAACAACAAGTCGTCAAAATCCATAGCCCCCGACTGCCGGCAGCGGGCGGCATAAATCTCATAAATCCGGGCCAATTCAGGCCGTTTGGTTCCCCGGTCTTCTTCCAAAAAGGCTGCATTGCCTTTGTAAGCGGCGGCTGTAAACAGGTTGTTTTTTGCATTCGAGATGCGGCTTAAAACCCCCGAGGGCTTATAAACAGCATCGTCGAGCTTTAACTCCTTGATGATGGATTTAATGAGGCTTTTGGAATCGGTGGTATCGTAGATGGTAAACGAGGATGGGAAACCCAGCTTCTCCGATTCGGTGCGCAGTATCCGGCTAAAGATGGAATGGAAGGTTCCCATCCACAAGGAATGGGCCGATTCGCTTCCCACCAGCAGGCCAATACGTTCCGTCATCTCGCGGGCGGCTTTGTTGGTAAAGGTAAGCGCCAGAATATTCCAGGGGGCAACACCGGTGGCCATCAGGTGGGCTATCCGGTAGGTAAGCACCCGGGTTTTTCCCGAGCCGGCTCCGGCAATCACCAAACTGGGACCCTCTTTTTGAAGAACCGCTTCCCGTTGTGCCTCGTTCAACTGCGCCAGATAATTGTGCATTGGTTTAAAAAATTAGCCTACAAAAGTAGGTAAATACATGCTGCCATAAAAGATAAAATTGGGGGAAGCCGTGAATATTTTATAATATTGTACCCTGGTTTTTAGTTATCATTGACACAGCTTATTTTTATTGAATCGATGAAGCATATTTTTATAACTCACATCCTTTTATTACTGTTTTTTTCCCATGTATGGAAAGCTCAAGCCCAGATAAAGGTAGTAAATGCAAATACATCTACCCCCACCAACTATAAAAACGGCAGTATTTTAGGTACCGACTCCATTTTTGTGATTTACTCCCCCGATGCCAATGGATACGAAATTGAAGCATCTATGCAGGCATATTATAGTCCTGAGGAAATCAATAATTTTACCTGGTACCGATTCAATGCCACAACGGACCTGTTCGATTCTATTTTTACCGAAACATCTGTTACAATTTCAAATTTTACTACCGATAAACAGGGAGGGTATCAGGTGCGGGTGTACAACAACGAACTTACTGTAGATACCCTGTTCCATGCATGGTTATTTATAGAACTCTTCCAGATTGAGGGCATCCTGATCACCTCTTCCACCTGTGAAACCATGACTTTGAATGCCGATACCAACTTCAATGCTGTTTTTACCTATTACGATTTGGTGGATTTTACCCCGTTGGTTTTTACCAATGCGGTTCAATTTGCCTGGACCCTCGATCCGGATTATACCACCCTGACGGCGAATGCAAAACCCACTTTTGAGGCACCTGTGGAACCGGTATCTTTTACCTTAACCATGTCCGATGTTTTGAAATTCCAGCGGAAATACCTGTTAAATATTGATGAAGAGACCACCAATAAATTCAACGACAAATTGTTGATTGCCGTAAAGGCCGATTTTAAAGGGCAAAGCGCCAACGAAACCGAACCTGCGGATACTACCGTTCATCCCGAAGCTCCACATGGGGTGGTTTTCTTTAACGAAACCAAAAACGGCGATGAGTTTGAATGGTACTTTTACAACCATCCCCGGTGGATGGCCGACGAAGGTGACACCCTGCTGACCACCTCCAGCCTGTTTGAACCCTTTGATTCTGTCTATTACCTGCATCCTGCCCGCAAAGAGGATATAAAAATTGGGTACGACGTGGCTTTATACGCCTGGGGGCCGGTTTATAACGAAGCTGAGGACAGGTGTTTAGATACCCTGCGGAAAACAGATTTTGTGGTTGTGGATACCACCCAGTTCCCAAACACTTATACCTCCTTGCCCAATGTATTTACCCCTGGTGGAGATGATTTCAATAAAACCTTTTATTATCTCGAGGGCTCCGCCGAAGACAACCTGCCCGTTAAATCCATTAAATACTTCTCCATTAAAATTTACAACCGGTGGGGCAACAAGGTTTACGACTACGAGGACAGCGACGGCTCCTGGACCGAAGATGGCGTTCAGGGCTGGGACGGGCGCACCCGTTTTGGGGGCATGGCCCGACCCGGGGTGTATTATTACGTAATCCTGGCCGAGGGCTGGGATGGCCGCTCCTTTAAAGTGCCCGGCTATGTGCATGTGTTTTGATAACACTTGGATTCTGCAAGTCACGGGGTGACTAATAAAAACACCGATTGTCTGCCTTCAATGTATCAAATTAAGTCACCCCGTGACTTTCAACGGTTCCCACGATGACTTGCTGATTCAAGGGAACCTCTGAAATTCTTTCAATTCAAACCTCTTTATTTTCCGGTGTACTGCCGGGAGATTCCCCTTTTTTACACCAACTGTTTTATTACAGGTTTCGGCAGCCACCCGGAACCTTTTTGCTAAAAAAACACCTGAGCTAAACCGTTCAACTTATAATTAATTTTGTATATTCGTAACAGTTATTCAGGACACCTGCCCGAAATTGCGAAGTTGATAAAAGCCTTGAATCAGATTGGAAATAAAAAAAGCGACTTGCGCCGCTTTAAATGTTTTCACAACGATAAAATCTTATTGTGATTTGCTTCATGACAAATGTATAAAATAATTTTAAACTATCAACTATGAAAAAAATTTTAGGTCTCGATATCGGAACAACCTCAATAGGCTGGGCTATTGTTGAAGCTTCGGATGAAAAGAAAGCCAATGAAATAAATGGAAAAGTAGCTGAATCCAATATTAATAATGACAGGATCGGTATTCACAAAGATAAAGATGGAAACAATGCCATAGGTGTAAGAATTATTTCCCAAGATACAACACGTTTTGATCAAGGTAAAACTCTAAATGATAGTAAAGGCAGCACACTAACACCAACTGCACAAAGACGGAAATATCGTGGAGCAAGAAGAATGAGAAATAGGTATAAACTTCGCCGTGGAAAACTTTCTTTGCTTCTTGATTTTCTTGGAATGACCCCGGACAAATCATTTTTTACAAATGAAAAGGGGAAACGGGGAGAAAATAATGACATTGGTAAAGCTATTTATGAACTTCGCGATAAAGCTATTCGAGAAAAGATTTCTTTGAATGAATGGGGTAGAATTATTATGCACCTTAACCAATGGAGAGGGTATAGCAGTGATAGATTCAAATCTGTCGAAAAAGAGGATTCAGATAAAGGAATTACATCCCAAGTAGTTGCTATTGAAAAAAGTGAAGATTATTCAACAATTAGAAGAGAAAAGAAAAAAGAGATACCGATAACTTACAATACTTTCATTGTCTCTTTTGAGAATGGAGATAAAATTGTTGAGGTAAGAAACAAAGAACATAATGAATCCGACTATAAACTCAACGATCTGTATACATATAGCTTTAATGACAGCGAGGAAATTCAAGGTTTAAAACAGGTAACCAAAAAGAAATTAAATACAGAATCGTGGGCATACAAGAAAAAACAAATAAATGATTCAATAAGCCAATGGTGCAATTTACAAGATAGTACTGTCGGCTCATACTTTTATCATAATTTCTACAAAGAAAATAATGTAGAAAGAATTCGCAATTATACAATTTTAAGAGATTGGTACGAAGACGAATTTGATAAGATATTCAATTGCCAATTTGAGAACCACAAAGTACATTTTCAAAAATACAATATTGAAGAAATAATTAAGGTTGCATTTAAAGATTACCATCCAATTTTAAGTGATATTCAAAAGAAAGAAAATTTCAAAGAACAGTTACGTTTCCTAATAAAGGATAAAATTATTTTCTATCAACGACCATGGCAGCAAGCAAAAAATAAAGGTGAATGCCCGTTCGAATTTGTCCCGGATGTAAAAAAGGAAAAAGACGGTTCATACATTCCAAACATCCATGGGAAAAGAGGTGTAGACAAAAACGGAAATGAAATTTTTTTAAAAGGTCGCACTGTAATTCCTCGTAGTCATCCATTATATCAGGATTACCGGATGTGGCAAAAGATTAATAACCTACGAATATATCTTCATACACCATCTGATAAGATAGATTTGTTTGATGATCCTGAGAAATTTAAAGAAATTATCGGTAAAAGCATTGAAGAAACGAAAGAATTACTTTACCAATCTTTACAGAATTGCAAATCAAAAGCATGGAAAAGTTTTTGTGCGGATAAATTAGATTTGGAAAACTATCTTTTCGACAATGAAGAACAGGCAAGGGTTTCAAAAAAACCACTATTTGAATATACAGACAAATCTACTGGAGAAGTTTCTCGTTGCTATTTTTCAGTAAACTTTCGAAAAAGGAAAAAAGATGGAACGTATACTGATCTGCCGCTTGACGGAAACAAAACAAAAACTTCAATTAGGAACATCTTATCTGACAAAAATGACGCTTGGTTTGATGAAATACATTCAAGTAATATAACTAACCTTCAATTGCTTTGGGAAATCATTTACGATATTACCAATAGTGATATAAACAAAGTTAAAGAAATAATACAACGGCATTTTAAATTTGATAACGAAGCAATTTATCTACAATTGGCTAACCTCAAATTTGATGACCAGGGAATGGGCAACCTTTCTGCAAAAGCAATCCGCCAATTATTACCGTTAATGAGTGATGCCCAAAATATGACAGATAAAACCAGAAAACGGGTTGAATCATTAATCTCATTAAATAATAGCACGGAAGAGCAGGATAAAGATGGCGATGAAAAATTAGAATGTTTGAAAGATTTTGTAAGTGATAAAAAAGCCCGCAAAAGACTTTCATCATTCAAATCATTGAAAGATTTTAAATACCTGAATTATTGGGAAGCAGCCGCTATTGTTTACGGGTCACATTCATCAAAGCATATCCAAACACAAAAAGAAATCCTGTCGGTTAAGCAACATTCAATGAACAATCCTATTGTTGAACGGATTGTAAATGAAACCATTTCGTTGGTCAACGAGATTCATAAAGTGTATGGTTTTGACGAAGTTCGCATTGAATTATGCCGCGAACTAAAAGCAAGCATGGATGAAAGGCAACAGATGTGGGAATCCATGAATAATAACCAAGCAAGAAATGAATGGGCCAAAAGAATGCTCCGGGAACTCAAATCAGATAATTCAAGTTTAGATACTGAAACTTCAACTAAAAGTAATCTTGAGAAAATTAGAATCATTGAAGATGTAGTTAAACAACTTAATCCTACTGAGTATAAAGAGAAACAAAAGGAATACAAACTCGATGAACCATCAAAAGCGGAAGTAAAAAAATACTTAATGTGGTTAGAGCAGAACTTTAGATGCCCTTACACGGATCAACCCATTCCCTTAACCGATGTCTTTGCCCGAAATAAATTAGTTCAAATTGAACATATAATTCCTAAAGAAAGATATTACTCCGATGCCTATTCAAATAAAGTTATTACATGGCAAGAAGTTAATCAAGCCAAAGCAAACAATGGAAACAGAACTGCTTATGAATTTATCGTAAGCAAACGTGTTGAAAATTTTGTTAAAGTCGGAGACCGGAATTTACCATTGGTTTCGGCAGAAGGCTGGAAAGAACATGTAGAAAAAATGTTTCCCAAAGGTGCTAAAAGAACAAATTTGCTTAGAAAAGAAATTCCTGAAGATCCAATTAATCGTACTTTAAACGAAACGCAGTACATTAATAAAAAACTAAAAGAAAAATTAGCCGAACTAAAAGGAGAACAAAAAGTTCATATCACATCTGGTTCAATAACAGATATATTAAGGGATAAATGGCACTTAAATAAAATATTTAAGGAACAATTAAGAAACCGCTTTGAGAATTTTAATATCGGCGAAAATAAGGAAAGACAAAATCTAGTGTATTGGACAAATCAATTTAATCCAAAAACGAATAAATATGAGAATATCGAGGTTTTCGAAGGTTTCACAAAAAGGATTGACCACCGCCATCATGCAATGGATGCAATAATAATAGCGTGTACCAAACAAAACCATATCCAATATATTAACTCTCTCAATGCAATTAACTCAGTTGACCAAGAAAATGAGGATAGTAAAAAAGATAAGTATGAATGGATTAAGAAGGACGTATGTATCGGCAATAGCAGTAAAAACTTTATTACGCCTTGGAAAGAGGATAAATTTATAACTGATATTGCAGACAGCTTAAATAATATAATTATTTCTCACAAAAATACCCGCTTATTAATTAGTCCTTCTAAACATCGGGTAGATAAAAATATCAACCCAAATAAAATAGCCTCAATAAGGGGTGAGCTCCATAAAGAGACTAACTATGCTAAACGAAACTATTTTATTGAAGAAAGCAGAATTCCAATAAATAAACTTGTTCCTCAAATTTTAAAAGATAAAATGGACAATCAAAACCAAACAATGGTTCATTTTAAAACATTTGAAGAAATTATAAAAGAAACTATTCTAAAAATAAAGTACCAGGATGTATTAATCCCTTTATTCATAAAATATGATAGAGAAATATTGAGCAAAGGATTATGTTCTGAAATAAGTAAATCTATTTTAAAAAAAATTGATGAAAACAAACTCCTTATCAATTCAAAAACAAATGAACCATTAGAATGGCTATCCACCTATTCCAATAGAGACAAATCATCACGTCCACTAGGTCTTTCAATGAATCTAAATGACGCTAAGGAGGTCAAAAATATTGCTGACCCAAGAATTAAAAGACTGGCAGAATATCGTTTAAAATATGTTATTGAGAAGAAAACAGATATAGATAAATTGGATATTTCTACTCCTGACAAACAAAAACTTAAAAGAGAAATAGATGCAATACCATTATATAGCAATGCTATATATGAAGTTAGATTAAGAGGAAATGATTTCCATGAGAGACAGAAAATGAATCTATCTGCATATCAATGGGTCGAATTGAAAAACCTAAAAAATACTGATGTCGAAAACATAGAATATGCAAATAAAGAAACAACCATAACCCTTAAAAACAAACTGAAAGAGTTAAATCTGGATGAATTGAGACAGTCCTACTTTACCAATCCACTTTTCCTAAGTAAGAAACCTATTATCGTGAAAAAGACGAGGCAAATGTCATTTTTCCAAGATCTTTATGAGATAACCAATGGAAGATATGTTTATTCTAGAGATGTATATATGACTTTGTTTTTTAGAGAATCAGATAAAATGAATTTAGATGTAGATAGAAAGATTAAGTTCTTGAAATTCATTGATGCTGCAAATTTAATATCACATGAGAAACCTTCCAAAATTAGTATATCTAAGCTATATAAACTGGAGAATAGGATTGATGATTTAGAATATGATTTACTCTTTACATTAGCAAAAAATGATATGGTATATTTGCCTGAAAAATGTTTATCTAATGATGAATTATTAAATATTGATTGGAATAATAAAAATGATATTATTCAAAAATTATATGTTGTTAAAGATATGGAAGCGAGTAATGAAAAAATTGTATTTCAACATATAAATAAAGCTGATGCTATTAAAATATCTGAAGCTGATGCAAAATCACTTTTTAAAAATCCGGATATTAAAGAACAAATTGAAGAAATAAAATATGGAACCGTTCCAATGCTGCAAAGATGCATCAAAGTCTTCACCAATAAACTTGGCAATAAAATAGTTCCATACTGGGAATTTCCCAATGGTTGTTGGGATAAAAAACGGGCTGTTGAACTTGGTTTGATTATGCCAGAAAAATAAATAAACCCTCTAACCCCAGCCAGGGCGAGGTTCCAAGTCACGCCCTGGCTTATAAAAAAACTACCCCAAAAAAAACCATCCCAAAAGTTTGCGTATATTAAAATAACGGGCTATATTAGTTACCGTTTTAATAAATAGTTAACCAAACAGACGATAGCCTGTTCATTACAAGCAGTCCCGACACATAGATAGATTTGCAGGGTTGATAGTACATTTAGGAGGCTTTGGGCTTCAGATGTTCGCCACATTCCGACGGTAGTTTACTTATATATACCGGTTTTTTAAATTATTAACCTTAATTTTTATTGTATGTCAAATTACATTTCAGCATCCATTCCGGATGAAAGCAAAGTAAAAGCCCTTGAGCTCATTTCGCAACTTAAGGCCCTGTTCCCGTTCGGGATAAAACTGTCGAACGAGCAGCGCAAAACCATGACCAAAATTGACGATGCCCGGGTGCCTTTTACCGAAAAGGCGTTACAGTACGGGAAACAGGAACCGAGGATTGTCCCCCCTTACACCGATCTCGATGAGTTAACCCGCGACTTAAACCTGTATAAAGGATTAAGCCAGATAGAAAAGGAACTGCTTAGCCTCACCGAAACCATTGTAGATACCCGCATAGCCGCAGGGGCGGATGCCTATCAGGCTTCGTTAAGTATTTATAGCTCTTCAAAAGGGGCAGCAAAGATGGGGGTCCCCGGTACCCAATCAATTGTTGAGGACCTAAAAAAGGTTTTTGAAAGCCAGGGGATAAAACCAGTTAAAGAGGCGGTCAAAGGGTAATTCAAAGGCAATCTCTGGCAGGCACCCACCTGCGGGAACAAGAGCCCGGCAAGGGGGGAGGGGGGTACTTCCGTAGTACCCCCTCCTGCTTTAAAGGTAACACATCGGTGCTTTCTGTTGGCACAGGTTAATACCTTAGGGCACGGGTTTACAAAAAAGGTGCATCCGGTGTCCCTTTTGGCAACCCCGGTTACCAATTTACCGGGTGCTGTTACCTTTTACCTGACCCCGGTTGCCAATTTATAGAGTGCGGTTACCTTTTAAGAAAGCCAGCGTTCCGTTTCCGGCACCCCGGTTTGTTTTTAGTCACCTGAACCGGTTATTTTGAATGACCAGCCATGGCTTGACTCAAAGTCAAACCCTGACTCCTTTTTCCGCAAGTCACGGGGTGACTAATTGAGCACTAATTGTTTGCCCTCTTTGTGTCAAATTGAGCCACCCCGTGACTTTCAACGGTTTGCCAAATGATTTGCGGATTTAAGGGACTAATAAAGAACATAAAAAAACAAAACTATGCACTTCGAAAAAAACCACCTGTACCATATCTTTAACCAGGGCAACAACCACCAGCGCATTTTTTTTAGCGAAGAAAACTATTTGTTTTTTATCGAAAAGATGCGGGTTCACCTTCTCCCTTATTGCGATATTCTGGCCTGGTGCCTGCTACCTAATCATTTTCACCTGATGACAAAAGTAAACCAGGTTGAGCTACCAGTTGCTACGGATACTCACGGGGTGACTTTGAGTCACCCCGTGAGTAAAAACCGGACACTAAACGACAGTATTGCGATTATGCTCCGCTCATATACCCGCGCCATTAATAAACAGGAACAACGGTCAGGGGCCCTTTTTCGCGAATCCACCAAAGCCGAATGTCTCGATTGTAGTAAAGGAATCACACCCTCATTTTATAATTCCAGGATGGGTACTCAAATACACATTCACAATCCTGAAAAATCTTACCCCCAGGTGTGTTTCAACTACATCCACCAAAACCCGGTAAAGGCGCATTTAGTAAACAGGGATGAAAACTGGCCCTGGTCATCGTACCGCGATGTAACAGGATTAAGGAATGGAACATTGATAAACCGGGAGTTGATAAAAGAACTTGATTTACTTACCTATTCATCCGATGACTCAAAGTCATCGGATGAATAATTGAGTCATCAGATGAATAAACTAAGAAAAACAAAACCCTATGATTAAACGCACGCTTTATTTTGGGAACCCCGCTTACCTGCATCTGAAGGATAAGCAACTGGTGGTAAAACTGCCCGAGGTGGAAAAAAACAATACGCTGCCCGATGGTTTTAAAAAGGAGTCCACCGCCACCATCCCCATCGAGGATATTGGCGTGGCAGTGATTGACCATCCACAGATAACCCTTACCCACGGGCTGCTGGAGGCGCTGCTCGACAACAATACGGCGGTTATCACCTGTAATTCGAGCCGCCTGCCGGTGGGGCTGCTGTTGCCCCTGGCGGGGAATTCCATCCAAAACGAGCGGTTCAGGGCACAGCTCGATGCATCGGAGCCGCTCAGGAAACAGCTTTGGGCGCAGACCGTATCGCAAAAAATTAAAAACCAGGCAGCCTTGTTACAGATGCGGAACCTGCCGGCCGAATACCTTATCCCTTTATATAAAAATGTAAAAAGCGGCGATACCGATAATTGCGAGGCTACCGCGGCAGCCTGGTACTGGCAGCATATCTTCCCCGGTATTGCCGGGTTCCGCCGACACCGCGAAGGGCCGCCGCCCAACCATTACCTGAATTACGGGTATGCCATTTTGCGGGCCATCATGGCCCGTAGCCTGGTAGGGGCGGGGCTGTTGCCTACCCTGGGCATCTTTCACCACAACCGGTACAATGCCTATTGCCTGGCCGACGACCTGATGGAACCCTACCGCCCCTACGTGGATAAGGTGGTTTGCCAAATCATCGATAAACTGGGCATTCAGGAGGAACTGACCAAAGAAATAAAGGCGGAACTATTGATCATTCCGGCCATGGATGTGACCCTGGGTGACGAAAAAAGCCCACTGATGGTGGCTACCCAACGCACAGCGGTGAGCCTGGTGAAATGCTTCGAGGGCGGACAGCGTAAATTGGTGTACCCTGAACTTTAACCTTTAATCACCCCGTGACTCTAAGTCACGGGGTGATTAAGACACTAAAAATCAAACCAAAATGAACACCGAACGATTAAACGCCTACCGCATTATGTGGACCATAGTATTGTACGACCTGCCCACCGACACCAAAAAGGAGCGCAAAGCTGCAGCCCGTTTCCGTAAAGACCTGTTGCAGGACGGGTTCAGCATGTTCCAGTTCAGCGCCTATGTGCGCCATTGTTCAAGCAGCGAAAATGCCGAAGTTCATAAACGCCGGGTTAAAAAGAGCCTGCCCGAGTTTGGCAAAGTGGGCATTTTGCAGATTACCGATAAGCAGTTTGGGCAGATGGAGATATTCTATGGCGAGAAACCCATGGAAAAAGAGGCCATCCCGCAGCAACTGGAGCTTTTTTAACGTGATAAGTCAGGGAATGGGCGGGGCCGCAGTGCGCGCCCCAAAGCTGTGCCTCCATGAACAGGGTATTTGGGACCAGGTATTAACAAGTCATCCGATGGCTTGCGGATACAAGGCATAATCTTTATTGTCGCTAAATCATCATGATACCAGAACCTGCTAAAATAGCGGCATTAAAATCCAATCAATCCTATTTATTTTATGGAGGTCGATAGATAACTGCATAACACAAAATGATTAGAAGTAACCTATTCCCCCCTCTGGCCAAAAGGCCATTTACTCGCTATCGCTCATGAGAACACTCACTTCGTTCATTTAGTTCCCCAGGGGGAGAACTGCCCCGTTGTAATTTTTTGTAGTCTTTGTGCCAGCACCCATGACTCTCTAAATCAGAGAAAGTTCCCGCTTATGCGGGATGCCCACAGGACGGAGGAGAAGATGGCGAAATAGATATGCAATTAACTACTTACCTCTGTTATTTTATATAAGGGCCGGATTTATTTGCCTGTGGACCGGTCCTCAATAGAGCGGATGAACAATCTGAACGGTAGATTGTTGAAGGGACTTCAACTTAACCCGGCTTTTATGAAGAGAGTAAGGCCCTGTTTGTTCATCACCCTTGTTGCATTTAGTTTCAATGCATGTAATGTAACCAACAACCTATACGTAAACAACCCCGTACCTCACGGAAAAGGGAATGGTGATGTATATTTAGGTCTTGGAACAGGCATCGAGCCCAAAATTGATTCAATTTCAGCCGATGGCGGTATTAACTCGTCGGGGGGGACTTCTATGGCCCCTGTTTTATCATTTGGCGGGCAGTTTGGTGTTTCAAAACAAATGGACGTAAGGGCTGCCATTCATTTGCCATACGTGATAGGTGGTTTTGGCCTTCGGGTAGGGGCACAATACAGTTTCTTTGATGCTTCATCGCGTTTCAATGCTGCATTTGGTACCGATATAGCCTTTAACCTGGCAAAAGATTCCATCACTTTGTTTGGGTCAACATCATCGCTCGATACCAAAAGTAAAGGAGCCATAACCGGCGACTTTTTTCTGCCCCTTTCGGTAAAAATAGACGGTAACTTTAGTATTATCCTTACTCCCCGTTATAGCTCGAACGTGTTTTTTATCTTAAAAAACGGGAACTCGGACAAAATCAACCATGTACAGCTTTACTACCCGGCATTGACCCTGGGAATCCGGATAGCTGATTTTTACATGGAGTCAACAGCCGTTTATTACCACAATTCCTTTTATCCGCATTTAGGGGTGTTGTGGGTTTTTCCGTCCGGTTCTGAAGATGAATAGTACGGAGATCCCCCAATGAAGTATTTCATCGGTTGCCCGGAGTTGTGATTTGCCTTCAAAATGTATCTTCGACTTACTGATAAACGGGAAGAAGTTTGCAAGTATTTAAAATATTTAAAGTTGGAGATAATATTATGGGCGGACTTCAATTTGTTGTGGCTTGTTTTCAAAATGTATCTTTGAAATATTTTAGGTAGGCTAATTGATTGAGGTAAAGAGGTATAAATAAAACCGGGTAACAAAATAGAATCAAAAAGACTAAATTCTGATTTTTTACAGATATTTACAACTTTATGGAACGGGTTGACCGGATGCGTGAAATGCTACATTCAGCCCTTAATATCCTTAAAATTTCTATTCTTTGATCTGTTACGCGGTAAATAATGAGGTATGAACCCAAAATTATATTCCGGTATATTTTATTTTTTGTAGGTAAGAACCGGCATTCAGGATAAACAAGATATGAAACATCTAAACTCCAAATGTGACTATAAATATCGGCAATAAAACTTTTTGCTGCCATTGTTCCAAAGGTTTCTTCACCATAGGTAAAAACATCTATAATATCAATATCAAAAAACTCTGAAACTTTTACTTCTTTGGACGTGATTGCATCCATTGTTCAAAATGTTGCATTGATTCCTGAACGGTAAAAAACTTACCGTTTTTAGCTTGCTGAATACCCTTGGTAAATTCAGATTGAGTAAGGGATACCCCCGGTTTAACCCAACTTTTTTTGGTATTGGTTTGTATTGCTTTCATGCTTCAAAATTACAAATAAATGCGTATTAATGGACAATGCTTAGATGGAAATTATAATTATTGTGATACTACAAAATAAAAAATATTGTTAGTTGCTCATAATTAGTTGTGATTTGCTTTCAAAATGTATCTTTGACTTACTGATAAAAGGGAAGAAGTTTGCAAGTACTTAAAATATTTAAAGTATTTAAAGTTGCCTGATAATCAATGAGCAGAACCCTTCTTATTTGCTTTCAAAATGTATCTTTGACTTACTGATAAACAACAACGAGTATTATAAATCCTAAGTCATCTTCGTTGTGATTTGCTTTCAAAATGTATCTTTGACTTACTGATAAACAACTTTGATGGATTGATGACCTACGACGGCTATGTTGTGATTTGCTTTCAAAATGTATCTTTGACTTACTGATAAACAACCCAGATAAATTTATAATACCCTGTAAACGCGTTGTGATTTGCTTTCAAAATGTATCTTTGACTTACTGATAAACAACTTCCTATGGAATCTTTGGCGTGCATAACGCGTTGTGATTTGCTTTCAAAATGTATCTTTGACTTACTGATAAACAACTACTTCCGGGTATCCGTTAAGCGATGGCATGTTGTGATTTGCTTTCAAAATGTATCTTTGACTTACTGATAAACAACCCTCTTCCATTTCCTCTTGCCAGGTTGTTAGTTGTGATTTGCTTTCAAAATGTATCTTTGACTTACTGATAAACAACAACTTCACCTCGTGACTCAAGTCAAAAACCGTTGTGATTTGCTTTCAAAATGTATCTTTGACTTACTGATAAACAACCCC
>Ga0209016_1000720_pt1 | contig 35470 bp, 28 predicted proteins | sample EPASupsiteSAE305_FD_187265 | JGI IMG/M metagenome (GOLD analysis project Ga0209016, IMG submission 187265) | Bioremediated contaminated groundwater microbial communities from EPA Superfund site, New Mexico - SAE3-05 (SPAdes) (version 2) | ecosystem: Environmental > Aquatic > Deep subsurface >... | reverse complement strand
GATTCGTTCGTTACCATGCAGCATGAGGGTTGCCTCCATTTGTTTTGATGGTTGGTTCGCACCATTATCAAAACTGGTAACCCTCATATTTTCAAGTGAGGTGTCAGATCAAGTCGAAACTATCTCACCTGAACCTTGCTTGGTTCGCCATGGATAACCTGTTGCAGCTTTTTGCTCAAATCGGAAAACCGATACGGTTTTACAATGACGCCACAGAAGCCATAGCTGGCATAATCAGCCATGACCGAATTGTTGCTGTAACCACTTGAAACGATGACCCGTGCCTGCGAGTCGATGGTGCGCAGCCGTTCCATCGCTTCCCTGCCGCCCATGCCGATAGGGTTGATTAAATCCATAATGACCGCATCAAAGGGGGCGCCGGATTCATGGGCCTGGATGTATTTCTCAAGTGCCTGTTCACCGGTGCACGCAAAATCGGCACGGTACCCAAGCCGTTCCAGCATTGCTCCGATAACCTCGAGCACCATTTCATCATCATCCATCACCAGTATTTTCCCACCGCCGGAGTGCACGGTGTTCTCTTCAATCTTAGGAGACGAATCGGAAGAGGATGAGGCCGGGAGAAAGAGAGTGAAGGTTGTGCCTGACCCCTCGCTCGAATCCACCGTAAGTAACCCCTCATGTTTTTTCACAATAGAGAAGGCGGAGGTCAGCCCGAGTCCACTCCCTTTTTTCTTGGTGGTGAAATAAGGATCGAACACTTTGCTAAGATGTTGCTCCGGAATGCCTATGCCCTCATCCTTGATCGATATTTTGACATATCGGCCGCTGTTCAACGGCAAGTGGTCTTCTGGGGTAATGCGCACATTTTCGCAATGGACAGTGATGATCCCGCCTTCTTGAGTGGCCTGGTCAGCATTCATGAAAATGTTGGTTAACGCTTGTCCGATCTGGCCCTCATCCGCGTCAATGCTCCACAAGTCGTCGGGAAGAGAATAGGCACAGGTGGATGATGTTCCGCTCAGGGTTAAGCGGCTGTACGTCTTGACCAGATCCGCCACTGAAATGGACGATTTGAGAGGGGTTCCGCCCTTGGCGAAAGTGAGAAATCGCCGGGCCAGATCTTGAGCCTTCGAGGCGGCCGTTTCAGCTGTTGTCAGGCGGTCGTAGACTTTGTCTGTTGGAGAGAGGAAGGCTTTGGCCATGGCGATATTGCCCATGATCACCATGAGAATATTGTTGAAGTCATGGGCGATGCCACCGGCGAGGAGGCCCAGGGATTCGATCTTCTGGGCTTTGACCAGTTCTTCTTCGGCCAGTTTGCGCTGGGTGATTTCTTCATACGAGCCCAACACCCCGATTATTTTACCCTGGGTATCGCGCAGCGGCACCTTGGAGGTGGAAAGCCAGATCTGTTGGCCATCGGGCGTGGTCTGGATTTCTTCATAGTGTAATTTGGGTTTTCCGGAGGTCATGACCTCGCGATCGTCCTGACGATATCGCTCTGCTTGCTCCCGCCAGCCCATGTCGAAATCGTTCAGTCCGATCAACTCCTCCGGCACCTGAAATCCGGCATCTTGGGCAAAGAGGTGATTGCACCCCAGGAATGTTGAGGTCAGGTCTTTCCAGAATAGGCGAACCGGAATGGTATCGAGAACCAGCTTCAACAGGTTATTGGTCTCGTTCGCGCGCTGTTCACTGCGTTGGAGCGCTTCCTCCGCTTGCTTGCGTTTGGTGATGTCGGTCAACATGGCAAAGGAACCGATGAATCGGCCATGGGCATCAAGCTGCGCGGTGGCTGAAATCAGAAACCAGATTTCGTGGCCCTCCTTGTGGCGCAACCTCCGTTCATAGGTCTCGTTTTTGCTTTGCTCCTGTTGCTGCATGCGCTGGACATGGTCGGCCGCATCCGCTGCAAAGATAAACGTTTCAAAAGGCATTGCCCGCATATCTTCGAGTTCGTATCCCAATAACTCGGCCATTTTTGGGTTGATGTAGTTCGTTTGCCAGTGAGCATCGAAGGCCCAAATACCTTCTTGGGCGGTTTCCACAATCCGGTGATAGCGTGCCTCGCTCTCATGGAGGGCCTCTTCGGCTTGCTTGCGAGCGGTGATATCGCTGACCACCAGCCGGCATTCGAGCATGCCGTTCTTGTTTCGAACAGCTGTGGTTGCCAGGTGGGCCCAAAATAGTGTTCCATCGTCTTTGACCATCCGCAATTCGCACACCTGGGGACCAATGGCAGCGTTCTTTTTTTGATGCAGGTAAAAGGTGTCTTGATCAGCAACGGCGATGAATCGGGAGAATGGCATATTGATCAGAGTTTTCCTGGGTACCCCGAGCATGGCTGCGGCCGTGAGATTGGTCTCCACGATCAGCCCTTTCTTGGACAGAGTGCAATAACCAACCGGGGCAAGATCATAGAGATCGAAATAACGGGCTCGCTCGGTGTCCAGTTCCGCCTGGATCCGGCGAAGTTCTTCATTCTGCAGCTCCAGTTCGACCTGGTGCACGCTCAGTTCATGGAAGGTCATCCTGATTTCTTCAGGTGTTTGACCGTCAATGGCATCCTGCGGCGTACTCGCTTTTTTCTTAATCAACTCTTCAGCCAAACTGCGTAAGCTGGCATCGCGTTGCATCCGGCTATCAATATCGATCATGAAGGTTCCTCTCGATTGTAATGCTCAAACAATGGGATACAATCTCCGGCCTTACCGTTTGTCGCAGACAGAGTAAAATATATAACTATTTCAACTATAAAAAAAACTAGACTACGGGGGGTGATTTGGAAATAGAGTTTAATTAAAGATATAATGAATATATGAATTATCCATAAGGCGCTGAAAGCACGATGGTGCGATGACCGCTCAGGGAAAAGAATTACAGAGTAATGGGTAGATCTGGGGAGAGCTTTTCTTTTGTTGCCCTTGGCCGTGGGGTGCGTGGGGACGGCGCTCTTTTGGTAAAGAGTGCCATTATGGCCATCGGCCTCATCCTGCACACGGGCTTCCCGATGGTTATGATGTGGCAATGCCCTCTATCTGCTGACAGCAACATTCGAACGTTGTCTCTTGTCGGGAGGGCGAATCGCCGGTTAGGAAGAATAGGTCAAGATTCCTCGCGCAGGTCCGGATTGACAAAGGCGCGGCCTGCATGGCCATGCAAAAACGTGCCAGCCTACCTGGAGAAACAAAAGATGATCGTGAAAATACTATTGTATACCTTGGGCGGTTACCTTTTCCTCTGTGTAGCCGTCTTTCTGTTACAGCGGAACCTGCTCTATCTGGCCGATGAAACCGGGTTGTCTCCGGCGCAGGTTAGGGAGAAGGGGTTGAGCCCTTGGCCTTCGGCGGACTATTTTCAGGGATTCATCAGTGCGGAAGAACCGGACAGCGTTCAGGGAACAATCATTGTTTTTCATGGCAATGCCGGTACCGCTCACCATCGCGACCTCTATGTCGCCGCGCTTGCCCGGCAGCATCTTCGCGTCATCCTGGCCGAATATCCCGGATATGGCGGCCGGATGGGCCGGCCCACTGAAGAGGTTCTGGTTAAGGATGCGCTGGCCACCATTAGGCTTGCGTGGCAACAGTTCGGCGGACCCTTGTTTTTGTGGGGGGAGTCGCTGGGATGTGGGGTGGCCGCAGCCGCTCTCAAACAGACTGACGTTCCCATCCAAGGAACGGTGCTTTTCCTACCCTGGGATTCGCTGCCCAATCTGGCGCAGACGCATTACTGGTACCTTCCGGCACGGTGGCTGGTGCTTGATCAATACGACAGCATTGCCAATCTTCGTGGATATGTCGGCAATATTGCCGTCATCCTGGCCGGGGAGGATGAGGTCATCCCTGTTCGCCACGGCAAGACGCTTTATGACGCCATCACCACCCGAAAAAAGCTGTGGGTGTTTGCAAGCGCCCGCCACAACGAGATGCCGGTTGCCCCGCACCTGCCGTGGTGGCGGGAAGTTGTGGCGTTTATTGCCCAATAGAACCGGCGTCGGGCGGGACCGATATCAGCGGCAAGGCGATTCTTAAAACTTGAGGCAGCCGTAGAGCATCATCGCGGTCCAGTCTTCATTGCCGCCGTAATGCTGCTCGGCGGCATCATCGGGTTTGGCATAGGCTCCGACCAGAGACAGGGTGAGGTGATCGGTGGCAGCCCAGTCGAAGATCAGGTCCCATTCGTCGGCATAGTCGTCGCTGGTCACGCTCTCAGTTGCCGACCCAAATTGCAGCAAGGCTTCTGGTTTGTGTACGGTAAAATTGAAATAGAACAGATGGATGGTCAGCGATTCGAGCGGCTGGACCTTGAGCCGGATCATGTGGGTGTCAATATTGCTGTTGGCCAGATCATCATATTCTCCCACAATCTCGCCCTGATACCAGGTACCCCAGTCGGTGCCGCCATAGAACAGGGGGTCGTAGTGTTGATCGAAGCTGGCATAGCGGTAGGTCAGCTCCGGTTGCCACGGCACCTCGGCGAATTGATAGCTGACTGCCGCATACCAGCCATTGCCGTTTTCCTGATCGTTGTCCTTGTCTTCATGCGCATATTCGCCCGCAAACTGGAGCGGCTGCATGATCTCGGCGCCGCCCAGGCGTGCAAAAGGTTTGATGTTGCCGCGCAGGTCGTAGACCTGCATGCCGTCCCGATTCAGATCATCCGAATCGAGTGCAAACAGGCTGCCGCCAAGATGGGCCGACTCGCTGAAGGAATACTCCATGGTCGCACCGCCCGCCTTGGTATTTTGGTCGCCGAAATACTCCCTTTCAAAATCATTCATCCGATCTTCTTCGAAATAGAAGAGGTCGCCGGACCAGGAACCGGAATGCATCCGGATAATCGTGGAGAAGTCGGCACTTCTGCGGCCGCCGAGATACCAGGCCGCCCGTTTGCCGCCGCCCTGACCCTGGCAGGCGAAGAGAAAACCGTTGCCGACCGTGTACAGTTGCCGGCCAAAGGAAATATCGAGGAAGTCTTCGCCGAGCGAGCTAAACAACTGGCCAGAGCGCCAGCCGGCATAGGCTTTGTCTAGGCGTAGCGAACTGACGTCGCCATAGACGTCATTGGTGCCGCCGACATCGATGCCGCCAAAGGTGTTGGCCTGAACCGCATCCACCTTGGCATAGAAGGTTTGCGAATTGGGCAGGGTGTAGCTGCCCTCAAGTCCCAGGCGAACCAGTGATTCCCACCAGTGATCGATATCCGAACCGATCACTGCCTGATCGTTGCCGTACCAGGCGTTGTCCATGCTGAAATAGGCCAGGTCGAGGCCGACGGAGGCCTGGAGGAAACTGTTGTTGTCGCTCTGGTAGAAACGAAGCGGGTTGGGTTTTTCAGCCTCTGCGGCCTGGCCGGCACTGGTAAGCAGAGGGGTGGTAAGAAGCAGCGCGCTGACAGCTGCCATCAGGGGCGATTTCAACAGGTGGTTCATTACTATGTTCTCGTTAGTTGGGGTGCACAGTGCAGGGTGAATGACCCCTGGGTGCGGGGTCGTGGACCAATACCAGATTCGCACCGGATTGGCCATGGAAACCACAGGATGCGCCGTTCCGTTCCTCTGGTTTGTTGCGGGGTGGGCTTGCAGGCCGAGGCTGCAAGCCCTTTTTTTGGTTTATTGGAAGATCTTGAACCTGCGGGCCGTTCTCGAACCGAAGATTTGGGGCGATTGCGGCAGGCGGGTTGAGGGCAGGTAGGCGCGGATTTTGTTGAACCAGGCCTCGTAGGTGGCTGGTTTCCCTTCGCGCAGGGCCTTGAGGGCGTAGAAGGTGAACGCGCCGTTGGGTCGACCGTTAAAGCTGGTGTCGTAGCTGTATTCGGTGTCCAGGCAACCGGCCAGGAGGACGTCGCCACCGGCCCGGGTAAAGCCGCCGCGCGGGAGTGCGGCCCGCAGCCCGGCCGGGGGCAGTTGATCCTTGGGCATCCAGGCCTCGAGCGGCATGAAGCGGATGCGGGGCACGCCGGGATCGAGGTCTTCCTCTGAACCGCGGGTCACCGAGCCGGAGTGGCAACTGTCCGAGATTAGGACAATACGCACACCAGCGGCCCGACGCGAGAACAGGGCATGGAGGTCGTCGTCGAGCAGGGGGCCCTTGCTTGAGAGGTCATAGGGGCATAGGGCCTCGTCGCGGCCGTCGGGCTCGTCGCCGCTCTTATCCGGCACCCAGGTGCCGTGGCCGGAGTAGGTGAAGATCAGACTGTCGCCCTTGGCCGCGCCATCGATCAAACCGCCGATGGCCGCCATCATTGCTGCTCTGGTGGCCGCCGCGTCGAGCAGTTTTTGGACCGTGAAGCCGCGGGTGGTCAGTTCGGCCGCCCAGTCGTTGGCGTCATTGACGCAGCCGGAAAGATCGTTGGCAGTGCCGGGATAATCGTTGATGCCGATGCAGAGTGCTTTCTTGCTCATGGTAGCCTCCTGGGAAATAAGATGGGGGAAAAGACTCCTTGTGCGGTGAGAAGGCGCCGTTGCGACCGGGTGGACAACGTCGGCGTCAATGTTGATTTTTACGAGAGAGTATCGTGTAAGTCAAGGCTTTTTCAGCGTTTTCCTGAAGGCGTTGCCGCGCAAGGAAAGTTTGCGGCAGCCGGATGCGGGAGGCTGGGACTCGAGGCGTTTGCTGGGAAAGGGAAGGGGGAAATCAGCGTGTTTCCAGGTGCTGGAGATGGGCCAGGACCAGATTGATTTCACCGTAGGAGTATTCCTCACCGAGGGCGGTTTTCAGATCCTTGATGGAACGGGCGTGAATATTGGTGATGCGTTCTTCCAGATCCCGCAGCCGTTCCTTGGGCAGGAGGCCGTCGATGGCCAGGTCGCCTGATTTGATGAAAAAAGCGAGATGTCCCTCGACTGTCTGGGGGGTCAGGCCGCGCTGTTCGGCAATCTCGAGGATCGAAAGGCCGCTGTGCAGCATTTCCAGGCTGAGGTGTTTGGTATCCTCTTTTTTCCCTGCTTTTTTCGGCTCGCCGGTGGGGCCGATGGCGGCGGGATTGGGCAGGAAAACCGCTTCGATGTTATTCTCTTTGCGGTATCCGGCCACCATGGCCACGATTTCCTCGCCGTATTTTTCAGTCAGGCGTTTGCCGATCCCCTTGATGGCCTTCAGGGCTTTGATGCTGTCGGGCAGGTGGACGGCAATCTGGATCAGGGTCTTCTGATGCAGCACCTGGAAGGGGGCGATGGCTTCATCTTTGGCCTTTTGCGTTCGCCACTGCCGCAGTTCGCGGAACAGCTCCGGATGGCCAACATCGGCCTCCGTGTAGATCGAACCGGTCTTGGCCTTGCTCCGTTCCTCTTCCATGGCAGCGGTCGACAAGGCCCGGAGATAGCGCGAGGGCGAAAAACCTTCCCCGCAGGCAAGAACTGCCGCGAATTTGAGAGCGCATTCCTGCCGCGCTAGTTTGATCGCATCTCCAATCCGCTTGCGTACCTCCTTGTTGTCCGATTCAACCTCCAGGCCGTCCAGGCAGGGTTTAAGGATGGTTTCGAATTTTTCCCGGAAATAGGCGGCGGCCTTGGCGAGGCGGCCGGTAACAACCGGATCGGCGGACGGTTCGCTATCGGCGGCAAACAGCGATTGCAATTGCCGCCGGAAATTGTCGCCGACAAGGCAGATCGCCTCCAGGGTTTGCTGCTGGACATCGAACAGATCGGCCCCGGCGGTCATCTGAACAATGCTGGCGTTGCCCCGGATCAGGCCAACCAGGCGGCCCAGCAGTCGGGCCAGGGTCTGGAAATCGAAACACTCGAGCAGCAATTGCTGCTGGTAACGGATCTTGGCCGCCTGCAAGGTGGCTTCGTTCGGGGCGCGGTTTTCGAGCGTGGCGACAAAATTCAGCACCACCGGGTCAGTCTTGACGGCGCGGGCTGAAATGGGCGTGCTGAGCACCAGCCCCTCGAAGGTCCGGCAGCGGCTCAGGCCCACATAGACCTGGCCGTGGGCAAAGGCGGCCTGGGCGTCGATCACTGCTTTGTCAAAGGTTAGTCCCTGGCTTTTGTGGATGGTGATGGCCCAGGCTGGTTTGAGCGGGTGCTGGTTGAAGCTGCCGATCACCTTCTGTGAGATTTCGGCGGTCTCCGGATCAACCTTGTATTCGATGTTTTCCCAGGTGACCGGCCCGACCTCGATGATCTCGGTTTCTCCCGGACAATCGACCTTGATTTTCTCCCGGCTCATACCGCTGATCGTACCGATCTTGCCGTTGAAATAGCGTTTCTCCGGGGAAGAGTCGTTGCGGACAAACATCACCTGCGCCCCCACCTTCAGCTCCAGGCTGGCGGAGGTGGGGTAGGCGTATTCGGGAAATGCGCCCTCGACCGCGGCCTCGAAGCGGCGGCTGGTGCCGGGCAGGGCCTCCAGCTTGGTGCGGTTGATGGCGTCGGCGCTGCTGTTGTGGGTGCAGAGGGTGATGTAGCCGTCTTCCTCGCGCGGCGAGAAATCGGGCTGGTAGCGGGAGTTGAGTTGTTCCAGGCTGGCCGCATCGAGGCGGTTATCACGCACTCGGTTGAGCAGGTCAATGAAGCGGCTGTCCGACTGGCGGTAGATGTGCTTGAGTTCGATCGGAATCAGTTCGATTCGCCGCAGGGCGGTGCTGCTGAAAAAATAGGGCGACTCGTAGTGTTGGCGCAACAGCTGCCACTCCCCCTCCTTGACCACCGGCGCCAGCTGCTGCAGGTCGCCAATCATCAGCACCTGCACCCCGCCAAAGGGCAGCTCGGAGCGACGGTAGCGGCGCAGGACGGAATCGACCCCGTCCAAAAGATCGGCCCGCACCATGCTGATCTCGTCGATCACCAGCAAGTCGAGGCTTTTCATGATGTTGCGTTTTTCCCGGCTGACCCGATGCTGGCCGCTGTGCAGTTCCGTGCCGGGAAGGCAGGGGCCAAAAGGGAGCTGGAAAAAAGAATGGAGAGTGACGCCGCCGGCGTTGATTGCAGCGACTCCGGTGGGTGCGGTGACCACCAGCCGTTTGTGGGTTTGTTTTTTTATTGCATGGAGGAAGGTGGTCTTGCCGGTGCCTGCCTTGCCGGTGAGAAAGACGGCGCAATCGGTGTGCTCGACAAAGGCTTCCGCCAGTTTGAGTTCGGGGTTGGCAACGCTCATGATGGATTGGGACGGCAGAGGGAGGAAACTATCAGAGAATGCAATGCGGGCAAACTACCTCATTTGGCCTTACACAGCAAGGGGCCATCATTCATCGGGCTTACGGCGCAGGGCCTTGATTCGCCCCTGGCGGACCTTGCTTTCAACCCGCCGTTTACGGGCCGCCTTGGTCGGCTGGGTGGGCCGCCGCTTTTTCTGCACCACTCCTGCCGCCCGGATGATCTCGGTCAACCGCTCCAGGGCTGCTTCCCGGTTTTTTTCCAGGCTGCGGAACTCCTGGGCTTTGATCACCAGCACACCGTCTTCGGTCAGACGCTGATCGCGCAGAGCCAGCAATCTGGTCTTGTACGCCTCCGGAAGAGAGGAATGGCGGATATCAAAGCGCAGGTGGACCGCATTAGAGACCTTGTTGACATTCTGGCCGCCCGAACCCTGGGCGCGGATTGCGGTCAGCTCGATTTCCGAGGCATCAATGGTCAGGTTGGGGGTGATGGGGATGATTGGCATGCTATTTTATCACTCTTTGTTGATTGCCATCCTAACGGCTGAAATAAACTGCTGGCCGAGGGATTGCCCACCATTCAGAATGTGGGTAATTTCGGTCCGGTTTATTGGTTTGTTAGCAAGGTTTTGATTAATGCATCTATTTGATCTGACATTTTATTCCACTGTGTATCCATCTGTTCCCGAAAGGCGTCAAGTTCGGCTGTAAGGCCAAGATCGCGGCGGATCTCAATCAGGACCGGGATTTGTTGTTCGCTTATTTGTCGCATATCGACAAGCAACTCTCGACAGAATTCGGCGTTTAGTTGATTGAACTTGGCCCAAGCTGCGGTTCTGGAATCAGCGAACCCATTTGCTTGAGCTTGATATCCATCAAAGGCACGCTGTAGCGCTCCGAAGACCGAGGTATTAACTTGGGCAGCTTCGTTGAACTTGACCATCTCGGTAAGAACTCTTGTGACTTCAGTTTGAGCTTTGTTGTAAAGATCGTTGTTGATCGAGATATCGGTTTTTGCCTTCTGTAACGGCAAGAGACGCGCCAGCAGTCTCAGCAGGAGCTCTCCGTAATCGGCTACCAGCTGATTGACAAGTAGTGCAGTTTTCGGTTCTGCGACGAGTTGCAGTTTTGCAGCAGCTGCAAAGAAGCCTTGTAGCCCGTCTGCCGCGTTAGTCTTAGCCAGGTCAGACTGCGGTAGAGATGCGAGGTGGGTATTTGCCTTTGTTAACTCTTCTGCTGCCAGTAGATAGACATCCCGCCTAAGAGTGGCGGTCCGTTCTTTGGATTTTTCAGTGGCGTCATGTCGGAGTTGCATTCTAAGACGGTTCGTGTTGCTCCAATTTGAGATCAACACTCCGCTTAAGGTAAGAAATGATGCGATGATTCCGGACCAGACAACATCTGGCACTGAAGCAAAGAATTGATTGAGTGTGTTCAAGTTCATAATGGTTACTTCCAAGTAACTGTGTTGCAACTATTTTAAATTTGGTACTTCATGTTCAACTGAATTGACCACCAATTTTACCCTAAATCTGTCAAAAGCCGGGCAGGGTGCGTTCTACGCACCATGAAAATTAAAGAGCTGCCCGTCTCTTAAGCTCGCGTACCAACTCGTCCACCCCGAGCACCCGCACCCCGGCTCGGTGCATCTCTTCCAGGGCGCGTTCGCTGTCGCCCGGCTGCAGATCGACACCGGCGACGGCATCGCTGAGCACGGTCACCGTCAGACCACGTTTCCGGGCATCGAGGACCGTGGTCCGCACGCAGTAGTCGGTGGCCAGGCCGCCTATGCACAGATGGCTGATCACGTGTTCTGTCAGTAGTTCCGCCAGAGAACTGCCTGTTTCAGTTACCCCGTCGAAGGCAGAATAGCCGTCCAGGTGCTCGTCGATCCCCTTGAAGAGCAGGATCGTTCCGGCGGGCAACCGCAGGTCCGGATGGAAGGCGGCGCCAACGCTGCCCTGGACGCAGTGTACCGGCCAGGGGCCGCCAAAGGGTTTGAAATGGAGGGTCTGCGGCGGATGCCAGTCGCGGGTGGCAAAGACCGGCAGGCCAGCCGCGGCAAAGGCTGCCGCCGCCCGGTTGAGCGGTTCCACCACCCGGTCGCCATCCGGAATCGCCAGGGCACCGCCGGGACAGAAATCGTTTTGCACATCCACCAGGATTAACGCCATTTTTCCGTTCATCATCCCTTCCTCTCACCGCCTGCCGCCTGAATTAGGGTGCAGCGCAGTTCCTTGAGTTGGGCCGAGATCGACACCTTGTAGCGATGCGGATTGACGAAACGGCGGCAACCCTGGGGCAGGAGTGCCATTTCTTGGCGGCAGCGTTCGGCCATGCGGTCGAGCGGTTCCGGGGCTAGGGTCCGGCGGCCGTCCGCCATCACCGTTTGCCGCAGGTCGACCAGCCGGATGGTGCCGGGCAAAGTGGTCTGCTGCAAAGGGTTGACTGGGTCAAAAACCGTGGAGCCAGTAGCAACCGCATCATCTTTCAGGCAGACGACATCCTGAATATAGCCGCCCTCCGGACCGATGGCGCGCAGTACCATCTTGCTCCCCGGCAGCGTGGCTTTGGCCATGTCGCTGGTGATCTTCATTTTCGGCTGGCCGTCGATGGCCACCAGTTTGTAGACCCCGCCCAGAGCCCCGCCGCCGGTTCCGGCTGCGGTGGCTAGTTTAGTGCCGACGCCGTAGATGTCCACCCGGCCGCCTTCTTCGCGGATCGAGTCGATCACCTGTTCATCGAGTTCGTTGGAGGCGAGAATGCGCACCTCGGGAAACCCGGCCTCGTCAAACATCCGCCGCGCTTCACGCGAGAGATAGGCCAGGTCGCCGGAATCGAGGCGGATGCCGCGCAGGCTGTGGCCCTGGTCCCGCAGTTCGCGGGCCACGGTGATGGCATTGGGCACACCGCTCTTGAGGGTATCGTAGGTGTCGACCAGCAGCACGCTGCTGTCGGGGAAGGCATCGGCATAGGCGCGGAAGGCGGTCAGTTCGTCGGCAAAGGACTGCACCCAGCTGTGGGCATGGGTGCCGCGCACCGGCAGACCGTAGCGCATGCCCGCCAGCACGTTGCTGGTGCCCTTGGCTCCGCCGATACAGGCTGCGCGTGAGGCGGACAGGCCGCCGTCCGGCCCTTGGGCGCGGCGCAGGCCGAATTCGATCACCTCGCCCCCAGCAGCGGCATGGCAGATGCGGGCTGCCTTGGTGGCAACTAGAGTCTGAAAATTGATGATATTGAGCAAAACCGTTTCCACCAACTGCACTTCAGGAAGGGCACCGGAGACCGTGAGCAGGGGCTCATTGGCAAAGACCACCGTGCCTTCGGGCGGCGCCACCACTGTGCCTCGGAAGCGGAAAGCGCGGAGAAAATCGAGGAACCTGGGCTTGAACAAACCCAGGCCGCCCAGATAGTCAATTTCCTCGGCAGTAAAATGCAGATTTTCCAGGCAGTCCAATGCCGGTTCCAGGCCGGCGAACACGGCGTAGCCGCCGGCAAAGGGATTGGTGCGGAAATAGAGATCGAACACCGCCGTCTTTTCGGCCATCCCTTCTTCAAGGTAACCGGCCAGCATGGTCAATTCGTAGAGATCGGTCAGCAGGGGCGAGATGCGCATGGGGGGCTCCGGAAGGATGTCGAGGGCTGTAGCCGCTCTTGCAGGGCATTGCCGCGGCCAGATGATTTCAAGTGGGCCGGTCAATAGTTCGATTGGTTTTTTAAACGGAAGATCAGTACGTTGTTTTGTACAAGGTTCAATGGTTCTTGATAAAGCAAATCCGTGGTCGCCGCAAGCTCTTTCCGCAGGGTGGACGAACGCGTCCGGTCAGCCGGTCCTGACTCCAATTCTTGATGGCGCGGACGGTGGTTGTCTGGTGATTAGCGATTTTCTAAGATGCTTGAACGGTTTTTTTCATTGTGGACAATCTGCTAATATTCACGTAAAATTAAAAATATATTGTGCAATGCATGCTCATGTGCGTCATGGTGAGGCCACTTCCGCAGTGAGGCTCTTTTTTGACGGACACCGGACCAATCAGCAAGGCTGCATCGGCAAAGCGCCGCACCCTTTCAGGTGCGGTAATGAATCCTCCTTGGGGCCTGGTCACTGTGAATTTTTAGATATACGGAGCTTGTTGCATGGAAAAGAAGAAAAGCTGGGATGACGTGCCATCGCTGGATGAATTGGAGATGGATTGGGAGTATCAACCGGAATCATCCAAAGATAAAAGATCCTTTGTCCGGATAAATAGCGAGGCGATGGCCAAGCTTTTCCAGACCAAAGAGATTTTGGTCAAGATTGCCGCCGGCGACCAAACCTGCACGGCCCGCCTCCTGAATCTCTGCGAAGGCGGTTTGTCTTTGGCTGCACCCGTTCAACTCGAGATGCATCTCCCCATTAAAGTGAGTTTCTTCCTCGGTCAGATGAACATTGTCTCAAAGGCGGAAGTGCGCCATGTCCGCAAGAGTGAGGATCAGTACATAACCGGAGTCAAGTTTGTCGATCTCGACAAAGAATCCGCCGAGTTTCTTCGAGGATTGTACGCCTCGCAGATTTTTCGCCACGCCCTGTAAATCCTCCTTCGTTTTTTCCTGTTGTTGAACAGGGCAGGCCTGTTGCGCCTGATTTAATGTGCACCTTCCTGCCCCGGTCACATCGGGACAACACCGTTCACAAAGGTCCCAAATCGTGGTACACTTTGTGTGAAAGAGGGCCAATCGCCCGGAATTCGCCACCCGCAACCCATCGGAGGCCATGCATTCCGATACCATGTCACCACAAACAAAGATTCCAGAGCGGGAAGAAGTACTTCTGCGGATCGTCAGGGAACTAATCGACGAACTGCACCCGGAGGCTGGCCATTTTTATCACCTGACCCTGGACAGTTCCCTGGATCGCGACCTGGGGCTGAACAGTCTGGCCAGGATGGAATTGCTAACCCGGCTAGAACGGGAGTTTAATCGTGCCCTGTCCGAGCAGGTGCTGGCAACAGCGGAGAGCCCCCGAGATCTGCTGCGGCACCTCGCTGCAGCGAAATCCGCCGGGCCCGCGGTCAAGACCATGCAAGCGGCTCCCGCCGAGTTGCAGGACGCAGCCGATCTCGCCCCCTATGCCGCCGATACCCTGGTGGCGGTACTGGAAAGCCACGTTCGTTCACATCCAGATCGTATCCATCTCATTTTTGAGCCGACTGCCGGGGAGAGCAGGCCTCTGACCTATGGGGAGTTACATGCCGGCGCCCTGAAGCTGGCCGCTGGTTTGCGACGCAATCTCGATCCGGGCGAGACTGTGGCCATAATGCTGCCCACTGGGCACGACTATTTTTTCGCCTACTTCGCAGTACTGCTCGCCGGCGCCATTCCAGTGCCGCTCTATCCTCCAGCGCGGCCCACCCAGATCGAGGAGCATCTGCGGCGGCACCGGGGAATTCTGCGCAACGCCGGAGCGAGAATCCTGATCACCGTGCCCGAGGTCAAAACCATCGGCACCCTCCTGAAGGCGCAGGTGGAAACCCTGGTCCTGGTGGAGACGGTGGCCGCGCTTTCCGGCCAGGCCGAGGCGTGCACCACCGTCCCCGCCCAACCCGGCGATGTCGCCTTTATCCAATACACCTCCGGCTCCACCGGCGATCCCAAGGGTGTGGTTCTCACCCACGCCAACCTGCTGGCCAACATCCGGGCCATGGGGCAGGCCACCGAGGTCACCGGTGCCGACGTTTTTGTCAGCTGGTTGCCGCTCTATCACGACATGGGGTTAATCGGGGCCTGGCTGGGCAGCCTCTATTACGGCTGCCGCCTGGTTATACTGCCGCCGCTCTCCTTTCTCGCCCGGCCGGAGAGCTGGCTGTGGGCCATCCATCGCCACCGGGGCACACTCTCGGCCTCGCCCAATTTCGGTTATGATTTCTGCTGCCGCCGCCTGAGTGACGAGGTGCTCACCGGTTTGGATCTGAGCTACTGGCGGCTGGCCTTCAACGGTGCCGAGCCGGTCAGTCCGGAAACCGTTACCGCCTTTGCCCAGCGCTTTGCCGCCTACGGATTTGCGCCCGAGGCTGCGGCGCCGGTTTACGGTCTGGCCGAGTGCTCGGTGGGGCTGGCCTTTCCACCACTGCATCGGGGGCCGGTGATTGACCGGGTCAGGCGTGCCTCCCTGGTTGAAACGGGGCTGGCCGAACCCGCTGCGGTCGATGATGCCAGCGCCCTGCGCTTTGTATCCTGCGGCCGGCCGCTGCCCGGTCACCAGATCAGGATTGTCGATTCGGCGGACCGGGAATTGCCCGACCGCCGTCAGGGCCAGTTGCAGTTCAAGGGGCCATCGGCCACCAGCGGCTACTTCCGCAGCCCGGAAAAGACCCGCGCCCTGTTTCACGGCGACTGGCTTGACACCGGCGATCTGGCCTACAGCGCCGGGGGTGAGATCTACGTCACCAGCCGGGTCAAGGACATCATCATCCAGGGTGGCAGGAATATTTACCCCCATGAACTGGAAGAAGCGGTGGGCAACCTGACCGGCGTCCGGCGGGGGTGTGTGGCTGTGTTCGCCAGCCCGGACCCCCAGACCGGTACTGAACGGCTGATCGTGCTGGCCGAGTCGCGAATGCGGGACGAAGCATCGCAGCAGGAGCTGCGTGGCCGCATCGTCAATCTCGCCGTCGACCTGGTGGGCATGCCGCCGAATGAGGTGATGATCGCGCCACCGGGAGCGGTGCTCAAAACCTCGAGCGGTAAGATCCGGCGGGCCGCTTGCCGGGAACTATACGAGAAGGGCGCCATCGGTCGGGCAGGGCGCTCTCTGTGGCTCCAGCTGGTCCGCCTTTCCCTGGCGGGCGTGGTGCCGCAACTGCGGCGGTGGGCACGCCGGTCTGGCGAGGTGCTCTATGCAGCGTACTGCTGGCTGCTGTTTGGTCTGATCGGGGTGCCGCTGTGGCTGCTGGTTCTCCTACTGCCGACGGTGGGGTCGCGATGGGGGGCGATTCGGCGGGGGCTGCGGCTGTTCATGGTTCTTTCCGGCACCAAGGTGACAGTGGCTGGCCTGGACAACCTGTCTCCGGATCAGCCGTTTATCCTGGCCGCCAATCATGCCAGCTATCTCGACAGCCTGATTTTGGCGGCAGCCCTGCCGGTGCCGGTGCGCTTTGTCGCCAAGGCTGAGTTGGCGGAGCAGTTTTTTGCCCGGACCCTGCTGGCCCGGCTGGATACCCTCTTTGTCGAGCGGTTTGACGCGGCCAAGGGAGTGGAAGATGCCCGCCGGATCGCTGCCCAGGCGGCAGCAGGCGAGCGGCCGCTGTTTTTTGTCGAAGGCACCCTGCAACGGATGACCGGCTTGCTGCCCTTTCAGCTGGGGGCCTTTGCCGCCGCTGCCCAGGCCGGCGTGGCAGTGTTGCCGGTGACCATCCGTGGCACCCGGAACAAGCTCCGGGGCGGTTCTTGGTTTCCCCGCACCGGGCCGGTCAGTGTGCTCCTTTCCCCACCCATCCTGCCGGCGGGCAGCGACTGGAACAGCGTGATCAGGCTGCGCGATCAGGTTCGGGCCGAGATCCTGCGCCATTGCGGCGAACCTGATCTGGCCACCATCTACACCTCGCTCACCCAGATGGACATCCATCGACCGGAATCGGAGAGGGGAGGCCCACATGACCACCATCAGCCAAAATAACACGGTCACCGTCAACACCAACAGCATTGCCGCCGCCGAGGCCGGAACCTTGCCCGGTCTGCTGCTGCTCCGGGTGGAACGGACCCCCGATCTGCCCGCCTATCATCAGTATGACCGCGATCAGGACAGATGGGTGACCTGGACCTGGCGGGAAACTTCCCGCGAAATCGCCCGGTGGCGGCAGTCGCTGGCTGCGGAGGCGCTCGCTCCGGGCGACCGGGTGGCGATCCTGTTGGCCAACTCGGTGGAATGGATCTGTTTCGAGCAGGCCGCCCTTGGGCTCGGTCTGGTGGTGGTGCCGTTGTACACCTGGGACAGTCCCGAGAATCTGGCCTATCTGCTCCGGGATTCGGGCTGCCGCCTGCTGCTGACCGGATCGATGGACCAGTGGCTCCAGTTGGCCCCACTGCGCGTCCGTTTTCCGGACCTCAGCCGAGTGCTCTGCCTGGAGCACTATGAACTCCCGCAACCAGTCGGGCTGTCCGTCACGCCGGTTGACAGCTGGCTGCCCGAGACGGCGGAAGAGCAGCCGCCTGCCGATTCGCTCACTCCGCACACCCTGGCCACGATCATCTACACTTCAGGCACCACCGGCCCGCCCAAGGGGGTAATGCTCTCCCACGCCAACATTCTGTGGAACTCCGAGGCCATCCTACGGGTGATTAGCGTCACCCCTGTTGACAAGCTGCTCTCCTTTCTGCCGCTGTCGCATGCCTTTGAGCGCACTGTGGGCTACTACACCCCGATGATGGCGGGCTGCTCCGTGGCCTACAGCCGGTCCATGGAGCAACTGGCGGAAGACCTGCGGATCATGCAGCCGACCATCCTTATTTCGGTGCCCCGCATCTATGAGAAGATCTATGCCCGGGTGCGCCAGCAACTGCACGGCAAGAGCCTGCTGGCCCGAGGATTGTTTGATCTAACTCTGGCTATCGGCTGGCGACGGTTCGAGGCCTCCCAGGACCGGGGCCGGGCATCGTTTGTGCTCGACCGATTATTGTGGCCGCTGCTGGATCGTCTGGTGGCGAGGAAGGTCCTTGACCGGTTGGGTGGCCGGGTCCGCTTTGCGGTGAGCGGCGGTGCCCCGCTGCTGGAATCGGTATCGCGCTTTTTCCTCAGCCTGGGGCTGGATCTGATTCAGGGCTACGGGTTGACCGAGGTGGCGCCGGTGGTCAGCGCCAATACACCCGAACGCAATGTGCCGGCATCGGTGGGGCCACCCCTTCCCGGAGTGGAGTGGAAGATCGGTGCGGACAGCGAACTGCTGGTGCGCAGTCCTGGCCTGATGCTGGGCTACTGGAACCAGCCGGAGCGGACCGGCGAGGCCATCGGCCACGAGGGCTGGCTCCATACCGGCGATGTGGTGGAGATGCAAGACGGGGCGCTATATATTCGGGGGCGCCTCAAGGAGATCATTGTGACCTCGACCGGCGAAAAGGTGGCGCCGGCTGATCTGGAAATGGTGCTCACCGCCGATCCCCTGGTAGATCATGCCCTGGTGGTCGGCGAGGGACGACCCTATCTCGCCGCGCTGCTTGTACTGCAGCCGGCAGCCTGGGAGAAACTGGCTCAAAGCTGCGGGTTGGACCCGCGTAGTCCCGGATCACTTGCGGCAGATTCCGCCCGGGCAGCCGTGCTCCACACCCTGGAGGCACTGCTGCGCGCCTTCCCCGCCCATGCCCAAATCCGATCAGTGGGGTTGTTGCTTGACGAATGGAGCATTGCCAACGGGATACTGACCCCGACTCTGAAATTGAAACGCACCGTAATCGAAGAGCGCTATCGGGCAGTCATTGAGGCATTGTATACTGGACATGAGGTCCCAGAGTAAGTGGAGTGGCAGAGTATGCCGCCGCTGTTACGATGCGGGCTGGGGGGAAGGGGGCAGATGAAAACGCTCTTGGTTTGCGCCTGCGGCCTCAGAGATATTTGTATTAACGGGGTCGGGGGAGGAGTCGGTTAAGGGGCGGATACGCACAAACCGGTTATGAGCGCTCTGCCGCACCCAGTCCAGCGGGGAAGGGATGCGGTAGAGGTGAGTACAGCAAAGCCGCTCTGGCAACCTCTGCCAAAGCGGCTTTTTGCCAGGACCTGCTTAGCGGCAGGGAATGACCTTGCGGAAGCTGTCCTTGGTCCAGATCATCTGGCCATCGGGTGTTTTGCCGTCGCTTTTCCATTTGTCGGTCACCTGCAGGCAATAGGAACCCATGTTGATGACCTCCGGTTCCTTGTTTCCCGGTGTTTCGCCACCAATGCGCATCAAATCGGGGTTGGTCGACTGATAGTTGGGGGCGATGGTGGCCGCGCCGCACCCGGCCAGGGCAACGGCAACAACGGCGTACACAAAAAAAGTGCACATTTTTTTCATGGTTTGTTCTCCTGAACGTATCTGTTTATGAATGAAGCTCCAAAACCTGTTTGCTCACGGTTTGCGGGCTTTGGTAAATTGGACCTCTGCGGGAGCAGGCTGACGGATGGTGCCGACGGCACAAAATGTAATGGATGCCAACAGTTTGTGAAAGTTTTTTTTGCAATTGGCGGCAGCATCACCCCTCCTGCTTTCAACGCCTTGTCGGTCTGATTCGTGCAATACGGCAGCAAGAATCCTTCAGGCTGTGCATGCGCTTTCCGTGCGCTCAATATGCAGCTGTGACCACGGAAACCCCCCTCCCCAAGGATCGTTCCTTCTCTTTACAGCATGTTGCCAATCGGCTGTCCACCCTCCTGGATTCGTTCCAACTGGTCGGTGAGATCGTCGATTTCCGTTTGCCAGTAAAGGCGTGATCCGAAATCGGGCATGACACTGGTGCTCCCGTCCTCAACCACCTGATGGGCGCACCAGGCGGAATAGTGGATAAAGCGCATGGCCCGCAGGGGTTCGATCAGGCGGAGGCTGGTGCGGTCAAAGGGTCTGAAGGTTTCATAGCCCTCGAGCAGCAGATCCGTCTCCACAAAGGCATCGTCCAGGGTTCCGGGCAGCAGCATCCAGAAATCCTGCACCGGCGGGCCCACGACCATGTCATCAAAATCAATCAGAAAAAACGATTCGCCGGGGCGATAGATCAGGTTGCCCGCATGGCAGTCGCCATGAATCCTGATGGCTTCGCGGCCGGCGAACATCGGCTCAATGGCCGCGATAATCTCGGCGGTGATCCGCGTGTACGGCCCGATCAGGTCTTCGGGAACAAGTCCGCTGGCGCGGATGAATTCCACCTGGGCCGCAGTGGTGACCGTCGGGTGCATCCGATTCCGGTCGCGGGGCGTCCTTCGTGCCCCCACCATGTGCATGCGCCCGAGCAGACGGCCGATGGCCAGCCATTGCTCCTCCGTGAATTCATCGACGCAGCGTCCGCCCTTTTTAGGGAAAACGGCAAAATACATCGATGCATACCGCCCGAGCGTGCCGCCCTGGTGCAAGGGCAGCGGCGCGATGACCGGGAGTTCTTCCGCCGCCAGTTCCAAAAGAAAATCATGTTCATCCTGGAGGGCTTGCGGTGACCATCGTCCCGGCCGGTAGAATTTGACCACCATGCCGTTGCCGTTCTTGTCCTCTACCTCGTAGACACGGTTGATGTAGCTGTTGTAGGGCCGGCACAGATTGGTGCAGGCAAGGCCCAATGCCGATTCGACCTGCTCCAGGATGTGCTCCGGCGTCAGGCCGTTGAAGGCTGAAGGCTCTTTGCTGGTTTCCAAGGAATCCATAGCGTTATATCCCCTTGCTTGCCGTGGTGTTGGTGCCCTGGCAAGCATTTTTTTTAACAAGAAAGAGCGAGAACGGACAAGGTGTGCTCGTGGAGGCGCGTGGCAATGCCATCAATGTCCATGGTGAGCACAGTACCAAAAAAAGAACTTTACCATGTTTTTGAGGGAAAGGGTTCATGTATCGGTTTGGTTCTTGCACGCACGCAATGGTTGCTTGATTTAAAACCAACGTAAAATCCGATATAAATGTCAATTTTCATTCGAATTTCCTATTTGACATTGGGGGTGAACTTGAGTGTATTGACTGGGTTTTGAGCAGGAAAAGAGAAGGGGAGCCAAGTGACGGGAGGCAGCCGCAAGGAATGAAGACAGATGAGGGTCGTCCCTGCCAACGATGGTGCCGCTCCCTGCCGCTCGCCGCGGTGGAGCGCAGCATTCGCTGGTTGCTTGCCGGCATTTTCCTGTACTCCGGGATGGTAAAAATTGCTGATCCCGAGGCCTTTGCAACGGTGATCGCCGGTTTTGGGCTATTGCCCAAGGCACTGATTCTTCCGGTTGCCATTATCCTGCCGGTCCTGGAGGTGGTGGCCGCAATAGGCATGTTATTCGAGGTACGCGGCAGCCTGGAGGTCATTGCCGGCATGCTGGTTCTGTTCATCATTGTTCTCCTCTACGGGTTACACCTGGGCCTGGACATCGACTGCGGCTGCTTCGGTCCCGAAGACCCGGAGCAGGCCTATAAAAGTCTCAGGGTTGCCCTGGCACGGGATGCGGTAATGATGGCTGCGGTATTTTTTGTATTCTGGAATCGTGGCCGGACCCGATGGCGGGCCGTTGGCTTCAAATGACAACTGAACATCAAGGAGAATACGGATGCGGAAACAAAAGATGGTTCATGGGCTGCTGGTTGGTTTGTTCCTGCTGGGAGGGGCTGTTTCGGCCTTCGGTTTCGGCACGGACAAATTCAAGGAAGAGGTGGTAAAGGAACAGGAAGCGGTCAAGCTGACCAGGGAAGTGCAGCAGGGCGGTTATGGCATTCTGACCACCGAGGAGTTGAAAGCGAAGCTCGACGCCGGTACGGACATGCTGATCATCGATACCATGCCCTATGAGGATTCATATAAAAAAATGCATATTCCCGGCGCCAAGCAGTTTCTTTTCCCCATTCCAGAGATGAAAGAGTGGGACAGCAAGGAAACCGGCGGCAAAAGCGAGGAAGATTACAAGAAATTACTCGGGCCCGATACAAAGAAGATGATTGTGGTCTACTGCGGTTTCGTCAAATGCACCCGCAGTCACAACGGCGCCCTGTGGGCTAAAAAATTGGGATATACCAATGTGTTCCGGCATCCGGGCGGGATCTTCGCCTGGAAAGGCGCGGAGTATCCGGTCGATTCCGAAAAGTGATTGGCATTGCTTGCCGCCGGGGCAGCATTGCCTCCCCGGCGGCGGGAGCCGCCCCTCGAACCCTGCTTGTTTTTCCCCCTCTCCCCCTACTTCCCTCAATGATGCCGAGTAGTTGTTCCACAACCCCGTGGGCGCATGGCAAAATGTTCGCCCTCTTTCTTCTCTGCTGAGTGTGCATGGAACGGCCAGCCGTCCTGTTGGCATCAACAGTTTCCCTTTGGTTTCGTCGCCTGCTCCATGGTCGCCGGGATCGAGACCGGCAGGGCCAAGGGCGGCAGGAATCCGCGGTGGCAAATGCGGGCGAAAGCGTAGCAACGGTGCGCACCATTCAGCATGATCTGCGAACGGGGTGTACCGAATGCGGTGCCTGCGTCAAGGATTGCGCCTTCCTCACCCAGTACGGCACGCCAAAGTCGATCTCCCTCGGGCGTAAATTCAACGACCCCAGCCACCGCACGATTGCCTACGAATGCAGCCTCTGTGGCCTGTGCACTGCGGTCTGCCCAGAAAAGCTCGATCCGTGCCGCCTGTTTTTTGAACTCCGGCGCCTTCAGGTTGCCGAGGGATTCCTGGACAAGCGGCCCTATCGTCTCTTGACCAACTATGAACAGCGCAGTTCTTCCGTTCTTTTTTCATGGCACGGCTTACCGCATGGGTGCGATACGGTGTTTTTCCCTGGTTGCGCGCTGCCCGGCACCCGGCCAGCGATCACCATGCAGATCTATCAACAGCTGCGGCAACGCATCCCGGATCTTGGTATTATCCTGGACTGCTGCACCAAGCCATCCCACGATTTAGGGCGGACGGCCCATTTTCACGCCAGATTCAGTGAGTTGACCGGATGGCTGACCAGCCACGGCGTCCGAACTGTGCTGACCGCCTGCCCGAACTGCACCAAAATGTTTCGCCAATACGGGGATGGACTTGCCGTGCAAACGGTCTACGAACTCCTGGACGCGAGTGGAAAGGGGGAAGAACGCTCTAGCATTGAGAGAAGGGAGGTCAGCGTCCACGATCCTTGTCCCCTGCGCGACGATCATCGGGTCCAGGCGGCGGTTCGTGGACTGCTGTCCGATCTGGGATTTACCGTTGTTGAAATGCGGCATCACGGAAAACAGGCAATGTGCTGCGGCGAGGGCGGAGCGGTGTCCTGTGTCAATCCGCGCCTGAGTAACGGCTGGGCAATCCTTCGGGCGCAAGAGGCTCAACAAAGGTTGGTTGTCACCTACTGCAGCGGCTGCACGGCGTATCTGAACCGGGTGACGCCGACTGTCCACATTGTTGATCTCCTCTTCCGGGCCGATGAACCGCGGCGCGGCAAAGAATGGGCAACACGGCCGCCTTGCACCTATTGGAATCGCTTGCTGCTGAAGCATCGGCTGCAACGAAAGATGCGGTTGTTGATGCAAGAGTCTCGTCCCAACTGGAAATAATCTTTCGGGAGAAACGTCCATCTCCCCGTGCATCCCAATTGGGCTGCATCCGCAAACCCTTTCCCTCAACCCCAATCTCCTTTCTGGGGTGCGTCGCTTCATCCTGTCGAAACATCCTCGGAAGAAGACAATCTGGAGTTGGAATCTTCGCCATCGGGGAAGCAACGAAGGAAAAGCCTTCGAACTGCTGGACCTGCCCCCCGGAGTTCTAAAACGCTCGTCTCCTTTGCCCACTTCCTTGCTTTTTTTTCTTGAGATTCTTTCTTAGCATTCGGTACACAAACAAAGAAAAATCAGCTAATCTCTCTCCATAAGCCCTTCTTCTCCAAACCCATTCAAAGACGAATACACCACAACACAAAGATTTGCGGGAGAGTTGTTCATGGACCAGCAGATACATCCTGATTCTCTGGAATTGGCGTCCCTTAAGAAACGGGTTGCTCAATTGGAAGCACGGGAATCGCAATTGCGGAAGGACTACGAACACCTCGAACAACTCTTCGCCTGTGCCCCCTTGGGTTTTCAGTCTCTTGACGAAAATGGCAGAATTATCCTGGTCAACCATGCCTGGCAGGAGATCCTTGGATATTCCAGGGAAGAGGTTGTTGGCAAGGAAATCATTGCGTTTATGCCTCCATCCCAGCACGCTGCATTCAAAAAGAATTTTGAAGTATTTAAAGAAAGGGGGGAGGTTAACGGCGTTGAATTCGAGATGGTGAGAAAGGATGGCACCATCCTTCTTGTCTCTTTGGACGGTACGATCGGCAAGGATTCGGCGGGGCGGTTTCAGCAGACCCACTGTATTTTCAAGGATATCACCGAACGCCGGCGGATAGCGGAGGCTTTGCGGCAAAGTGAGGCCCAGTTGCACGCTATTACCGAATCCGCCAAGGATGCCATCATCATCATGGATCATACCGGTCGTGTTTCCTATTGGAACCCCGCCGCGGAACAGATTTTCGGATATACCAGAGACGAGGCGTTCGGCGCCGACCTCCATCGGCTCATTGCGCCCTCGCGCTATTTTGCGCAGCATGATACAGCCTTTGCCAACTTTCAGGCCACAGGGCAGGGCGCGGCCATCAATGCGACCCTTGAACTGGCAGCCTGTCATAAGGAGGGCCGTGAAATCTCCGTGGAGTTATCGCTTTCAACCCTCCCCGTTCGAGAGACCTGGCACACTGTAGGGATCATTCGCGACATCACCGCACGCAAACGGGCGGAAGCCGTGTTGCTTGAATCTGAACGGCGTTTTCGTGAAATGCTGTCCACTGTAAAACAGATCGCCGTTATGCTCGATGTGCAAGGAAACGTGACATTTTGCAACGATTTCGTGCTTGAATTGACTGGCTGGAAACGCGCGGAGGCACTTGGCCAGAACTGGTTCAAGAGTTTTCTACCCAAGAATATCTCTGAACATGTCAGGGAGATTTTCACCACAGCTATCGAACAGGGTACCGTGCCCGCTCACTTTGAGAATGAAATCATCACCAGAAAGGGCGAGCGTCGGCTTGTTGTCTGGAGCAATACCGTGCTGCGTGACGAGCACGGCCAAACGGTCGCAGTAGCCAGCCTGGGCAATGATATTACCGAACAGAGGGCAATGGAGGATGCCTTGCGCGAAAGCGAGATCCGAGCTCGAACCATTACTGATTTTTGTCCTATCGGCATCTTTATGGCCGGGCCTAACGGGCGGATAATTTATGATAATGCCGCGGCTCGTCAGGTACTTGGAAGTACGTCTGATGAAAAACTCGGAGACGATTGGACTGAGGCTATTCATCCCGATGACAAGAACCGCGTTTTTGGAGATTGGATCCGGTTCGCGGTAGGTGCCCAGGAGGAATACGATGTCGAGTTTCGATTTATGCGCGGTGATCGGACTGAGCGGCTGGTACACGGATGCGCCACTCGTATCTACGATGGGGAGCGGTTGTTGGGATTTGTTGGCACGGTCGAAAACATCACCGAGCGCAAGCGGGCGGAAAAGGCAGAGGCGGCCAACCGGGCGAAAAGTCAATTTCTCGCCAATATGAGCCACGAAATCCGCACGCCGCTGAACGCGATTCTTGGCATGACCCACTTGGCCATGGAATCGCGGGAAGGAGAACAACGACAGCGATTCCTCCAGGTAATCAAATCTTCGGCAGAAAGTCTGCTCGGCATTCTGAACGATATCCTCGATTTTTCCAAGATTGAAGCCGGTCAGTTGCAGCTCGATACCCGGCCATTTAAACTGAAGCAACTTTTGCAAACTATCGTCTCAACCATGCATGTCCCTGCCACGGAAAAAGGGCTTCAGCTTAAGGTCGTTCAGGAAGAGGGATTACCACTGGCATTCGTTGGCGACGAGATGCGCATTAAGCAGATCCTGCTCAATCTGGTAGGCAATGCGATTAAATTCACAACCAACGGTTCCGTCACCATTGGGGTAAGGACTGCGGAACACAGGCAAATTGCCGGCCAATTTTCACTGCATTTCAGCGTCACCGACACCGGTATGGGCATTGCCCCGGATAAATATGAGGAAATATTCAAAAGTTTCGAACAGGCAGACAGTTCTTACGCCCGGCAATACGGTGGCGTCGGCTTGGGGCTGGCGATCAGCCGGCAACTGACTTCCTTAATGGGCGGCCTCATCTGGGTTGAAAGCCGACTCAACCATGGCAGCAGCTTTCACTTTATCCTCGATCTCCCGCCATGGAATGCGGCGTTTCCTGACGAATCGCTTTCCACGGAAAGGCATGTAGGCCAGACACCGCGGAACCTGCGCATCCTGGTGGTGGATGACAATGAGGTCAATCGCGATGTGGCCAGGATGATGCTCGAGAATGAGCATCGGGTGAGCACTGCCAACAACGGCTTGGAAGCACTTGCTGTCCTCGCTCGGGAAACCTTTGATGTCGTTCTTATGGATGTGCAGATGCCTCTTCTGGACGGACTGGCCACCACCGCCATCATCAGGGCCCTGGAAAGAGGGACATCGGTCCCTCGGCAACTGCCCCAGGAACTTTTCCCGGTTCTCCAGGAAAAATTGGCGAACGGTCATGTGCTGATTGCGGCCATGACCGCCCACGCCATGGTCGGGGACAAAGAGATGTGTCTCAAGGCCGGAATGGATAGCTATATTACTAAGCCATTCCATCCGGAGCAACTGACCGAGATGTTAGGATCGCTTCCGGGCTGGGGTACCATGGCGGCATCCAGCGTTTCCCAAGGGACTGAAACAGGTCCTGCGCCACAAGGACCTGTCGGCCAGACGGCGGTAAACGTACAACAGGTGAAGGAATATCTCCGGTCTGCCACCGGGTTGCAAACAGAGCAGGTCGAACGGTTGCTGCGTATGGCACGGAAGAGCATTATTACCAATTTAGCCAGCGCGACTGAGGCTCTCGAAAGGGAGGATTACCCGGCCCTGGGCATAACGGCTCATACCCTTAAAGGGATTCTGTTGCAATGCGGGCTGACCGATCTGGCAAACATTGCCCAGGATATCCACTACGGCATTAGAACCAGCAGTCATCTGCCCTATGCTGAACACCTGGACACCTTGTATACCCGCTTGGCGGATTTCCTCGGCCAGGACGGCTGTGAGATCGACGAGCCTCAACCCGGACCGTGATCCGTGGCGCATTCCGCTGTTCAAGTGCGTAAATACAGCCGCCCCCAATCGCACATCAGCTCCAGGATGGGCGAGAGGGTCCGCCCTTTTTCGGTCAGCGAATATTCCACCTTGGGCGGTACCTGCGGGTAGACTTCGCGATGGACCAGGCCGTCAGCCTCCAGTTCGCGCAGTTGCTGGGTTAGCATTTTGCGGGTGGTTTCGGAAAATTGCCGCTGCAGATCGGAAAAGCGCATGGTCTCCCGCGCCAGATGCCAGAGGATAGACGCCTTCCATTTGCCTCCGACCACCGCCAGGGTGACATCGATGCCGCAGGTATAGTGCTTCTCCCGATACACCAGGATGTCGGTTCCATTCTGGTTCGAGGTACATTCCTTCCCATGTGTATTCATTGGTTCCCTAAAAGGTACTACGTTATTAATTTGGTACTACGTTCCTAAAAAGTTCGTTATTGACGCATCGCATCCTATGGCTCATTATAGGCGCAATGCTTGTGAAAGGGAAGTCGCATCGCACCACCACCTCAACTCAGGAGAAGACGAATGAAAATAGTGGCATTTAACGGCAGTCCCAACAAAAACGGCAACACCTGGCATGCCATCAAGATGGTGACCGATGAGCTGGGGAAAGAGGGGGTAGCAACCGAAATCATCCATGTCGGCAACAAGGCGATCAGAGGATGTCTTGCCTGCGGCCAGTGCGTGAAAAAAAGAAACGAACAATGTGTGCAGGCTGATGATCAGGTCAACGAATGGATCCAAAAAGTCAAGGAGGCCGATGGCATGATTATTGGTTCACCAGTGCATTTTTCGGCCATTGGCGGCACCATGAAATCATTTCTCGACCGGTTCTTTTATGTGACCGGCGTCAATGACAGCATGTTGCGGCACAAGGTTGGCGCGGCAGTGGTGGCGGTGCGGCGTTCCGGAGGATTGCCGACCTTTAATCAGCTCAATAATTTTTTGTGTTATTCGGAAATGTTAATTCCGACGTCCAACTATTGGAACGTCATCCATGGTACCCGGCCGGGAGAGGCAACCCGCGATGAGGAAGGCGCACAGATCATGCGGACGCTCGGCAAAAACATGGCCTGGCTGCTGAAGCTTGTCGAACACGGCAAGGGAGCGGTCACCCCGCCGGAGCGGGAAAACAAAATCTGGATGAATTTTATTCGCTGAAGCGGCTGCGGACCGTCAAGGAGCAAACTGCTCGCTGCTCAGGCGGATGACCTGGCGGCGAGCGGTATCTGAATAGTTATTGCATTATTAAGGTGGAATATGGAACTGCTCGAAGTGATCAAAACCCGGAGAAGCATCCGCCAGTTTCAGGACCGGCTTGTCCCTGAAGACCATGTCAACCGCATCATCGAAGCCGCCATGATGGCGCCCTCGGCTGGAAACCAGCAGTCCTGGCATTTTGTCGTCATCACGGACCGGGCGAAACTCGACGCCATCCCCTCGTTTCACCCCCATGGCAAGATGGTGTTGCAGGCACCTGTGGCGATTCTGATCTGCGGTGATCCCGCCGGGAAACCCTGGCCCGACTTCTGGGTGCAGGATTGCAGCGCCGCTGCTCAAAACGCGCTCCTGGCGGCCAGGGATCTCGGTTTGGGAACGGTCTGGGCGGGTGTCTATCCGGCTGTGGATCGCATGGACGGATTTCGTTCCCTGCTGGCCATTCCCGAGCATATTTATCCTTTTGCCCTGATACCCATAGGTTGGCCGGCTGGAGCTTTTCAGACCGCTGACCGGTTCAAGCCGGAATTGATCCATCGGGAAACCTGGTAGCCCTTTGAATCCGGCAAAAGAGTGATCTCCCCGCTCAGGGGGTCAGACTTTGCCGCGTTTCGGCAGTATCAATAGGCCTTCTCCGGAGAAATAAAGCCGCCCGGTTTCAATGCCAGCACGGCGCATTCGAGTTCCTTCATAATGCCTTTGGCGGTATTGCCCATGAGGTAGCCGAGAATACCGGTCCTTGCCAAGGTGCCCATCACCAGGATATCGACATGCTTGTTCTTAACAAAAAACGGGATCATTTTTTCGACCCGTCCTTTCAATCGGTGCACGTGAAAAACACCACCGATCGCGGCCTCCGTGAGCAGGTTCTTGAGTTCAGCCTGATGTACCGGTGAGTGGACGCTTGTTCAATGTGGAGGGTTTATTGCGCCGCTGAGCCGTTAGATGAAAGCGGTGTTGTGGATGGCGGCCGGCACAAACGTGTACGCCTGCCGCAGCGGCCATTGAATTTCGAAGGGGAAAACTTCGGGTATACAGTTTTTCCCACTCTGCTGGAACCCCCACAACCAGGCTCATACGTTGTCAATTATTTTTGTGGATGGTAAAAAGTAGATAGAACGAGCTGGTCTCAGGGAGAAACTAATTCGTCGCCCTTAACCTTGGGGGAGGAACATGCAGCCGGAGTATTCAATGTGGAGCGGGTCGGATTCATGGGAGCGGCTGTGTCTGGAGAATGGATTAACCCTCGTAGCTTACTGGGCTCTCGCCCATCTCGCCTTTCTCGTGTTCCGTGATTTAGGCGTTTTGCCGATGCCGGTCTGGCCTTCCGCCGCCGTGGCTATTGTCATGGCTTTTTGCCGGGGCTGGAAAATCGCCCCCGGCATTGCTGTCGGTACAATTCTCGCCAATCATTTTTCTTTGAGCAGCCCGTTGGGATATGCTTTCAGTCTCGCTTTGATGAATACTGCCGGCCCGCTTCTCGGCGCATCGATCATGCGGCGGCAGGTGTCGCCGCGCCTTGCCGTCGGCGGCCTTGTTGACCTGTTCATCTGTTTTTGTGCGATTTTGATTGTAACACCCATGCTGACAGCTACTGGCGGCATAGGATTCAAATTCTTTTTCGGGATGATTCCGGCATCTGGCATTGTGGTGGGCTGGCTCAAGTGGACCATCGCCCACTCGCTGGGCACCTTGCTTTTTGCAACTCCTGTTTTTGCCTGGATGGCCCTCAAGGAGCCTTGGGAATGAATCAGGGCAAAAAAACGCAACAGCCTGCCGTCATCAATCTGCAGAGGACGGTGATCGTGGTCAGCGTGTTGCTGGCAGCCTTCCTCTGGTTGATCGATTCCTTATTTGTTTTTCTGTGGCTGCGGAACGGACAAGGATCCTTCCTGCACACGGTCTGGTCCCTGGACGATCCCCACGAATTGTTGATGCGCGGTATCTATTGCAGTGTGCTTATCCTGGCCGGCATTGTGGTGGGGCGTATGATGCAGCGTCTGGCGGCGCACCAGAAGAAAACAGCAAAGCTAGCTGAAAACCTTCGGATAACCCTAAATTCAATTGGCGATGCGGTGATTGTCACCGATATCGATGGCCGCATCAATCGCATGAATCCCGTGGCCGAGGCACTCACCGGCTGGACTGTAGCGGAGGCCCAGCGCCGCCCCCTGACTGAAGTGTTTCATATCGTCAACGCCCGCACCCGTGAAGCCGCCTTCAATCCGGTTGAACACGTACTGCGAACCGGGCAGATCGTTGGTTTGGCCAATGACACCATCCTGATCGCCAAGAATGGCGATGAACATCAGATTGCCGATTCGGCGGCCCCTATTCGTGATAATGACGGTGTCAACATGGGGGTGGTTCTGGTGTTCCGCGATGTGACGGTGGAGTATTGGATGCGCAAAGAGATGGAACACGCCAATGCCCTGCTCAAGGCGGTGGTCGAACAATCGCACATTCCCATGGCCTTGGCTACCGTCGAGGAGGGGCGTATCCGCTTGGTCAACCAAGCTTGTCTTGATTTTTTTGGGGAGACCGGTGAAGGGTATCTCAATGAACAGATGCAGGCAATCAGCCCAAGCTGGAAAAGTTACACCCCCGACGGCGTCCGTCTGCCGCCTGAAATGAATCCCCTGGCCAAGGCCTTGCGTGGCGAGGTGACCCATGCCCTGGAATTGCGAGTCGAGGATAAGGACGGCAATATCCGCCACACCATTGCCGAAGGGGTGCCGGTCCGTGACGCCGAAGGAACCGTCATTGCCGGACTGATATTCCTGCCCGATATCACAGAACGGAAGCACCTGGAGGAAGAACGGAAAAAATTACAGAAATTGGAAAGCATTGGTACCTTGGCGGGTGGTATTGCCCATGATTTCAATAATATCCTCATGGGGGTCTTCGGTGGAATCGAACTGGCGATGATGACACTTCCCAAGGAGCACGAATCCTACAAATATATTGAGACAGCCCATCAAGCCTTGGACCGGGCGACCCATCTCACCAAGCAACTGCTGACCTTTGCCAAAGGCGGCGAGCCGCTGCTGGAATTAATCAACCTGCCTTTGATCATTAAGGAGTCCGTTCAGTTCAATCTCAGCGGGGCCAATGTCAAAGCCCATCTCGACCTGCCGGTCGACCTGTGGCCAGTCCTTGCCGACAAGGGGCAGATCAGCCATGTGCTGGCCAATCTGATCATCAACGCCAAACAGGCCATGCCTGATGGCGGCAACCTGTTCATCAGCGCCAAAAATGCTGGCGGCGTTCAGAAAAGCTCGTTGCCGCAACTGTCCGGCGATTTTGTGAAAATCAGCATTCGCGACGAGGGGGTCGGTTTTTCGGAGAAAATCAGGGAGCGAATTTTTGATCCCTATTTCAGCACCAAACAGAGCGGCAGCGGACTGGGCCTGGCCATTGTCCATTCCATAGTCAGCAAGCATAACGGCTTTATTCACGTCGATTCGATCCCCGACACCGGCTCGACTTTCACGCTGTATCTTCCGGCGGACAAGGGCCGTTCCGGGACCAAGGATCCCTGGTACGCCGCCGTTGTCAGTAATCCGCGAAAGCGCGGTCGGGTGCTGGTCATGGACGACGATGTCATGGTTCGCGGCATCGCCATGGAGATGCTCGGTTTGCTGGGGTACGAGGTGGAAGAGGCCGCCGACGGCGAGGAAGCCCTGGAACGATATGCCGTGGCCGTCTCCGCCGGCAGACCTTTTGATTGCGTGATTATGGACCTGACCATTCCCGGTGGCATGGGCGGCAAAGAGGCGGTCGCCGCCTTGCAGGCCATCTATCCCGAAGCCGTCGCCATCGTTGCCAGCGGCTATTCCACTGATCCGGTCCTGGCTGATTATGAGGAGTATGGTTTCAAAGGGCGGCTGGTCAAACCTTTTCAGGTGCATCAACTGAGACAGGAATTGGTCAGGATTTTCGAGCGTTGAGCTGAAACCGGCCTTCTCTTGCAACGAAGAACAAGGGGTCCTCACATGAAAAAACGCATCGAACAGACAAACAGCTTTTGTCTGCCCTGGACGCAGACCATCCTTGGCACCCATTTTCAGGAGAAGGTCAACTTTATGGCCTTGGACTGGCTGACCAGGGTGAATTTTAATCCGGCGATGCTGGGCATCTGTGTCAACAGGCTGAACGCCTCTTATGATGCGATTCTCGAAAAAGAAGAATTCAGCGTCAATGTGCCTTCGGTCGAGATGGTTACGGTGACCGATTACACAGGCCTTGTTTCCGGAAGAAAAATCGATAAATCGAAACTTTTCGAAGTGTTTTATGGTCAGTTGGCCGCCGCGCCGATGATTCGTCAGTGTCCGCTGACCATGGAATGCCGGGTGACCCAGCATGTTGATCTCCCCACCAATTGTTTCTTTATCGCCGAAATTGTCGCGCTTTATTCGGAAGACCGCTATTTGACCGACAACAAGCCCGATGTGGAGAAGATTAAGCCTTTCCTCCTGACCATGCCCGATAACCGCTATTGGTCGGTGGGCGATTGTGTCGGCAAGGCCTGGAATGCAGGCAAGATATTGTGTCAGGAGCCCAAGAGCGCATGACCTTTGCTTCAGAAAGCGGGCCAGACCGCGTCCGCTGCCGGACCACGCCCGGTTGCGGTAGAATTTTCCATGCCTGCCAGGTACCGGAGGTGGAGACCGGAAACGCAGCACGTTGATTGTCAGCGGCAGCTTTTTTGTTCTGGCAGTCTGTTGTTGCTTGGCATCTTGTCATCTGGTGTGCTAGATGATTGATCAACTGGAAATGAATGTTCCGTCAACTGCGCCCTTTAGGTAGTCTATGAAAACAGTGAGGAAATGGGATCAGGAACTTAATGTTGGGGTCGGTATTATCGATAATCAGCATAAAATTATTTTTGATCTCATCAGCGATCTTCGCACGGCCACGGAAGCCATGGCCGACCGAAAGGTTCTTGATACCCTGTTAGATGTCATCGAAAATTATGTGTTTCGTCATTTTGAAGCGGAAGAGGAACTGATCCGCAAACATAAGAATTCAATGAGCCATTGTTTGGAACATTACGGCATGATTAAGGAATTCCGTAAGTTTCGCCTGAGTTTTCGTAATAGAAATAATTCTGAAAACAACGTTTCTTTTTTTCTTGAACAGTGGTTCCTATTCCATATCAAAGAGCACGACATCCCTTTTTTCAATACCATTGCAAATGGTTACGAAGAAGAGAAAAAAGCAGTTTTAATTGATGAATATCCCTTTGAAACCAAGGATCGACGACGTCATAAACGCATCAAGCAAAAGAAGATTACTAATAACGAAATTGTTGCCCAGTGCTACAACACTTCAAGCTTAAAAAACTACAATGCTGTTATTCTGGATTTAAGTCTTGGTGGATTGGGGATCAGATCTTCTGAGATGTGCAAAGTTGGCGATCTCTTGGTTGTGAACTGCAATGTTGGCAAGAGTTTCAAGCTGAAGGAAAAGGTGCAAGTTGTTAATGTGGCAGATAATTTTTTCGGTGCTAAATTTATCAACCTGTCCCCGGCAACGGAAAAATTCCTCATAGAGCTATATGGATCTGTCAATATTAAAAATTTCTAATTTTTTTCAATGAGAGAACAGTTGAAGGAATGTGTGCGCCGTTAAAAAACCGTCTGAATACTTTGGTCCTTCCGCCGTTGCGGGCCCAGAGGAAGAGCGGGAGATTTTTCGTGGCTATCGGGTGCTCGGGCGACTCTCTTTATCAGAGCGAAGAAAAGGGTGTGCGGGTTGCAAGGTGAATCCGGTTTTGAACGGCTGAGGGCCGTCCTGCAGACCTATGGCCGGGTGGCGTTGGCTTTTTCGGGTGGTGTCGACAGTTCACTCTTGCTGAAATGCGCCTTCGATACCCTTGGGGTTGGCAATGTGTTGGTGCTGTTTGCCCGATCCGAGTTGCTGACAGCCGCTGAAATTGAGCGGGCAATCCAATGGCCGATGGAGAACGGGTATGCCGACGGGGTTGTCATGGAGATCATGGAACCGCACCCCCTAGGTTGGAAAGAATTTGTCAGGAATGCGGCAGATCGCTGTTATTGCTGTAAGCATCGGATGTATTCCATGTTTCGAGAAAGCATGGAAAACTGTGGGTTTTCCTGCTTGATTGATGGGACCAATGTTGATGATCTCAAAGGGGATCGCGCCGGTCTTCGCGCCATCCATGAGTTGGGCGTGCGAATGCCGCTGGTGGAAGCAGGTTTCGACAAGGCCGAAGTTCGGGCATTGAGTCAACAGCTTGGCCTTGCCACCTGGAAAAGCCCCTCTGCCTCCTGTCTGGCGACGAGAATCCCTACTGGAATGCCGATTACCCATCAGCGGCTCCGGCGAATTGAATTATTAGAAAAAGAACTGGAACGATTCGGTATGACTGGCTGCCGGGTGCGATTGAGCGGAGAAGGGCAGGATATCGTGCAAGTGGAGCTTCGCGGTAAGGATTTTGAAGTGATAGCCGACTCGGGTATTCGGTTGACAATACTGCGATTATTCCAAAATCATGGTGTCGGCAAAGTGCTGCTGAATCTCGAGAGTAGGCCATAGGCAATTTTGGGATGATGAATGGGCAATGAAGAGTAAAATCCTTGCCTGACCGGGCTGTAGGGTTGATGAAGGTTTTTTTCCTTTGACAAAGATTTCATTTTTTATTTTAGTTTCGTCGTTGTCGACAAATGCCGCGTCGGGTGTGAGAACCTGGCTGTTGTGGCAATGCTAAAACTCTGGGAGGGAAGAATGAACAAAAAAGAACTGGTAGAGTCCATGGCGGAGGCGGCAGACATCAGTAAGGCCGCTGCTGAAAAGGCGTTGAATGGAATGCTGATGGCCGTATCTGACGCATTGGGCAAGGGGGACAAAGTTACCCTGATTGGTTTCGGAACATTCTCTATAGTCAAGCGTACCGCGCGCAAGGCGAAAAACCCGCGTACTGGCGCTATGATCGAAATCCCCGCTAAGACAATCGCCAAGTTCAAACCGGGCAGCAAATTGTCGGACGCTGTCAACTGAAACGAGCTTCCGTCACATGAAAAAAAGCTGGCCATTGGCCAGCTTTTTTTGTTTGACGATAAGTCACCCGAATGTAATGCCTCCAGGTCTCAAAATTGTCGGTTATTAGTCTTGAAAAACCTGTGAGGAAGTTTTGTTAAACCGGTGGAAAAGGGCTGGACACAAAGGGAAAACCATGCTAAATGGGTAGCCGTGTCGCGTAGATGCGTTTTTTTTGTACAAGGTACACGGTTCGGGAAGTGGCTCAGCCTGGTAGAGCACAGCGTTCGGGACGCTGGGGTCGGAGGTTCGAATCCTCTCTTCCCGACCACTTAGAGCGCATCGCGGT
>Ga0209016_1000713_pt1 | contig 35676 bp, 33 predicted proteins | sample EPASupsiteSAE305_FD_187265 | JGI IMG/M metagenome (GOLD analysis project Ga0209016, IMG submission 187265) | Bioremediated contaminated groundwater microbial communities from EPA Superfund site, New Mexico - SAE3-05 (SPAdes) (version 2) | ecosystem: Environmental > Aquatic > Deep subsurface >... | reverse complement strand
AGTATCGTAAGTAATTTCCTTCATTTTAATCAAATCAATAATGGTATTAAAACCTACACCTTCATTAACTGGATAAGAAATTATTGTTGCATCATTATTTAATCTATCTTTTGCCATTTCAAAAGTTGTTTGAAATTTAGAATGCTCATTGTCAACTTTGTTAATTAAAATAGCTGCCGGCATTTTGTGTTTACAAACGTTTTCCCAAGTCACTTCAGTTCCAACTTCAACACCTTCGGCTGATTTAATTACAGAAATTGCAACATCTGTAACGTGCAACCCTGCACTTACTTGACCTGTAAAATCTGAATAGCCGGGAGTATCAATAAGATTTATTTTTGTATCTTTCCACTCAAAATGCAGTGGAGTTGCTGATAATGATATCTGTTTTTCAATTTCGTTTTTGTTATAGTCAGAAGTTGTATTCCCTTCTGTAATGCTACCAATTCTGTTAATTTCGCCAGAATTATAAAGAATTACTTCTGACAATAATGTTTTTCCGCTACCACCATGACCAATAAATGCAATATTTCTTATAGCATCAGGATTAAATACTTTCAATTTTCCTCCAAATTCGCTTAATAACTGTTATTATTTTAATTCACTAAAAAATGAAGTTGCTGCTTTAACTATGGCTCTTAAGTTTGTTACCAAACTAAAAGCATTTGTTTTTGGTAAGGTTTTTTCTGATTTTTTTAGGAAATAACCCCCAAACTTATTTTTAATACTTTCTATAGAACTATTAATATTTTCAGTTTGTTCCTTTGCAAAATTAACAACAGTATTTCCAGAATTTACTAATTCTTGCAAATCAGAAATCAGAGGAGTTAGTTTTGAATCCAACTCCCTAATTTCTGTTTCAATAATATCAATTGTTGTAAAAAGTCTCTTGATAAGTTTTATTAAATACAAACAAAGTACCGAAGCACTTATTAATAAAATTGCTAATAATATATCAACAAGTTCCATTAATTAAGCTTCCTCATTTACTTCAGATTTATAAGTGTCTAAACCTTTTTTAATTGCTGATTTAAGTTTTTCACCTTTTTCACTAAACACATTTTTACCATTTTCAACAATATCGTCTGTTTTGTGTTTTGCAACTGAAATGATTTTTTCCGCTTCTTCTAAAAGTGCATCAACTTTAACTTTTGCTTCTGAAACTAATTCTTCAGATTTCTTTTTTCCATCGTTAATTAATTGATGTGCTTTTACTTTTGCGTTTTTAATGTACTCTTCAGTATCTTCAAGATATTCGTTTGAAATATCTTTAATGTCACTTCGAAGCTCTTTTCCAGATTTTGGTGCATATAATAAAGCAATCAAAGAACCGACAACTGAGCCTGTCAAAAATCCTATAAGAAGACCTTTTCCTAAACCATTATCATCAGCCATAATATCCTCCAAATTTAATTTATAAAGAGATGTAAAATAATTATTGGAGCAAGTAATTACAAAGAAAATCGTAAAAAAATTGCAATTATTTGCTCATTATAAACCTATTTTTGCAATAAAACACAAAAAATCACATCAATGTCTAATTATGAACTTTTTTCTTTAATATTCTATTATATTTTAGCATATAAAAAGCTCCAATAATTAAAGGAAACCATAGAGTTGCAATTCTAATTAATAATGCCGTGCCTATTGAAATATCTTTACTAATTCCATTATTGGATAAAAGAAGTGTAATTGAGCCATCAGTAATTCCTAATCCAGCTGGCAAAAATGATATTGAACCAATAAAAACTGAAAACAAATAAGTAAAAAATGACCATAAAACAGCAATATTTAAATCAAAACTTACCAATATTAAGTAAAATGCAAAGCTTTCAACAATCCAAATTGAAATACTTAAAAACAACATTAAAATAAATGGTTTTGGTCTAAATAGTTCTTTCGAATTGTTAATCGAAATATTGATTGGCTCAATATATTTTTGAATGTATTTAATTTTGCCAAGTACTCCAAGAATTAAATCCATTGTATTTTTATTTAGGATTAAGATTAAAAGTGTTATAAAAACTATAAACGTTAAAATTGGAAGATAAGTACCACTATTTAGAAAGTCTAATCCTAAAATGACCAAAATTATCAGGGCTAGAATTTCAGTCATTTTTTCTGCAAAAATAATAGGAATTGTTTTTTTTGTTGATATTCCTCTTAATTCTTTCATCATATAAGATTTCACCAAATCACCAATTTTACCTGGAGTAAAGCTTAAAGCTAATGATGACATAAAAATGATGAATGATTCAGATATTTTAATCTCAATATTCATAAATCGCAAATAATATTGCCATTTAATAAATTTTAGCAAAAATGTGAAAAATATTAGGGATAAAATAAAGGCGGAATATTGCCACTTAAAAGAAGTTAAAGCATGAATAACAGATTCAATATCAACAAAAAGTGACAAGACCAAGTAAATAAGAATTGTAACAACTACAGATATAAAAATATTTTTTGAAATGCTATTTTTCAATCATATAACCTCATTAATTGCAGAGTACAATTTTGAAAGTGGAAGTCCAACAACATTGTAATAACATCCATTTATTTTTGAAACAAATACAGCACCAAAATCATCTTGAATTCCATAAGCACCAGCTTTATCCATCGGGCTTCCTGTTTTAACATATTCATCAATTTCTTTAGATGTTAAATTGCGGAAAGTGACTTCAGTTTTTTCATAACTAACTACCAATTTTTTAGTAATACAATTTTTAACCGCAAAACCAGTATATACAAAATGTTTATTATTGCTCAATTTTTTAAGAATAATTTTAGCATCTTTATCATTTTTAGGCTTTCCAATAATTTCGTTGTTTAAAACAACAATTGTATCAGCGGTTATAATTATTCCATTACTTTTAACCTTTTCAGCACCAAGTAATTTTTCTAATGCTAATCTTTTTACAGTTTTAATTGGAGTTTCATTTTTGATAAATATTTCGTTTAAATCAACATCAAACGACTTAAACTTTAAACCTAATTGATTGAGTAATTTTTTTCTGCGAGGTGATTTTGAAGCTAAATAAATTGGAATATTTGAATTTAACATGAGAAAAGACTATCTAAAAAGAGCTTTTATACTCCCCCATGTTTTTTTACCTACGGAAGTAAAATGAGCTACTTTTTGCTCTTGGGAATTATTGGAACTACCGTCAGTATCAACAAATTTTAATCGATAATAGTAAAAGCCATTTTGAGTTTTAAAAGCATTTTCATCAACATAAGTATATGAAGAATTATCACCTTTAGCTGCAATAACTTCTATTGATGAATATACACCACCTTCAACTTTTCTTTCAATTATGGTTTCTTTGAGATTATCTTCATTTCCAGTTTGCCATGTGAGAATAACGTTTTCGGCATCGCTAACAACACTAAAATCTGAGTAAGAAACTCCCAAAAACATTGCTGAGAAGCTTAAAAGAAATAATATTTTTATAAATGTATTTTTCATAGGGTAAATATATTTGTAAAAGATTTATTTGTCAACATTTTTTTTTTGTTTTTGAGCTTTATCACTAATATCTGTTCTAAATACTTTTCCGTTAAATTTAATTTTTTCAATTGCAGAATAAACAATCTTTTTTGCATCGGCTATACTTAAGCTTGAAATGGCAGTAATATTTAGAACCCGTCCACCATTTGTTTTTAATGTATTTCCTTCCATTTTTGTTCCCGCATGGAAAACTGTAACATTTTCGCTTTCGGCACTTTCAATTCCGCAAATTTCGAAACCTTTTTCAAACTTTCCTGGATAACCTTCGGAAGCTGCAACAACTGTTATTGAGTGTTTATTTGAAGTAGAAATAGCATTTTTATTTATTTTTCCAACAGCCGAGCTATATAACAATTCAAGAAAATCGCCATTTAAAATAGGCAAAACAACTTGTGTTTCAGGGTCACCAAAACGACAATTAAATTCCACAACAGAAACATTATCTTCGTTTATCATAATTCCAGCATACAAACATCCATTATATTTTCTATTTTCGGCTTGCATTGCTTTTAGTGTTGGAATTATAACTTTTTCGGAAACTGATTTAAGAATATTTTCGGTTACAATCGGAGCTGGAGCGTATGCTCCCATTCCACCAGTATTTGGACCTAAATCGCCATCAAATCTGCGTTTATGATCTTGTGCAGCTGGCAGCAAAACAAAATTATCGCCGTCAGTTATTGCAAAAATGGAGGCTTCTTCGCCTTGTAAAAAATCTTCAATAACCAATGTTTCACCAGAATTTCCAAAGAGAGATTCATTAAAACACTGATTTACATAATTTTCGGCTTCAATTTGGTTTTCACAAATTGCAACACCCTTTCCAGCAGCTAATCCAGATGCTTTTATTACAGTTGGATAATTTATGGTTTTTAAATATTCCACAGCCAATAATTGTTCATCTTTTGTGAAAATTCTAAAATTGGCGGTTGGAATATTATATTTTTTCATTAAATATTTTGAAAACGACTTATTGCCTTCAATTTCTGCGGCGTCTTTATTTGGACCAAAGACATTAATTCCGCTATTTCGAAGTGAATCTGCAAGTCCATCAACTAATGGTATTTCTGGACCGATAATAACTAAATTAATTTCATTTTTATCGCAAAAATCTATAATTGAAACGTGATTTGAATAATCTAAATCAATATTTTTGCCATATTTTGAAGTTCCAGGATTTCCTGGAATTATAAATAAATTATCTAATTGTTCACTTTCGCTAATTTTTTGAGCAATTGCATGTTCTCTTCCACCCGAACCGATTAAAACAACATTCATTTATTCAGCTCGCAAGAAAAACTGGAAGTGATTAACCAACTTTTTAGTCAAGAAATTTCTGTCATGGTCACGTATAAAATCCTCATCTGGAATTGGCAATTGTTTTTTATGATGTAATTCAAAAATATTTATAAGAACTGATTTCAATTCACTAATATCATCAGGTTTTGTGATAAACGATGCTTTATAACTTTCGGCAGCTATTTTTGAAGCGCCTTCGGGAATAGTAGCCAAAATTGGTTTTCGCGTTCCAATATATTCGAACAATTTTCCAGCAGAAACCATGTCCATATTCGTTCCATTACCAAGCATTACCCACAAAATATCAACCGAAACCAAATATCGTAAAACTTCGTCGTGATTTAAGTATCCGTGTTCAACAATATTTTCAAAAAGATTTAACTTTTTAACTAGTTTTTTGTTTTCTTTTCGGAAATGCCCAATAAAGTGAAGCTCAATACCCTGCGTAACATCTGGACGTTCTTTTGAAAGTTCTTTAAAAGCTTTCAAAAGAAATTTTGGTGTAATATTTTCGTAAAATATTCCAGAATAGAGAATTCTAATCTTTTTTGCTTCAAATTTAATTGGTTCAACATTTTCAAAATCCGCAGGGTCAAATCCGTGAGGAATTATCTCAATATCTTCAAATCTCAAAAAAGGATAAGTAATTATAAGTTTTTCTTTAATTTTTCGGTTAACTGTAATTATTTTATCGGCAACTTTAAGGGCAGCATATTCCAATTTTTTATGTTTATACTTATGATACGGAGTTGGATAAAATCCAAAATGATTTCCAAACCATAAATCGCGATAATCGACAACTAAAGGAATATTGAATTCCTTTTTTAATCTTGTTGCCATTTCAAATTGCGAGAATGGAGGAATTGAAACAAATATTAAATCAAATTTATCTTCAGATAGTACTTTTTTTGCTGTAAAAAATGCTTTATTTGCCCATGATTTTTTATTATCTGGGATAAAAACAAATTTACTTATTAGACTTAATATTTTCCTAAAAAACTCACGTGGCATTGATATGGTACCATATTTTGCCAATAATGAATTTGGGTCATTTGCTTCTGTTCTAATAATTTTAATATTTGCGTTTTCTGCCTCTTTTAATAAAGAAGTATCATGAGCATAATATCCAGTATTTCCAGCAGTAATTACTGTTGGTTCCCAATTATAATTACTCATATATTTTGTAAATTTTAAAACTCTTTGAACTCCACTTAAACCCATTGGAGGGAAATAATAAGAAATTACAAGCACTTTGAACATATAATTAGCCTACTTTGAATGATAATTTGGAGATTCTTTTGTTATTATAATATCATGTGGATGGCTTTCACGCAATCCAGAACCAGTTATTTTTACAAATTTAGTATTTGTTTTAAATTCCTCAATAGTTTTTGCTCCGCAATAACCCATTGAAGCTCTTAATCCACCAACAAACTGATAAATTGTATCAGCAAGCGGACCTTTATATGCAACTCGTCCTTCAACTCCTTCTGGAACAAGTTTACTAATATCATCTTCCATGTCTTGGAAATATCTATCTTTGCTACCTTGTTTCATTGCTCCAATAGAACCCATTCCACGATAAACCTTGAAACTACGACCTTCAAACAATACTTTTTCGCCTGGTGTTTCATCAACACCAGCAAACATACCACCAATCATTACAGTATCGGCACCAGCGGCAATTGCTTTTGAAACATCGCCAGTTTGCTTAATTCCACCATCAGAAATAATTGGAATACCTGTTTCTTTAAGAACCTTATAAACTTCCAAAACAGCACTAATTTGTGGAACGCCAACTCCAGCAATCATACGAGTTGTACAAATTGAACCAGCTCCAATTCCAACTTTAACAGCATCAACACCAGCGGCTACTAAATCCAAAGCTGCTTCACCAGTAACAATATTTCCAGCAATAATTTGCAATTCTGAATATTTGCTTCTTATTTGCTTAACGGCATTAATAACACCTTGCGAATGTCCGTGAGCAGTATCAACTACCACAACATCAACGTTTGATTTTACTAAAGCATCAACTCTATTCATTAAATCGGCAGTAACTCCAACTCCAGCACCAACACGAAGACGACCTAAATTATCTTTGCAAGCATTTGGATATTTTTTCTTTTTGGAAATATCTTTAAAAGTTATCAATCCTTGCAAAACACCATTATCATCAACAACTGGAAGTTTTTCAACACGATATTTTTGAAGCAGTTTTTCAGCTTCTTCAAGTGAAGTTCCAACAGGTGCAGTTCTAAGATTGACTTTGGTCATAATTTCATCAATTTTTTGAGTGTTGTCTTCAACAAAGCGTAAATCTCTATTAGTAAGAATTCCAATTAGCTTGTTCCCTTCCTCCACAATTGGAATTCCAGAAATTCTAAATTTAGCCATCAAATTTTGAGCATCGCTAATAGTTTTATCTTTTGTTAACGTAATTGGATTATGAATCATTCCACTTTCTGAACGCTTAACTTTATCAACTTCAATTGCTTGCTCTTCAATTGTCATATTTTTGTGAATTACGCCAATTCCACCTTGGGCAGCCATTGCAATTGCCATTTCTGCGGTTGTAACAGTATCCATTGCTGCTGAAAGAAATGGGATATTCAGCTCTATATTTCTTGTTAATTTTGTTTTTAAATCTGTTTCACGAGGCAAAATGTTTGATTTTGCAGGTAATAACAAAACATCATCAAATGTAATTCCTTCGTAAGCGATTTTGTCTTTCATTTTATATATCCTAATAATTTAAATTTCAAAAATATTGCCCTGAAAATAATTAGATTCTTGGATTCAAATTTAGCAAATTATTTTCTGATTTCATTGCAAGTTTTAAATATTTTAATAAATACTTCATTAAATAGTTATTTATTATCAAAAATAGTACTCAAATGATACGTTGTATTTAAATTATTTAATGTAAAAAATGGACTTAATTAATTTCATCCGAAATTGTAAATAAATCCAATTTCTACTAATATTTTCTTATAAATTTTAATTTGTATTCATTGTTTTGATTCTGAAATTTATTATATTTAACTGTTACAGTTACTGTAACATTACAAGAATATTTTGAAATATTTTACATAATAATAAAGGAATCAAAAATGAGAACAATAGTATCAATGCCTGGTGATGGAATTGGAAAAGTTGTTTTACCAGAATCAATTAGATTATTGGAAGCAGCTGGTTTTAAAGCAAATTATGTTCATGGCGATATTGGTTGGGAATTTTGGCAAAAAGAAGGAAACGCTCTACCACAAAGAACAATTGATTTGTTAGAAGAACATAAAATTGGTCTTTTTGGTGCAATAACCTCAAAACCAAAAGATGCTGCTGTGGCAGAACTTGCTCCAGAATTGCAAGGTAAAGGTTATGTTTATTTTTCTCCAATTGTTACTTTGCGTCAACATTTTAATTTGGATATTTGCACTCGTCCATGCAAAGCTTTTAAAGGAAATCCACTAAATTTTATCCGTAAAGATGGAAAAGGTGGTTTTGAAGAACCAATGGTTGACACAGTTATTTTTAGACAAAACACTGAAGGGATGTATGGTGGAGTTGAGTGGACAAATCCTCCAGCACAAGTTCGTGAAGCATTAGAAACACATCCTAGAATGAAAACTTTCGCCCACGTTAAAAGCGAAGATATGGCAATTTCAACACGTATTTTGTCACGTCAAGCAACTCAAAGAATTATTCGCGCTGCTTTTGAATATGCAAAAGAATTTGGATATACAAACGTTACAGTTTGCGAAAAACCAAATGTTTTACGCGAAACTTCTGGAATGATGGTAAAAGAAGCACAAATTATAAAAAAAGATTATCCAAATATTCAACTTTGGGATACAAACATTGATGCACAAATGATGTGGTTGACTAAAAATCCAGAAGATTACGGTGTAATTGTTGCCGAAAATATGTTTGGCGATATTATTAGCGATGGCTTTGCTGGTTTGATTGGTGGATTAGGATTTGCATGTTCTGCTAATGTTGGAAATGAAGTTGCTGTTTTTGAACCTACTCATGGCTCAGCTCCTAAATATGAAAAATTGACCCCAAGTATTGTAAATCCAATTGCTATGTTTTTATCAGCTTGCATGATGTTAGACCACATTGGCGAAAAAGAAATCTCTAAAAAAATAACTAACGCAATTGCAAAAGTAATTGAAGAAGGAAAAGTTAAAACTTACGACATGATGAAAATTCGTGGCGGTGCAGATGTTTTTGAAAAAGGCGCTTGCACAACTCAAGAAATGACTGATGCAGTAATTGTTGCGCTGTGAAAAGGTGAAACATTGAAACGATAAAACGGCTGTCATTCCCCAATGCTTTTATCGGGAATCTTTGAAAGTGGGAGGTTCCCACTAGAGACATGTGGGAATGACATGCAAAAATAAATAACTGATATTATTCAAATTATTTAATAATGAGTACTTTTATATGAAAGATAAAATAAAGAAAATCTGGCCAGAAATTGCATGGATTAAAGACGAAGAATTACGCGAACAAGTAACTAATTGTTGGGTTCATGCAATTGAAAACAGTGTGCTTGAAGCGGAAGATTTGGAAGTTATTCCATTTTCATTGCTAATTCAAAATTGCAACATTACATTTATGAATCACAAACGAACCGCAGTTCAACTTAGTGTTGATATCGCTAAACGTATGCAAGATAATTTTGGTAATGAAATAAATATTAACATGGATTACCTAATTGCTGGTGCAATTCTTATTGATGTTGGTAAATTGTTAGAATACGAAATTATTGATGGAAAACTTTCAACAAGTAACTTTGGCAAATATGTGCGTCATCCATTTAGTGGAGTTGGAATTGCTCAACAATTTGGACTTCCACCTGAAGTTTTACACATGATTGGAACTCATTCAGTTGAAGGAAATGTTGGTAAACGCTCCGTTGAATCGTTAATAATTCATCATGCAGATTTTGTGAGCTTTGAACCATTCCAAGAAGCAAAAACTATTAAGAAATAATAGCACGCTGATTGAACGGATTTAACAGATTATCACAGATAAAATTTCATCAGTGAAAATTATTAAAAATCCGTGTTATCCGTGTTCTATTTTTAGGAGAAATTATGCGTCAAAATTTAGTTGAAAAAATTGCACAACGCTTTGCCGTTGATTTAGAAGAAGATGCTACTGTTGTTAGTGGCGATTTTATTTCATTAAAACCAGCTCATGTTATGACTCATGATAACACTGGAGCTGTAATTCCAAAATTTAAACAAATTGGTGCTACAAAACTTGCAAATCCTCGCCAAGTTGTTCATACATTAGACCACAATATTCAAGATAAAAGCGAAAAGAATCTTGAGAAATATCAAAAAATAGAAGCATTTTCTAAATCAGTTGGTGCCGATTTTTATCCCGCTGGACGTGGAATTGGTCATCAAATTATGATTGAAGAAGGCTACGCTTGGCCCGGAACTGTTGTTGTTGCTTCTGATAGCCATTCAAATATGTATGGCGGAATTGGTGCACTCGGCACTCCAATTGTGCGAACGGATGCTGCTTCAATTTGGGCAACTGGCAGAACTTGGTGGCAAATTCCTCCTATTGCTAAAGTTAGTTTAACTGGAAAACTTCAAAATGGAGTTACTGGAAAAGACGTAATTATTGCACTTTGTGGATTTTTCAACAAAGATGAAGTTCTGAACTTTATTATTGAATTTTCTGGTGTAGGCGTAAAAGAATTAACTCTTGACCAACGCTTGACAATTGCAAATATGACAACCGAATGGGGTGCACTTGGCGGAGTTTTTCCTATTGATGAAATTACAATTGATTGGATCACAAACCGAATTAAAAAAGTTAAATTACGTGGTTTGGAAGGAGTTTCATCAGATGTTGACGGAAATGGCGAACATCCACGAATGAACAATGAAAGATTGGAAATATTAAAAGCTGATATGCAAAATCTTAAAGCAGATTCTGACGCATATTATGCAAAGGAAATTACAATCGATTTATCCTCAATTGAACCTTATGTTTCTGGTCCAAACTCAGTAAAAGTAATGAATAGCGTTTCTGAATTGGAAAAGAAAGACATAAAAATTAACAAAGCTTATTTACTTTCTTGCACAAATAGTCGTGTTGAAGATATTGCCGAAGCTGCAAAAATTCTAAAAGGCAAAAAGATTGATGATGGAGTTGAGTTTTATGTTGCGGCAGCTTCAAACGAAGTTCAAAAAGACAGCGAAAACAATGGCGATTGGCAAATTTTACTCGATGCTGGCGCTATTCCCCTTCCACCGGGATGTGGACCTTGTATTGGATTAGGAGTTGGTTTGCTCGAAGATGGCGAAATTGGAATTTCTGCAACAAATAGAAATTTTAAAGGAAGAATGGGCTCCGCAAATGCGTTAGCTTATCTTGCTTCTCCAGCAGTTGTGGCGGCATCGGCTGTTGCTGGAAAAATTAGTTTTACTGGAAGTTATTCAAATACAAATATTTCTGCTGAAATTAAGGTTCTTCCAAAGCCAAAAAGAGAAATTAAAGCAGTAAAAATTATTGACGGCTTCCCCGAAATTATGGAAGGCGATTTTATATTCTGTCCGCAAGATAATTTAAATACTGATGGAATTTATCCAGGCAAATACACTTACAACGATGATTTTTCTCCAGCCGACCAAGCTCGTGTCGTAATGGAAAATTACGATCCAGAATTTGGCAAAATTGTTAAAGAAAGTGATATTCTTGTTGGTGGATTTAATTTTGGAAGTGGAAGTTCACGCGAACAAGCAGCAACCGCTCTAAAATATCGTGGAATTCAACTTGTAATTACCGGTTCTGCAAGTCAAACTTATATGCGTAACGCACTTAATAATGGATTTCTCGTTCTCGAAGTTCCAGAATTAGTTAATGATTTCAAAACTAAATTCAATAATGGAAAACTTACAATTGAAACTGGAATTAAAGCAAAAATTGATTTCAAAAATTCAATTATTGTTGCTGGTGATTTGGAATATTCTATAAGTCCAGTTGGAACTGCCGCTCAAGAATTAGTTGTTGTTGGCGGATTGGAAAATTGGGTAAAAGAACAAATTAGTTAAAACATTTATTATAATAACCCACGACTTCAGTCGTGGGTTATTATAAAAATAAATTATATTTTGCACCAATCTATTCTATTTTATCAAAATCATTTTTTTACTTTCACTAAAATTCCCAGACTGCAAACGATAAAAGTAAATTCCAGAAGTTATGTTACTTGCATTAAAATTAACTTCATAATTGCCTTGTTTCTGTACTTTATTTACCAATGTTACAACTTCCCGTCCGAGTATATCGTAAACCACAAGTTTCACATTTGACATTTCACTTTTCACATTTGTTGGAATTGAATACTTAATCGTTGTACTTGGATTAAAGGGATTTGGGTAATTTTGGAATAATTTATATTCTGTTGGAATATTGTTCTCATCCTTTACATCTACAACTAAATCTTCAATTATTAAAGTATCATAAACCGAAAAACCTTTTTGTGTAATTAAAGTTAATGTGTCAATGCCAACTGGAAAATGTTGCGATTCTGGATATGATATATTTATCCTCCAAGTCCTTTTTGTATTTGCTAAATTATTTTCGTGCAACCAAATCGATAAAACTGAGCTCATAGTCCCAGTCATCAATGCTGTAAAATCAACCTCCATGTTATTTGTTGTATTCCACACTTTAAAATTTACTGGTAATGCTGGGATTATAGTTTTAAATGGTGGTATTTTTTTTCCAATTGTATCAACAATTGAAGTATCAACAATGTTTTCATAAAATATTATCTTATAGTCATTAGGCAAAGCATAACCATTGTCTTCTACTATGTCACCATTAACAAACGGGTTCAAAGTGTATAAGAAATCACCTAATACATTTGAATTCCATTTAGATTTAGTAACATCCAAAGATGTTTTTACCAAATCCGTTTCAAACACAATTCCATTAAATAGTTTAGATTCTATGTTGGGAAGTAATAGTTCATCCTTTAAAACCACACTTCCATCGGAAATTTTATTAATATTATAAAACACATTTTCCAATGACGTTGTATCATCAAATGTTACTAAATATCTTTCAGACTGTAACGCTTCTTCATCCACAACTCGAATATTAAAATTACTTTCAGAATAACCAGAAATAACGGATAAATAATGGCTTGGCTTATTTTGTCTATCGGTAAACTTTCTTATCTTTTCAGTTTCATATATAAATTCATTTTCGGAATCATTTAATAGAAATTTCAAATACAAATCATCTGAATTAGGAATACTTACAAGATTTAAGTTGAATAAATGAGCTACATTTGAAAATGAATAGTTAATGTTATCGATTAACTCATATGAACCCTCATTAGAGGTTTTATAATACACATTTAGAGTTAAATTTTCCTTTTCCGAATCACCAATTAGTAGCGATAATTCCACATTGTTTTCAGTTAATGTTTTAGAATATAGTAAGTCTTCATTTTCTATCTCTAAAATCGGCTTACCGTTTCCATTATTATTAAGTAAAAAATAATTTGAATAAGAATTTCCAATAATATAATTGTTTTCATCTCTTAAAATCACTTTTATTTGCGCAAAAGCTGATTCTTCAATATTTGCTTCGGAAGAATTCCATGAATAATTTCCATTATTTGGCAAAGTATTTGCAATTTTTATCCATATTTTTCCAAAATTTCCAGAATAATACAAATCTATCTTTCCATTAGGATAATTACTTTCCCATTCTATCGGAATAATATTTGAGAGCTCTGCATTAGCAGAATAATTTTTGAAATTAATTCTCTCCTTCATTTTATTACTGTTAAACTGATTATGCCAAAGAGCTTCTGCATTGAATATCTTATCTTCTACTTGTTCTTTTTGAGGACCGAAAGCTATTACTGAAACTATTCGTTTTGTTTCTTTAGCATTCAGCGAGAATAGTTTTGTGCTATATAACATATCTCCATCCATAGGAAGCGAAGGTACACCTTTATATGGATTTGGTTGAGTAAACCTAATCCACAAAAGAGAATCATTACTCATATTTGTACTTGCTGCCATTGCAAAAAAGAAAAACTCACCAACCTCATTCATGGATGGACTCTCAATAAATGCTTCACCCATTGTTGCAGTTCTCTGTCCATGATTTCCAATTCCATCATAATCCCACGAGTATATAATTCCAGTGCTATCATCGATAGCAGCAAGATCATCGCCACTATCTCCATCACCACCCATTAGTGTACCAGTAATATTGCCGAGAAACACTTTTTCATAATCGTAATCACTATTGTTAGTAATATCGTAAACCCTAAAAAATACATCTTCTAAACCAAGTGTATTAAATTGTAAATATCTAACAGCAACTTCAATTCCAAGCCCGGTAATGCTCGTATCAGAGTTAAATGGATAAAAATTATTGTTAAATTCATCGTCCCAATAATCATCCATTTTGAAAAATGCTTCTTTATTTGCAATAATTTCACCCGAATTGTAAAGACCAGGCCAAACACCACCCCAATTAGGGGACCAAGAAGTTTGATCATCACTAATAGCAAACGTGTTGGAATTTTCATTAACATAATTTGTTACTGGATTAAATCCCCAAAAATAGCCATATATTGGTTGTTTCTCGTCACCTTGTCCGTATCTTGGACCGCGAGAAATTATCACGGAATGAATAATATCGTCAATTCCATCTCCATTGTAGTCTTTTATTGGAAGCTCAACTCCAAGGCATGGAGTAATATCACCAATATAATTTTCACCGCTACCAAGTGGCCATTCTCCTCTTATATCTATTCCTTGTCTAAAACCAGATATTGCACCATCATTGTATGCCGAAATTCCAATGTTATTGCCTTTTAGTAATGCAAATTTTAATAAAGTTGCATCACTTGTTTGTGCAGATATTATCCCCAAATTAAGCATAATAACGATGAATAATAATTGTTTCACAAAGTCCTCCTAATTAATATTTAATATTTTTATTTTATAATAATTTGTTTTCCATAAGATTCTCGACTAAAAGATTTCGGGAATGACTTTTCAATTTATCATTCCCGAATGGTCTTTTTATTCAACTCATTGCTTCTATTATTCAACAGTATTTTCAACAACAACTGTTTTCTTTCTTTTTTTAATTATTACATTCATATCATCAATTATTTGAGAAACAACATCAACAAATTGACCGTATTTAACCGAGTCAACTAATATCATTGCACGTAAATAAACTACAAGGTGCTCGTTAATTATTGAAATAACTTCTTTTTTAATATCGCTTGCACTTTCTTTATTGCCGTCTGCTGCTTTTTCAGTCTGGAATGCGAGTTGTGCTTCTTCAAATGCTATTTCAGTAGTTTTTAATTCATCTATAACTTGTGCTAAACCAGGCAATAATGCAATTGCTGGTTGCAATTCAACTTTACTAAGCTCAACCAATAACGAGCTTATTAAGGATGATTCTGTTGCATAGCTTTCGTTTACTATATTCATTCCATAATGCTCTAAAATAGCATTTAGTGTTTTTGCTGCATTGCTAATTGTTGTATCGGGATGATGCACAAAACCTAATGTTAAATAATAAACGGATTTTACCTTATTATCTCTAATTTCATCTTTTTCTTCAAGATTGCTTTCTGCTTTAATGCGGTTAATTGATGAGGTTAATAGTTCGTTTAGCGGTTGCAGTTTTCCAATAACACTTGCTAAATGCAAATCGCTACTTAATGTTGTTTTTGCATATTCGGCTAAAATGCCACTTGTAACCGAATTTACTTCTGTTGTTTTACCAATGCCAATTAATTTGCTTAATTTTGACATATTTTTCTCCTTTTTTGTTGTAGATTTATCCCATGACCTCGTTTAAATCTAAAATACGAGCCCAATTTTAATTTTTAACTAAGCTTAATTATTTTTTATGTCATTTATATTTATAAAATCATCTGCACTTAAATAAGTAAGCTATTTATATTTATAAATTCCTTCACTTTTTAGTTTTTCTTGCTTTTTATATTTATAAATTGCTTCCTTTTGAATCAAGGAAGGTTTTTATATTTATAAATCGCTCCACCAATCAATTTTTCTTGGCATTTATATTTATAAAATGTCTCCTTTTAAATCTAGGAAGCTTTTTATATTTATAAATCGCCTCCTTTTTAATCAAGGAAACTTTTTATATTGATAAATCGCAATACCTTCCAATTTTTTCATACTTCGGACATTTGTCCGAAGCCTCACTACAAATAAAAACCGTTAAAACGGTTATGAATCCTTTCTCTTTCCTTTTCCCCACGATTGAAATCGTGGGTTATTATTCTTTTCAATATTATTTCTTGTTTTGCAATTAACTCACAACTTATTTGTTATTTTCACTTCTTTTATTTTTGCAAGCCCACGACTTTAGTCGTGGGGTTTAGAACAAGAAACGTCATAAGTTGCAACAAATAAAAACCGTTAAAACGGTTATTTATTTAACGTTTTTCTTTCATTTCCCCACGATTAAAATCGTGGGTTGTTATTCTTTTCAACAATATTTCTTGTTTTGCAATTAACTCACAACTTATATGTTATTCGTTTCATTCTTTTTTTCTACCCCACGATATTTTCACTTCATTCTTTTTTGCTAGCCCACGACTTCAGTCGTGGGTTCAAAAACAAAACACCACTACATTAAAACCGATTCATCGGTTTCCTTCTTTAAAACCATATTTTTCAGCAAATCTTTCATATTCTTCTGCAAAACTTATCTTTCTATGATGCTCTTTCTGATTTATTACATATTTTTTTACAGCTTCTACAATTGACTCACTTACAGAAAAAGCTCCGTAACCCGTCTGCCATGCAAATTTTGAATCAGTAAATTCATTTTGGTTTATCCAATGTGATGAATTTCCCTTTATATTTTTAATTATTTCTGCAATTGAATAATTTTGATTTTGGAGAAAAAGTATATGAATATGGTCAGAAGTACCATTTATTGATGCTACTTTGCTCTTAAAATCATTTTCAAGCATCTTTGTTAAATATTCATATAATTTGTTTTCGAAACTTTCTTTTATCAGAGGTAATCTATCCTTTGTTCCAAAAACTATGTGTAACCATATTTTAGTATGAGAGTGTGCCATTCATCACTACAAATTAAAACCGTTAAAACGGTTATTTATTTAATGTTTTTCCTTTTTTACCCACGATTGAAATCGTGGGTTATTTAATTTTTTTCAATATTGTTTTTGTTTTTTAAAACTTTCTTTTTATTAAGTTCTAAATAATTTTCTTCAGAAATAATGGAAGTCCCAATTTCTTTTTCCGTTTCTTTTCTCGCATTTCCAGCAACTTTTCCGCCTCTTTTTGCTACTTTTTTATTTTCTTTCATTCCTTTGGGCAGTTCATTTTTAGAGATTTCTGTCGTAACTTTTTCACCGAGCATAGTAAAAATTAGCTCTAAATCCGTCATATTATCTCTCAAATTAGATTTGGATTTTTCAGGAATATTTTTGAAATTTTTATATTCAGTTGGTGTCATACCAAATGTTGCTTTGCTTATTTCAGCTGTCAAAATTGCATAATCATCTTTATCATTTATACCTCTTTCTTTCCATTCATCAGTCAAATTTTGGCGAATTGCAATTCCACGGAGTCTTTTATCAATCCAATCTTGCGAATAACCTTTGGCTTCATAAAGAATTTTCATCCTTTCTTGTGCAAGTTCTGGATTCTCAATTTCTTCAATCCTTTCATATCCGACTTTTGCAAGCCATCTTTTGAATGGTTCTGCTTTTGGTGATGGAATAGATTGGATAATTCTCAAGATTCCTTCGGTATTGGCACAGTCAGTACTGTAATTTTTGCCGTCAGAAGCTGGAAGTTTCAGTTGTCGACAAATTGTCGATAACTCAGTTCCTTCTTCGTCAGAAGCTCTTTTTTTTATCCTATACCAATAATCTTTTGGATTGGTGGAATCAGTCAAAGCTCCCACAATATCCACAACTGAAAAACACCATTCGTCATTATGCCATATTTTTCGAATTTGCTTTTGTTCAAAAAGAGCTATCTTTTTTGTCTGATCGTTGTTCATAGTTATTTTTCTCTATATGAAAGTTCTTGCATAAGTGTTTTTTTCATTATTAAAGGTCTAATTTCAAAGTGTTATATATTAGATTTATCTTATAATTTAACTTCAACAATTCAATTTTCTTAAGAAAAGCAGTTCAAACTAAAAACCCAAACCCGTCTTCTGCAAATCTTATATGCAACTTAAAAAAACATATTTATAAAACCAATATATTATTACCATAAATATTTATCCTTTTATTCAAAAAGAGAATATTTATCTTAAGTTTCTTCAAAAATTACTTGACTATTAAAAGAATATTAATATTTTTGTAATAAACAAAATGAGGTTAATTATGTATAAGTATTTTTTCACTTTTCTTTTCGTTTCATTTAATCTTTTAGCCCAACCAGATTCCGTTTATTTTTTAAACAGTAGCAATATGATATTTCCAATCCATAATAATGGAGCTATTGGCGATGCACCAATTAATGATAGTTTAAGTGGAATTGCTTATAATAATAAAGCGATATTTTTTTCTGCTGGGTTTTTCTTAAGTGGTTATATTAACGACAAATTATGGGTAAGCGGGGTTTCTCCATCAACAAGAAATGAAGATTATTTGCCTGGAAGTTGCAAATATCCCGAGCTTTACGATTTGGCAACAATTTATGTTGTTAAGCTATCTGATATTCCATTTGGCGAAAGTTGGCAAAATTGGAAAAATGCGGTAAAACTTGGTGCTGATTTTCACGATGGTGATAAAGATGGTGTTTATAATCCAATTGATAGAAATGCAAATTTAAAATGGGATTTTAACGAAGATAGACCAGATTTAATTGGAGAAGAAACAGTATGGTGTGTTTACAAAGATGATGTGCCAGGAATAAGACGAAGATTACCAGGTGATTCAAAAGGAATTGATATTCAGCAAACGGTTTTTACAACTATGTTCAGAAATGCAGTTTTTATAAGATACAGAATTGAAAATACTGGAATTGTTGGTGATTTATTGGATTCAGTTTATTTTGGAGCTTTTTCTGACCCAGATATTGGTGATTATAGTGACGATTTACTCGGATGCGATACTACAATAAATGCTGCTTTTGCTTATCAAAATCAAACAGATAAAGTTTGGGGAAATATAGTTCCTACTGTATTAGTTTCCATTTTACAAGGACCTGCTGCTTTTATTCCAAATGTAACTTTTAATGATTTGAACAATAATGGAATATTTGATGAATCAGATGTTTCATTAAGCTCAGCATTTGAAATAAATGGATTTGTAAAAGGCACATCAGAAATTAAAGGAGCACAAAATCAAAATGCCACTTCTTTTAAACCTTATTATTTATCCCAAAGTGGCACTTCTGAACCTTATGTTGTTGAACACTATAGGAACAATATGCTTGGATATTTAAATACTGGAGAGAAAATAAATGCATGTGATTGGCCCTTTGGTGAAGTTATTAATGAAGATTGTAGCAATATAAACGGATTATTCCCCTATTCAGGCGACCCAGTTATTCCTCAAGGTTGGATAAATACTCAACCTTATGATGTAAGAATGATGCTAAATACTGGTCCTTTTCAACTAAAGAAGAACGAACCAATTGATATTGTTGTTGCTTATACAGTTGGAATAAGTTCAACGAGTTTGTTAGGTTCAGTTACAAATGCTAAGCAAAAAATTAAAGATTTTACTCCATATTTTACTAAAAATACTTTTGATTTTCTAAATATTGGCGATACAACTCAATTAGCACCAGAGCCAACCAATTTGTTTGGAGTTAAACCAAATTATCCAAATCCTTTTAACTCAACAACAAATATTAGTTATGCAATTCCTTATAGCTTAACGCCTCAAAATGTGACTGTTAAAGTCTATAATATTTTAGGACAAGTTGTAGCAACTCTTGTTGATGAAGTTCAACCAGATGGAATTTATAATTTAACTTTCAAATCGGATAATTTGCAATCAGGCGTTTATTTTTTAATGTTAACAAACGCTGGATATTCTGAAACTATAAAACTAATTGTTCTAAAATAGTATTTTTTAAATTAGCTGATTTTTATTCCAAAATAAAAATCAGCTAATTATTTAGTAAAAACTACCTTTCTTACCCAAATTACTTAACTAAATGTAACTCAAACAAAAAACAATAAATATTTCTGTAAAATCAAAATAGATTTTAATTCTATTCTTTAATAGTTTGTAACATGAAATAATAAAAATAGTGGAGTTTTTATGTCAACTTTAATGGTTTCTGTTTCTGGAATTCGTGGAATTGTAGGCGATGGATTAGACCCAAATACTTTGGTAAAATATGTATCGGCTTATGCAGATTATTGTGGCGGAAAGATTGTGGTCGGTCGCGATGCACGAATTACAGGCGAAATGGTTTATCATCTTGTTGTTGGAACACTTTTAGCAAAAGGAATTGATGTTGTTGATATTGGAATTACTCCAACTCCAACCGTTTTGCTTACTGTTAGCAAATTAAAAGCATCTGGCGGAATTGCAATTTCTGCAAGTCATAATCCAAATGAGTGGAATGCACTAAAATTACTAAATAACAAAGGCGAATTTATGTTTCCTGAGGAACACAAAGATTACATCGATTTGTTAGAAAAAAGTGATAATTACGTAAGTTGGGATAAAATTGGAAAACTAACTGTTGATAACACAGCATTACAGTCGCACATAAATGCAGTTTTAAGTATGCAATATATTGATGTTGAAGCTATCAAAAAGAGAAAATTTAGAGTTTTGCTCGATTGCGTAAATGGTGCTGGTGTTTATGTAATGCCTCAATTATTAAAGGAATTTGGTTGCGAAGTTATTGAATATGATTGTGAAAAAACTGGAATATTCACGCGCAAACCAGAACCTCTTCCAGAAAATTTAATTGGAACAATGGAAAGTGTAAAAAAACATAATGTTGATATTGGAATTGTCGTTGATCCCGATGTTGACAGACTTGTTTTAATAACCGAAAAAGGTGAAACTTTTGGTGAAGAAAACACGATTGCACAAGCTGTAAAATTTGTGCTTTCAAAAGAAAAAGGCAATTCTGTTGTAAATCTTTCAACAACTCGCTCAATTGATGATATTGCAAAAGCAAACAATTGCGAGGTTTTTCGTTCACCAGTTGGTGAAGCAAATGTTGTGAAGAAAATGAAAGAAGTAAACGCAATTATTGGCGGCGAAGGTAGTGGCGGAGTTATTTTTCCAGCGCTTCATTATGGACGAGATGCACTTGTTGGAACTGCTATTATTCTTCAACATTTATTGGAATTTGGTGGAAAATTAAGTGAATTGAAAGCTGAATTACCAGAATATCATATTGCTAAAGCTAAGATTGATGTTGGAACTAAAAATCCAGATTCTCTAATCAAATCGCTTGAAAGTAAATATTCCAAACAAAACATTAACACTGATGATGGTTTGCGAATTGATTTTGAGGATCATTGGGTTCATTTTCGAAAATCTAACACAGAGCCAATAATTAGGTGTATTGTTGAGGCAAAAACGGAATTAAAAGCTCAAGAATATATTGAAAAGTACTTTGCGGAACTTAATTAAAACATAAAAGCAATTACTTAAACAGTAATTGCTTTTATTTTATTTGGCAATTACCGATGCAAGCAGACATTTTATTGATGTAAAAAATGGAATTGTTAATTTTTTTGTGAATAAAAAATAAAACCGATTTATTTGGCTAATAAATTTTTAATTTCAACTTTTAGTTTTGGTAAGTGTTTAATGATTATTGACCATATATTTTCATCAGAAATGCTATCATAAGCGTGAATAACTTGATTTCTTAAAGCAACAATTGATTTAGCATCAGTAATTTTATCTGTAAAACTTGTATCTTCTTTAAGTATTTTATTTACGGATTCACCTATTATTTCCAAATCTCGTTCTACGGCTCTCTTTAACATAGTATTATTTCTATAATCAAAGAAATTCTTTTCTTTACCTTCAAAATAATTCTCAATTTCTTCTATCGCCGTATTAATATCAAATAACAATTTTAGAATTCTCTCATCCATAAATTAACTGTTTATTTTTGTTAATAGAATTAATTAAATATGGATTTTTCAAAGTCTGTTCTTCAACTAAGTCAACTTCTCTATTAAAAATTTCTTTAAGTTTATCCTTTAAATCCATATAATTTTGGAAATAGAAAGCTAAATCGAATGACTTAAATTTTACCAATAAATCAATATCACTTGATTCAGAAAAATTCTCAGATATAGCAGAACCAAAAAGATATAAAGTTTCAACTTTATGGTTCTTACATAAATCACTTATTTTGGCAATATTGTTATCTACTATTTTCATATTAATGAATATATAAAATAATCTATTGGAATACCTTTATTTGTTAAGCATAGCATTATAAAGAAAGATAACATGAATTTTTCATTGTAATGCTGTCTATATTAGAACTCAGCCGTTTATTTAAATATTGGAGCAATATATTCCACAAATAATGCTCTATCAGCACTAAAAGTGTTAATTTTTTGATTATTTAGAACATCGCGTAAATCAAGACCAATTGTAAAACCATCCGAAATTGACCAACGTAAACCAAAATTTAAATAACCTTTTCCATCACCAAAAGAAAGTGGATTATTATCATTTAAAGCAAAATCATATTCGCTATAAAACGATATTTGACTTCCAATTGTTTTTTCAACTCCAATTGCCAAATTTAAGTCTTTATCATTATCATCTCTTTCAAGAGTATAATTTAACATTCCGTGAATAGAAAAATAGCCCAATAATTCAAAATTTTTGGAAGCAGTTACAAATAATCCTGGCGATTTAATTTCATATCTGTTTAATTCGTCAAAATATTGTCCTTTTCCTTGCGAATCAAAACCAACAGCAATTGCTGGCATCATTTCAACTTCATCTAAAACACGAGCTTTTGCATAAACGCCAGGCAAAGGATAAAAATCGACAATTCCAGAACCAATTACATTAAACGCACCGTACGAAATTCCAAAACTAAAATTATTAAAAACGCCAACTTCAATTCCAGAAATAACAATTCCTTGTGGCATAACGTCAATTCCAACACCAACAAAGCCTTTTTCAAGAACTCCAGCGGTTTGCATATCAATTAAGGAACGATATTCAAATTTTGCATTTGTGCCAGAACTTCCTTGTGAAAAAATATTTGTGGATAAAAACAAAGTAATTGCTAATAGTTTTAGTGTGTTTTTCATAATATTTCTATTCTTGTTTTTAATGGCTAAATATACCGTAAATATTGAAATATTAAAAGTATATCTAATCGAATTTTAATATCTCTTTTCAAGTTAATTTATTAATATTTTCACTTTTGTTGGAAACATTCCAACGCTTGGAGTAATTAAAATTTCAGTTTCTCCAACTTTCTCATTTGAATATATGTTTAAACTGTTTATTGATGCTTTTTCAATTCTTATTAAATCTTTTCCAGAAATTACTTCATATTTTATTGCAACTGTTCTAAATAATGCTTTTTTGCCAAAAGAATTTAGTGGAATTGCTTCAATAATAATTTTTGAATTATCTTTTAGCGAAAGCACTTTTGGATTTACTAAAATTCTGGTCTCATAAATATTGAAAACATAAAGCCATAGAAAAATAAAAATGGCAAATAATAAAACTGAAAATAATATAAATATTGAAATTTTAGTCAATTATCACTTCTTTTTATAAGTAGTACCAGTTTTGCTGTCTTCTAAAATAATACCTTTTTCAGCAAGATTTATTCTAATTTCATCGGCAAGTTTCCAATTTTTATCATTTTTAGCATTTATCCTTGCTTCAATTTGTTCAAGAATCCAATTATCGTCGTCAGTATTTTCTTCATTTTCCAACTCATTAAAATCGATAATTCCAAGAACGTCATTTGCAGTTAATTGAATAAATTTAAGTGCTTCTTCATAAAAATTTGGAGCAATATTTTCATTTTCGGCAATAATTCTATTTACATCTTTAATAAAGTCAAAAATAACTGCTGAAGCTTGCGATGTGTTAAAATCGTCATCCATTGCTTCGGCAAATTGACTATAATATTTGCTAAAATCGAATTCTAAATCAATTCCACCAGTATTTTCATTTCCTTTCAAAAGTAGCTTTGCAAGATTGCTTATTTTTTCGGTGCCTTTTTGGGATGATTCAATCAATTCTTTACTAAAGTTTAATGGACTTCTGTAATGCGATTGAACAAACAACAAACGCAATGCTTCTGCTGGATATTGAGCTAAAATATCGCGAGCTGTAAAAAAATTACCGAGTGATTTTGACATTTTTTGCTTGTCAATATTCAAAAAGCCAAAATGCATCCAATAATGTGCAAATTCTTTTCCAGTTGCGGCTTCACTTTGTGCAATTTCATTTTCGTGATGCGGAAATATTAAATCATTTCCACCCGCATGAATATCAATTGTCTCGCCAAGATGCTTCATACTCATTGCGGAGCATTCAATATGCCAACCTGGACGACCATTTCCCCACTTGCTTTTCCAAAATGGCTCGCCTTCTTTCGATTTTTTCCAAACTGAAAAATCCAAAGGATTTTTTTTCTGCTCATTTATATCAACTCGCGAACCGCTTTCAAGTTCATCCGTCTTTTTCCCACTCAGTTTTCCATATCCATTAAATTTTCCAACTTCGTAAAAAACATTTCCATCAATATTATATGCAATTCCTTTATTTTCTAATTTTTCAATTATATCTTCAATTTCGTGCATATGTTCAGTTGCTTTTGGATAAATATCAGCGGGTTTCATCTTAAATTTCTTAATATCTTCCATAAAGGCATTTTCGTATCTTTGAGTCAATTCATTAGTTGAAACGCCTTCTTCATTTGCTTTTTTAATTATTTTGTCATCAATATCAGTCAAATTCATAACAAATTTAACATTGTAACCTTTATAAATTAAATAACGACGGATAATATCACTCATCACGAAAGTTCTACCATTTCCAATGTGGAAATAATCATAAATAGTAGGACCGCAAACGTACATTGTAACATTTGGTGGATTTATAGGCTTAAATTCTTCTTTTTTATTCGAAAGCGTATTATAAACTAACATTTCATCTCCAAAATTGAATTGTAAAGTTAACAATATGGTTTTCTATTATCAATTTCGTTATTATTAAACTTCAATTTTACGAGTTTTATTTTTATGATTTATCTTTTACTTGTGTCAATTTTATGGGCTTTTTCTTTTGGATTAATAAAGGGAAATTTAGTTTCTGTTGATTCCAATTTTGTGTCATTTATTCGTTTGCTTATTTCTTTTGTTGTATTTCTCCCTTTTTTAAGAATTAGAAATCTTAGTAATCGCTTAATTACACAATTATTATTTATTGGAGCAATTCAATATGGAATAATGTACATATCATATATTTACGCTTTTCAATTTTTAAAGGCTTATGAAATTGTTCTTTTTACAATATTTACACCAATTTATGTGGTTTTAATCAATGATGTGTTAAATGGGAAAATTCACAAGAATTTATATTTCACAGCTATTCTTTCGTTATTTGGTTCTGGAATTGTAGTTTGGCAAGAAATATCTTCACCAAGTTTGATCTCTGGATTTTTATTGATGCAAATTTCAAACTTTTCGTTCGCTTTTGGACAAGTTTATTACAAAAAAACAATTCAAATTAAGTCTGACTTAAAAGACAAAAATATTTTTGGAATTTTGTATTTGGGTGGATTTTTAACTGCTTTTGTATTTTCGCTTTTTACAACAGAATATTCACAAATTTCATTAAATAAAACAGAAATATTAACGCTACTTTATTTGGGAATAATTCCATCGGGAATTGGCTTCTTTTTATGGAATTATGGAGCAAAGTTGACAAATATTGGATCGCTTGCTATTTTTAATAATTTGAAAATACCATTAGGAATTTTTGTTTCAATCCTATTTTTTAAAGAAACAGCAAACTATTGGAATTTACTTATTGGAGGCTTGCTTGTTACTATTGCTTTAGTTATTAATGAGTATCAAATTAAAAAAGATAATTTAGAAGGATAAAATGCAAATCAAAGATAATAAGTTAGTATATTTTTTTAGTGGAATTCTTTTTTCTGTAATTCTTTTATTTATTTTTAGCTTCGATTCATCAAAAAGCTCAATTTCTGAAAATAGTAACGATTTGTTTCCTCATGAATATCGAATAATTTCGCCATATATCCCCGAACAAATTGATTTTTGTGGTGAAAGAGTTCCCCTCGAAAACGATGATGTTCGCGAAAGAGTTGAACGCGAATTTGTTGTTCAAACTTATTTTCATTCAGCTACAATATTTTACTTAAAACGCATAAATCGATGGTTTCCTGTAATAGAAAAAATATTAAAAGAAAAAGGCATTCCAGATGATTTTAAATATCTCGCACTTGCCGAAAGTGGTCTGGAAAATGTAGTTTCTCCAGCTGGAGCTGTTGGTTTTTGGCAATTTATGGATTATAATGCTCCAAAATACAATTTAATTGTAAACGATGAAATTGACGAGCGCTATAATGTTGAAAAATTAACTTATGCCGCTTGTGATTACATTTTAGAATCTAAAAATAAATTAGGTTCGTGGACTCTTGCAGCCGCTGCTTATAATAGAGGTCTTAATGGAATTAAAACCCAACTTGAGAGACAAAAAACATCAAATTATTATAACTTAGTACTAAACAACGAAACAAACCGATATATTCCAAGAATAGTTGCGTTAAAATATATAATGGAAAATCCTAAAATTTATGGATTTGATGTTAAAGAAGAGCAACTTTATAAACCATTTTCCACACGCATTGTAAAATTGGATACTTCTGTCACTAATTTTGCCGATTACGCAAAACTACATGGAATAAATTACAAGACACTAAAACTTTTTAATCCTTGGTTACGTGAAAATTTTATTGTAAACAAGAAGAATATTCAGTTTTCGATTAAAATTCCACAAAATGGAACATTTGAGATAATTCCAAACTAATATTTATGAAAACACTTTTATACATATTGCTAGTTTTTAATTCATTTGTTTATTCGCAAACAGAAACGGATTCGTTAGGAAATAATTTTGAAAATGTTTTAGGTTTTAACTCAATTCAAACAGATTGGAATATTATCAACTCTCCTTTTCTAATTTATCCATATAATATGAATTTATTGCAAAATGAGAGTGAAATAAATCCTTCTTTATACGCACTTTATACCGATTCTCAGATAAATTCTGGATTAAATTTTGAATTACAACCAAATGTATTATTAAATCAATTCAAAATTGCTCAAAATTGGGAAGTTAAAAAGAAATATGGAGTTTTTGCCAAATATTTGGGAATTGCTCAATTTATGGGTGCTGTTGGACTTGCTGCGGTTCATATTTCTAAATTTCATACACCGCCAACTGGAAAAGTAAATTTTAAGAATGACAAACCAATAAAAGAGTAAACTTTTACTGGTTTTAATTAATTTCTTCCGAAGTTATTTTCAATTTTTCAATTAGCAATTTCATATCAGATGGAAGTTCTGAGTCAAATGATAACTTTTCTCCAGTTTTTGGATGTGTAAATCCAAGTGTTTTAGCATGAAGAGCTTGTCTATCAATAATTGAAAGTAAATTATTTACTCTTTGATTTATTTTTGGCAAATTCGTTCCAGCTTTCAAAACCCTTCCATTGTAAATATAATCACCAAAAATTGGATGATTTATATGATTCATGTGAACTCTTATTTGATGAGTTCTTCCGGTTTTTAATTTAAGCTTAATTAACGATGCAAATTCGTATTCTTCAATTACGGAATAATGCGTTTCGCAGTATTTACCGTCAGTTTCGCTAACTGCAAATATTTTTCTATCTTTTTTGCTTCTTGCAATGTTTCCAATCACTTCACCTTCTGGTTCTTTGAATCTTCCCCAACAAATTGCCCAATATTCTCGTTCTGTAGTTCTATCGGCAAATTGTTTAGCAAGTTCGCTATGAACCCACGGATCTTTTGCAACAAGTAAAAGTCCCGTTGTGTCTTTATCCAAACGGTGTACAATTCCAGGTCTATCCTCATCATTTACATCACTCAAATTCTGTGTGTGATGTAAAAGTGCGTGAACCATTGTTCCAGTCCAATTTCCAAGAGCTGGATGAACTACCATTCCCGCAGGTTTATTAACAACAATTAAATATTCATCTTCAAAAACAATATCAATAGGAATATCTTCGGCTTCAACTTTATCAGGACGAGGAGAAACTGGAATTGCTAATGAAATTATGTCTTTGGGCATAATTTGGTAATTGGGTTTTTGAATTTTCCCATTTACAGATACTAAATCAGCTTTAATTAATTGTTGTATTCTCGAACGAGTTGCATTTTCCATCGAATTGGCAAGATAAACATCCAATCGCTCTCTTTTTTGTCCGTCTGTTATTTCAAATTTAAATATTTTTTCAGTTATTATATTAGCCATTAATTATAAGTTCGTTATATTGTTATTTTCTTTTGCATTTGCAAATTCATCCAATTTTTCATCAATTGCGTTATTTTCATCGGTAGATTTTTCTTTATGGAATAGCAAAATAATAGCTACTCCAATTGTTACTGATGAATCGGCAATATTAAAAATTGGCCAAGTTTCATAAGTGTTTCCAAACAAAGTGAAATCCCAAAACTCAACTTGGATAAAATCAACAACCCTTCCGTAAAGTAAAGGAGCATAATCAAAAATAACTCCATAAAAAGCACGGTCAATCAAATTTCCTAAAGCACCAGCAAGAATAAAAGCTAAACCGAGTCTTAATGGCAAATCGCGTTCTTTCGATTTATATAAATAATAAAACAATCCAATTGCTGCAACAAATGTAAATGTTGAAAGAAAGAATTTTTGAACAACACCAACTTCAAGTCCAAAAGCCATTCCAGAATTTTCCACAAAAGTGATACGCAAAAAATCGCCAATTACGCTAATACTTTGCCCATAATCCATTCCTTCCCAATTTATGTTAAGAAAAGGAATTGCAAAACCTTTTACGGCTAATTTTGATATTTGGTCTGTTAAAAACACAACAAGTGTTACATAAAGTACTTTCAAATTTTACCTATTGTTATTATTGTTGTTTGCAGCTGCAGCATTTTTAATTTCGACACAATGTTGAGTGTGCGGAACAGCCAAAAGTCGTGGTTTTGGAATTAATGGACAAGTTGGGCATAAATTTTTTGGTTCGTCCATACATTCAATACAAATTCCATACGTTCCGTTATCAATTCTTTGTAAAGCATCTTCAAGATATGCAAGAAATTTGTTTTCTCTTTGAGCCCAAAGATATAATTTTTCGCGTTCTTGAGCATCTGTTCCCTGCTCAGCCATATGCAATGAATAAGGTGAATTTTCATTAACATATTGACCAGTGCTTGGGTCCATCATTTGTTCTTTAAGATTTTGAAGTTGCTCAATTATCTCACTCTTTTTAGTCAAAATTACCTTTCGGAATTCAGCTAAATCCTTTTTGGGATAACCTTTTACTTTTTTCTTAACTAATAGTTGAGGTTCCTCTTTAGGAATTTCAACCTTACTCGATGTGACTTTTTTTGTTTTACTATTTTCCATATCATTTTTCTTATTCATAATTTCCTCCACTAAAATACATTTTTCGATTTTTGAACCGAAATTTTACAATTGTAATCACCAAGCTCAAAATCTTGTGAAAAACCTTCGTTAATATCACTATTTACTAAAATATCCGCCAAAGTTTCGTTCTTAATATAATCAGAAAATTGATTAATATAATTACTTAATTTAGAATCAGCAATATATTTAATAATTATTTTATCCATAACTTCAAAACCGGCATCTTTTCGCATATTTTGAACACGATTAACAACTTCGCGAGCAAAACCTTCGGCAATCAAATCTTCGGTTAATTCTGCATCAATTGCAACAGTAATTCCACCTTCTGTTTCAACAACCCAGCCTTCAATTTCAGAATTTATAATTTCTACATAATCCGAAGTTAGATTAATTACTTCACCTTCAACATTAATTGAAAGAGCATTTTCTTTTTCCAGAATGGAAATTTGCTCTTTGCTAAGTTTAGCAATTTCTGCCGCAATTGATTTAACTAATTTCCCAAATTTTGGACCAATAGTTTTGAAATTTGCCTTTGCAGTTTTGTTAACAACACTTGAATCGTCTTCCAAAATAACGAGTTCTTTGATATTAACTTCTTCAAGAATTACGTCTTTCATATAATTAATTGCATCTCTTTTTGATTTATCAATTGCAATCATTATTCTTTTTAATGGCTGTCTAACTTTTAAATTAGATTTTGCACGCATTGAGCGAGTTAAATAAACAACACTTTGTGCAGTTGCCATTTTAATTTCAAGTTCTTTGTCAATAAAAGTAGTTTTTGGAAATTCAACAAGGTGAACTGACTCACAATTTCCATTATTACTAACTTTATTCAGATTTTGATAAATTTCTTCAGCAATAAATGGTGAAAATGGAGCTGTTAAAATTGAAACAGTAATTAAACACTCGTGCAAAGTTTGATATGCCGAAAGTTTATTTTCGTTTACATCCGATTTCCAAAAACGTCTTCTTGAACGACGAACGTACCAATTAGATAATTCATCAATAACAAATTCTTGAACTGCTCTTGCAGCCTTTGTAACGTCATAACTATCCATTAATTCTTCGTATTCAGCTACAAGTGAATTCAATTTTGAAATAATCCAACGGTCAACTTCTGGACGGTTTTCGTATGGAATTTTTGCTTCCGTGAATTCAATTTTATCAATATTAGCATATAATGCAAAAAATGAATATGTATTAACTAATGTTCCAAAAAACTTTCTTTGAACTTCTATAATTCCATCTTCATCAAATAAAGTTGGTTTCCAAGGTGGCGAAGTAGTTACAAGATACCATCTTGTAGCATCTGCTCCATATTTTTCGAATAATTCAAAAGGATCTACAGAATTTCCTTTTGTTTTGGACATTTTAAGTCCATTTTTATCAAGGATTAATTCATTAACTATTAAATTTTTATACGAAATGCTATCAAATAACATAGTTCCTATTGCGTGCATCGTGTAAAACCATCCACGAGTTTGGTCAATTCCCTCGCAAATAAAATCTGCTGGATAGTTTTTTTCGAAAAGTTCCTTGTTTTCAAAAGGATAATGATACTGAGCAAATGGCATTGAGCCAGAATCGAACCAAACGTCTATTAGTTCTGGAGTCCTAACAAATATTTTGCCATTTTTTTCAAAAAGAACATTATCAACAAAAGGTTTATGAAGGTCAATTTCTTCATCTTTTAAATCAGCAACTGATATTTTCACGCCATCTTTTTCGATGTATCCTTTTTTAAGCTCTTCAATGCTTCCAACAGCAAATTGCTCTGTTCCATCTTGGCTAATCCAAATTGGTAAAGGAGTTGCCCAAAACCGGTCACGTGAAAGTGCCCAATCTTTGTTTTCTTCCAACCAATTTCCAAAACGTCCACTTCCAACTTCTGGCGGAGCCCAATTGATTGTTTTGTTTAATTCCACCATTTTATCAGCAATGGAAGTAGTTCTTATAAACCAAGATTCGCGAGCGTAATAAATAACTGGAACGTTATCAAATCGCCAACTAAAAGGATAAGAGTGAATAATGGTTTCTTTGCGGTAAAGACAACCCATTTCTTTCATTTTTATCATTATATCTTGGTCGGCATCTTTTACAAAAACTCCAGCATAATCTGTTATATCGTCAGTAAATTTTCCACCACGAGTAACTGGTTGTAAAAATGGTAAATCATATTTTTTTGAAATTTCGTAGTCGTCGGCACCAAAAGCTGGAGCAATATGAACAATTCCAGAACCATCGGATGTACTAACAAAATCAGCTTCAACAACGTAAAATCCTTTTTTATCAACAGTTAAATAGTTAAACATTTGCTCATACGAAGTTCCAGCAAGTTCAGAACCTTTATGCTCAGAAATAATTTCATATTCATTTTTAATTACAGAAAGACGTTCTTTTGCAAGAATTAAGTTCCTTTCGTCCGTTCTAATTTTCACATAATCTACATTTGGACCAACAGCAAGTGCAACGTTTGAAATAAGAGTCCAAGGAGTTGTAGTCCAAACTAAAAATGAAGTTTCGCCATCTGTGTTCAATTCTGAATTTTTATCAAGTTTCAGTGTAACATAAACTGATGGATCTTTTGTGTCTTTATATCCAAGAGCAAGTTCGTGAGAAGAAAGTACTGTTTCGGAGCGTGGACATTGAGGAACAATTTTGTAATCCTTATAAATAAGTCCTTTATTAAAAAGAGTTGATAATGCCCACCAAACAGATTCGATATAATTGTTATCGCAAGTAATGTATGCTTCGTCAAGGTTTATCCAATATCCCATTCTTGTGGTCATTTGTTCCCACAAATCTTTATAAGTAAAAACCGAACTTTTGCATGCGTTATTATATTTTTCAACACCAAATTCTGGAATTTCGCTTTTACTTTTTATTCCAAGATGTTTTTCAACTTCAATTTCTACTGGCAAACCGTGAGTATCCCAGCCAGCTTTTCTATTAACTTGGTAACCTTGAATAGTTTTGTAACGACAAACTAAATCCTTTAAAGTCCGTGCCATAACATGGTGAATTCCAGGTTTTCCGTTTGCAGTTGGCGGTCCTTCGTAAAAAGTGAAAGTATCTTTGTTTTCTCGAGTTGATATTGATTTTTCAAATATCTTATTTTCTTTCCAAAAATTTAGAATATTCTCTTCAATTTTAGGATAACTTATCTTTTCATCGTATTGCTTAAACATCATTTCTCTATATTTTATTCTTAATTTGTAATTTTTATGGTCATTTTAATAAAACAATTAGAATGGAACTAATCAAAAATATTTTTACTATCTATTTGCTCCGAAGTTGAAATATTTTCGTAGTTTCGAATAACTTCCCTTTCAGTGTGAATCAGTTCGCGTAATTGTATTTCAATTTGCATTTTACGTTCTTTTATTTGGTTAATTTCTTTTTCGGCATTAAATAATATTTGTTCAGCTTTTAATTTTGCTTCTCTTATCAATAAGTCCGCATTTTCTACATTATTTGTTGGAATATTTTCCTCTGGTTTATCCAAATTATCATTTTGTTGTCTATTTTTAAGATTTTCAGAAAATGAAATTCCAAATATAGAAATTGAGCCAAGAACAAAAATCCTTATTGAAAAAAGAACAATGTTTCCTATCAAAGAATTATTTATGCTAAAGCTACTTCTAAAAAGAAAAATGATAATAAAACTTAGAAGAATTGCAGAAATAATAGAAATAAAAACAACTTTTATTCCTAAAAGCCATTTAAAACTTGAATTTATGAACCAACCAATAAAAAAAGCGACAAGCATTAAAACAAACCAAACTAAAAAAGTAAAGTCGGAATTAACAAATATATTTGCGCTTAACAAATTTGATAATAGTAACAAAAATGTAAGAGAAATTGGATACACAAAAAGTATGTTTTTTATTTCTTTCACATTCTACCAATAATTTCTTTAATAATTTTTGTCATTTTGGGTTCAGCAGAACTTGCTGCTTCTAATATTTCGCTTAATTGAACAGCTTTTAATGCGTCAGGAAAACATTCGTCAGTAATTATGCTCATTCCAAAAACTTTCATTCCCATATGATTTGCCACAATACTTTCTGGAACAGTTGACATTCCAACAACATCTGCACCAATTGACCTTAAAAATCTGTATTCGGCTTTCGTTTCAAGATTTGGTCCAGAAACTGCAACATAACTGCCTTGATGAACTTTTATTTGATTTTCTAAAGCTATTTTTTCAGCAAGTTCTATTAATTTATGATTATACGGTTCACTCATATCTGGAAACCTTGGACCAAATTCATTTTCATTTTTGCCTATTAGTGGATTATCGCCAAGCAAATTAATATGATCGTTCATTATCATTAAATCGCCACGTCTAAAAAGTGGATTCATTCCTCCACAAGCATTTGAAATAAACAATGTTTCAACTCCAATAAATTTCATAACTCTAATTGGATAAGTTATCTCTTTCATTGAGTAACCTTCGTAGAAATGAAATCTTCCTTGCATTACAACAACATCTTTGTCGTTTAACTTTCCAAAAATAAGTTTGCCTTTGTGCGATTCGACAGTGGATTGAACAAAATGTGGAAGATTTGAATAATCAATTTCAAAATCAATATCAATTTCATTAACTAATCCGCCTAATCCTGTTCCAAGCACAATTCCAACAGAATATTTTTTATCAGATTTTTCTCTAATAACTTGTATAGTTTCATTTACTTTTGTAATCAACTCACTCATAAAAGTTTCTCCAATATGTCATCAACATCTATTTCTGAATTATCATTTTGTTTCACTTCAATGGGAAGCGATTTGCTTGCAAAAGTTTCGGAACCAATATCCAAAATATTTGCTTGTGTTTCTACAATTGCTTTAAGTTTAGCAATTAGCAACTTTTTTTCTTCACGTAATTGTAAAACCGAATATCTAATAACTTCGGCTTCTTTATTTGCTTTATCAATTATTTGACTTGCTCTAATTTCTGCTTCCTTTATAATTAACTGATTTTGCTTTTTTGCAGATTCAACAGCTTTACTTGTAGATTCTTGAGCAGAAATCAATGTGGTTTGCAGAGTTTTTTCCATTTTTTTGAATTCAACAATTTCTTCCGAATTATTTCTAAGTTTTTCAGCTAGTTGATTGTTATCACTTTGCAAATGCTCAAATTCGTTAGCTAAATTTGATAAAAATGCACCAACTTCGTCTTTATCATATCCACGAAAAGATTTGTTAAATTCCTGACCTTTTATATTTGCTGGTGTAAACTTCATTTTTCACTCCATGATAATGAATATCCACTATTTCCAAAAATTGCGGTACCAATTCTTAGCATTGTTGCTCCTTCTTCAATTGCAATTTTATAGTCGTTTGTCATTCCCATAGAAAGTTCTTTAATTAAAAAATATTTGCTGCTAATTTTGTCTCTAAATTCTCTTAATTGTGAAAAGCTATTTCTAATTATATTTTCATTGTCGGTAAATTGAGCCATTGTCATCAAGCCAATTGGTTTAATATTTCCCAATTCTTCACATTTTGAGGCTAATTCCAACAATTCTACATAATTTCCCAAGCCATATTTTGACTTTTCACCAGATGTATTTACTTCAAAAAAGATATTTTGGATTTTATTTGCTCGCTTTGCTTGTTTGTTTATTTCAACAGCTAATTTGAAATTTTCGACAGAATGAATAAAATCAACTTTGTCTATTATAAATTTCACCTTATTTGTTTGTAAATGACCAATAAAATGCCAAATAACATTTTGTTTTACAATTTCACTTTTTTCTTTAAACTCTAAAGCTTTATTTTCCCCAAAATCGGTTAATCCTACATTAAATGCTTCAATTATTCTTTCAACAGGATTTGTTTTCGAAACTGCAACAATGCGAAGTTCATTTAAATTTCTATTAGATTTTTGAACTGAATTCTGAACATTATCTTGAACTATTTTAAGGTTATCTATTAGCATCTTTTAAAATTTAGTTTACGAAGTTATCGTTTTTTAATCCAAATATCAATATAATTCATAAAGGCTTTTTACATTAGCAAACGTAACAATATTCTTTCTATTAAGCTAAGCCCTTTGTAATAAATTATTAAGAATTTAGCGATTCAAGCGATAATTTTGCATATTTTATATATCGTTTTGCCGAAGCTTCAATATTTTCAATTTCACTAG